>ERZ501061.605-NODE-605-length-11087-cov-4.568800_pt1 | contig 11087 bp, 7 predicted proteins | sample MGYA00510854_ERZ501061 | MGnify/ENA primary metagenome ERZ501061 (study PRJEB25958, sample SAMN03398515) | human skin metagenome | study: EMG produced TPA metagenomics assembly of the Human Skin Microbiome Metagenome (human skin metagenome) data set.
TCGATCTACACGCAGGACCGCCGTCAGTACGGCGAGACACTTCACGAGCAGGACGACGTGCTGAACATGTGGTCGCCTGATGCATACAAGACACCCGGCCCCTTGGCCCTGCGCCACTTTCTGATGGCCGTCACAGCCGTCGGCGCCTTTTCGCTGCTTGTGTACAAGAACTCATTCCAGCCACCTATGGTGCGCAAGACGTTCCCCCGCGACGGCCTCGCTGACGAGCTGGGCGGTGCACAGGCCGCCGCTCGGACCGAGCAGGACCTCGAGGAGCGCGAAGACGAGGAATAGATGCTAGGTAGAAGGTCTAGGCCGCTTGGATGCCCGAAACTGCTCGACGGCATGCTGCAGACGCGTCGACGTGAAGGACGTAGCCTTGTGCGGCACGCGTCCACCGACAAACCCTGCCTGGTCCAGCGTCGCCTGCACACGTTGCAGTCGGGCTGTTTTGCGCTGCTGCTCCAGGACAGGCAGGACGTACTGATCCGTCTTGGAGGCCGGCCAGTGCAGGTACTCGTGCAGAAAGGCGCGGATCGCATCGAGATCTGCGTGGCCCCACACGAACGGCTCATCACTGTCATCGACGTGGGGCGCCACATACGCCTCTCGTTCATACACATCAGGCCAGTCGGATGACAAGTGCACCTTGTCACGAAGAGCGCGCTGAATGCGAGCGCGAACTTTGGACCGCGGCATCGTGTCGTGGCCCATCTGCACCTCGCGCCACCAGTCGCGGAACGACTCAAGAGCATGGTCGCCCGGATACAGCGACAGGATTTCCATCGCTAGAACGGGGCCCACGCCCGTCAAGCCCTCGGTGTAGTCGCTGCCCAGCAAAAATGCCAGCTGAATGAGCCGCGTGCGTGACAAGCCCAGCTCGCGTTCCATGTCCGACATCCAGTAACATTCGACAGATTGGCGATGATTAAACATGTGTCGGTACACCGGCGAGCCACCAAACAGGAACACATCGCTGTCGTCGGTGATGATGCCATCCACAAGGTGCTGTATCGAAAGTTGCGCACACTGCGCTTCCGCTTCCATCGGCGCCGTGATATAGGGTAGGCCAAATAGGCGCAGCATGGCTTGAATCTCTAGAGTCATCTGGTGCGTGGTTTCCTGCTCGGGCTGCTTCAGTCGCGCCTGTTCACGACGTAGCGCATCCACATCCGCCTCAACTTGGCGGCGCATGTCTGGCAGACTCTGGCCACTGGTGGCGCTGGCAAAATCGGCAAACTCGGTCTGGTCCGCCTCGAGCTCAGGCTCTTCTTCTACCGTGTCCGAGAGCGGAAAGCCATCGAGGCCCAGCGGGGGTGGGGATGGTGACGGCATGAACAGGGGCGGCTCGGGAGAGACGGATGGCTCAGTGGGTATCTCTTCTGCATGGGTCTCAGTAGGCAGGGGCATCAAGTCACGCTCATTCGGTGGAGACGCAGGCGGCAGGTGAACGGGCTTGGCGGACGTGGCGCGTGGTTGGACGCGAGGCTCTTGGACGAGCACAGCCGCATCGCCTAGTGTCGAGCGTTCAGACTTCCGAGGCGTCTCGTGCGGCTCGATCGAGTCAAGGGGCGTACCGCGTTCTTCCGTGCGAGGCTCTGGGACGTGCTCGAAAGAGGCAGGAGACGCGCGAGATGCCGCCTTGAGGGGCGCCTCGTGCGACTGAGTAGGAGTAGGTGACTTGCCGTGGCCTTCCATCGCTGGCTCATGCTCCAGGTGCGCTGATTCGGCCTCCCACGATGACGCAGACGCGGCGGCTCGCATTGGGCTGGAATGCCTGGTATCAGATGTGACATGTGATTCGCATGGCGAGAGGTCTGGCGAGGCCCCGCGGGACTCGAACGCAGCGGACGAATGGTGGGCGGTAGGCGCCTCTTGCGGGAGTTCGCCAGCTCGAGTGAGTTCCCCGTTGGATCGATGTGCTGGTTCGTCGAGCTCGCGAAGCTCCACGTGAGGCGGCGGGCTGATAGGCTTGACCTCCGGCGGCATGGTGGGAATGTCCACGTCGTCCATCTCCTCCTCGTCGTCCTCTTCCTCGATCACGGGCTTGACATCTTCGATCACAATAGGCTTTTCTCGTGACGTTCCAGCGTCTCGAGTACCCAGCGCAAAGCCGCCGTCCCCGGCATCGATGTGGGTCAAGACATACTCACGATTACGGAGTCCTTCAACACGCATGGGGATATTCGCATGGCCCAGTTCGTCCGTGACAGTCAGTACCTTTTGCGTGAGGTCGTTGCGTGTTTTCAGCGCAGCGACCTGGGCTTTGGAAAAGTCGATGGCCGTAGGGGCCGCATGCAACATGTCTTGCAGACGCTTGTACGACGTGGTTCTCGACTGCATGCGCAGGTCGCCCACCAATTCGTACTGCAGCTCAGGAGGCAAATTCGTAAACAGATCAGAGTGTATATCGAGGTCTTCCGGCGCCATGGAATGTACCAACGCACGCAGCTCTGCCTCGGTGGCGAGGCGAATGTCTTTTCGGTCCGACGCACGCAGTGCATTCGGTGGCATGGCTGGCAGCTGGTACGGATCCTTGGGCACAACATACTTGACAGGTGCCGCATTTACTTCGTCATGAAAAACAGTCCCTGGCTCAAGAGCTTCCGGCCGCGAAAGAGCAGCCTGCCGCATCTGTGCAGCCAGCAGCTTTTCAGCCGTTCTCGCATACGATTCAGCCGCCGTCGCGCGCCGCTGCTTGCGCTGTATGAGTGTTCGTCGTTTCTGCTCAGGAGCACCGCCATCAAACACAAACACAGGCTTGATGCCGTAGTAGAGCAACTTGAGAATGCGCCACAGGAATCCAAGGAGATGCGCGTGCGCCATCGTCCGCCCATCCCGATCACGCATCGCCATCTGAAAATGGTACAGCCAGATGGATGAATCGATCGCTAGTCGCTTGCCCTGCAGCGACTCCAGTGTCACGGGCCGACCGACCGGCTGCAGCAGTTGCCACAGACCATGGACCCCCATAGACCACCGTGGCAGGTGGAGGTGTGAGGGACACCTCGAGGCACGACGCGCAGGCTGTGGTTGCTCTTGTCGACGACGCTTCTTATGGCGCAGCCTACGTACCCGCCCCCACCCGCTGCATCAGTGCCGTCGCCGCCCATATCGCCCACCATGGCCGTGTCGATGGCGATCGGAGCGCTATCGCTCGTGGTCATGGGCATGGGATTCCTCCCGATGGTCTGTGTGGCCCTCTTGTCTGTCGCGCTCACTTGTCACCCTACCGTGCGTGAATACGTCGAGCTCGCACTGCCCGGTGAGCGCACTGCTCATATGGATGCAAAGCGCGAGCACAACATCATCGAAGTGCTTCGATCGCGTGTCCAAGACATGCTGCCTCCCTCACGACGCCATGACGCGGCCTCCACCAGACTGGGGCGCAGTACGTTGGCGTCGTTGCCACCCGCCTGCCAGTCCGAGGTACGGCACATTTTGCGTCTGGTACGCCGCGACTGCATTCAGTACTGGTTTGACCCCATCTCGTTTGGTCTGCCGACGTTTCCCGATGAGGCCATCGCGGCGGCCGAGCATGTGCTCGCCCAAATAGCCCTCCGGCTCGAGCAGTACAGTCGGACGACGGTTGCGACAGAGCTCTCGCTCACGGCGCTCTCTGTCATCGTGACGGCGATGCAGAATAAGCGGTCAGAAGACGCCCCGTCACCTGGTCTGTGGGACAATGCATCCGCTCGGATCGAGAGCCTGCAGACGTCCATGAGCACGCTTCTCCGGCAGACATTGCCGGAGGAAGATCGCCACTCACCCATGGTGGTGGCGCTGCTATCCGAACTTGCGTCCAAGCAGCTGTGGACGCTATTGCAGACCTACAGCGACCCCGATGTCTTGAACGGCTATATTTTGCAGTACGGCCGACTGCCAGAGCAGCGACTGACGTACGAGCCACGTACCAAGGCACCCAAAACACCTGCACAGCCCACGGCCAGCCACGACGTGCAGGAAGCGCTAAGAGATCTTGACGCACCGAGTGGCATCAAGTCACCCTCGACGTCCCTTCCAGACCACCTCGAAGAGATGCTCAGTGAGCTGCGAGAATCGAGCCTGTCCCAGGACGAGCCATCCGAGGAGACGGACCAGATGCTGCCACTGCCCGATACAGCAGAGCCGGCCGTCCCGATGAACATCCCTCCTGACGTGCAGGAGCCGCCGCTGCCGCGCTCCCTCGAAACGAGTCGCGTGCCCAAAGAGACCTACAAAGTTCGGTACCCAAAAAAAGTAGGAGACGTGCTGAACAAGAAAGACAGCAATACGTACGAAGACTGGTACTCGTTCCTCTCGCGGCTGGATCCGACGCTCGAGCCGCCGGAAGGTGCTGTGCTCATCCAGCTGCACTCGAATCTCGAGGCACTCGATGAATCTGTCAGCCACGAGGCAAGCGCGTCGGACCTGTATGCCAGCGATGTGCGAACGGTCGTTCAGGCTTCGCTCGCCATCTTGCCCGAGACCTCGGGCACCAAGGGCGTACGCAGTGCCATGGCCGCGCTCCTCAAAGCCGACGACATCCAGCCCAACATGGTCAAGCCTCTCCGTAAAGCATTGCTCAAGCGGTTGCAGACACTGTATGATATGTTTGTTGCAGAAGCCCGCGGCAAAACGGTGGTGCATGCTAGTCCATCACGATCCATCTCGGTCGTGGATGTGAGCACGCAGACGAAGCCGGATCGTCCCGTGGATCCTCGCTCCATGCAAGTGCTCGTCACGGTCGAAGCAGGCGAGAAGGAAGACGCGGCAGATGGGTATGCGGTCCTACGTTCATGGCCCCAGTTTGAGGCACTGCAGGCCGACCTGGTGCGAATGTACGAGCGACGGCCCCTTGGGTCGAACATGTCGCGGCCGCCAGTGTTGCCGCTCATCAAGGGTCTCACCAGCGCGGCAGCATGCCGGGCGATCCAAACGTACTTGGAGCAACTGCTCTCGCCATCCAGCGACGGCATGGCTTGGTACACATCCACGCAGCCAGTGCATTCATTTCTCGACAAGACGCGCGCATCGACGACGGACGAAGAGACGCGCATGCGCACGAATGCTTTCATGTCGGGACTGGGCGGCGTAGGCCGTACCTTCGCCACGGGTTTCGCAGGCGCCGCTGGGTCTGCGCGAAAAGGCATGGGACCACGGAGACCAGCGCCATCGCGAGCCGGACGCGTGTTTGGACTGCGCCCGGACATGACAGATGCGGTCCCTATACCCCCATCGCTGCCTCCGCGCCATACTTCCGTGTCTCCGCAAGACAAGGCATCGTCCGACGCGCCTGAGGCAACCGAGACGGCTGCGGCTGCCGAGTCGCACGAGCCTGCCCAGCCCTCCCAAGAAGACGCGCTTCCTCCCGCTGCCCAAACCGAGTCTCGCGACGTGGACGACACTCCGTCGATGCAAGACGTCAATGCTCTCCTGACAGCCGTGTTTGCCGTCACACGCGAGGCACTGAACATGCACGAGGCGTGGACACTGCGACGCGGCATGTTGCGTGTGATTGAGCAGTTCATTCGTTCGACGTACCTCCATACAGTGTCGGACGTTCTCGCGTACTTTTCCAGCAAGCTCGCGACGACGGAGCAAGCCTCGTGGCTCCGCCAGCTTCGCGAGGCATGCTGGCCGCATGACACGTGGACTACAGCATCGACACCCGCTCGCACGCCTGAGGAGATGCAAAAGCGCGCCGACGAGGCACGTGCCATCGTGCTGAGCTACACGCCGCCCCAAGCGGCGTATGCCCTCGGCATTGGCGGCAAGCAGGCCGTGATGGACGCCCTGGGCACCGTGCACCAGGTCGTGACCGATCCCATGGTGTCCCTGGACCTCCACTTGGCCCTGTTGCTGCGCGTGATGGATTTGGCCGTCGGCACCGCATCGGGGTCATCGGGCTAGCTACGGCCTGGGATTGTGCCACGATCATGGACCCCGTAGCGCCACGCAGCGAGGGCTTTGAGCACCATCCGTATGCACCGCAGACGGACTTTTTCGACACGACGGTGACGAATCAGGCCCGGCCACTGACGCAGGCGGTCATTACGGTGCGTGTCATCAAGAACTTTGAGTACCGCACGATGAAGGCCCTCGTGCTGAAGGACGTGGATCTCACGACGCTGACGACGCCACAGCTCATTGCGCAATGCAAAGAGGCCGTGCGTACACAGCCAGGCTTTAAAGCGTATCGCAACGTGGTTGATCAGCTGGATACCATCAAACTATACACGCAGGCCCACGGCGCCAAGACGACGAATCTGATCATCAACCTCGACCATCCCGAGTGGATTTTCGACAGCGCAAGTGATGCGCCTCTCGCGTCGCGGGGCGTGCAAAACGAGACGGAGCTGAGCCTGTTTCATCGCGAAGCGTACGAAGCCTTTCTCGCGCACCCACAGACGCGGTGGGACGAGACGGGCTAGGCGATGTGCGGCCGAACCTGTGGATGTTTGCACAGCTCGCGGAACAGGCGGCGCCATTCAAGTGGGTTTCCCTTGCTGCGGCGCACGAGCACAAAGCATCCAGGCTGGCCTGCGTGTACGCCGACGTCGGGCGGCAACTCTGCTACGCGCTCAATGCGCACCTCGCCTTTGAGGGCACACTTGCGGCGGTCGACGACGCTCAGTCGGATGCGGGCGCCGCGCGCGCCTTGCAGTGATGCAGGAGATACGTTCTCGTCATGGGATTCGAGCCAGTCGCTCGTGGTATCGTCCGCCATAGCTTCCACACTGAACTGTGCCTTTTGTGCCTCGAGCGCCGCCGATAGGGCCGCCGATATGGCCGGCGGATCAGCGGTGCTGTAGAATCGCGTGAGCTGAAGAACCATGCCCATCGGAGCGGCTGAGGACTGCGTAAAGTAGCCAAGGGCCTGGGTAAATTCGTCCGCGGCTTGCGTCCGGGGCATCTGCGTCGTCATGGCGGTCGACATGCGACCTGGCTGAGCCGTCGAGGAAGGAATGTCGTGCGCACTGAGAGCCAGGGGATGTCGAGGCAGGGCCTCGGGCTGCGAAAGAGAGGGATGCGCGGGCAGCGTTGCTCGCTGGCCGTCGGTGTGCAAGTGCATGTCGCCCGACACGATCAGGCCGTGCAAGAGGCGCTCGGCGAGACTGACGGGATCACTGCACTTGCCAGCCTCAAGGAGCGGGTTCGATCGTGTGAACCAACGGTGCCGCTGGATCTGAGCGAGCGATGCGCGACGCGATGGATCAGGATGCATCATGCGGCGCAGCAGCGAGAGGGCATCCACGCTTATGCGTGTCCATGGGTCCATGCGCAGAAGCTCGCCGCTCAGGTATGCATGGTACTCAGGACTGCGCTGTGTCGGTTCGTCCCACGGCGTGTTGCCCACGAGCAAAGCAAACAAGACAACGCCACTGCTCCATACATCCACGGGCTCGCCCTGGTAGGGGCGCCCATTCATCTCGGGCGCAATGTATGGCAGGCTGCCGCACGTTCCGTGCAGCGTCCGCTCGCGGCCCTTGTACTTGTACACACTGCACAGGCCAAAGTCGGCGATCTTGAGGTTGCCCTGAGCATCGAGCAGCATGTTTTCCGGCTTGATGTCGCGGTGCGTCACGCCCTGGCCATGGATATACGTGAGACCGGCCATGAGCTGCGTAAAGTAAAAGTGCGCCAGGTCTTCGTCCACGCCCACATCCGGTGCAATCTTGTCAAACAGGTCGCCACCGGCACATAGCTCCAGCAGAATGTACAGGCCACGCACGTAGTTGTCCGGCGCACTCGCCGCATACTCGACAGAGCCGAGAAAGGCCAGCACATTGTCATGCTTGAGGATGCTGTGGATCTGCACCTCCTTTTGAAGCGCACGTCGATCAATGGGCTGTCGTTGCGTGGTCGATACGTACGACACCACTTTGACAGCAGCCTGGGGATGGGCCTCGGACTCGGGGTTCACAGCACGAAACACACGCGAAAAACCACCGCCACCTAGTAGCTGCACAATCTTGTAGCCCAGCACCGTCGGGTACTCTTGCCCTATGGACGACGTGGGCCGCGTCGCAGGCGGCATCCCAGCGTCGAGGTAGCAGGCAGCGGTGGAGTGGCGTAGCTTATTTCCCCAGCGACGCCGCTCCACGACCCACCTTGGCCACACGCGTCTGGGACGGGGGCTGCGTGGTGCGTATGGCGGCGAGTTCAAGTGCGCTTCCGACGGTCGAGACGCTCGTGCGGCAGCGCAAGATACGCGACAAGAACAAGGCAGCCTCTGATGAGAAAGAGACTGTGCCGCGCAAGGTGCCGACGGTGATCCAGCACACGCCGAAGGTGCTGGTGCTGGACCTGGATGAGACGCTGATTCACTCGCGACTTGGTACGGGCTCGCTTTGGAATCGGTGGCAGACAGGAGACCATGTGGGTACGTGGCTCTTAGACGGCTGGATGAACATGCTTGGCCTGGGATCCGGTATTCCATCGCATGCGCGGCTGCAGATCCGCAGCATTGAGGTGCACATGGACGGGCGGCGCGTCTGCTATCAAGTGTACAAGCGGCCATGGGTCGACTACTTTCTGCGCAAGGTAGCATCGTGGTACCATGTTGTGATATTCACGGCGTCGATCAAGGAATATGCAGACCCTGTGATCAACTGGCTTGATGGGGGGCAGGGCCTGATAAGTGGGCGGCTGTTCCGTGACTCGTGTACGCTGCGCCATGGCTCGTACCTGAAGAACCTCGAGATCGTGGAAGAGGACCTCAGTCGTGTGTGCCTCATTGATAATTCGCCCATCAGCTACCTGCTGCAGGAGGCGAATGGGATACCCGTGGAAGGCTGGACGCACGACCCGAACGACGAGGCCCTGCTCGACTTGCTCCCCGTGCTGGACGGACTGCGCTATGCAAGTGATGTGCGCCACATCCTAGGCCTACGCGGCTTTTAGTGTAGATTAGATGACTATGACGAGCGCTTTTCGTCCAGGAACGCCCGGACACGCGCCTCGCGCTGCGCACGGCGCTCGGAGATCGCCGACAGAATGTTGCTGTGACGCGCCGTCGGCACCGACCGCTTGCGCACGAGCAGCTGCGCCGAGGGCTGTCCATCGGCTGGCTCGGCCGGCGCCCCCGCATTGTGGCCGTCCCAGTGGTTATCGAGGGCCCGCGAGAGATCCGTGACACTCTTGTGGCTGCGCCAGCGGCGGCCCTTGGTCATCTTGAGCAGCAAGCGCCGCTCTTCGTACATCATCTCCTGGCTAAAGAGATGCGTCCGCAAGAAGGCTTGGCTCACACTGGGGAAGACAAACGGCTCCAGCAGACCTACCTCCACTTTTTTAAACGTCCGGCCTTGGCCCACGACACGGCGGCGCTTGGCGGCACTGAACACGATCGGAGAGCGGTACACCATCGAGCGCGCCCAGGTCGTGCGCAAGCCGTACACAGCCAGCAGGTACGAGCGCAGCTCGTGCTTGTGCATGTTGAGCGGCACACGGAACGTGGCCTTCCACACGTCGTATGCTTGGCCCCGAGGTGTGTGGTTCCGGACGAGCCGGATCAGAATGTTGGGAAGATACTGCAGCGAGCCAGCGCGCTGCGGCACGGCGTACCACCTCGGCGCGGGCGCACCGAGGAGCCGCGTCGTAGGCGCATCATCGACGTATATCATAGAGCGGTCACGCTGCTGCCAGGCCGTTTGCCATTCAGTACGGCGCTCTTCGGGCGAGAGACGCTGCCATGCATCCCACGCGCGCTGCTCCTCGACAGCCTGCAGCTCGCGGCGCACGTCCGTCTTGCCGATGGACGCGGTGAGGCGCTTTACCAGATCCTTGGGCGCATCGTCGCCAGGAAAGCCGGAAGAAAAGCCTGAGCGCCAGCCGAGTCGGCGAGCACATTCATATGTCACGCGCGTCAGTGCCGCGGCGCGCTGCTCTTCCGACATGCGGAGCCACACGCGTTGGAGCACCACATCAGCTTTTTCGTCGAAATCCATCGCGGTCCATGTCTCGAGCGTCAAGAGGGGGTGCTCACCACGCTCGATCTGTATGTGCATCGTATCCATCTCCCTACGCAGGAATGCCTGGACATCGCCGCCGACCAGCTCCGCCGACGGGAGCCAGCGCCGAGAGCGGGCCATGCGATACTGCCGCGCCTGCGCATATGCCGAGGCAAACCATGCAGGTGCATCGGACGTATCCGCCTGGTCCACATAGCGCTGCAGCTCGGAGCGCTCACCCGGCTCGAGCCACAGCCAGCGCAGCATCTGCCGTGCGCGCGCAGGCAGCGGAGGCGCAGTTGCCTGCACAGGTGCTGCTGCTGCCGTCGTCACCGTGGGCGTCGGTGCACTCACTACGGTGCGGGCATGTAGAGGGACGCGGGCGGACCGTCGCGAGAGGAGGCCTCGCCGAGCCAACACCGACGACATGGTGGCGATACACAGGCGAGGCGGAGGAGGAGCGCCCTTTGCCGCCTCCTTCTTCTTCTCACGTGACTCGCAGGACCAGACGCACCGCAACACCCTTCGTCCCCCGTCAGCCTCCACCTGCATGAATCCATGGGCGAGTCCGTGGGAGGCGGACGCGGACGATGCGGCGCCTGTGCCGCTGCCGCGCTCCGACTCACCACCGTTGGAGGTGGGTGCGCTGCCGAGCCTTGATGTGGATCCATGGAGTGGGCAGCCGATCGTGCCTGCTCCACCCACGTCGGATGATGCGAATCTCGCGTCACTGACGTCGGCATCGATGATGATCCACGAGAATGTATGGAATGAGCCGTCAGAGTCGAGTGCTCAGGAAGATGCGAAAGAGACAGTGACTGCGTGCTCCGATGAGCAAGAGCGCGCCGATGAGCCCTCAGAGGATGTGGCAGAGGAGTCCCCTTCAGCACCCACTCCGATCCGCGCCGATGAGCCCTCAGAGAATGTGGTGGACGAGTCCACTGCGGTACCCGCTCCGATCCGTGACAATGAGCCCTCCGAGTCTGTGCACGAGCGGCCGCCTGAGCGGGAAGCAGCTCAGGAGCGCACAAATACCTCGAGCGAACCGGCACCCAGCAGCGTGCGCTCAGCCTTCTCGCGACTCGGCACACGCGTAGCAGAATGGCGCCAAGCGCGAGCGGCAGCCCAAGAGGAAGCCAGGAAGCAGGCAGAGGC
>ERZ501061.608-NODE-608-length-11062-cov-4.398655_pt1 | contig 11062 bp, 6 predicted proteins | sample MGYA00510854_ERZ501061 | MGnify/ENA primary metagenome ERZ501061 (study PRJEB25958, sample SAMN03398515) | human skin metagenome | study: EMG produced TPA metagenomics assembly of the Human Skin Microbiome Metagenome (human skin metagenome) data set.
CAATTAAGAAAGAAACACGACGACCAGCATTGCGTACTTCAGAAGCAAGGATCAGCGGGTCCAGGAACTGGTTGTGGTGTGGCGCAACAACAAAGATAATGGGGCCCGCCCGAGGAATACGCCATGACGAGCGCGGCTGGACCTCACGGAAGAATATAACCACAATCAAACGGAGAAACACAATAGTAAAATCAAAGAGCGAGTCCGTTGCTAACAAACGGGCGCGGAACAGCATACGCGCTGCTAATTTAACGACGAATTTGGGTACAACTTGATGCAGAGGTATCGGCAGAATCGAGAGCATGCGACGAAAATCTTCCTCAACGTAAGAAAGTGTGTGTTTAAACGAATTTTCAGATAGCTTGGGATCTGCATGGCGTACTGGAGATGTAGTCGGTGAAGCGCTGTTTGGCTTGCGTTCCGCGTCTTCTTTCGTACGCTCGCTATTGAGATCTGTGCGACTTATAGCGCTAGCCTCAGATGAAGCCATGCCGGCAGTTTCAAGCATGGATGAAATATTGCCATTCTCATGCGACTCATGCGATGTCATGGAAACTGGACCACGTTGGTCGTGTGCCTGATTCGGGCTGGGGCTGTCCCTCTTCCCGTCGTCCCGCATCCGACCTGACTGAGCAGTAGTTACAAGATAGGAAGAGCGCGTGTGGGAAATGGCGCCACGTGCGTAGATCTTTCTCCACCTCTTCTTTCGTCACGCAAGTTGGAACTTTGCTGCTTGTTAGTGGGTGGGCCAATGTGTGTGGAGCCGAAAGGTTTCGCAGCTCGCACGTCTCAACCCAAATTGAATGTGTCCATCGTTCTTACGCGAGAGAATGGGCCTTGTAAGCAAGGAGAGCAAGAATCGGACGTGTGGATGCGGATGCATTATGTAATGCAAAGTCCACCTGCCCCCTACACAGCACGCATAATTGTCGAATGTTTATCCCTCACAATTCAATATCAGGCCTCAAGTCATTCTGCATGTGAGAAAAGCGCCGTCTCGAACAATCATCAAGGATCACAGGAAGAGAAGGAACTAACAAATTCGCGACAAAATAGTGATTTGCTGATTCAGGCTTGTTTATGATGCTAAGTGGTCTGTCCGATGCTCAGCGCACAGCCGTCACATCCGATGCATCGCGTCCGTTACAGATCCTAGCAGGACCTGGTTCAGGTAAAACACGTGTGCTGACGACGCGCGTGGCTTGGCTCGTGCAAGGCGCTCCTGATCGGAAGCCGATTCCTCCGTCACAATGCGTCGTCGTCACATTTACCAACAAGGCAGCAGCAGAGATGCGCTCGCGCCTTCAGGCGCTTATTGGTGAAGAACGCACGCGAATGCTTATACTTGGTACATTTCATGCTACATGTGCGCGATTCCTGCGCCGCTGGGGCGAGCGAATCGGTCTATCGCGTCAGTTCACCATAGCCGATGCAGATGATGCCAAGCGCATCATCAAGGATATATGCGCAGACTTTGATGCTGACATGGCTTCCGACGATGTGCGCGTGAAGCCTGAGACTGCGATCGCTGCTATTTCACGCGCCAAGTCACGATGCATGAATGCCGTACAATGGCGCTCCATGTCCAAATATCCACCAGGCACAGCCATGCACAAGGAACATACGTATGTATGCCGGATTTATGCGGAGTATGAGTCACGCCTTGCTTCTCATAATGCACTTGACTTTGACGACCTGCTAATGTATGGCGTCAAACTTTTCCGCGAGCATCCCTTCCTTTCACTTGATCATATTGAACATGTGCTTGTCGACGAGTTTCAAGACACGAATGCCGTGCAGTATGAGCTCATGTGCCACATGTCAGCTGGCAATAAATGCGTCAGCATTGTTGGTGACCCGGACCAGAGCATTTATAGCTGGCGCCACGCAGACGTGAGTCACCTTGAACGCATGCGAACCGACTTTCCAGGTGTCCAGCGTGTGTTGCTCGAGCAAAACTTTCGCAGCACGCCATCTATTCTTGATGCTGCTTTGTCTGTCATGCAACAGGATAAACTGCGAATCCAAAAGGGTCTTTACACGTCTCATGCACAGGGTGCGCCGGTGGTTTTGCATGTCTTCCATGATGCCGACGAAGAGGCGCGATATATTGCGCTTGAAATCCTTCGCCATGTCCAGTGCACTGGCGGACTACTGACGTTTGCCGACATCAGCATTCTTCTACGATTCAACGCTCAGAGCCGACCATTGGAAGCAGCGCTTCAGCGCCATGGCATTCCATACCGAATCCTCGGTGGCTTGCGATTCTTTGACCGTGCAGAAATCAAGGACTTGCTCGCGTACTTGGTCGTGACTGAAAACCCTGCATACACGCCCGGTGTCTTGCGCATTCTCAATGTACCTAAACGTGGGATTGGTACAAAAAGTGTTCAAGCTCTGCTTGCTGCTGCCCAAGCGGAGCAGGTCCCACTTCTCACGTACTTGGAACGAGTGTCTCCTGCCGCTGCGTACGGCATGCGTCCAGCTGTTGTCAAAAGTGTCTCTCAGTTTGTACAGACGATTCAAGAACTTCGCAATGCAGCGGAGAACGGCAGCTCTGTTGCAGACTTGCTACATCTCGTGCTCAAGCTCACCAGATACGAGGAACATTTGCGCCCTGACCCAGACTTTGATTCGCGCTGGGAAAATGTGCAGGAACTGGTGAGTTTTGCCTCTTCGATCGATTTGCCGCCACAGTCGCCGCCGTCGCATCATGGCGAACCAGTGCGCAAGCGAGCTCGTGTCAGTGAGAATAGGCCTGAGGACGCGAATGAGTTCAGCGTCCACAACATCGTTGACAATGTCCATGCTGACGAGGAGGTTGCAACAACACCTTTATCAGCGTTTCTCGAGTCGAGTGCGCTGGCGTCGGATTTAGGGGTTCAGGAAGGCTCACCGCCAGCTATGGTTACCATCAGTACGTGTCATGCAGCCAAGGGCCTGGAATGGCCTGTGGTATTTTTGCCCGCTAGCGAGGATGGTATCTATCCATTTTACCGCTCGACAACGCCTGAGGAACGTCGTGAAGAACGTCGGCTTTATTATGTCGCCATGACCCGAGCACAGACCAACTTGATCCTGTCGTGGTCGCACCGCCGCCTTGTTATGAGTGAATGGTCATCCCGACAACTCTCACCCTTTCTTGCCCCCCTTGTATCGAAAGCTCATGGTGGTCATGTTCCCTTGGACAAGAAACCCATGTCCGATGAATCGTGGAGTCACGTCTCTCCTCCCTTCACACATGCATGGCTTGGTGTTACAGCCAGCATACTCAGTCGCTCACCCATTACCTTAGAACGCCTGAACGAGCTAGCGGAGGCATTCGCAACGTCACCTACCGGCCAGCAGTATCGCCGCATCAGTGCGCAAATACCAAGTGGCACACCAAGTGCTCCATGGCCTAGCACTTTGCCCAGAACGGATTCTTTCACGAATGCCGAAGTCCGCAAGTGGCCCCGACTTGGGACAAGTACCTCTCGCGAAGTCAATGCCCGTCCCGTGTCATCCGCGCGATCCCTCACACCCAAACCTGCTGGTCAGGGCTTTGTATCGTCATTGCATACCCTCCACTCGACGTCTTCGTCGCTTGGCACATCTTTTCGATCACCGACACTCGGCTCGTCAACTTCGGCAGAACCACATTCCTTGCGCGTGGGATCCAAGCGTCCCCGAACACTGGGCGTAGCCCGACGTCCGCGGACAACACAGTGAGCTGTCAATATTTTCTACATGATACAACAACTATATACCCAAAATGCATTTCATCTCTGACCACACAGCAAAGCTAATTGCTGTCATAGGGACGACTTTCAAATAGCCGATACCAAGGCCAATGTAAAATCCAAGGATGCCGCGTGTTGTGTAAATCCATCGCACCGTTTCAGTGAATCCCATCATGCGGCTAGGGTGAAGTAAGCCACCGACCTGCTGTCGTCGTCGAATGACTTCAAATGGGTATGAAGCCGTTTGGGATATGGCTCCTGCTAGAGCACCAGCCGTAAGATCGACGACGGTGCGGTTGAGGTCAAAGAGTGGCGGATGCTCCGAGAGCGGCGTCCCTTGCGTATCCTTGTTCAGCAGAACCGTATAGAGCCAGGCCTTGGTGCGTCCAAACACAAGGAACGAGGTGCCTGCGTATGGGATCATACCCATGACCGTGGCTCCGAAACCGCGGTAGAATTTCAGCAAGGGCATGCGGTTGAGAAGCGTGCTTTTGTGTGAGCCATCATTCGTGACGATTTCCGCTCCTTCATGGTATATGTTTGTGACAATGTTGCGCAAGCTTCCAGCTTGCGGTTTTGTTTTGGTATCAAAAGCTAGACGCACACGAATAAGTTCAAGCGGATATGTGATAAACACGCTCAGCACACCCGACATGGATCCGGCTAAGAAAAGTCGCAGACTGGTCTCGTCGCGCGGTGTCGGCATCATCACGAGGCGAAACATGTCGAATGCCATGTACTTGACTGCCGCGTATGGGAATATTCGTAGGATCGTCGCACTATGGCCATGGAACAAGCCCATGACGCCCTGTTGCTTGACGATATTGTCCATCGCATTCACCACACCAAGCCATCGTCCACTGTACTTTTGGTAGTCGGGATTGCTTGCCTGGAACAAGATCTTCACACGATCCAGTGGCGCAATGGCTGTCTTTGCCTGTTATTTCATGTCAGTCTAAGCTGTTTGTGGCTCCATGCGTGCACAGCGCATCTGGACCATGTCTGCCGCCATACGTACTGCACATCCTGCGACGCCACCAGCGAGTCCACTCCGCAGCACATAGTCCCAGCTGTTCCGGTGTCGCTGGGTCATCTGCTTTCTCGAGGACCCTTGCATGTCTATGTGCACACGTCACACACACACAGCGTCCCACGTCTCTGATGCACCTGGTGTGGGGAACGATCAGAATTACCCAAGTGACAAGCCTAACAAACCGGGTGTGGGCAACCAAGGCCGGTCGTCATCTTCGTTACGTACATGTCTGCGGATAATTGGCTGGAATACCACGTGTGCCTGCTCCTATTAGCTGAGATGAGTGGATGAACAGTCGAAATAGCGAAATGACAAAAAAAAATGTGTGCGCTCTTTGCTGTTGCACGCTTTGTGATGATATACCTCCACTGTTGTCCGCGCTCCTAGCCATCAATGAGTGGAGTGGATCCTGCCTGAATTCACACACACATACACCTCCACACGCGATGCACCTAGCAATCGCTCGAGACAAGCCCCCCACCTAATCTAACGCGACTCTTGACGCGTTCATTTTTTTAAGATCGTTCTCGCGGAAGTAAGGCTGGGCTGCGCTCGCTTTTCGCACGTGTAACGAGCCAGTGTACTGCTGATGGGGTGCAGCATATGTCTAGATACATACACACAAGAGAATCGACCTGCAGCGCTTCCTTGCGGTCATATATTCCATCATGCGTGCATTCAGGATTGGCTATCAACGCGAAATCACTCCGCATTGCCTTCCGGCTGTCCACTTTGCAAGGCGCCAGCAACATCATCATCTGTTCTTCCTCTTTGGCCGATGGACGACTTGGATTTCGGCCAGTATGTTGCCTCACACTCTGCAGATCCTTCTGCATGCAATGGCGCGCATGGTGGTCTTCTAGCGTCTGTGCGTGATTGGGTTTTTAGTATGCAGGCCTATGCCATGGCAGCTTATGGCTTGCAAAGCTCTGCCATGTCGAAAGCATCGCATCGCATAGGAACATGTCATCGAGGTCTAGTGCAACATGCGCTGGCCGAACAACATATGCACAATGCCATGCAAGCTTTGACGCAGGCAGTCGTGCATGCAGAGCGTCTTTCGCGCGAATTGGCCCAGCGTACTTCATCACTGGATGAAAACAATCGCCAGGTACATTTGCGGCAAGTTCAGTTGCGTAATGAGCAGCAGCATCTTGATACCCTACGCCAGAAACTTGAGCATGAGCGTACTTCTCTTAAGCACAAGCTCAAGCACGCCGCTCAAACAAAGCGCGAGCTTGCTGAGCAGCACGACGCATTGGAACGTCGTGGCCAGTCTATGGAAAAAGAGCAACAAGCCCAGGCCATGCGCACGCAGGAAGCCATCGCCTGTGCCAAAAGTCAAAGTGCCGAGGCTATTCGAAAGGCGGCTCTGGCAGAAGAAGCAGCCATGCAACGCGCATCGGAAGCAGAGGATCGTGCGCGTGCTGCCGAGGAGCGTGCTTCAGATATGGCTGACGCGCTTCATGCGACACGCGCCAAGAACCAGAGTATGGCTGATCAAATGCGTGCCCTCCAAGCGGCCTTGGCCTCAAATAAAAGCAAGCGGCGGTCTGAACGTGAAACATCAGATCGTCTTCGATCAAGAGTCTTTCAACTTGAGCACGAACGAGACGCATCAGCATCGCCTCTACGTGAGCGTTCTATAAATGAGTGTATGTCGCTTAGTCGCAGTCGTCAAGGCCACCATGTGCCCGAAACGCCAGACGCCGGAGCAAAAAGGAAAAGAGCGACAGGCGTCGGCGCGGGCGCGAATACGGATGCGGGTGTGGCAGCGAGTTTCGAGACTGAGACCGATCCACACTTGTCTGCCAGCTCAGAGTTTGCGCCTACACTGATCTCGCTCAAGCCCAGGGCCGAGTCTTCGGCGCCCACACCTTCACCTAGTCAGGCATTCTTGTCCTCTCTCACATATGATATGGACGACAACGAATTCCCTATGCCAGGTGGCTCGTGGCCAACCATGAATCAGCCACATTCTCGCATAAGTCCACACAAGCACACAGCCGTTTCGGATTCGCTTTGGATACATAGCAGCACGCAGGGAGCTGTCGCGTTGGGTCCGCGACGGCGGCCTACGTAGCCGGCGAAGAGTCGTCTGAGGCAGCGTGTCCCTTGCGTGCCATGCGCAAGCACGCATCCTCCAGCCATGCCTTTGGATTATTGGCCATCACGCGAATGGGGATGGAGCTCAGATTCGGGCAGGTAAGACCCAAGGCTGATGGCGAACCATCTGGGCTTGCAGACAGGACATCGATGCCGGCTGAGCGCAGAATCCGTGAAGACTGACATTTTACAAAGTCGTCCGGCTCGCGCACGCCCTGAATCACAAGTGAGATACGCAAGGGACGTAGTGTCGTGTCGAGATCTGTGCGCAAAACGGCACCATTCGCGTCTTGTGCAATTTTCGCAAGCCAAAACGCAGATGTCATTGGAGCCTTTTGATTGAATGCTTGAATTCGCTGTGCGCATGGCAAATTCCCACTCAGTCGCTCAGAGCATGGCTCCATTGTCGTGTAAAGAACAAGTTCCAAGGGCTCCCGTTGGCGCGCTTCCGCTATATTGTATACATGTGGCGTCCGTGCACAATGGCGTGCGATTTTCTCCATTGCACATTCCTCTGCATGTGTATTACCAGGCAGTTCGCGTGAGTAGCCAGTCGTCAACAGAAGCGGCTCCATGGGCTCGTCAACCTCAGGAAGTTCACGACAGAGCTCGGTTCCATTTACAGCAATCACACACCCCACCGAAAAGGCGGTGGGGACCGAGTCACAGTGATCTGCTTCTTGTAAAGCCAGTAAGAGCATGCGGAGGTGGGCAGGATGCGATGCATCCACAGCATGGTCCTTTGTTACAGGCTTGTTGAGTGAATGCAGCCAGCATGTGTATGTTTCTTCCGCAGGACCTTGTGGCCACACGATCCAGTCATCACGCAGCCGCAGAAGCCGACTCGGGAGACTTCGGTAAAATGCCACGCGGCATCTGGTCAAGATGGAAGATGTGCGAAGTAAGTACTCCGTGAGCATGTAGTATAGAGCACCAATCGCTAGGCCGGTCGACAGTCCGACATGGATCTGCGCAGGAGAGTGGTACATGAGACGATGCCGCGAGTAACACGTCAGAACAGTCAGGAGAATAATGAAAACAAGCGATAAGAACTGCTCGAACTGCCTTAGGTAGAGTCCACGGGCTAGTCGAGCACGGTGTTTCGGCCAATGTGCGAGAATATGAATGCCCCAGAAAGCGCAAAAAAAGCCACAGAACTGAGCGTGTGATGACGGCATGCCATAGCCCGTCCCAAGAATGTTCGTTGGACGAGGTTGTTGGATATGCTTTTTGAGACGAGAATTGACTGCCTCGCACAATACTTGTCCCAAAAAAACGTTGACATAAATTGTCTCACGACGCTGCAGGAATGCTGCGATATAGACAGCGAGTATCAACACCGGCGAAAGTGTCACAATAGCCCAGTATGGGCCCCATGGATCATCTAGACTATACTGTACATGCGTGAGGTCCAGTGTGTGCCGATTGCCTAGGTAATCATACTGCATGGTGATGGCACAGACACGAGTCTCTGATGCTTGTCTAGGACGCGCGTCGTTTGTCCTACTGCTCCCTCCGTTTTCTTCGGTCAGGCGGCGAAATCAAGGGTGTGTGCGTGGGGTGACGGGGGAGGGGTCGGCGAATGTATACCTCCACACTTGTTGGCATGCATAAGCACGAATGCCAATGCCAAGATTGATAGGCTACTGGGTCCTTGCTAAGACTGAGAGCAGTATTAGGATTTGAGTGCTTCTCGCAATTACGTAGCATTCGATATTGCATCGCTTGTGCTATATCGACCTCTAGCTCGATCAAGAAATGTTCTCCATGTACGCGAAAACATAGCTGTCGACACTTGACGCCGAACACGTCGTGGCGCTTGTTCGGGTGTCGTTGCGTGCCTCATGGCTGCCTGAGCATGGTGCCGTGACCATGTCATACTCAATGGCTCACACGTGTGTATTTCTGGATATGATGAGATTGGCTGTCGCTCGCATGGGGATGACTTTGACCGGGTCCGACCCCAGGGGCACCAAGCTCGATGTGATCGAGCTTTGTGCCACGGTGTCGCGTGGTTCTTTGCGCCGAGATCATCGAATGGGTCCGGACCTGCTGGCTCCGACTCTCCCGTTGCTTCTTTGATCAACGGTGATTGCTGAAAGGAGTGGCGCTGTGAATGATAAGGCATCTCGTACAGCGACACTTGCGGAGAGTTGTGTGGCGGCTCTTCATGCTGAGGACGGAGATGTGGTGGCGTGTGCTGCGGCGTTAGAGGCGGCGTGTACCTTTTGAAGGCCCCAAAGGCTTTGCGCCATTCGTTGATTATGTCGAATGAAGGCGTTGTGAACGCGGTGCGCTCAGACGTCTCTATGGGTACGTCAACATCCAAAATGGATTGGCTGGATAAAAGTCGCAGAGCTTGAAGCGAATCGCGACAAAGTGGCGGTGATGGAGATGGTGTTGTGACACGTTCATATTGTCCGACAGTATAAAGCTGCTCCTCAGAGCTGCGCACCTCGTGGACCGACATCTCGTCGCTGGGGGTGCCGGGCGGTGGCGAGGGAGGCGCTTGGCCTACCAGGTTCGGCGAGAGGCCCAACGACTCTGCCAGACCCACACCTGATGTGCAGAATTGGCAACAAAGGATTTGGCGCTCGTACTCCTCTGCTTTGAGCAGAGACATGGTCTGTTGGATTTCGCTTCCAGGACTTGAAATCATAGCCGGTATTGAATCAGAATCGGCAAAGCACCAGCTTGTGTGCTCAATTCTACTTTGATGCAAAATAGTAGTGACATCAGGCTCATTCGTGATGGCATGTAGGTTATATTCTTCAAAATCATCTTCTGTATTTGCAAAGCATGTCTGTGGTAAATTTCTCTGGGGGCAAGACTCTAGTGCACTTAGCGAGCCCTCGTCCATGATTGGTGGAACATCGCCCTCGACCTCTTTAGCCACACGCGTGTGCTTCTGGTCGTTTGCTTGAAACAGAGCTGTGGCGGATCCATTCCCTTCCGATGTGCTGGGGTCAGGATCCGGTCGTCGAACCATAGTCTGTGCTGTTTCGCCAATGCCCTCAGGATGATAGACACGTCGAATCAAGGACATGAGCGCGTCTGACCATTAGTTGTGATGCTTACTTCTTTATACATCTATACAGGTACTTGTCAAGACATGATCAAGTGCAAAGAATGAATCGATCAAGTTGCTCTTGACACTTCGAAAACGCTTGATGAGTCGAGGACATGATCGAGGACTGACATCGTTCACGCATGGATTTCGAATTACCAACGTGTGTCATCCAAAGAACATGCGTGTACATGCCCACTTCTGATCTCTTCAGTTCACTGATCGCTTGGAACTTGCATGTAATAAACTTTTCACTATCGGATAACCGAAAAGGTACCTATTCTGACACCGCTGCAACTTCGTACAAGTATGTGCCAAGAAGCTGTGTACCCTTAATGTAGTTCGACAAGTCGAGCTTCTCATTGGTCGAGTGAGCGCCATCATCTGAGCGGCCCATAGGAAGGAGAAGCACATTTTTCTGGAGCGCATCGGCAAACGTGAGCGTGATGGGAATAGAGCCGCCCTCTCTTGTCAGATCAGGACGCACGCCGTATATTTTTTCTGTGGCAGCGAATGCAGCTTCGTAATTCCAATGCTTCGGGTCAGTGCACCATGGCTTGCCAGGATGGTCTGGTATGAGCTTCATTGTGTTCTTCGAGTTCAGCTTGCTAAACTCGGACTCAACGTGCTTCTGCACAGCTTCCACAACTTTGGATGGCTCCATGTTGGGTACAAGGCGAATCGAAAACTTGCCAGTAACCTTGTGAGGAATGACCGTCTTAGAGCCCGGCTCTCCAAATGCACCCTCAATACCATGCAGGCTTAGACTAGGGTTCCGCATACGAGCCATGAGCACATCGCTCTTTTTGTCGCTAATGGTCGACTTGCTGCCCGTCGAGTTGTCGATATCAGAAATACTAAATTCCATCGCATCGTACACTTTGAGCTCGTCATCTGAAAGCGGTGCCACCTGTTCTTCGATGCCAGGCACCAGAATCTTGCCTTGTGGCGAGACAAGCGACGACATGATACGGACAAGATCGGTCATCGGCTCATGGACCACGCCGCCAAACACACCGCTGTGCAGGTCGTGTGCCGGTCCGCTAATCAAGAGCTTAAAGTATGCAATGCCGCGCAAGCCATGGGTGACGCAGGGCTTGTTCGTACCGAGCCAGTAAGATCGGAAGAGCGTCG
>ERZ501061.610-NODE-610-length-11007-cov-4.986030_pt1 | contig 11007 bp, 6 predicted proteins | sample MGYA00510854_ERZ501061 | MGnify/ENA primary metagenome ERZ501061 (study PRJEB25958, sample SAMN03398515) | human skin metagenome | study: EMG produced TPA metagenomics assembly of the Human Skin Microbiome Metagenome (human skin metagenome) data set.
AGCCATCTGGAGGTTGATAGAAGGGGTCATTTTGTGGCTTTGGCAAGTTCTCGCGGGCAACCAGGGCGAGCGCTTGGGCCGCAAATGAGATAAGAGCAAAGGCGACTATACCCAACTTCATGGCGTTGTACAACCCAAGACATTTCGATTGCGCTTATATTTATATGTGTTTCGTTGTTCGTTTCGAATGCTTGTTTGGGGTGTGAAAATTGACGCAACTTGAGTCTCGTTCAATCGAGAGCAATGATTCGCTCAAAATGACATGTGCAGTGCTTTGTGTCGGGTAGGGTTCAGAATCGCAATTGATTGCGTGGAATTCTCAGCAAAAATCACATGGGTACATCTGACCCCAAAACTGTCGAACTCGCTGTGAGAATCGTCAGTTACCTCGCTTATTCTAGTCTTCATCTCTTACTAAACCACGCCGATGATCCTGACCCTGGCCCTGACAATGAATTCAACCAAATCGGTCGCTTTACCGACAAAGCTGTTTATTACCGGGTAGTGGCAAGAGCTTTGCACTCAATACCACACGTATCTTTGTCAAAATTAAAGCATTTCCCAGGCTACTGGCCAAATAAGGATTAGCAATGACCAATTTCAGCGCTTGAACTGCACGAAGCCTAGCACAAAGTTCGAGTACTTCCTGGATCTGAGTGCGAGTGAAGACTACTCAGGGTTTTTGACCAGATACATAGTTTGTGTAAGCAGGATGATATATTGACGAGATGAAGCGCATGGCTCTTCACGAAGAGATATTACTCTTCGGAGAAGAAGTACACGATCAGGGTGGATCCGAGCGAAATCCACGCATAGAAAACGCCTTGCCGCCAGCGGTTCATTGCTACGCCGACGGACTATCCTAACAATGTTCTCAAGTTGGGCAAGGAGGGTACGATGGTGACGAGGAGATATGTTTCACGTACCACGAGATGAATCACCTGTTGTTTGGTCAGAGCCCTAAGCACCAGCTGGCGGTATCCAATCCGTACATAAGTGACAACGAAGACAAGTAGTTCACGGACTGACCGATTCGTTCATCGACCCGGTTTCATTAACTTGGTAGGCAATAAGGAAATTCCATGGACGGTTCTTCTTCGGTCTGCAAACAGACAAATTCAATCCCATCACGATGCACTCCTACTAAACGCCATTGGCGACTCTCATTATGAATCAAATATATCTATTTAATGAACACGACGTCAAAAATTATATACTTGTCAACGGCTCTCAGTAGAGAGTGCGTACGAGATGTTCGCGCTTCCAAAAGCGAGTACCAGCATCCTTGATGAATTCAGAGCCCAAGTCCGTCGAAATGCCTTTCTGATTTGTGTCCACGCCCCCCTTCTTAAGCAGACGCTCAGATTCTTTCGTGTAAGCAATGGCCTTCAAGTGCGCGTATGCATCCTGCACCCATTGAACAGCAGCCGATTCCTTGAGTAGCTGATCCGTACCCTTGTTGGACAGAACCACTGCCACTGCGTCAAATAAGACAGAGGGCATGCCCGCCAGAATCCCATCTGCGTCGACCTTCGACCCATCCGACAGTTTTATGCCGTGCGCTCGAGGAGCAATCACAGCTGGGACGCCATTATGCTCCTTGATCATCTTCTTCAGACGCTCGATCTTGCCCTTATCGCTTCCTTCGTTGATAAGAATTCCAATTTTTCGTCCTTCAACCGTATGCTTAGCATTACGGTGTATAGAGAGTGCTGGACTGGCAGGCAGATCAACAGGCTCGCGAACCGGTTTCGACTTCTTGGGGAATTCGATGCCTAGACCCTTTGCTACGCGACGAGCAAGTGACTCGTCCACGTTGCGCAAGTTGGCGACTGCGCGTTTCGGCACCTGTGAAAGGGATACTTGTGAGAGTTCAAATACGAAGCCGCCAACCGTGTGGTTCTGCTCAGACTCCGTGAGCGACTTCCAGAATTGGCGTGCCTGACTGTAGTGATCGGCAAATCGCTCGTCACGGGCGCGGAGCTTAGGACCGCGCTCCCGAGGTCCTGTAACGTGACTTGACGTGTGAAAGGCAGCCATGAAAGGACATGCGCGAGGACCTGTGGGTTCATCGGCTTCGTACAAGCTATTCGGTTCGTAGTTTGCACGACCCTTGGGAATGCTCATTTGCATCATGCCATCACGCTGGAAGTTGCGCACAGGCACCTTCGGATGGTTAATTGGAAGCTGATGGAAGTTCGCAGTACCCAAGCGTGACTTTTGAGTGTCCAGGTAAGAAAACAGGCGTCCCTGCAGCAAGGGATCGTCTGAGAAGTCAATGCCGGGAACGACGTGCGAAGGACAGAACGCGACCTGCTCTGTCTCAGCAAAGAAGTTGTCAGGGTTGCGGTTCAGCACCATACGGCCAATGAACTTGACTGGAACATCTTCCTCTGGAATCAGTTTGGTCGAGTCCAGCACGTCGTAAGGCTGAGCGTCGGCAAATTCCTTGTCAAACACCTGGATACCGAGTTGCCACTCGGGATACATGCCTGATTCGATAGCCTCAAAAAGGTCTTTGCGGTGATAGTCGTTGTCTGCTCCCTGAATCTTAGTCGTTTCATCCCATAAGGTAGATTGAACGCCAAGCTTGGGTTTCCAGTGGAATTTAACAAAGTGCGCATCTCCGCTCTCGTTCACCAGCTGGAAGGTGTGAATACCAAAGCCCTCCATCATGCGAATTGAGCGCGGAAGACCGCGGTCGGACATAGCCCAGAGCTGCATGTGGGTGGACTCGGGCATGAGCGTTGCCCAGTCCCAGAAGGTGTCGTGCGCCGTCGCAGCCTGCGGATAACCGCGATCCGCTTCCATTTTCACCGCATGGATCAGGTCTGGGAACTTGATCGCATCCTGAATAAAGAAAACAGGCATGTTATTACCAACCAGATCCCAGTTGCCTTCATTCGTGTAGAACTTGACCGCAAAGCCTCGCACGTCGCGCGGAGTGTCGACCGAGCCTGAGCCTCCTGCGACATTAGAGAAACGCGCGAAAACAGGCGTCTTCATCCCTTTCTTAAATACATGCGCTCTGCTCAGGTGCGAGATATCCTCCGTAGCCTCAAAGTACCCGTGTGCACCAGAGCCACGAGCATGGACGATGCGCTCTGGGATACGCTCGTGGTCAAAGTTGAAAATTTTCTCCCGCAGAACGAAGTCCTCAAGTAAGGTGGGACCGCGCGTACCGGCTTTCAGACTATTTTGGTTATCGGAAATCAATACACCTTGGTCAGTGGTGAGATTTCCCTCGCCTCCATGCTGCTGAGGGTCGCCTCCGTGCCTGAAGTGTATCGTCACGTTGTCATTGTGTGCTGATGAAGCTAGAACCACAAAAGATAGAGCTAAAAGCAGAACCTGCTTCCAAGCCATCATGGTACGGACAAGTAAAGCCAATCTACTTACTATGAAGCACCGGTCGAACGGCTTTGCCTTTGGTGATCACGCAAAACATTAATCCGTGAGTCACAACTTATCACATTGACATGTTGCCACAGGTCCGTTGGGAAACTGAGCGTGTGCCCTCGTGCAGCTGCATGCAGAAATGGGTGGGGTAGGCATTCTCTGTAAACCAATCACACTGTCAACATTTTAATCTGTCCGTATGCTACCTCCGCGGACCTATCTAGGTCTGTTATCAGGTCAGAAGTTAATCCGACGCACATTAGCTTACCTACGAAGGACAAGTAAATATTACTAAAGTTAAATCACAGGCTTGGCTCGAACGTCGAGGTCAAGATTTTAATATTCAACAATGTGCCTAAAGCTTCATTGGCCAAATGAGCTTCTTGTCCCATGTCTTGAATTGGCAGATGGTGCTCCGCTCTGTGTTTCCGTAGGGACGTGACTGCCCGAGATTCTTGTTGTCACTTTGAAAAGTCCTCTAGCGTGCTTTGCAGTTGGTAGTGTGTAAAAATTATGCCTCACACCCGAATAATCCTACTTTCCATCATGATACACACGGCTGTTGTCCTACCTCGCCGGACAAGGTCAGTGGCTTAATGGTCTGTGGGAGTATACGTGGAAGCTCCCTACTGTTTATGAGTCATTGATAATGTATCCTAATATTTTTTTCAAAATACAAACTTTGTATCATCAAGCAAATGCAATTAAATCACCATGTCATACTGGCACCAGGTACATAAGTTGATTTTGGACCATACATACACAAATCGCCTTGGAGTCCGCTGCGGCATTTTTGTTGGATACACGACTTATTTCATTTTCAAATTGCTACAAAGATGAAGATTAGCTGCCGTGCTCATCCTGGCTCTTGTGTTCCTACACTCTGCACTATGGCCTTTACCATGACCCGAGTTATCTCTGACCGACTTTTATGGCAATTGTTCCTACGAAGCATGAATCGAATGTGGACGCACTGAATGAGTTGTTTGTTAAACTCGACTTGCTTAGGAGGATGAACACGTCTCGATTACTGCAGGGCAGTGGAACAAAGCTTTCTTAGCGCACGAGTTCAGCAGGCATGCTACTATCTACAACACTTCCAACATGTGCTGGTACGGAAATAATCACTCAAAGCGCTGGAAGGTGGCTGAGCTCTTTGAGACTATTTTCATGCTTCGAAAGTGGCTTACCCTCTCAAGACCGGCTGCAAGATGCCGACCTTCTACCTAGGTGAATAAATGGCGTTGTGACCAGCTCAGCAATTTAGTAAGTCCCATCCACTTTCATTCCTCGATCCTGAGCGTTCCGGAAATTCCCAAGGTGGATGCACAAATGGAAGATGCTTGATACACTGGCAGGACAATGCACCGAGGAACGATGTTTATAAGATTGCGACATGTAGCAGAACGCCAAGTACGGGACAGACTCCCAAAAAACTTCCATCGAAAAAGGAGGATGGCGTCATCTTTGCCATTTTCGACACTAGGAATGATCACTGTAACTTGATTCAGTATGCCAAGTCAAACATGGCAGTGTCGCTTAGCTAGCAGGATGTCATGCTTGCAACTGAGCCTACAGATATCAAGGCTATCGGTGTAACTCATTAAGCATGAGTCGCCTAATCGCTGGATATGAATATATAGGTATGTGTATAATATAGTGACCTAGTTGTTCTGCCTCAACGCGATTAAGGTTTCCAAAATAAACCAGTGCAAATAGTTTACGCTGACTTGTGCTCCTATAACTCTGAGACCACAAATCCGAACTTTAAACGTCACATTAACACATGTGCTCACACGTTGTACATTACCACTCCAGTCCGCCTCTCCTCACTCTAACACTAACACTAATCATAATCCATAAATTATCCTGACACTATTAGTTTAGCTGCCAATCCTTAACTACAATGCGCAGTTGCTCCTTAGGCAGAACGAGGCCAGTCCGGGCATTTGAGGTCTCCTTCAACGCCTTCTTCCTTATCTTCCATCGTCTTCAAAATCGCATAGCCCTCGCTGTCCGTGTTCCATACGTTTGACACAGAGCAGAACCACGCATGCTTGTCCTTCGCATCGTGTTGTAACCCAGGGCAAATCAAATTTCCAACAGCATCTCCGACATGACCCTTGTGTCCAATACCCGCATTACATCCTTTCTTATTTTTCCGCGTCATTGCGAACCACTGGAATCGCAACTTGTCATCCACCTTTGTCGAGCACTTCTCAAGCTTCACCGTCGAGTTCTTGCCCTTAGGGTGCATCTCATAGTATGGACCTCCGTACGGCCCATCATGGGGATATTCCTTCACCCACGAATTCGTTGTCAGGCACTCGGTATTGTTCGATACGCTCCGCAGCTGCCCAAACCACAAGTCTTTTGTCGTGCTGTTAAACTTGTCCGATGTTACATTACACGCATAAAACCGGAACTTCTCAAGTGGATTCACGAATCCATCGTACGGAGTCTGTTCTAGTACATCTTTCTGAAGATCGTAGTATTTCAGTCGGTGGTATGACGCCGGCTGCTTCGCTGAAATGACTCCCATTTTACCAATCGCATGGCATTCCAGCTTGTCACTTTCATTCTTCCCCGCTCCATACACACTTCCCAGCACGCATGCTGCAATCAATGTTGTCGCAGTTGCAAACTTCATATCCGTCAAATAACACTGATGTTTCAAAGTACCACGCACACGCACTATTTATACATTCTGCTGTGGCGGGTCCAAGCTGCCAAGACAATCATTAGCGCCGGAGTTGCGGATGGAGAGTCTCGCACATGCCACTTCACCTTCTAAAATCGCCCCACTATTGGCTAATTTTCTCAAGCCATTTTAGTTTACTGCTTACGGCAGTGGGTTGCATAAACAATCGTGTTCCAGGCAAATCATATTCGCTTATGTTCATCGACTCCGCCCGTAAAGTTAGCGCAGCACAGTTCCTCGCTTACGTCCTGACACGTTATTCTCTCCATAGTTCATAACACAATGGACAGCTCTGCAGACCATGTACGAACAATTGTTGACTAATGATAAGAATGGTCGGTCTCCCCCTTATGAACCATTCAGAGGTCAATGCGACTTCACGTAATATAACGATTGGCTGAATTTGTGCCGTCTTACGACTTTTTGTCCATCTTTCGATATGCTCTTTCGCACGTTATACCAAGCATTCATTGTGTTTACTGTAGTTTCAGGTGTTATGCTCTCCCATCTCAGCTTTCATCCGCAAGAGTTTTTTTTTTGTCTCCTCGTTCCATACCGCCAGCGTACTAAACCATGCACGTTCGGCAAAAAAAGCCTGTTTACTGAAACTAGATTTTCAGTGCATTCCAAAAAATATCGCAACACGTTCAGTAGTTTCTCAACTGATGCTGTAACATGATACACGACCTGTCAAATTAATATAGGGAAAGTTTGTTTAAATGCTACGGAACGGCAGCATCGAGACTGATCTATCATGAGGTGTGAAGGGTGATGGACTTGAAACTAGACACGTTCTCTCGCTTATGATAAATATGCATCCAATATAGTAGTCCATTTGAAAGAATGTGATACTAGAAAAAGCATCGAAGCAATTCGGTATATCGGTGTACTCACATTTTAAACATATTCGCATGTTCGAACACTGACATTATCGTCAACCAAGATTGAAGATTCTTTCAGCATTGCTCGCTCTCTCAACAACTCTCATAATGCTCGCTATCTCTTCCGCCCATTTTGCACACATATTATTATTCGGCTTTGTCTATATCACAATTTGGCGACTTTTCCAACGGTCTACACTTTCCGAACTAACATCTTGAACCGACCAAAATTTCTCATGTGTTAAAATACCTTGCCATTTAAGCACACATCTTGGCCCTTCCATGCTCTGCATATTTTCATAATGCCATGCACTGTGTTTTCTCATCTGTGCTGCTTATTTCATTCTCCCGTAGTTCTCGTTGGGATCTTTGTTTCCCTTTTTGTTTGCACTCTTACAAACTTCTAATTATCACGTCTTTCATTTCTAATCCCATTTTTTTTGCACCATGTGCCTCGGTCGTCGTCTTTCCTTGCGGCATTCTCCCATATGAATTTTTGCCTTCAAAGTCTTGCTTCGCTTAACCTGTTCCTACCATGGATTAGCGTAAAACCCCTTAACAAGCACATCTAAAGTTAGAAGGGGTCACTTCCGTGTCATTTTCAACCATACTTCTTGTCGCGTCGCGTTGAGCAACAACATGGTCGCCATTTCTTTTCATTCCGCCATGTCTTAGAGCCATCAAATATTTTCTTCATGCAATTTTTCATTCCTCCCGCCCCCTCCTCTCCGGTTTCTTCGCTATTCCCGCACCAGTAGTGCCTGGAATAGGTTTTCAAAGCTCCAGGGGATGCATTTTTCTAGGAGCCAGATTTCATTCGTTCACTTTTCACGCTGGTCCAACTTCCGCATTCGTACTTCGCTCCAACACACTTTAAGTGCTAATCTTTTGTGTATATTATGTATATCGATCACCATATCACCGTTTTGAAATCACCTTTAAACGCCGGATTCGGAGTCGCGTTGTTGTAAAGGCGCATTCTTTCTTGCTCAGATTGTCAACACCTCCAAAGTTTTCGAGTAATGTTCTAGAAATAACTTTGATCCTAAGTCACTCAGAAGTCTGCTCTCACCCATCACTTTATGCATACTCGCAGGGGGGCGAGTTTTCGACGAGAAAGCAATACGCATCGTCTAGGAGAGCTTGAATAGTATCCATCAATGATCCAGAATGTGTATTATTGGTTTAATTAAACCCGTTGTAAATAAAATCTACTTCGCTGTTCAATAGTTTATGTTAATCTGATAGCAATGTAAGGCACTCAAACATTTGTGACATTCTTAAGGATGTCTGACACTTAGCAGCATCTTCAAGTGATCGCGCCTAATTCTAAACATTATTTAGAACAATAAAACCATGATACAATGCGTCAATGCATCTTCTCAAATTTATGACTTCTTTCGACCAGTTGTTTTATTTCATGGCGTGATGAACACTTTATGCCTCTACCTAACCGGCCTCGGATGGGTTTTTAATCAACACGGACTAGTAACTTGTTTTACCCTCCACCATAATTGTTACATGATCTAGTTCCGAATATTTTATCTGGCCGTCAGTTTTAGCTCACTAAGCTCAATTGCCAATCTCTGGTATGTTAATTTTAGGACTCCTCAAAAATCATTTCGTGCCTATTTCTCGCATTCTCTAAATTTGATTTATATTAACTTTGAGTTCCTATCAAACCTGGAGCTGTCTTGCCGTCTCTACCTGTATTGTTCTGGACCCCAATTAATTGATGTCCTCATACCCTGTTGAACTCATGCCAGCTTCTCTGTCAGTATTTTCTTTTGTATTCTAGTAACACTCTCGGCACCATGAACCCTACCATCTCGCTTCGTCCGACCAATCGCCTTATTAACCAACATTAGAATAATGCCATGCAAAATTGACCGGGACTTCATCTAGTCATCTCTAGAGGCTACTTGATTTTTAACTGCCTGATTGGTGAGCCAACGTTTAACGAATGAAAATGCCGCTATATGCACTGTATATACAGTCTTGGGTTCCGATTAGTCTGCGAGCTGAATGATAGATGCGTTGAAAACCGCAACAAGATCATGGAGGCCCTATCGACTGAATCAGACTAAACTCGCAAACTTAGGTGCTGCGGCTGTAGCTTGAAATTAATCGAACTTCGAAGGCTGCTCTCGTTATTCAAGCAACAATATTTTCTACCACCACCAAATCGACTAGGATAAGATTTACCGCTAGCTACACTCTATAATTGAAGCTTTTGCTCAAGTCTCTGACAGCCATTATTATTTGAATGATAACATTCGAAGACTAGATTACTTTATAACGTGCATCCGTCTTTAATTAATTTAAAGACCACATCTGCCACAAATAGTTCGTCCGTAGCATTAAAAATTAATCTGCTACTGGCTAAGTTCGTACCTATATAGCCAGTTATATCCATTTATTACTTGAAACTGATTTTTTGAACCAACAGTCGAGTAATGCTGTCACTTTCACTGTAGTTTTGGCCTTGATGAGGTCGCACAACTTTTGCTGGTGAAGATTACGTTCATTTCTCCTCGCTCTGATCTTTAGGTCTCTGTCGTATGGATCGTTTCCCTGTTATGCAGCGACTGTGGAGTTCGGCTACCTAAATCATCCTTGCATTTTGCCTTTTGCCTTCTAAAGAATGCGCTATCCCTAATTCTGTACCCCAAACGACGCGCACTTTGCACTTGATCTTCCAATCTATAATTACTGCTTCTTGAATCGAACCTTTAGTAGCCATTCCCTCAAAGCATATCATTAACAAAGCTTCTACGTAGTGGTGATTTTATACAGTGGCACATACAATCATGGGCCTCATGCAAGCTCACTTATTCTTCAAAACATCTTACACTGCTCTTTCAAATAAGGCGGCACGTTCAAAACCTTGTGGGCTTCCTCAGGAGCCTGCAGCATGACCATTGCTAGCCCCGCAGACAGGTGCCAATCCATATGACAGTGCATGATCCACGCCCCTGGGTTGTTTGCTCGGAATCGGATCGTCACACTTCCCCATGCATCAACCGCGACTGTGTCCCGTCGAATTGGATTCTTCTGCTCTTTCACGTCAGGAACTTTCGGTGTTTGGCCTTTAGTTCCATTGGCCCGGTGAACTACTTGGAATCGAGTCCCATGCATATGGAAAGGATGCACATCATGCGAGTCGTTAAGAATCGTCACCTCAACCATATGATTGTAAGGCGCAATGACAGCGTTTGCCTTATCGCCGTATACGCTCACATCTGACCCATTCTTGCTCATCATGGTCAGCATTGCCGGCCTACGCGGAGGCACAAAAGCCGTCTCATTAAAGGCTGCAAAAGGCATCCTGTTCTTGGACCCAACTGTCGCCACCAATGTCACCCGTGTGTCTGGCTCTACTGTCTCGATCACCTCTTTCGGCACAAATAATGTGTCATCCATGGGCCGTATTCCCTTCTTGCTTGCCTGGTCTTCGTTGCCCATTTTTACTCCTTTTCCTCCATATGACACAGTGCTCGTTAAGTTCAGTTTCAAATCACCCACTTTCGAGAACGTCCCGCGTTCCATGTTCGCATGGATCATCCAATTTTTATCTGTTTCATTTCTTGCCTTGACCAACACACTGTATCGTTGTCCTATTGCCACTTGAACCGAGTCAATAGGGTATCGCTCCACGTCCACGCCATCCACCTCAATAATGTCCATGTCGTGCCCATCGATCCAAAAGTCAAAGACAGACGCTGCCGACATGTTGATCAATCGCAGTCGGTACGTTTTGCCTGGCTCAAACGGTAATGTCGCATTCTCATTCATCCCCGGCATCGTCCTCGCTTCTTCTCCCTTCTTTGTGTGTGCAAAGTACATCAGTCCAGAATCCGGCGTCGGATATCCCCCTCCCTTTACAAAGTAGTCATGATGCAGAATATAGCCATGCACATGATGATACCAGTCGGCAAGAACCACTGTGTAATCATCATCGTATTCATACACCTCTCCTTCAGAACGGTGAATAATGAATGGTGTCCGAAGGCCATCAATATACTG
>ERZ501061.611-NODE-611-length-10983-cov-4.905838_pt1 | contig 10983 bp, 5 predicted proteins | sample MGYA00510854_ERZ501061 | MGnify/ENA primary metagenome ERZ501061 (study PRJEB25958, sample SAMN03398515) | human skin metagenome | study: EMG produced TPA metagenomics assembly of the Human Skin Microbiome Metagenome (human skin metagenome) data set.
GCTACTACCCCACATAGACCAAGCCAAACTTGTCCTGCCTCGCTGGCGTAGGGGCGCACCTCCACTATATATAATTGCTGATGTACCCGTGATCGATGCCACGCCGCTTCGTTGGGCCGTGCCGCTTTTCGTCGACAAAGCATGGCACAGCCGCCCAGACAGCGCGCGCCAGGCGCGATGCCTCCGCGCCCGACTCCTGTGCAGCGTGGTCCGCGGCTTGGTGCACGAATGCAGCCACAGCCAACGCAGCTGCTGCCGCCACAGCCTGTCAAACCTCCGGCAGCGCGTCCGACTGCACCTCGGACGGTAGATGCCAAGCCAGCGCCACCAGCACCCATAACGCCGGCCGCATCAGTACATCGGCATATGCCAGCATCCAAGACTGCTGGTGCAGCTGCTCCACAGCCTCCCGCGGCTGCCCCGCGCCGACCACCCGCGTCAGGACATGCTTCCTCTCTGTTTGGGGCGACAGACGTCTTTGGCGTCGTGCAGTCGTCGCCGTCTTACCATGCACCGCCACGGTCTAGACCGGCGCAAAAGCTGCCGAATGTGCCTCAGGTCAAGCCAAGGCCATCACAGGCACCGGCGTCAGCGCCTCGTGCGCCACAGGCACCCATCACACAGCGACCGACGCCGTCGATGAGTGCACAGCACACGGGCCACAGCATCCAGTCGCAGCCCACTGGCCATGGTGCCCCATTCCATGCGATCCAGCCGATCGCAAAGCAACAGACAGGGCCCATTCCGCGTGCCTCTGTGCCACGCTCTCGTCCCTTACCGCCCCCTGCACCAGAGCCACAGCCATGGGATGCATGGGAAGCGCCTGTGCCCCAGGCAACTCAATGGCAAACCGAATACGATTCGCTTGCATCAGTACCGGAAAATCAATATGGCTCAGTGCCTTTTGATGTGCAGGATAATATGCAGTACGGTGCTGATCCACAGCAGGGCCAGTACGAGGAATATGCGCAATGGGACGAACAGTATGCGTCGCAAGAGCAGGCCACCAACGAATGGGATTATGGCTACGAGGGACAGGACGATGGATTCCTGGACCCGTCACAGTACGAGGCCGAATTTAATGACATGCTGGGCGACATGGCCGCCGCCCCGCCGCTCGAGACACAACAACCTACCTACGATAGTGCTTATCAAGAAGGCTACGAATTCGTTCCAGAGGAAACTTATGTACAACAGAGCGAGGGTGCCTACGAGCATCCCCATGATACGCAACAGGCGTTTCAAGAAAATGATCAACAAGGCACTTTCCCTGAAGGAGAGTACCAAGAATGGACCTTCCTGGAGGGAGAATACCAAGAAGGAGAGTATCCTGCTCAGATTGAATATCAAGCAGATTACCTTGCCGAAGGTCAATACCCTGAGGGCGCTTTCCCCGATGGCGAGTACCAAGGAGAATATGCTGTTGAGGGAGAGTACCAAGAAGGCGTATTTCCTGAGAGCGAGTATCAAGGGGAATACGCCGCCGAGGGAGAGTACCAGCAAGACACAGTTCCAGGGGAACAATATCAGGGCGATTATGCTGCCGAGGGAGAGTATCAAACAGATGCATTCCCTGAGGGCGAGTATCAAGGCGAATATGCCGCTGAGGGCGAGTATCAAGAAGGCACATTCCCTGATGGCGATTACCAACAGGACGCAGTTCCAGAGGAACAATATCAGGGAGACTATGCTGCCCAGGGAGACTATCAAGAAGGCACATTCCCCGAGGGTGAGTACCAAGAAGGCGCATTCCCTGATGGCGAGTACCAACAGGACGCACTTCCGGAAGAACAATATCAGGGCGATTATGCTGCCGAGGGAGAGTATCAAGAAGGCGCATTCCCCGAGGGCGAGTACCAAGAAGACACATTCCCTGATGGCGAGTACCAACAGGACACAGTTCCAGAAGATCAATATCAGGGAGACTATGCCGCTGAGGGCAAGTACCAGGAGAATATGCATCCTGGTCATGAGTATCAAAAAGAAGTCATCCCTGAAACTGAATATCAAGACTATCCGACCGAAGGTCCTATTGCTTCACAGAGCGAGCCTCTGGGGGACTATCCAGAGGGAGAATACCCACAGCAGTATCTCTCAGAAGATGTCCCGGAAGGAGAATACGCCGCTGAGGCCTACGCACCCGAAAGTGACTTGGCTCGTGAGGGCTCTGTCAGGAATCTGGGAAAATCAATGTCACCACCTAAAGAACCAAGCTTTGATTCGATTGTTGCTTCGCCTAAAGGATCGGCTCAACGTGCAAAGCCTGCCCCGTCAAAGCCACCTGTAGAACGTCAGGCGCCATCACTTCCACCACCTGTTATGGAAGCAGAGGATGATGCGTGGGGCTGGAATGAAGAAGCAGACGAACAAGACGATGTGTATGCACACGATGCGTATGCATCGCAGGACTATGGCACACAACCCGCACAGGTATCCATGCCTGACCACGCGAAAGCCACCATCCCAATTGCGGCGTTTGGTATCGGTGGTCAATTGGCCATTCACCTGCCGCATGCTAAGCCTCAGGGCGATGCGTTTGAGTACACATCGCCGCATATGCAGCGGACGGTGCAGATTCATTCGCTTGCACAATTTGTCGGCGCTCGTCCTTTTTCAACGCTCGACATGCACAAATTCCCTGGCCCCCTTCTCGATGGTGTGCGACCTAACAAGCAAAAGAAGGCTCAAGTGGTTCAGTACCTGCAAGACCAAATTAATGAGTCGGCGAGCGGTATTGGATACCTGCGACGCAAATCAGTGATCCAGGCTACAGGAATGCAACAAAACGATGCGAACGAATGGAGACGTACGGAAGACAAGGTGCTGCTACTCAAGCTTCTCGTTCTGCTGGTTGAGCATGACGGCAAACTAGCCGACGATCCAAGCCTTTCAGCAACGATCGGCGATCTACTGCAAAATCGCCATGAGACGGCTGATGAGTTCAGCGCATTCAATGTGCCGACCTACCCACGGTCCTCATCGCAAACGGCCATGAAACGGCCAATCCGGACGTATACGCTGCGCCAGGCCTTTTTGGAAGAGCTTCAGACGCTGCTCCAACAGGGCGACGTATCCCGTGCTGTGGAATGGGCTCTCCAAGAAAAGATGTGGGCGCATGCTATGACCCTATCTCGGCAGCTCGACAAAGCCACGCAGGACCGCGTGGTTACCGAGTTTGTAAACTATGAGTTGGGCGGTGCTGATGTGGATGATGCGATGCGAAAGGACTATACGAGTATCAAGGTGGCCTACTCTCTGTACACTCAGCAGACCCCTGAGCAGATTGCAGCGTTGTTCCGTGGTCCATCGACGCTTCTGCCTGAGGCGCAGCATGTGCAATGGCGCCAAGCGGTAGCGACACTCCTTTCGAATCGCGACTCGTCCAGCAGTCACAACTCCGTGCTGCGCGCCATAGGCGATGGCCTTATGGCATCAGGCCTACCCGAGGCGGCACATGTGTGCTACTTGCTGGCTCATCAGCACCGAGCATGGTTCAAGTCGCCTGAAAACCCCACATGCATCCTACTAGGCACTATGTCTGATTCGCCGATACACACGGTACTTAATGACATGGATGCCCTGCTCATGACGGAGGTGATGGAGTATGCGTATGCATTGAATCAACCCAAGGGTTCTGAGCCTTACGTCGGCATCCCAGATTTAGCACCTTTCAAAATTGTGATGGCTGCTGTCTTCGATGAACTGGGGGATGCGAAGCGCGCGAAGAAGTACTGTGATGCATTAGCCAACTTGTCTCGCACCAAGAATGCCGCACCGATTCTTACGCCGCAGTTACAGCTTGAGCTGCATCAGTTGACGAGTCGGCTGAATGGCCAGCCAATGCAAGGAGATACGCTGTCCTGGAAAGCCAGGCGTCCAACACTAGATGGCGTATGGGGAGCGCTTGAAGGTCGCTTGACCAAGTTTATTGCCGGCGAAGAAGGCAATGAGCAAAAAGGTGCTGGACTTGACAGCAAAAAGGCGGCGGAAGCAACTGTGGGCGCCTTTACGCATTACAGTGCCATCACGCCTGAGGCTGCCTCACTCACCTCCGATGCACCGCAGCCAGTTGACAGTACAGAAGGCAGCTACTCGGCAGACGCCTATGCCCAAACGTACCCACAGGATCCATCAGAAGAGCTACCTGACCAAAATCAGTACTCTGAGAGTAATTTCAAGGGCGACTACCAGGGAGACTTGGCCGATGGCGATGACGGATACCAAGGATACAACCAAGATCAGGGCGAATTTGCTCAAGAGTACCCCGAGGGCGAGTATCCTGACGACAACTATGAAGGAGAATTTGCTCAAGAGAGTTATCCGGAGGACGCCTATGCTCAAGAAGGCTATAATGAAGGCGAGTATCCTTTAGACAATTATGCTGAAGGAGACTATGCTCAAGAGGGGTTTGCCGAGGATGCATATGCTCAGGAAGACTATCATGAGGGTGAGTATCCTCCACAGGAGTATGGAGGAGATTATGCTCAAGACGGTCATCCGGAGAATCCATATGATCAGGAAGGCTATCATGAAGGCGAGTATCCTTCAGAGGAGTATACTGAAGGAGGTGATGCTCAAGAGGCCTACCCAGAAGATCAGTACGCCGAGGAAACCTATGTGGAAGGCGAATATAACGAGGGCGAGTATCCGCCAGAGGAGTATGCCGAGGATGATGTTCAAGAGGCCCATCCCGAAGATGAGTACTATCAAGACGATGCCGGAGATGAGAGAGAAGGCCACCCTGAAGATCAGGATGGCGCTGACAACGATGCCAGTCAAAATGTTCCAGAAGGCCCAGAAACGGAAGAGGACGCACCGCCCCCTGTATTCCATAAGGTCGATTCAACTGTCGACGAGGACGGCTTGCTATCTACGATGCCCGCGCCGACGTTAGAGCCGGCAGCAAGTCCCGCTCCGTCCAAGTCGCCTCCCAAAAAGCCTGTAGAGGATGACGAGGACGATGATCTGGGCTTTGGTAACACAAGTCACAACAAGACGGTAGAAAAGGAACCCGAGCAGGAACAAGACACCAAGCCCAAAGAGTCGGAGCCCAAAGCAGCGGACAAGCCGTCCAGTAATTCATCGTGGCTCGGCCGTCTCCTCGGCTCTCGCAGCAGCCATGGCTCAGGTCAACAGAACGAAAAAGAGGGTAAGGCCGTACGTGCCCACTTAGGCGAAGAAACGTCGTTCTATTACGACAAGGAACTCAAGCGTTGGGTCAACAAAAAGGCCGGTGATGATGCCAATGCCAAACCAGCACCGCTTCCTCCCCCACCGAAAAAGGCTCCTGCGCCCACCAAACCCGAGGCACCCGCAGCGGCGCCCCCACCATCCAGTAATGGTGGCAGCTCAGGTCCACCGTCTGCCAAGGCCGGTGCGCCTCCGCCGCGACCGCCAGCGTCAGGTGGTGGCAGTGGCGGCGCAAAGAAACGCACCAAGCCGCGCTACATTGTCGTGGACTAATCGTCACGGGTAAATAGTGATGAAATGCTATATAACATGGATGTGGGCATTATTAATTGCGAAGCGCATCAACGAGCCAGTCGAGGCCTTCTTGTAAGCCAGTGCCGTCCTTGGCACTGCAGCGCCATATACTCCATTGCCGGTCACGCAGCTCGTCAAGACCAATCGCCTTGCCGACCTGGGCCTCATCCATGGCATTCTCGAGATCTTGCTTATTTGCAAACACAAGAAGTTTGCATTTTGCGAGTTCCTCTTCTGAAAGCATCGCAAGAAGCTCGGCTCGGGCCGTTGGTAGTCGCGCATGGTCTGACGCATCCACAACGTAAATAATGGCGGCCGTATCGGCATAATAACAGCGCCAGTACGGGCGAATGCTCGACTGACCACCTAGATCCCACACCTGTAGTTGGATATTTTTGTATTCGACCGTCTCAACATTAAAACCAATGGTAGGAATGGTGGAAATGACCTCACCGAGCTGGAGCCGGTACAAAATAGTGGTTTTGCCTGCACTGTCCAGCCCCAGCATTAGGATACGCAAAGGCGCTTTGCGTCGCCACCAGAACAATGACTCGTACAGGGATGAAAACGTCACCCCCATGACAGGCGATCCGTGCGTGTCGCAGACAAACGCACACGGCTGTCGAGCAATGCAGCTGCCTCATCGCATCCTCTCGACGGATGGCCGCGTGGATGCCACGTGACAAGACACGTTGCTTCCAGGAAATCAGGTCGAAAGTGCTTATGTTGATTGGTTCTTTCTAATTAAGGCTCACGGCCCACATTTCCTGCATCCTAGTCATCCAGCCGGAACGCGTGTCGTTTCTCCATCCGTCATGGCTACGGACGAGCAGCTGTTGTAAGAGTATGAAAGCATCAGATACTATCAATACAACGCTACTTGACAACTTATTCTCTTCGAAAGACGGTGGCAGGAGCCACAATGGAGCTTCCGAGGATACGGACCCTGCTGCCCTGGCGAAAGAGGACCCTCTGGCGACTCAAATATGGCGCATGTATGCGAAGCAACGCGACCAGCTGCCCAATGCTGCACGCATGGAAAATCTCACATGGCGACTTATGTCGCTTACTTTGCGCAAGCAGCGCAATCAGACGACCACAATGCCGACGCCCACCCCTGTGCCTGCCACTTCCCACACCGAGCAGGACGTGGACGATGCTACTGATACGCGTCGTGGACGCGACCAGGCAGTGCGTAAAATTGAAGCGAGTTCTCTCCCTTTTCCTATGCACTCGACTATAAGTGCACGATGTATGGGACGTTCTCGCTCCCGCTCCACCAGTATGGTGGATGTGGATGCAGTACGATCGCCACGCAACAGATCGCATAGCAGGCAGCGTTCTGCAGTGCTCACATCGGAGCTATCTGGTCCATCCGGAGATGCGATGGAAGCCGAATTGAATACGCACCACCCATCATTCCTGTTTGATGAGACTATGAATGGGATTCCTGGCGTGCCGCGCGCGCTTGAGTCGAACATGGACATATTATCGACGCTGCCGCCAGATATGCGTCAGGCTACCTGGGATGTTCATGCTGAGAGCACAAAGATCTCCTCTGGGCCGCCCAGTCCGCCCCACAATAAGCTGGGGCGTGAGAGCGTCAAACAGCGTTTGATTGACGAGTTCACCATGGCGGCAAACAAGAACTTGTTTGACCAGTCAGAACCCAACGCATGGCGCGCAGTATCAGATCTTGAAGAGCATGCTCAGGTTGTCATGGAAATGAGTGCTAAGCGGGCCAACTACATCAATCTGAATCAGGATCGCGACGACGTATTCCTCTCTAACCATCACGTCCTGGACAGTGTACCGGGTATTGACGACTATGTGGGGCACAAGGCAAATCAGCATCCCGAATACGGATTTTTGCCTAGGCTGGTACGCAAGACATCCTTTGATCACAAAGTACGTGAACGCAGTGAGTCCCGTGGTCCACGGAACCATACACCGGCCATCTCGCAGACGCCTTCAGACGAGTCATTGCAGCAGTCGCGCAAGCGTTTACGCGATGCTTCGCCTATGCCTTTTGGCATGCGCATGCCACGTACTGGTGATCAGCGTGTCGCTTCAGGTCTATCGCGACAGTTGCCTCAGATGTATTCGCAGAACATTGTGCAATGCGTGCCATCTTTGCCGTTCGAATTTTCTATGCCTTCGCCAACAAGTGCATCGCATACGCCCACGATGCTTGGAAACGCAACAACATCGATTCAGGCAAATCACGTTCCACCCCTGATGCCGTTGTCAACTTCATACACGACACCGATATCACCCGTGGGGACCTCGGCCTCTGCAGCGCCAGTGTCTAATATGGACGTGCCATCAGCCGCATCCGGTGCGTTTTCAGATTCAGCCGACGTTTCTCCATCGATTTTGCACGTGGATCCGTCACAGATTTTCGCGCAACAATCATCGATGCCGTATTCCATGGTTGGCCATGGGGGTATACCAACGAATGCTGCGCAAAGTCAAGCTGAAACGACTCTATCTTCTCAGCCCGACCTGTTTCAACAAAGCGATCCGCAAGCTTTTTTCGCCTCCATTTTCCACACGGCCCATATATTCAACTCGGCGCAAGGAGGCATTTTGCCCGAAACTGTACAGAACAACTATGCGTCTCTCTCCAACACGGGTCTTAGCCCGTCGTCCCAATACATGAACATGACCTATGAATCTACGGCGACTCAGAACTATTCAACGGATGGAATATCCCCATCTCAGTCGTATGCGCCGTCATCTTTGGCTACCAGCGTTTCTACTTCGTCGTCATTGCCCAGCAACAACACTGACCCTTCACCCTCAACAGTATGCTTCAACTGTCAAACCACTACCACCCCCTTATGGAGAAGAGATCCAGAAGGAAATGCACTTTGCAATGCTTGCGGTCTTTTTCAGCGCTTGCATGGTGTTATGCGTCCTTTGTCACTCAAGACAGATGTCATCAAGAAGCGCAACAGGAGTGGAGCAAGTACGCGTGATACGCAGTCGCGTGGTACTGGGCGCAACACTGCTAGCGGGCGCAGTACTGGTGCGAATGAAAAAAATCCTGGTGCCTTGCCTAATACTTAGAACACCTTTATCGTGTATCACAAATGTAGTTGTACAGCTTCCACCTTACATGGCTGGTACCACACGGATGGTGATCCGTGTGTCTCACGTGACACGCGATTGCCTGTCTGGTTGCCAAGGAGGGCCAAGTTGCTTGTGTTCTCTGATGCTGATCAGTGCGTACCGCGGCAGCTTCGCAGGTATACATGTTGTGCATCGTGCAGCATACATATTACCTAGGTATGCTGTGAAACGCGCGAGCGCCCCCATGGCGCTCATGCCACATGGGCGCATGGCGTCTCTAGTTCAAGGTCGATTTCATAGCCATATGTCATCGACGCCCCCCGAGCCCCCGAGGACAGACAAAAATCAACTGGTGAAAAGAAACAGCACGAATTGGGAGATTTTGTCGACTCTTCTAACATACGTGTGGCCAAAAAATGATTTTGGGACAAAAGCTCGCGTCATATTGGCTCTGTCGTTACTGTTAGCTGGTAAGCTCCTTAACGTCCAAGTTCCCTTCTTTTTCAAGGCCGTTGTGGACCGCATGAATGACGTTGCTTCGCAGCCGCTCGATTTGGCTAACCCAAATACGGTTTGGGTTGTCGCAGGTGCATCAATCTTGGGATATGGTGTCGCGCGTATTGGCGCCTCAGCTTTTTCAGAGCTTCGAAACGCTGTGTTTGCTAATGTGGCACAGCGATCCATCCGCAAGATTGCACGCAGCGTATTTACGCATCTGCTCAATCTCGATCTCAGCTGGCATCTTAGCCGTCAGACCGGTGGTTTAACTCGTGCTATCGATCGAGGCACGAAGGGTATCTCTTTTCTGCTTTCGTCCATCGTGTTTCATATCGTGCCAACTGCATTGGAGATTTCGTTGGTTTGTGGCATCTTGAGTATCAAATGCGGTCCTTCATACGCTTCAGTTGCCGGTCTTACTATGCTGGCTTACGCATGGTTCACGATTCGCACGACAAGTTGGCGCACGCATTTTCGTCGTGATGCAAATTTGGCCGATCAGCGCGGTGCCACAACTTCCCTTGAATCGCTTCTCAACTATGAGTCAGTCAAGTACTTCAACAATGAACAGCATGAAATTAAGAAGTACGACTCAGCACTGCAAAACTATGAAAAGGCCAGTGTTCGAGTATCTACCAGTCTGGCCGCTTTGAATTCTGGACAGAACGCTATCTTCTCTACGAGTCTGACCATCATGATGCTGCTCACCGCGCACGGTATTCTGACTGGCACCATGACAGTAGGTGATTTGGTCATGGTAAATCAACTTGTCTTCCAGCTCTCTCTCCCACTCAACTTCTTGGGCTCCGTATACCGCGAGCTGCGCCAGAGTCTCGTGGACATGGAGACTATGTTCAACTTGCAAAAGCAGCAACAGAAAATTTGCGACAAACCGAATGCACCTGCCCTACCTCCTGTTCGTGGCGATATCCGGTTTGAAAATGTAACGTTTGGATACCACCCGGGACGTCCTATATTAAAAAACTGCAGCTTTACGATTCCCGCGGGTCAAAAGACGGCGCTTGTTGGTCCGTCGGGATGCGGTAAGTCGACCATTTTCCGTCTCTTATTCCGCTTCTATGAGCCTCAGACCGGCAAGATTTATATTGATGGCAATGACATTAGTCAGTTCTCCCTCGAGAGTGTGCGCAAGGCGATTGGTGTTGTGCCGCAGGAAACAGCCCTCTTCAACTCTAGTATTTGGGACAATCTGAAGTATGGCAAGCTCGCAGCGTCCGATGAAGAGGTGCGCCGTGCTGCTCATTTAGCGCGCATTGACCAGGTAGTGGAACAGCTTCCAGATGGCTTTGACACGATCGTTGGCGAACGTGGTCTTATGATTTCGGGCGGAGAGAAGCAGCGCTTGGCCATTGCACGAATGCTCTTGAAAGATCCACGTATCATGTTCTTTGATGAGGCAACATCATCACTTGATTCTCACACAGAAACAGAGCTTATGCGCAATATCAACATGCTCTTGCGCGATATGAGCCGCACATCGATCTTTATCGCTCACCGATTGCGCACAGTTGAAGATGCGGATCACATTCTTGTACTGGATCATGGATGTGTGGCTGAGCGCGGCACACATGAGGCACTCTTAGACAAGCATGGACTCTACTATGATCTTTGGCTCGCACAGTCAGAACGCATCAACAAGGACCCCGAGGAGAAAGACGAAACATCGCTCAAAACAGAGTGAATCAGGTAGCAATGGCAGCTCATGTGGAGATTTTGTAGGGGGCGGAAGACGCTAGCAGGGCTTTTTTGCATACCGAGACTATGATGTCGGTACGATCGTTTCTGGCCGACTTTGCACGCGCTCCGAGCCACAAGCGCTGGGCCATTGACTGGGCAGCATGCATTCTGATGCTACTTCTATACCGCGGTATTCTGCACCACCGCTCGGATGGATTCCATCAGCAA
>ERZ501061.613-NODE-613-length-10970-cov-4.531837_pt1 | contig 10970 bp, 10 predicted proteins | sample MGYA00510854_ERZ501061 | MGnify/ENA primary metagenome ERZ501061 (study PRJEB25958, sample SAMN03398515) | human skin metagenome | study: EMG produced TPA metagenomics assembly of the Human Skin Microbiome Metagenome (human skin metagenome) data set.
GTCCATGGCTGTTTTCGCGCTCGGATCGAACGACAGCGTAGGCTGCGACGTGGGCCGCATCACACGCGGCGACGCGCAGAGCGTGCGCGTGCAGGCGCGGCGCATCGCCGCTGTGGCCAGCATGGGTCGGAGGGCTCGGGCGACAAACATGACCGTCGAAATGCAGGTCCGATGGACGGACCACGTCCATCCACGTCAGGTGCACGTGGCACAAGGCCCGTGCGCTATGAACACTGGCGCGCGACGCACCCCGACCTGCGACGATCCCTCGCCGTCAGCGACGACCGAGACGCTCCTCCAGCACGTCGATCGAGAGTGTGCCGTCACGCACGTCTATGACTTTGCCGATGTCTGCATGCGCACTGATCGTAGGCAGAGCAGACGTGTACAGGGTAGAGAGCTCCATGCTGGCCGTGGCAGGCGCCCAGTACACCAGCACGAGCGGGTACGACGTGCGGCCGTCTTCATGCTGCCTCGCGTACGATAGAAGAACAAAGCGCGGCGAGTGCTCAGGAAGCTCTTCTTGCAGTTCGTCCAGCGAAATAGCATCAAATTCATCCTCTTTTTCGAGAAGCAGCTGCTGCTTGTTGATCTTGACAATCAGCGCAGCACCTTGCGACGAGCTCTTGGACAGGCGAAACGCCCGCAGGGCCGACGGCAGCGAAGCCGCCACGTCGACGGTGGAGGACATGGGACAAGAGGGCGGGGCGAGATGCGCCGCCTCCGACGTGCACCTCCACCTGAAAAAGGGCCCCTTTTACAGACTACGTGGCCGCGCCGCGACGCACGCTTCACTAGCGCGGCGGATCGCCCACGTAAACGCGTACGTGCGCGCCGCGTCGTCGTACGAGGTCAGGATCCTGTGCCGCTGCGAAGGGTCTTCCACGGCGTCGATCATGCCTGCTACTTCTGAGAAGAAGGGATCGTCGTCGTCATACTTGTACACCTCTTCTCGGTCGTCGCCCGGGCGGCGCACGTACAGCACCGGCGCATTGTACGCATCACACAGACGCAGCGAATATCCGTCCGCAAACACGTCGATCTCCGTGAAAAAGTCGCGGCCATGCAGCGCAATCACATGCATGAGCGAGCCCACGGCGCCCGACTCGTACTTCCACGTCGCACTCGTGACGCGCGGCACACGCTCCTCGGCAGGGATGCAGGCCCCTTCGTCAAAGGCGAGTTTGCTGAGCCCACTCGGCGGCTCAAAGTGCTCGAGTGAGTGCGCCATGATCGAGTCAAGCTCGACTTCGCCACCAAAGTAGCGTGCCAAGTCACAAAAGTGCGTCGCTTGCTCAATGACAGGGCCAAGACTCTGTGACTTGTTCCACCACCACTGCTTCGTGAGGTGCTCGTACGCAATGACGTAGCGGCAGTTGATGGCCATCACACGCAAACGGTTGTCCGAGATGATCTGCTTCAGCTTTTGCGAGACTCGGAGGTATCGAAGCATGTAGCCCACACTCACGGGACCGAGCTTGCCGTCGATGTATCGATCCACCTCCATGACGTCGTCCACGGAGCCCGTCGAGACGGGCTTCTCCAAAAACACGCCAACACCCGGAAGTGCCTCCGCCAGCACCTTTTCGATATCGCGTCCCTCGTGCATACTCCCACGGAACGCGGGCGGCGAGCCGATCCAGACCACATGCGGCCTCGTGTCGGGCGTCACCGTCGCGAGGTAGGCGTGCATATCAGGGTACACGGCCGTGTCTCTGTACGAGCTCATCGCCGATGATGCGCGCTTCTGCCGAAGCACCTTTTCTGCATTCTCCCTCACGGGGTCGATCAGCGCCACGACGTGGAGACGCGGGCCGAGCTTGCGCTCAAGACGGGTCGAGTGATTCCACGGACCCTCTGGAGAGCCAAAGTTGATCTGGCCCGCACCTACGATGACCAGCCGCACGTCTGCGCCCGGACGCGGCGGCAGCCCCGGCGCGCACATCGCCGTGGGCGTCTCTATCAGCGGTCATGCCGTAGCGCTGCGCGACAAGACGTCGTCGTCGAGATTCGCACGTGACGTGTGATCGGGCTCGGCTTCGACCGACGACGACGGCCGCTCTTTTTTCCCACCAGCGCCGTTGATCAGCATGCCTGTGCCGTTCGAGGCGGTGATTCCTATGGCCATTGTCGGCGTCCTCTTCGCTGTCACGGGTACGGGGTACAGCGCCGTGTCTCGTCTCGCGAATGAGGGCAAGCCTCTGCGCCACAACCTCGACGAATGGGAGCGTATGATGATGCGCCGTGATCTGCGTTTAACGGGGACAAAGCGAGGGCAATCGGTATGTATGCGCGTGCGCACCTAACTCTCAGCGGGATGCGATGGCCCCTGAAGCATTCGCCACGAACAGTGGCTGGACCGCCGAGCGGATCTAGTAGATACAAAGAAATCTATGTGCCCTATCTCACCGACGCCTTCGTCGCCGCTCGTTCGGGTTCTTTCGTCCTATGCCAATCGCCGGCAGCTCGCCCAGTGGCTGCGAGTGTGTGCCGCTCAGCAGGTCTGGCACCCAGTCGGGGTCAGCGTAGCGTGCTGTGAGCGAGTCTTGCCCCTTTTCCAGCTGCCTCTGCAGCGCGCGTTCCTCGCGCTGGCGCTGCTGCTTTTGCCGCGCGACGGCGCGCTGCCACTCGAGCTGGTCTTCCCGTAGAATCGGCACGCCCGAGCTCTTGCTTTGTCCGCTCGGTCGGCCGCCCGACGCACTGCCAGGCTTGGGCATCGGCAGAGCATACACCGTGCCGCGGGTGCGGTACTGGAAGTTGGGCTTGAGGTGCACTTGCATGGTGCCAGCGTCGCCGTGGCCGCCGGCGGTCGTCGTGACAGAGGTGCGCAACAGGGCTGCGTTGCCGCACGACGGGCAAAACTTGCGCTCGGGGTCCTTGCAGATCCGGAAGCACGCGTGGCATCGGAGGACCCAGCTCTTGACGCGCTCGATGCGTGCGCCGTCGACACTCACGAGGTAGAGCCCCATTTGTAAAAGTACATTTTGGACGGCAAAGTCGCCTGTCATGCACGCCACACTCATGCGAGCCGGCGTGCCTTTTCCGCGACGTCGACGACGGGCCTTTTTCGGCGCTTCCACGGACGATTCCTCGGTGACGATGCCCAGGGCCTTGTTTTTGTGCTGTACGATATTGTCCGGCGTAATCCATTCTCCAGCGCGCTCGTCATCCTCGTCGTCCGTGGCGTGGTATCGAGGGGCCCGTTTTGTGACCAGCGTGAACCCGTCTTCGGCCTCTTGGCCCCCTTGGTGGACGTCGTTCTGGGCCTCCGCTCGCCCCCCCTGCTGGATCGCGTCTTTCGCCCCCTGGCCCTGGGGCTGGGCGACCCTCTTCTCCTCCAGGCGCCGCTCTTCGTGCAGCTGCTGCCCCGTCTTGCCACCGACTGTCTGTCGGATGCGCCACGTCCCATGAGCTTCGACTTCCAGCGCATACGTGAGCGCCAACACATGCAGGTCAGGCTTCGACAGCACAGCATAGTCACCTGTCTGCTTCGCAAACTCCATGACCATTTTGAGCGCCTCGGCGCCCGGCTCACGCACCTCGAGGTCGATCTGACCCGTCGTATGCAGGGTATGCAAATAGTCACGCGCTCGCGCATCCCGCAGCTCTGCTACCACCGAGGCAGGGATATAGTATTTGTCCGCCAGCCCGGCGATTCGCGCCTGCACCAGCAGGGGCGCCGCATCCAGCACCAGCGACTCGATCCCTGTCGCCGGCCGATCCGTCATGGCGTGCGAGGAAAACGACTCGGAGGACGAAAAAGCGTCGGCCTCGGCCGATCTCCACCTTGGTCTGGTACCCACCATGTCTGTGTGGCGCCTAGCGACGCCGGCTGGGCGTCGAGTGCGTGGTGTCCGGGCGTACAGTACACAGGCGGGCGAGACGGACTTTTACCATGTACTGCAGGTGCCGAGGCATGCCTCCAAGGCGCAGATCAAGAACCAGTTCTACCGCCTATCCAAAGAATACCATCCCGACGTGAGCAAGTCGGAGCATGGCAAGACGATGTTCCAGCGCGTGAGCGAGGCCTATGCCACACTGAGCGACGACCACCAGCGGCGTGCGTATGACAGGACGCTAGGTGCTGTGCCGACAGCGGCAGGCGCCCGGCCGTACGAGGCAGACATGTCCGCCTCGTCTCAGTACGCACGCGCCCAGCAGGCCTGGGCGTATCAGCGACGGACGCACCAGGCGACCCATACTGGCTCGCCGCGGTATGGTGCGCGGACGCAAAGCCCCTCGATGGACACGACGACGCAGTACTATGCACGCATGGCCGAGCGCGAGGCCAAGCAGCAGGAGGTGAGGCAGCGCCACGGCTCATCGAATGCGGCGCTGCATGCTCGACCCGCGACCAATTACCGCGCGTGGAGCGAAAAGCGGTGGAGCCACGAGGAGCGGCAGGCTGAGATGGCGAGTCCGTTGGTGCGGTTCTTGCAAGTGGCTTCGGTGATGAGCGCAGCTGTATGGCTCAGCTACAAATTACTATCCTGAGAATGATTATGAGGTGCCTTTGTCCAGCGACGTAAGGACCATGGCATCCTTCGACGTCAGCTGTCCGGGATTGAAGCGGGCATTTTCGAGCTGTACACGCATGCGGCTGGTGGGGCTCGGTGGTCGTGGGCGCATGCGCTGCGCCTCCTCGAGCGATATGGTGACGTTACTGTACGATGAAATGACCGGCTGCGAAAAGTCGCGACCGATCGTGGCCTTCATGATCGCCTTCATCCAGCCGCGCATCGCCGTAGCATCTTCAAAGCTGAAGTAGTGTGTCCGCTGCGTGTCATGCACAATCTTGAATGTATATCCGACCGCATTCGCACTCTCGTCCGACACCACCTTGTAGCCGTGCAGCGGGATCAGGTTCTTGACCTTGTTGGCGCCCGGGTCCCGAAGCACAATCAGATCCATGCCGTGCAGTATGAGGTACCGGTTGTTCCACCGGTTGTACCGTTCCCCACGCTTCTTCACCCAGCCTTGCCGAGCGATCGAGCCGATACGGTTCAGCACCGACTGGCGATCCGTCGCATCCGAGGCAGTCGAGCCCGAGTACACAGGATCGTCAAGCGACACGCTCGGCACACTCGGCTGGGCGATCGGCTCATTCGGCATGACGGGTCGGAGTGACGCAGAGTCGCCCAAAGGCAACGAACTCGTGGGGCGAGGCTCGGGCACGTATCCATCGGACGGAGGCAGCGGCTCGGGCACATATCCATCGGACGGAGGCAGCGGCCCGCGCACATATCCATCGGACGTGGGCATCGGTTCAGGCACCACAGGCGTGTCGAGCGGCGCCGCTCGATGCTCGAATGCCTCGTCTCGCTGCGGTGATCGCAGGTACAGTGACGGCCTCGTCGGCAAGTGCTTGTCCGTCACCGTCGGTGCAGCGGCCGGCGCCGTGACAGGTGCGGCCATGGCGGAAGGGTTCAGGCCCTGCGGAATATCAATCGCTGGGGCTGGGCGCACAGGTCCTGAGGTCACACGCGGGCGCTCCGGCAGGGAGGGCGCGCCGCTAGGCATGGCACTCGGCATGCCCTGAGGGACACCGCGGGGCGGACCCCCAGGCGCGCCACTCGGCACGCCACTCGGCATACGAGGGACGTCAACCGGCACAGGGGCCGGCTTCATGAGCGAAGAAGCTTGGGCCGGGGCAGGTGTGGTGGCGCTGTGCCTTAGCTCATCGATCGCGCTCGCGAGCTTGAAGCGACGGCCATATGCGATAATATCAATCTCCTTGAGCATATTGATGTCGAGCGAGAGAAGTGATGCGCCATTCACTTCGTGTTCACGTAGTTTTTCAAGGACCGAAGCGTCCATGTCTTTGCTGCGAGCCCATTCGACGACCTCGTCAATCGACCACTGGGACGCATCGACCACAGCAGGCTCCGTGGCGGCAGGCTGCTCGGTCGGCACCGATGTGGGCATAGCAGGCAGTGTGGGCGCTGGCACTGGCTCTGGGCGCGTCTCACGAGCGGCGGGCCATCGCTGACTAGCGAGGGCGTCGCCATGAGGCATCGAGCGCTCGGCAGTAGGGAAAGCAGGTCCCGTAGGGATCGGGGGCACACGGGGGGCTTCTGGGGCCATGGTGGGAGGCGCCGTCTTCTGGTCAGGCAAGGCATCCTCATCCTCGTCCTCGTCCTCGCTTTCGTCGCTCAGTTCGAACATGGCCAGGGGCTTGACGCCGCCACCAGTCGTCGAGAGCGTCTGTTGCCTGTTCGAAATCGTGCCAGGTTCACCCACACCCACGGGGCCCTGCCATGCCGCCTCTTCCTGCGACTGCAGACTCCTTTGTGCATTCCGTGCCAGCTCCGCACGCGCCGCGGCCCGAGCCTGGAACTCGCGTTCCACATCGTCTTCCGTCTGACCCCCCGACAAGGTGTGTTGTGGCTCTGCTGTGTGGAGCTCCGAGAGCGCATTCTCGATATCGTTCATGGTCGAGTGCATCACGCCGCGGTCCTGCGCACCATAAGCCGTGGTGCCTTGGGAGGCAGCTCCAGCTGCCGGAGCGGTCTGGGCGGCACCCTCTTCCGACTGGAAGCCACCGTTCAGCATCATGAGGGCAGCTGACTCATCTGTCGTCGTATACGAAAAGGGAAACAGACCCGTCTCGCCACGCTCATTGGTGCCCTGGTACCATCCGTCGCCATAGGCCTCATCCTTCTCGACGACAAGCACACGTTCACCTACGCGGAAACTGACTTCATCTGGGTTTTCTGCTTCGAAATTGTAGAGCGCGTACACATATTCGACAGGTGGTGCCGACATCGCATACGGCGCCTCTGGACAACGTGAGCGATCGAAACACGCGGAGGCCTCATGCCCGCTCCCCGATATTGTCACGTGATTTTATGGAGGGATCGTACGTGCCTGTCGCTACATGACGAAAAGGAGGTCCATATCGATGGGGTGCGACGCGCTCATTTGTGGTTTCTGGGAGTACTTGGCCGCGAGGCAGTCGCGCGTCGCGTTGAGCAGCTGCTTGTACGACAGCTGTGGCCACTGCGACAGTACGGTGATGAACGCCCAGCTCATAGCGCCCGTAGCCTTACCAGCCTCGACGGCATCGGCACTCGTCTGACTGTCCTTGCAGCCCGACAGCATGATCACGTCCGCGCCCGACGAACGCGTGTCGCGCGTGTACTGCGCGGCATGCGAGTTGACGGTCGCTGACTTGAACGTATCGAAGAGGCCACGCACCACACCGCCGATATCGCCGCGCGCATAGTCCATAGCGGCACCGAGAATGCCCTTGCCGACGTTCATCGTAATATTCGTCTCCTTGATGTTGCCCGAGGTCGCGTACACATACGGGAGATCGAGCGCCGTTCCCGAGTGACAGGAGTCGAAGAGCGCCGTCAGTCGGCAGCCGACCGGCAGCGGCCGAACGAGGCGCGCATGCAGCTCGTCATCCGGAATCTGGCCTGTCTGTGCATAGTCGAGCGGCAAAATCGTTTCGTTGTACCCATCCTCCTCGTCCATCTCCACAGCACGCTCCTGACCACCGTGGCCAGAGAACTGGAAAAAGAGAGCATCGCCCGGGCGCGCATCCGACACGAGCCAGTGCATCGCATTCACCATGTTTTCACGCGTCGGGTACGTGCGCGGGTTGTCGGATGGCTCGTCTGTGAGAATTACCATATCGTCCGGATGGTAGCCGGCATGGTGCTGAATAAAATTCGCCAGGTTGTGCGTATCATTCCAGCATCCATTCAGCTGCGAACTCGTGCCCACATAGTTGATACCGATCAGCAAGGCCTTACGCTTGCCTCGCATGTTCGAGTACTCGTATGGCATGTTCCCATTCATCATACCGCCATGGGGCTGCGTCTGCACGTAGCCCTGGTACTGAGGCGGTCCTACGGGACCTGGCGGCGCTTGATACGACGTCGGCACACCGCGCTGGTCATAGTAGCCCTGGGGCATGTACCCGCCGTACATCGTGTGTGGCGGCGCAGGCAGTCCAGTCGGCTCTCGTCCCTCCACGCGCCTCTTGGGCCACGTGGCGCCAAGCCCGCCACGCTGGCTCTGCGGACCATGTCCCACGCTGCGCGAGCTCAGGCGTTTTATGCCTCGTTTCCTCAGCAGCTGGAGCGCGTGCGCCAACTTCATCGGGAGCATGCACAGGAAAGCGCTCTAGAGGCCTTGCTAGATGCACGGCACACCCTGCAACGCGCAGCAGCGTACCTTCCTGCTCACGATATCCAGTCTTATGAGGCAGCATGGAGCGACGTGCATCGCGAGCTCTCACAGCCTACGCGGACATTCCGATTCGCCGCGCCCCACGAGCAAGTGGCGTCACTCCCGCGTGAGGCGCCCACCACGGCGCCGGCACCGACGTACCGCACGCATGACATCATCAACGTGTCTGACAATGCCGTCCTAGCCCATCTTGATGCCTGCATCATTCATACTAGCCTCGCCGGAAGCGTTCTGCTCGAAGCGTGCACGCGATGCGCCGTCGTTGGCTCTGTCGGCCAGTGCCGCCTTACGCGCTCGTCCCACATGCTTGTATGTGTCGATACCCCCACGCCGGTGACCCTGGAGCAGTGTGATGCTATCCTGATTGGACGTCGATCGGATATGGAGCCTGCCGAGACGTGCGCCGCGCCTGCCGTCCAGGACTTTGACGACGTGTTTGACGAGCAACATCACTACACGTATCTCGACCCCGAGTACGCCGCACGCCTCCGTCCCCATCTACAGCATCCATCGGCGCTCGCTTCCATGCTACGTTAAGCCAGGCGCGCCACGGCCCTTTTCCGCCGCTTACGACGCCGCGCGTCTTTTTTGCTATGTGGAGGTGACCGAGATGCGTCCTCCTCGTCTTCGTCGTCGTCCCACAGCGCCGTTCGAGGCACGGCTTCGCCTACGACCGCGTCCACATCGCTGTGGTCCTTGCGTTTGCGTGGTGAGGAGGGTGTCGTTGCTGTATCGCGGGTGTAAAAGAGGATATACGCGGACGGGTCGTCCAGGGGGCATTGCGAGAGCGTGGACACGTACGAGTCGTCCATACGTAGCCACCGACCTTCGGGCGTACGCACGCTGGCGACGTAGTGACCGACGTTGGGGCCGCTGCCGTAGTGGTGCACGATGGCATACAGGCGGTACGCGTCCGTGTCGGCGGTGCGCTCGCTCATATAGCGGCCGAGCTGGGCGCTCCGCATAGCTGATGGGCTTGTTGATCTTGTTGCCAAAGATGCCGAAGCGCTTTAGGTGCACCGTCAGGACCATGGGCGTCTGCTCGATGCTGAAGCGCTTGGTCGCATTGACGCTCTTGTGGCACTGGTCGCAGCGGTACTTGTCGGCCAGCTCCTCGGGCGCGGTAAACGCCTCGAGGGCCTGCTTGACGCTGTGAATGCCTTTGCGAACGTCGAGGCTCAGATCCATCACAGGGTCATACGTGTCGCTATTGTGACGGCAGCTGTGGCACGTCACGCGGCTGCGTAGGCGCCCGCCAAAGATACGCTGCACGAGCGTCGTGGCCAGCTCGGGGTCCTGGGGCTTGATGTCTTTGGGCGCAAAGCATGTCGATGCATGCTGCAACGCCTCGAGGAGTAGGCGCAGGTACTCGTGCGCGTCTTCCTGCCGTCCCGGGCGAAGTGGGCGAGCAAACTTGCGCAGGTTGTTGATGAAGGCCGTGGGCGATATCGCGCTGCTGCTGCCATATGCGCGCTCGAAAAAGTCTTTGAGGACGGCCATGGCATTGAACGTGTTGGCGGCCTTGAGCGCCTGCTTTTGGGTGTGTGGCACGCCGTAGCGGCCCAGCAGCGTCGGCGTGCTCTGCGAAAGAAGCGCCGACGCGAGCGGCGGCGTATGAAGAAGCGCTTGCATGACGCTGTTCATGTAGCATGTGTTGCCGCGGTTGTGAAGTCCCGCGGTGTGCGCGCGGGGCAAGCGGGGTATGATGCGGTGCGCATACAACATACGCGGCGCAGGCGCCTCTTCCTTCTCCTTCGGCTGCGGCTGCTTCTCGTCGTCCTCGGCGTTCACCACCTCAAAATGCGCGGCACGCGCCGCGTCCAGACTCATGCTCGCTTTGAGCTCGTCACGCGAGCTCCCCACGAACCGAATCGGGTCATCAAGGAGCGAGCGAAGAAGAGCCGCTGGCTTGATGGCTTCGTCCATAGCCTGCTTCGACTCTCTCCGCGCCATCTTGCTCGCTCGCGGCGGGCCTGGCACGACGTGGGCCATGATCCAGCCGCCTGGGACCAGGGATTCGTTTTTTCGCTGTTTTTTTCTGCCTCGCTTCGCATGACGTAATCAGCGCCTCGTCGGGTGCCACGCTTGGACCACGCGTCTCGTATGGAGCCGTCACTACCCAAGGCGCTCTTTGACCGTGCGTATGACAAGCGCAAGGCAGCGGCGCTTGAGCTAGAGCGCCAGGTGCGCGATACGGTGTCGCGCGGTGATCGGACGCGTATTGATCACATAGTGCAGCAGCTGTGCGCGTATCTTACGCAGAATCCCGCGCCGCATGCCAATGCCCGGAATGGCGGCTTGATCGGGCTGGCGGGTGTCGGTATCGCGCTGGGCCAGGAGGTCGCCGCGTACCTAGATCAGATGATGATACCCATTCTTGCGTGCTTTAGTGATCCTGATCCCAAGACGCGTTATTTTGCCTGCGAGAGCTTTTACAACCTCGCCAAGGTATGCAAGGGCGAGATGCTCGTGTACTTTAATGAGATCTTTGTCGTGCTGGCTCGTCTAGCTGCTGACTCGGAAGTGTCTGTCAAGAATGGCGCCGAGCTGCTGGATCGCCTGTTCAAGGATATCGTGTGCGAGGCGGCGCCACACTACCTCTCCCAGTACCAAAACGTGGCGCACATTCGCGCCCGACAGGACCAAGACGTTGGCGCCGAGGGCGGCCAGAATGAGCTGGATGTCGCACGCGAGAAGGCCGCGCACGACGTGACGGAGCACCACGGCGTGAACCAGATCGGAAGAGCACACGTCTGAACTCCAGTCACCTG
>ERZ501061.616-NODE-616-length-10942-cov-4.045375_pt1 | contig 10942 bp, 11 predicted proteins | sample MGYA00510854_ERZ501061 | MGnify/ENA primary metagenome ERZ501061 (study PRJEB25958, sample SAMN03398515) | human skin metagenome | study: EMG produced TPA metagenomics assembly of the Human Skin Microbiome Metagenome (human skin metagenome) data set.
GCTTGGTCAAGATGAGAGGGCCGGGTTCAGCTACTTTGGCGAGAACGAAAGCGTGCCTGAAGGGTATGTTGTGCATCGATTCTGGCCGTTTGCCACCACGTCGGGCTTGATCATCATCAATGGTCGTGCCATCGAAGCCACGGGTCAGGGCATGTTTGTCCAGGCGATTCAGGGTATGCGACCGAACTTGGTGGCGTCTCGCTGGAACTTTGGCAATTTCCAAAGTAAGGAGATGGGCGGTACGAGCGCTATTATGATGGAGTTTACGACAACGTCTGATTACGGCAAAGCAGGCACCGAGGCAGGAGCAACGCGAAAGCCGCAGACAGTCACGATTGGCTCGATTGTGTGTGGCGGTCAGCTTGTGGCTGTTGTCGGTGCCACAAGGCTCGCTGTGCGCGGCTCGGAGCAAGAGCCGTTGTCCTCTAACACTCCTGCCACCCACATTCAGCACGAGGCTTGCGCCAAGGATGAACTGACGGGATACTCTGTGCCACAAAAGATGACGTTCGTGCTAGATGGCCCTGCCCTCGTTGGTGTTGATCGGCCTTCTGCAGATGTTAGAGTGCACGCAACGATGGACGTCAACCTGGGCGCGCCAACGGCGATGCAGGGTCTGATTGAAAAGGTCGATGTGCTAGCTGAAATTCCCTTCATGGTGCGCAAGATTGTGAACTATGTGGCTGGAACGAAGCCATACATTTACCAAACACTCAATGCGACGCAAATGAAGCTGGAGATCCCAGAGGCAGTGAAGAATGCCATTGGCGCTAGCAGTACATCCTTGGAGCTACAGGGCTCGCTCTTTGAAGAGCACACATTCATTAGTGAGTGAATGGAACACTTTGCAACGCAATCCGCATAGCAGGTAGTCAGAAGCCGGCGAAGACACTCTCTTTGGATCACGCAGCTGAGGTAGGCCAGAACCAAGGGTTCATGAGCGACCCACGGTGCTTTGGAACCATTCACTCTTGGCAACATAATCTAGAAGCTCTTTACGTTCGTTTCATTCAACACGATCTACTTCGTAAAGAAGCGCGCCACCTTGCCGAGAATATGCAGGAGGACGACACTAAGGACAAAGGCAACCGAGAGGACGAGCACAATGACTGGGTCCACGTTCAGACCCTTGTTGTCTTCGGTGTTGAGACGCAGCATGGTATTCGTGCTGCCGCCAGCGCCGGCCTCACGAGCGCTGTGTGGCTTATTGGCAGCTTGGACGGCCGCTTTGCGGCTACATATCGTGTCAGTCAAATACTTATAGGCAACGAATAGAGACATACCGCATGACGCTCGAGTTGCGGCTGGCAAGCGCAGCAAGCTGTGCCTGAGTGAGCGGCGTGTGTGTGCCCTGCTTCTTCTCAGACTGCGACGTGTGAGCAAGACTGCTTAGGGCGTGAACAGAGCGCAAGGACATACGCACAACTTTGCGCGCATGCATGTGCACATCTGTGCGTGCTTGAGAGTAGGACGTACCATGTTGCTAAGTCGGCGGCAAAGTTGGCAGCGACGAGGGAGGAAAAGGCCCGGCTGACCCAGTCTCTGTCGACGAAAGATGGAGGGGGCGACGGTAATGCCACGTGGCCCTATTTGTCCAGGAGGGCCTCTGAACGTCACATGCACCCATGGACGGAAACTACGATGAAATTTGAGAAGCTCAAGGTCCGGCCCAAGAAGCTCGCGAGTAAGGCGCCCTGTGCAGCGGAGTTTGCATCTGTCCTAGCATGCTGGGCCAGTACGCAAGATCTACGCTCGCAGTCTGAGTGTGTGGGTGTCACGAAAACTCTGCGCGAATGCATGGCCACAGCGGTACGTTGACGTTTTGTCGTGTGTGTTGGAGCTTATACATTCAGCACCAAGGGCCTCGTAAACAAGCCAAGCCGACCATTAATTACCATCTAGCACGTTTCTCCAAGCATGTATAAGTGCTTGTCTGTTTATACCTGTTGTGCGGATGTGCACCGACGGTTGCAACGGAGCGGCCGCGGTCAGGCCCGGATTCACCGTCGCCGCATGGTGCTGGAATGAATCACGGCTCGTTCCAAATATGGCAGGGTCCGCATTGTGTGACGTAGGGGGTTCATGCGAGGAAGACAGCTCTGAGTTGCTGCCAGGCAAAGTTCGGCGGCCAATAAGCCGGCTGTGTGTCCGCGCGTACACATGCACCATCAAGATGGCGTATTCTGTTACCTGACGTGCATGCATTGCTTTTCATGCACCGATCGGATCCATACCATGTCGATGATACGGACTGTATGCAGCTCTCGTAGCCTACGTGATAAGGAGGCGCGCCCACACCAGGGTGTGTGGGTTGAACTGGGCTGGGACGGGGGTAAGGGGGGGGTTTATTTAGTCCGGCTGGCACGAATGAGTCTGCCATGTTCGCTCGCCACATCTCTATATACAGAGACCGCATCTGATGTGTGACTTCTTCGTAGCGCTTGACTCCACTGGAATTCGCATATGATGCAAAATGACTTTCGAGTAGCTGTGGCCGACTGTGATGAGCTGCTACGCGCTGCGTATGAGCTGCGAATCAACGTGTTCCAAGATGAGCAAGGCTACGAACGTGATATTGATTCGTGCGTGATTCAGCATGAACGTGGGAGACGCTAACTTGGTGCAGGCTCGACCGTACGGCGGTGCCGATGGTCTTGATCCGTGCATGTGATGAAAAAGTTGTTGGCGTGCTGCGTATTCTGTCGTGGCCCGTGCCAACGAGTCATGCGACCTACGACGCCGCAGAGAGTCTGACATCGGTCGACATTCCTGGGCGTGGACGCTCCCATGCAGACATGCAAGCGGCGTTTATGCAGCACCAGACGACGTCAGTGCAGGATGATACGTGCTGGTATTCGGGAGCCAAGTTTGGGCGTATCGCCGTAAGCAAGGACTCACGCGGACAAGGATGTGGTCGTTTGCTTGTGGAAGGCGCTCAGGCTTGGGTGGTTCAAGCTGTCCGGCAGCATGCCTCTGTCCCGGCGGAGGTGCATCGGCTGGGTATCGTTTTCCAGCTGAGCTCGCAGATCGAAGTGCAGCCGTTCTACGAGTCTTTGGGCTTCCAAGTACAGGGAGATTCGTACATGGAAGAAGGACACCCGCACATTTGGTGCAAGAAGAGTGTGCTGACCGACGTGTAGCATAGAAGGGAGGACAGTGGCATCAGGTCTTTTAGCCTAGGCGTTCCCAGACTTGGTGCATCGCAGGTACGGCAATACGGCTGCCAAGTAGTCAATGTGTCGTTCGAGGGAAAGAAAAGGGTATCTATGAACAGCGCCCCAGCTTGTGCCGGGCCTGTTCTACAAGAGCTGTGAGATGCGCTGCAGGATTGGCCGCTTGGGGACCTGTCAGTGCCTGTTCACCATGAGGCGATTGGGCAAAGTGCAGGAGGACGCCGTGCAAAACACGCCGACTCAAGTCGCTGGGACGCGACCGGATCAAAGCCCGAAGCACGGCAGACCAGCTAGCAGAGGCAGGCGGCGTCGAAGGCAGGATGACGTGCAGATTCGTAGGCGCATTGACCAAGGCAGAGAGAGAGCCTTGCGCGTACAACAGCGCATCGGCAATCAGCACACCACGGCGGAACAGGACATGGTTCGTCCCATCCTTGAGAAGAGTGCGCACAAGCAAGAGGTAGGTGTCGTTCGTTGGTGTCATAGACCAGTCCATCATCAGCTGCCATAGCACCAGCGCCAAGCGCGTTGCATGCAGGGGCATCTCGTGTTGTTCATCAGGCCACATGACAGGAGCGCGTTGGAACGTCGAGGGCAGCGGATACTCCATCAGCATCGTTTCGACGAAGCGCTCGTTCTGAAGCAGGCCCTCCGTCATGATTTCCATCGTGACGGGCGTCGGAGCCAGCTTGACATTGGTACACATGGTGTGCATGAGCTGCAGGGCTACAGGCAGGCGTGGCTGGTGCAAGTCGCCTTTCGTATGCAAGCAAGCCTTGATCATGGCGGTGAACGTGATCGAGTTCGGCTGCACATGCATCGACTGCATGATCTGCATCACCTGGTCAACAGCCTGTTCGGCTGCCGCGGGCTGTGTGGCGACGCGAAGCAGGGTGTCCAGCACGGTCGTGAAAGTAATGACATCAGGCCGGAGTCCCAAGGGCAGGATCTGCCGCAGCGTCGCGGCCATAGCCGGCAGGTTCTTTTGCCGCGCCTGTGCACGGAGCACGACGTTGATGGTCGTGATGGTCGGTGCTGGTACGCCATTCCGGCCCATCGAGCGCAGGAGAGCGTAGGCCTCTTCGGTGCGCCGCGACACGCACAAGCCATGCAACACGGCATTGTATGTCTCGATGGGGATCCTCAGTTCCTGCCGCGCCTGCTTCGCCTGCAGCTCGTTGTGCAGAGTCATGGCCATGTTGACTTGCCGCGCACGAAACAGCGCTGACATCATCGTCGTGTAGCACACGAGGTCAGGCCCATCTGGAGGCGCACGCAAACCCTTCGCTCGGTGTGATAACGGCATGCGCTCAGCAGGCAAGTGTCCATGAAGCACATACCACGTTGCTTGCACGGATGCCATATCACCACAGCGCGAGAATCCATCCAGCACAGCGTTCCAAACAGCCACAGGGGGCCATTCCGCACCGGTCGCTGCCACGAGCGGCTGTACAGCGGCAAGATCCTGCCATACCTGCGCGGCTAGATCGCGTCGATCAGCAGCGAGGAATCCGCTCAGGCACACCACCCAGGCACTGTCTGTCCAAGCTGGCAGCAGGCGCCGCTCACGTTCCTGCGGCGCGAGCTGCTCTTGCGCGAGCCAAGCCGCCGGCGATGTGGGCTGCAAGACCCCAGCACGCATGGCCGTCTGGTACAGGCGCCACGCACTCGGCACATCGCCACGCGCCAATAGACTGCCCAACAAGCGTGCTATGCGATTCGGACCGGCATGGCCACCGGATCCATCCAAAAGGCCTCGTGCCAGCTCGGCATGCGACACCCAGTCAAGAGCTCGTTCACACACGTCCGCAGGCAGTTTGAAGGCGGCATTCCCACGCAGCCAGGGAAGTTTGGTGAACTGGCGCTGGCTGTGCGCGAGATCGAAGAACAGTTCGGTATGTGTGCCAACATCGAACGACTGCATCGTATGCACCAGGCCATGCAGATCCTGTTCCGTCGCATATGCGAGGATCAGCACCTCGATCATATCGCGCACTGGCTCGCGCCTTTGCCCAGCATCGAGAATGTGAGGTTCTTGCATCGATTCTGTCTGTGCACGAGCGCGACGTCGCGCAGCTACGTACGCATGGAACAGCTGGATCGCACCGACCGGATTCCCACACAGCATCTCGACCTTCATCCAGCCCTGCACACCGAGCATGTCCATCCGCTCAGCAGCGTTCATGCCCCATGCAAGGCACCGATTCTTCCACGCCTCCTGCCGACAACTTTCGTGCGAGAATGTCGATAAATTCGCTCGTACAAGAGCCAAGAGATCTGCATAGTCATGGCGCCGGAGTTGATCCAAAGCCTGTTGCGCTCGAAGGCTGGTCCATGCCTCCCAGACCTGATCCAGATCACGCGCCGTGAGACCAGAGCGCAGTGAGCGAACATCTTTGATTACATTCCCTGCTCCCTCTGACGACAGCATGCGCCGCCATAGTACGGGCGCACGGAACGCCTCCACGGCATTCCGTCGCAACATACGAAGCTCTTCAAGTCCACGCGTTCACCAAACTTGAGTAGCAGCGGAAGGCCACAACGTGCAGTCCACAGAGAATGCAGCTTTCCACACACCGTCAACGAAGGGGGAATCTCCGATGCGAATCCACACACACACACACAGACGATTACTTACGACACGCGTCGTCCTCCAGGATAAGGCTTCCCCCACCCCCACCCTTTTTCCTCCCTCACCCATGTCTTGGGTTCGCACGGCGGCTGCTGAGCCAGCAGGCCACACCCTCTTTCTATCTCGGCCGACACTGAATCCACACACTATCCGTCCACACACACACACTCACACAGACAAAACGCACACGCACACACGCGTCCACTTCCACCTATCACAATCGCTCATACGCACGCCACTGTCTGCGCGTCATTGTTCCCCACGACTTCGACACTGTGTCTTGTGGGATTGCTGTCGGGCGTCGCAGAATTCCACGAAAAAAGTAGTAACAGCCAAAGCAGCAGCCACAGCAGTAGTAGTGAGTGAGCGGGTGCGTACTTGCGTACGTGTGTGTGTGTGTATGCTCTAGCACAAATATGACGCAACGAGATGCAGATCCGCTCTTGGAAGAAGGAGCTGACGATGACCATGTATTCATGTTGGATGATGACGCGCAGTATGTGATGCCCCAGCCTCGGCGCTACTTGTATGCGCCTATATCGTACGAGCAAGCCATGAGGCCACAGCGCTCTAAATGGGATCTCATGTATTGGTATGAGCTAGCGAGGGAGCATCGTCATATTCTAGACATGTTCCGCCCATCCGACCGAGTCAAGGCAGCAGTCAGCCGCGTGTATGCAACGCTGTGTGTCTTATGGCCTCAAAACCGCATGCACCAGACGATTCTGATCGTGTTTTCCTTGTGGATCTTACTGAGTTACGCCAACTGGGCCGTCAGTGAGGCGTTGCCCAAATCCAAGAAAGAAGACCTCATGGTGTACTGGGACTTTGGATCGCGTCTTCAGCATGACCTCGAAAACATCACACTGGAACCACGTCCCGGGCACGGTACCATAGCGCAACGGGCCGACTGGCGCTTCCTGCGGTGCTACTCGACGCATCGTCCACTACGCTTTGTTGATGCCGTCGCGTGCCAAAAGCATTGGAACTTTACCATGGCGGCATTCCCCGCGAATGACTCACTGCAATCCACAGACCACTCCTACATCTACGTGAACCCTGTACTGAAAGAAGCCCTGGACTGGTACCCGACAAAGCGTGCCGATGAGGACGCGGACTTCCAGGCACGTCCATCCGCCAAGGCGCCGGCCAATGTGTACATTGTGTCACATGCGACACCTGAAGCTGATCCATTGCAGAATCACATCTTCGTGGACGTCATTGCCACATACGACAAACAAGCATGGCCGCTGTTCGCCCATGCATTTGTTGCGAAAATGTCTCACGGCTTGTTTTCAGAAGGGCTTGAAATCGTCACTGACGAGCGTCCTGTCGCTGACTACTCAAGCCCTGGCCATGATCCCTTGCGCTTCGACATCCTAGTCTCGGTGCCTGCGGGGCATCCCATCTCGGGTCTCTCGATCGACATGAACGAGGGCGACGTCCATGTGTTGACACAGTATGCATTCGAGGAGGCGAAGCGGATCAGGCGCCTGGCCAATGGCCAGCAGCGAAGTGTCTTTTCCTGGTTGTACTTCCAAAAAGACGACGACGTGGTCCTCTCGCCCGCCGAGTTCGCACAGATGCAACAGCTCGCGGCGCACGAACACTTTTTCGGCCATCTGAACATGTATACGCGATATGGCGGCATGTATTTGGCAGGCTATCTTCGTGCGAGCTCAGAAATCATCGCACGTGCGGTGCATGGTGTCGTCCAAAGCGCATCGAACCTCTTGGCCAATGACATTTATTTGTGGACAGAGAAGGGCGACGTCACTCTCTTGCCCAATGCCACCGTGTATGCGAATTCACTCCTTCATATGGCATCTCACACTGGCTCCATTGTCTCGCATAATCAAACAGAAGTCTTTGGCACCAAAACCACCGTCAAGACGCACGATGGCTCCATCGAGGGCCCTGCGCTCTGGCATGCGAACTTCTCCCTTGCGATGCAGTCAGAAAATGGCCCCATTGATGCTGCGGTCTCTGTCGAAAAGCCGCAGCTTATGTACGTGCCTTACGACGACTTTTTGCGTACAGAACAAGGCCGTCGTGTCGAGACCCAGTTCCACACTCATTCCGGCGCCGTATCAGTCAACTATGTGGCGCATACGCCAGGTGTGCCGCTCAAATCGAGTGTGTCAAGCGACGAAGGCGACGTCCATGTTCGCCTCCATTCCAACTTTGAAGGACCCTGGCGTGTGCAGGGCACACACATCGCTATGTCCGCGCCCAACATGCCGGCTGGCCGGCATTTCGAGACTTTGACATCCCACCAAGACGAGGCTCCTGAGTGGCTTACCGGCCGCGTGCTGTATGATGCAGATGCTCGTGGTCCCTCGCCTCCTACTGATGAAAAGACGCCCGTCCATCTAGAACCAGGAAAAACGCCTCTGGACTATGGCGCTGACTCTTTGGTCCAGTCTAATGGTGCCCGAGCGTCCTTGTCGTTTGTATAGCGTCCTTGATGTGTATGTATGTGTATATGTATGTGCGTGTGTGTAGAAAACGACCATCAAAACGCTGATGTATCTTGTCACCATTCTTTCCTAGGTAAGCCAACCACTTTGTAGGTCATGAAGAAATGTGAGAATAGCTCATCTCCGTTGAAACTTGTTAAGAAACGCCTGGACATGTGCGTGCTTTTTCGCTCGAGACACGCGCCATCTCGTTCGATCCCGGCGCTCTGCACGCAGTGCATCTGCCAGTGGTGCTTGTTTTTTGGATCGTTGCATCATCGCCTGTCGTGGCAAAACGTGCTGCGTATATGTGCGAACAAGCGAGCCCAGTGCAACGATCGCGCTGCCATCGAATCGCTGCAGCATTGAGCGGCCACAGCCCAACGAATGCCGAGCCCAGTACTCCCACAGCGGCGTGCCAGGTAACATGGAGTCGGGCACTTCTTTCATGAGAGCGTTGCAAATCTCCTCACACGCTGAAGGCGAGATATCCGACGGCGTTGCTATGGCATGGACCGGTTGAAGAACATCATTCGCGTGATAAAATTGTGCCGCGTAAAAGTGCAGTGACTGCAGCATGGTGCTCGCGGGAATCCGGCCATCGGGTTCCGGCGCATGAATCCAGCCATAGCGATCCTCCTGCCAAGTTCGCTCATTGCCCTCGGTCCACAGGACAGTCTGGGGAAGCACATCTTTGACGACACGCTCCAATCGGTGACGCAGGTCGCCCGATTCTACGGTAGCATCACGCTTGCTCGCCGCAGCTTCCTCTAAGCTGCGGTGTGCTGTGCGGGAGCGGCGTCGGTTCGCACGAGACGTCAACGCACTCCGCTGGTACACTGCGTGTGAGCGGTCCAAATCAGCGCTGGTCAGTGGAATACTGGCTCGGAGCGGGCCCGCTTCCGATGCATGCGGCGTATACATTCGATGCCAGTACGGCGACTGCCGTTCAACAGTGCCATGCACGACACGTCGGCCTCGCCGAAGTCGGATCGTCGCGTTCGAAAGCCCTGTCCAGTGATTGGGACATGGCATGAGCACATCTTGTCGCAGGAGAAACGAGATCGGGTAAAGGTCCATTGAGTCATGCGGACTACGTGCAGGCAAATCCTTCGTTGATGCGGGAACATCGTCGGCCTCAAGCTCTTTGCATTGTGACGGATCAAGTCCCAAATCCTCCAGAGATCCTAGGTTGATCGGCAGCGCTCGAAGTCCGTACGTGCTTTTCAAAGAGGCTGCACGCGAAAGCGCCGGCATGTCGTCTGTGGCATTGAGCTGCGAGACTCGTAGCGCGGCCACGTCCCAAGCTGTCAGATTGCGCGATGAGCTGGCCATTCTACGGGTGCAACATCCATGCGTCAAGAATCGGGGCCCTCCATCCTCTCTGCGCGCAATATGCCACAACATCGAACTGCCCCTGGACCTATTTTCCATAATACAATGTACCTCCATATGTAAAATCAAAATCAACAAAACTACTGGGCACCGGGGGGCCGTTGTGAGGTTCCAGCTTTTCTACATGCGTGACGACATAGTCAGGCATGTCGTGTGGATCGCGCAAAAAGACTCGTTCCATCCATCTAAGCATATTAGTCCATTGCGACTACCTCGTCATTTCCTTTATTGGAGAAACAGGTTGCGCAGCTGAGATATGGTATCTTCGGGGCTCGTAACAGAGTGACCATTCACGTCTTTGTGTGTAAAGATCTCGTGGTCATTCCCGCCCTCAAATGTCTTGTCACCGAAGAAGTGGATTTCCTTCCAGCTGTCCGGACTCACGTGTGTGAGAGCGAAAGTCTTGTCCCAACCGGCGGGGAACACATCGAAGCTGATCTGACCACCAATGCTGTAGCATAGACCATAATCGGGGAATTCCTTCTTCAGTGCTTCCACAAACGTTTGACGGATTTTATGCTCCTTGTCATATTTTTCAAACTCGTGACGCTCTTCGACCGACGCATTGCGGCCAATAGGACTGACATTCACCATACCCTTACGGAACTCGATGAATGTGCCCCGCATCACGGGAATGTCCAGCTGCGATATATAGGAGAGCACAAACTTGACAAACTTTTTGTACTTGTCTTCACCGAGCCAGTTGATGAATGACTGCGATGGAAGCTGTGCACCGAGCCTGTACGCAGTCAGGCCATTTTCAGCAAAGCCATAGTCAAACTGCTGGAGAATGTCTTCATGTCCCGGGAGTTGCAGCTGCTCACGAATCTTCGACAAGTCACTGCCACCGACGAAGCCAATAGCCACTTGCTCACGAAGTGCCTTGAGCACCTTCAGCATTTCATCCGACACCTGCTGACGAGCGGGCGTCAGCGTGCCATCAACATCAAATAGGCACACAATGCCTGGCTGCTTGCGCTCAGAAAAGCTTGGCACACCGCTCATTTGGGAGGAAGGGGAGATAAATGTTGAATGTCCTGGAAGGAAGACAAAGGGAAGGTGCGAGTGGAAAATAACGAATCGTCTGCCCCCCCCCACCCAAGAAATCATCCCACGTTCTGAAGCGGTCAGGCCGCCTGCTTCATGCATAGTGCATAATAGCCGCCGGGATTTATCCCAGCGTGCACGGGCCTGACCACGTGGTCACGAACCCAGACCCAAACCCAAATCCACACCACGTCGCTGCTCCACGTCACTCTTGCGTGAGTCACGTGGGTCATCGT
>ERZ501061.617-NODE-617-length-10918-cov-4.176563_pt1 | contig 10918 bp, 6 predicted proteins | sample MGYA00510854_ERZ501061 | MGnify/ENA primary metagenome ERZ501061 (study PRJEB25958, sample SAMN03398515) | human skin metagenome | study: EMG produced TPA metagenomics assembly of the Human Skin Microbiome Metagenome (human skin metagenome) data set.
TCGGTGAACCAGCCAAATTCCATTTCATTATGGGGTAACAGTGTATAGAGCACGTGGCAGCTGTTCAAGGCCCCCCATATCTTGCTTGATGGTGTGAGGGTGCCAAAAAAACAAGTTTTCCTCTCAGGGCAGATAGCAGTAATGCGTGCGTTCTAGACGAAAGGAGACGAGCGAGAACTAGCTAGTAGGTGCGGTGATCTAAAGTAGGGCGGTATATAATTCAAACCTTCTTGCCTGAAATGTGCATTGACGCTCTTTTCAAACCCCATAAAACATGTGAAATCGAGCCAAGATACTCTGTCTTGGCATAGAAAGCATTATGTAGCATCAGTTGGTCGTAAAATACACGCTTCGACTATAGGATGTTTGTTGTGTTGAGGGAGAGCCATAGCTATTGGAATGATGAATGCTTATGGCAGGAGCTTGCATCCCTGCGTCGTTCCCAAGATTACTGAGAATTTGACATCCACACAATATTCATTCTCGTGTTGGAGATTATACTCACGTGCTCCTTCCGACATGCACAGACCTGGAGCAGCGTCGGCCTCAAAGCGATATCCTACACCTGGGTATGCAGGATACAATGTTGCTTGGTCGCCTTTCTTTCCGGATAGGCTTGCCGTAGCAAGCTCTGCGAACGTACGTATACTTTGGTGTTAACAGTAGTATGGTCTTGTGGGAAATGGACGGTTGCATCTCTTTGGCAGCACACCTGCCCAGGTCAAAGTGTACGTAAATGCCATACCTGACATTGGAAAAGGTTCGATACACAAGATGGGATTTTTGATGTTGCATGGTCAGAGGTTCATGAAAATCAAATCGTATCTGCATGCGGTGATGGCAGCATAAAACTTTGGGATGCCACGCTCGATGACCATCCTATTCGAAATTGGCAAGAACATGCTCGGGAGGTGTTTTCTATTGACTGGAATAATGTTCAAAAAGACCTTTTTGCGAGCGGAAGTTGGGATGGAAGTGTAAAAATTGTATGTCGTGATCCTTCCACTGATCTGTCTAACCTTGCAGTGGACCCCAGAACGCCCAACGTCTGTTCAAACGATTCCTGCTCACAGCGCCTGTGTGTATAGGTGTGCGTGGTCGCCACACAATCCGAACCTCTTGGCAACAGCATCAGGAGATGGAACGGCTAGCGTCTTTGATCTTCGAGGCGGTGCAAGACCTGTGGCCACGATGTCGGCAGGAGGTGAAGTCCTTGCACTAGATTGGAACAAGTACAAGCCGATGACACTTGCGACGGGCGGCACAGACCGCGCTATAAAAGTTTGGGAGGCTCATACTGCCGCTCCGTCTAGCGGTGGTCTAGTGCCCGAGCGTTGTGTGTTGCTTGGTCATCAATACGCGGTGCGTGATGTTGCATGGTCCCCCCACAAGAACAGTGTCATCGCGAGTGCAAGCTATGACATGACGACTCGTGTATGGAATATGGACGATGCAAGTGTTCCGGCGCAGATACCTATGGTGAACACGCCACGCCAGGTGTATTCAGGGCATCGAGAATTTGTTGTAGGCGTGGCATGGTCACTCTTTGAGCCGGGCGTGCTCGCCTCAGCTTCCTGGGACATGGAAACACACGTATGGCCGGCTATGGTATAGGTGTACTTCTATGGCTGAGATGCAGGTGATGCATGCTCGGCGGTAGATGGCGTCGTCTCTGTAGAGGAATCACTCGTAGCCACTTCAGCCGCGGCTGCTTCGTCAGCCTCGATTTCTTCCGCATAAACCTCGGGGTGGCGACGAAAACAGTCTTGCATGTGCTTGAACTGGTCAATGCAGTCGATACCCTTGGGCTCGGCTTCGGAGAAAACGAAGCAGCTGAATGCCTGCTTGAATTCCTCGCCACATGGGCCATCGGCCATGCCGCCAAGACAGGGGCAATCCCAGTTGATCTCTCCCGTCCGCTCATCGAAAGCGGACTCTTCCTCTTCTGTTGACTCAGTCTCGCTTGACTCTTCGTTGCCACTGTTCTTTTCGATTTTCGTCAAGACGACAGGCTGCGCTTTAGGTTTCATGCGCTCTTCAAATGATGGACGAGTGTAACTAGGTTGCAAGCACACAGGCTGTACAGAGGAGTACAACACTGCTGATGCAATGCCGATTGTTGGCACAGTGACTGCCGCGCGTGCTTGTGCTGCCTTAGATGCGTGTGCAAACAGCCCTGATGCAAATCGACCAAGCATGAGAATGAGGGTGTTGAAGTAGAGGGAAATTCCGCCACATTTATGAAAATAAATGTTGACGCGTTCCCTCAAGGCAGGCATCCTCCACGTAGTGGACTCAATCTGTGTCTGGCTCATTCGCGATTTTGGTTACCTTGCAATCCAAGATAGCTACAATTTGCCTGCTCAACAGGCGGCTGCCGTGCGCCAACCCGTTCATTAGAAAGACACATGGCTCATGGCCATGGACGGAGGGTAAGCACGGAATGGAACACGAGTCATGAGAGGTTGCCAATGCCGTGCAATGTACCGTGATCCTATATACTTTCGAAGACCCCCCTTTTCCTTACTAGACAGAGACATATAGTGCATTGGCATCATCCCAAACAAAACTAAAAAAAATAAACGTCATATAGTAGGCTATTTTGACGTTAGCGTTCTTACTATGGAGCATGTGCACAAAGCAGCACAGACGCGCAAAGCTTCTGCAGCACGCCATAGTACCAGATACTGTATAAAATGAGCATCAAGATAGTGTCATCGCGAGATTGGCTTTATTCTCGTATGGGCTGGCTGGTTGCTAGCGCCTATGGTTAGAATTCGACCTGGCAGCACAATAGCGGCTTCGTAGGTCAGACGCCCAGACGGAAGGCGAACCAAGATGGAATGGCATGTGGAGGTGGGGTCTCACGCGTCGATGGTTGAGGCGGGTGACAACAAATCAGTCGACCCATCCACGATCATGGTGGAATTGGAGGAAGTACAAGAGTCTAATGCGCGCATTTTACACACGTTTGGGAGTCGCCTGGTTTGTGTGTTTGCGGGAGCGACAGGAGGGATCGGGAGATCCACTCTGCTCACTTTTGTGAAGTATTTGAAGCAGCCCCGTATTTACTTGCTGGCTCGATCAGAGGAGCGTGCAGAAGAGGTGATCAAGGAGCTGCAAGAAATCAACCCTGATGGCGAATACTTCTGGATTCACGTGGATTTAAGCCTAGTAAATATGGTCGATGTTGCGTGCCGACGGATCCGGGAGCGGGAAGAAGCCATCAACGTACTGTTCATGAGCCAGGGAACGTTGGATGTGCTATCTCGGACGAGTGAGGGGATGCGTCTGATGTGGGCGCTATCATACTTCACGCGAATGAGAATGATCAATAATCTGCTTCCACAGTTGCGTCGAGCAGAAGGACTGCGCCGCGTCGTCTGTGTGATGGCCGGCTCCAAAGAAGACGTCGTGGATCCGAATGACGTTGCCGGTCGCAAGATAGCGATCCGGCAGGCTAGAGGGCACATAAGCTCGTGCATTACCTTTGGCCTCGAACACTTTGCTGCCTTGGCGCCTGAGGTAAGCTTTATCCACGATCACCCCGGCACGGTGCCCACCAAGTTGTCACGCAGTTTGCCACCAGGCATGGCTCCGTTTGCATCAACATTTTCACTCGCATCACCTCCCAAGCTTTCGCTGGAGGAGAGTGGTGAGCGTCATGTTTTCCTGCTGACAAGTGCACGGTATCCGGCGGCATTAGAAGAAAGCAGAGAGAATGCACGTGGCGTGTCGCTGTCGGCGGGACTGCGTGTAGCTGTCTCTTCTACAGCGCGCGTGGCCGGGGGCGTGTACTCGCTAGATGGCATGGGTATCAGTGCTGGTACGGCGACTGTGGGGAAGCTAGCAAAGATGCGTGAGCAGGGCATTCCAACGCTGCTATGGGAATGGACAGAGGCAGAATTCCAGCGTGTGGAAAGGCCTATGCCTGATCCGCCCGTACCCAAGGAGCAGCCGAAACCCGAGATGATGCAGCCAGATGACATGCTATTCTTGCCGCGGCCTATGCCTGATGGCAAGTACCCTGTGCCTGATCCTGTGCGGGCGACTCGGCCGCCTGTCACGACGCCTGAGCCTCCTGAGCCATTAGAACAGCCACACCCCGAAATGGTGCGCCCAGATGCAGTCATGTTCCTCCCTAATGTACTTCCAGATGGCAGGTATCCTATGCCGGAGCGTGTGCAGCCAACTCGTCCGCCTATCCCCAGTCCAGAGCCAGAACCAGAGCCAGAGCCGGAGCCAGAGCCAGAACCTGCAACCACGTCACAGGGCGACGGTGACCCGTCTTCCTCTGCTGAACCCGAGGCTGCTGATGAAGAGGCTTCGTCAAAACCGAAAAAGATGGTGTTTGTCCCTGCTTTTATACACAAAATCCATCCGAAGGCCTTCCGCCCTTTCCGTTCAAAAGATAGAGCGGCTCAAGCACCAGCTACTGAGGAAGACACTGTCCCGTCCGAACAAAGTGAGACTGTGACGACGGGCGTTGTAGCTGTGCCAGAAGATCAAGTACCGCTTGTGCAAGGCGCTGGTGCACAGCCAAGTCAGTCCATTCCACCTGTTTCGGCTGCGCCAGCATACCAACCTGATACAACAACTTCTAGTCCTAGAGTGCCCGCTACCACGTCTCTTCCTCAGCAGCAGGAGAGTACTGCACCTTCTGCGACGTCTAATCCAACGAACACAATTCCTGCTCCTGCTCCTATTCCTGCAAATGAATCGGCATCCCTTCCTACAAATATGTCATCTTCACACCCCATCGCGGCCGCAGCAACCCAACAGCCTGCAACCGTATCTATGGTGGCGCAAGCACCTTACTTGACTCAGTCTGAACCGGATGCACTGAGCTCATCTGGCCCTGTGGCCGTGTCCTCTGGACCTACCTCCGATCCCTCAGCGCATGTGGCGGGAGCAGAATCTATGCCCGTCTACATGGCTCCCGTAGCTTCGGGGCCATCCGCATTACAGCCAACGGTACCAACAACGGCAGGGCATGCGTCGTCGTCAACCCAAGCACATGCCATGCCTTTTGTGCCCATGACCGGTCAGTCAGCGGCATCTGCAGCTGATAGTGCGCCGACAGCCCAAGACATCATTTCGTCGTACCAAGACTAAGTCAAGGGAGCAGCGCCTATCCAGCCATGTGTCGCATGATATGATTATGGGCTTGCAGCTGTTGGGATATTTTAGCCATACCTTTCTCGCATTTTTTCTTTTTGATATATATAAGTGGAATGCTACACAAGAACCTGGTCATTATCATCAAAGGGATCCTTATCTTCGAGCACGTGTGTCGGTGGCGGCAGTGGCGGCGTTGTATTTAGCTCTCTTGTTGGCATTGACTGTGCATATGTGTTGGGTGCTTGTACAGGCTCCTTCAGACGAGAAGCCGACGCATGAAAATGGCTCGCGGAACCATACGGTTCTAGGGCAACTGCGTCGGCATCGGCATCGGCATCTTCATCAACATGCTCCAGACCCTGTTCCATGGCCAAATAAGAAAAGGGTTCATCTTTCGCATGACCCGCAGCCAAGCCGTAGCGACCGCCATAGCCAACATAGGTGTCGATCAGTACGTTGAACCACAGGAACAGAGTAAACGCGACGGAAAAGTCGATCAGCGCCCACGTAACGTGGTCGACACCCTTCGCATCGGCCCAACGCATCTCTTCATCGGTCGCGCTCATGAACAGGATGCCACTTGACACAAGAAGGAACGGAGGCAAGTATTGGAAAATGCTCACTGGGAACCATTCGCCTGGTCTCCGTTCACGAGGGATGGATCCCGAAGGTCCTTCGTTCAAGACGAAGCAAATCTCAATGACGCGACACAAGCCGCCCGCCATGAGTGTATAGCCAAAAAGAGCATGGATTTCTGTCGATATAGCGACGGCCTGCTTGTGCCCACTCATGGCCCAGCCCGTCAGCATGATGATGATCGCAGGGAACACGGAGCGTGCACCGCGACGGCTGACCCAGATACCCACGGCACCACCAGCCCACCATACCACGCCCATCAAGGTATGCTGAAGATCCTTGTGCGTCCAGGGTCCACCGTGATGCTCGGTAAATGAGTTGACAATACCCCATAGCAAAATGACCCACGAGTCGAGGTATTCCTGGGCGAATCCCCGTCTGCGAAGCCATTCAACAGCGCACTTCATCATAATCAGCAAAATCACCGAGTAGGCCGCAAATGCCGAGCCCATAATATAGTGTGCGAGACACTGGCCCAGGTGCCCGCCATTGCACCAGGATTGCAACGTCGCAATACCAAACACCATTTGCGTCCACCCAATCACGGGGAACGCACGTCCAAGCACACCGTGGATGCCCAGCACAACGGGCCGCACGTATTTTTCCTTCGACCATGTGAGATGGAGTCGAAGATATATGCCACATGCGGCTTGTGTGAGCAGAGCAAAGAACAGGATGGTGGCAAAGGTGCCGTGGACCGTGTGCGAGAACTGGCGCCCGCCGTGATTCTGACCAAAGAGAAAGCCTATAAGTGACACTGTGACGGCCAAGATCGAGAGCGGGACGTGAAATCGGTGGCGCACAAGTCCTAGGACCATGGCTAGTGGAAACAGAACTGCCCACGCAGTAGCTTCCATGCCAATATGGAGCCAGAGCCGTGCATCCACGGGGGCGCGTGTCTCTTGCTGTGTGGGTTTATGCGCGTGATCTCCATGTGCGACGACCGCGGTGAAGCACAAAGCGATGCTGGAGAGGAGTATGTGCCACCCGCGCATAAGGAACGAACAGATCCCTATCCCTATCTGGCAAGGCACCGGACAGCTACAAGGAGTGGCTGGGCATTGCAAGCGTGTGTCCGAATCCTTGACTCGCGTCAGAGTGTGGAGGGCCGTTCTTGTGCCGTTGACAAACCACCATGTACGTTGGGGTGGGCTATGTCATAGTCAAACACGGAATACGAGTGTGGGGTCCAAGCGTGTATCTATGTATCTGCGGTGAGCGCATATGTACAGGCAATGTGCGTGTGGGTGTGTAGGATCTCTTTGCGATCCTTGCATTCAAGTCGGCCAACCATACAGCACACCCTCTACCACTGTTGCAGAAACGAGCTGGACGCCTGTTCGGAGGGCCTCAGGATCACAGGGCTGCGTAGCGGAGCATCTCCACTGGCTGCCAGCACATGCGGCGGTTGCGGTGCAGCCACGGCTGCCGAGGCACCGACGGCTACCGGCTTCGTGTCGGGGCGTCGAGATACAAGCCATGTGGGAACCCAGCCACGCTTGGGCAGTGGGCCGTCTACAATACAATAGGACCAGGAATTGTAGCGCTTGAACACACGTATGCGGTCGGCTGCGGATACGGCAAACGAATGATCAGGTGTCGCAAAGTCTGTCAGCATGACAGCCGCTGTGCCACTGGTCGGCACATAAGCGAGTGACAGCGGCGCATACATCATGGTTTGCTGCCATTTTTCAGGTGACTCTGGCGGGAGGAAACTCGCCTGCAATTGCAGGATGGTGGCCATGGGCCGCGTCAATTCAAGCAGGCATCCCGATGGGGCCCAACCGGTCCATATTTCAACGCCAAGCTTCACGGGATCCAGCAGGAAGACATCGCCACGCCCGTCTGCGACAGAGTCGCGACGCAATGCCCACCAGCCCTTGCACTTTGACAGCACGATGAACGTGTCACCAGGCTGAATGTCGAATTCGTCACCACGCTCCGACACGTACGGATAGATAGCCACGGCATGCGATATCGTTTTAAACGCAATGTCTGCCGCAGGTCCCATGGTTCGTGCATTGGCAAGTGATTCTGCGCCGCCTTGCATCGTCAACAGCACACGCACGGACATGATGTGCGAGTCGGCCGATACTGTGATACCAGGAGGTGCGGCGCGAAGGCGCATGGCCTCATGCTTCGTGTTTTGGATCTCACGGCGCTTCTCAATGAACTTGCGTTGTGCAAGTACTAGAGGCGACTCAATGTCGTGGACGCGCCGAAGGATCAACTTCGTCTCCGGCATGATTTCACGCATTCGCTGGAGAATCATAAGCGGTTTTTCATCATAGGCAATACACCGCTCTGTCGTGTTGCCTGCAGCAAACAAGACGAACTCGTGCCAATCATCATGGATCTCAAAGTGCTGCAGAGCCATCGGTAAGATAAAGCTGCACGGATCGTCGAACGTGACTGTGTAATGGCATTGGGCTTTGCGCGGTGTGGCGTCTTGGCCACTTTGTTTGAGCATATCCGCGACAGCTTCTAACGCAGGTGTTATAATATATGGGTCCTGCGGCGAAATGTGTGCCACATCAACTTTCTGTCCGCGGGCATCACTGTGTGCGAGGTTGTCTGGATTTGGTTGCTGTGCATCAACCGTTTCCCAAGGCCCTGGCATGTTTTCCCGAGCATGAATCGAGTCTGGCACAGGCAGCGGACGCACAATGTGCGAAGGATTCAGAGATTGGGCGATCACAGACACGTCTTCATGCAAGCGCAAGAGACATGTGCTGAGATGAGACACGCGCGACTCAAGTACGTGTATGCGTTCGTCTGTAGAGAGACAGAGCACGTGTGCGTAAGCGACCAGTCTAGGCAGGTAGGATGATCATTGCTGCGTACCTCGATGACGTAGCTGGCTCGCCCATTCATCTTGTTCCGTCGACGGATTTTGGTGTTCTGAGTTGAGTGTGCGTCAGTCGTGCGGCTTCACCGGACATACCTTGCGGGACCCAATCACCAGGTTCCAGGGGGATTTTGTGCGCGACTTTTAGCAGGTAGATCTCATCTAGTAGTGTGACTCGATGTCCAATGGAAGTGATGCCAATATCTCTGAGAGCAGGCTCATCCATCAGCAAGAGTGCCTCGCCATCGATGTTGTTATCTTCAAATGCGGCCAAGTACCCCTGCAAGTTCAATTTCTCCAACCATCGTCCCACATCCTCCGTTGTCCATTGCCGCACATCTTCATTCATGCTTTCGTGTGTTGTGATACACTTTGCTTCGCTTTTGAGACGTCAATGTCCGTCTATGCGGCAAGCCTGGGGTCTTGAGCTCCACTCGCACACACATAAAGACGATTTCGACTTTTCCTTCCTGCAGAACTAGCCAGCCAGCCGGTCAGCCAGCCAGCCAACTTGGCCGTTTCTATCGAGACCCTGGTCAGTGAATGTGGAGGCGCCGCGCCGTCGGGCTGTGTATGCGGATGTCAGTCTCATGCGCCTTATAGGGCAAAACAAGTGTTGCGGATTTCTGTAAGTGCGTGCGTGCGTGCGAGTGTGTATGTAAGAGTGAATGCGTGTTCGAGGAAGCGGTGCCGAAGGGGTGTTGGTTGTTGTGGCTTCGAAGTACGAACGAAGCCAAGACCCTAACAAGAGCAGGTCACGGTCGGTCAGGAGCATTGACGAAAGAACAAACAGCTTGTTTGTTCTATGCGTGGCGAGGCCGCCGCGTCCTCGGAGACGGCGGAAACAAATAGTCCGCCCGTTGCGCTTGCTGGAGCAGGGACCAGTCCCGTCGGTGCGTCAACACGACTCGATGCCATTGCCAAGCTTCGGCGTGCTGCATCACAACGAGAAATCCAGCAGTCATCGTCACCATCTCGTATACCATCTTTACCATCTATACAACAAATTGATGACAGTGTGAAACGTGTGGACGAACCACACTACAAGCCGCCTATCGCTCAATTCCAGTTGCCATCGCTGGAGCAGCTGCGGCAGCGCATCATCCAGGAACGGCGTCCGACTGGCCTGTCTCGCTCAGCCAGCACTAGTGCGACGTCGCAGGTCGCTCGTGCTTACACTATGCAGAAGCTCTTGGGCGCTACGACGCCTATCTCTTATGCGGACATGTTTGCCTTCGTGCGCGATACGAACAAAAGCCGCGGTGAGATCGATACCGTCACTTCTGACGAAGATGTATCTGTTCATGCTGTGCAAGACACCTCAGGGCCGGGCGCTGGCGTGTCACTCCTGAAACCCCGCCGCGCGACTCTCATGCGCAGCGTGTCGGCTCGCAACAATGCACGCATGCACCTGTACCGCAGGCACGGGCGAACGCCGCAGGAAAACGCACTGGCGCCAGGCGCGATCACCCCGATCCAGGGCAGTCCTCCGATGCAGGGGTCCGGCGAACTTGCTGCGTCCGATGACGGCAGCACAGTGGCGCACGACTCGAACAGCACATCGAGCTGGCGTGTGTCCTTGTATGACTATGACTCGACAAGTCCGATTGTATCACCACCATATGGTCTTGCTCCTATATCATCTGCACCCATCGTTCCACGAGCTGTGGATGGCGTTGCAGCACTTCCGCCTGTGGGACAAGGTGGTATGCTGTTACCAGGCGAGCGCTGGCTTCGTGAGACGAGCGTTGCGACAGCACCGCATCAACAGCCAGCCGCCTCGGATGAAAATGCAGGAACGAGAAAGACGTCGGAGGCCGAAGAAGCGAGAGAGGTCAGAGAAACAAACGAAACCAGGAAGGCGAAGGAAGCCAAAGAAGCAGAGCCAGTCCGGGAAGCGTCAGAGGCAAGGCGTGCCGACAAGGCTGCGAATGCCCCCCATGCCCCATACGCTCCTGATCTTGCTACACCGCCATCGACTCTCGCAGCTCCCAAGCTCACACGAGTCACCTCTCATACAGCGCAGCTCGACACACAGGTCCCCCGGTCAGGCAAAATATCGGAGAAAAAGGCCGAGCCCATGCAGGGCGTATCAGTGACACCCTCACCGTCGACACCCACTATACCTGCAGCCGCGAATTTGCCCGCTGTGTCAATACCTTGGGGAGATCCCTCGCCCGAAGCACCTGCTGCGCATGTGATTTCCTCGGTGCCCAGCTCGCGTGTCGCGACGCCCGTATGTATGTCTCCATCGCTGTCGCATGACGATGGCGGGCAAAAGCCGCTTCCACGTTTGCCATCGTCTGCCCAGCT
>ERZ501061.618-NODE-618-length-10914-cov-3.974767_pt1 | contig 10914 bp, 9 predicted proteins | sample MGYA00510854_ERZ501061 | MGnify/ENA primary metagenome ERZ501061 (study PRJEB25958, sample SAMN03398515) | human skin metagenome | study: EMG produced TPA metagenomics assembly of the Human Skin Microbiome Metagenome (human skin metagenome) data set.
TAAAGTCTTAATTTTATCGCCCTAAGTGAAAATCCACACAAGTTGTTCTTGTGTTCGTTGTTATTTAGTTCACAACATCATCGGCTGATGTCGTTAAGAAGGTCGCTATTTTAACAGCTTATTTTGTGTTGTCAATAACTTTTTTCTTTAATTTTTTATGACCGCTCAACTTATATCTGTATTAATTTAAGTTGTTGTTTTTACTACAGTTTACGGCTGTAGTCGCTGCCAGTGAGTGCGTATTATACGCTTTTCTTTTTGCCTGTCAATACCACTACGAAAAGTTTTTTCATTTATTTTCAAATTAATTTTTTATAGTTAAAGATAAGAATGCTTACACTCATCAATACACTGGTCGCTAGGGTAATTAAGACAATTTTGGCTAGCTCTGGCGCTAGTGCGTTTGAGGGGATATTTTCATCACTATAATGGCGAACCATTTTAAGATGTTTGGCAATCGGAGAGACTAGAACAAGTAGGCTTAATAGATAAAAATTTTGTCGCAAAGTCGCAAAGGTAATGAGTAGAAAGTAAGCACCCAATAATATAAACCGATACAGGTGGCTCATGCTTTCTTTGCCTAAGGTGGTGGCAAGGGTATTTTTACCAGCGCCTGTATCTGTGTCAAAATCCCGCATATTGTTAATCATCAACACGCAAGTGCATAGCAGTCCGATTATCACGGCAGCAATAATATCCATCACGCGGATAAATTGTGTTTGTAGGTACACGCCCCCTAGTACATTAACTAAGCCGAAGAATAAAAATACTGCTATTTCCCCTTTCGCATTGTACCCATAGGGGTTTTTACCCATGGTATAGGTCACTGCGGCGATAATCGCGATGATGCCCAATGCTAAGAAGGTGAAAAAATCGGTGAGACTGTTAAAGCTCAGCCAAAGTAAGCCAATACCGCAGCCAAAAATAAACAGTGCCCAACTTATGATTAATTTCTTGAGGGTCTTGGGGTTGATTGTCCCTTGGGCAGTCTGTCTGTCGAGTCGATGGGCATCAGTACCCCGTATACCATCGCCATAGTCGTTGGCTAAATTGGATAAAATCTGTAGTCCTAAGGCAACCCATAGGCTTAGCAAAAAGATTTGCCAATTTTTGGTTTCAAAGCTACCAATACGCGAGTATGCCAACGCATTGGCTACTATGATGCCAGCCACCGCTAATGGATAAGTGCGTGGGCGAGTCGCTTGCCAAAATGATTGTAAAAAATTGACCATCACTCACTCGAAACCTTGTATCACAAATACCAACATCTAAATTGATTTAGCCATTTAGATGCCCGTTTACCAATGATGCGGGGTTTATGTTGATTTTTTTAGACCTGCTTGCGCCAACAATGCACCTAAGCTACCGATTTTTTGCGGTTTGTCGGCTGCTTGGTTTTGCGGTTTAGCGGCTTTGTCACTACGTTGGGGTTTGCCCGAATGTTTGGCTGATTTGCTGCCGCGCTCGCTATGGTCTGCGTGTTTTTTCGCCGTACCACCCACTGATTGGTTGGTATTTTTTGCTTTATTGGCGGGTGCTTTTTCAGCAGGTCTAGCTGCCATTGGCGTATCTGACTTCATGCTAAAGCCCACGCGTTTACGCTCTGCATCCACTGAAATCACGCGAACGGTGACGATATCACCTGGTTTGACATGATTTAACGGATCGGCGATAAACTCGTTACCCATCTCTGAGATATGTACCAAGCCATCTTGATGGACGCCAACATCAACAAAACAACCAAAACTTGTCACATTGGTGACCACGCCTTCAAGCGTCATGCCTTCGGTTAAATCGTTGAGGCTATTGACATCGTCACGGAACTGCGCTGTTTTAAAGCTCGGTCTTGGATCGTGTGCAGGTTTGGCTAATTCTTGTTTGATGGCAGCGGCTTTCAGCGTTGCTTGCTCGGCATCATTAACCTCATCGTTTGCGGCAGCGATAAGTGAAGCGGTCAGATTGTTAAGCGCTGACTCGTCACCTAGCACATCGTTGAGGTTGTTGTCGGTTGCAGCCAGCCATTGTTTGACCATCTCATAGTTTTCTGGGTGTAACCCTGTTGCATCTAACGGCTCATCACCGCCACGAATGCGTAAAAAACCTGCCGCTTGTTCAAAAGTTTTGGCACCCAATCTTGGCACATTTTTGAGCTGTTCACGGTTGGCAAAGGCGCCATGTTCGTTGCGGTAGTTGACAATTTGCTGTGCTACATTGACATTGAGACCTGCAATATAAGATAAAATCGCAGGACTTGCAGTATTGACATCTACGCCCACCGCATTCACGCAGTCTTGCGTGACTTTGGTTAAACTATCAGCCAGCTGCGTTTGGTTGACGTCATGCTGATATTGACCCACGCCAATGGCTTTGGGATCGACTTTAACCAGCTCAGACAAGGGATCTTGCAAACGACGGGCAATCGATACTGCCCCACGAATGGATACATCAAGCTCTTGTAATTCTTGCGATGCCAGTTCGCTCGCTGAGTACACAGACGCACCAGACTCATTGACCACCACAGGCACGGCTTTGATATCGCCGTTTCCTTGAGCGCTGTGTTCTGCCAAAATTTCTTTGATTAAGGCATCTGTCTCACGGCTAGCCGTACCGTTACCAATGGCGATTAAATGCACATGGTGGTTTTTGAGTAAATCGGCAATGGTTTGTTTGGCTTCATCGACCTTATTGTCTGGGGCAAATGGATACACTGTTGCAATCGCAAAACTATCATCGCTATTTTTGGCAACATGACCTAGGCTATCAACCACGGCCATTTTAACCCCATGACGGATACCCGGATCGACGCCTAGAATCGTTTTTTGACCCGCTGGCGCTGCCATTAATAGATGCTGTAAATTGTTTGCAAACACGTCAATTGCTGCTGATTCAGCCGTTAAGCGTTTTTCTGTGAGCAAACGATGCTCAATATGCGGACGCCATTTATCCAACCACAGTTTTTTGCCCAGTGACAATAAAAACTGTTGACGCTCACTAGGCTCAGCAGCCGTTAAGTTAAATGCGTGATTAATTTGCTGGGTAAACGGTGCATCATCGCCTTCAATCGCAATCGTCAGTACATTGTCTTGGCGACCGCGTAGCATCGCTAATAATCGATGATTGGGTAGACGCGCCAAGCTTTCAGCGTGGTCAAAATAGTCTTTGTATTTTTCGCCGACTTCCCGTTTTTCTTCGCCCACTAGACGGCTATGAATTTGGGCGATTTTACCAAAGCCGACGCGCAGTTTGTCGAGTAGATCAAGCTGCTGTGTCCACTCATCGATAATAATGGCACCGATACCTGATAGCTGTTTTTCTTTATCTTCAAAAATTGACGCTTCGGCTTCGCCGTTGTCATCCTGTAAAGGCGCTGGCGCTTGGTAATCTGATAATGCTGAGGCTGGGCTTACCGACTCATTTAGAACCGCCAAGGCAATTGGCTCAAGTCCTGCTTCACGCGCTTGGGTTGCCAATGAGCGGCGGCGCGGACGATACGGCAAATAAATGTCTTCTAATTCAAGTTTGGATGCCGCTTGATTGATGCGTTCACTCAATTCATCGGTCAGCTTATTTTGTGAAGTCAACAGCTCAATGATTTTTTGGCGGCGAATGGCCATATCTCGTTCATAGCTGAGCGATTTTTCCAGACTACGCAACTGTACGTCATCGAGCCCGCCGGTTTGGTCTTTACGATAGCGGGCAATAAACGGAATCGTCGCCCCCTCATCGTAGAGTTTGACGAATGCCATCATTTGGTTGAGTTTGATACCAAGATTGGCAGCTAATTTTTGATAAATGGCTTGCTGGACTTGCTCAGAGAGTACATCTACCGCTGGATTAGCCGCAATGGCAGTAACGTTTGTAGTCATATTTTTGCCTAACACTTATAAGGATGAACTCAAAACTTCAGAGTTCACGCATTATAACAAAACAATACAAAAAGATAATAGGTAAACGCTATTTTAACAAAAATCTTTAGTGAATTTTTACCTTGCCAACGATACCCCTGTCGTTAGACTAAAATTTTGCTAAGTCATGACTATATAATAAGTGGCTACCTTATAAGCTAACGTCGCATTTTTAGCAAAATCACTACAGCAATCGACACATTTTTTTGCTGTAATAACCGCATAAACACGCAAATTTGGCTGAATTATAAGATTGATAATGCTTGCAAGTTGTAACCAATCGTTTCAAAATAACTTTATCAGTCCCTAATAAAAATTTTTATACCCATATATTTTATAGCATTGCCTGTCCTAACTATTAATTATAAGGTTCAGTTCAACACGCTAATGGAACATATTTAGCCTTTTTAAAAAATAATTGGGTGTTTATAAAAACTGTGTAGCGAAAACAATGTAGCGAAAACAACATTCGAGTGAAAATAACGTTAGTGATAGGAATATGGGTGATAGGAATATCGACGATAAAAATGAGGAAAATAATCAATGAGTGATGACATCAACCCCACTGTAGAATCTACCCCCAATCAATCAGCTGCCGGCGATATGAATCAGCGCATTTTGGTCGTTGATGATGATGCGCGCCTTCGCACTTTGTTGCAACGTTTCTTAGAAGACGATGGTTATATTGTACGTACTGCGCATGACGGCAACCAAATGGATAAATTGATGCAGCGCGAGTTATTTTCGCTGATTGTGCTGGATTTGATGCTACCTAACGAAGACGGTATCAGTATTTGCCATCGCTTACGCGCAGAAAACTCCGATATTCCAATTATTATGTTGACCGCTAAAGGTTCCGATGCCGACCGTATCGCAGGACTTGAAGCAGGCGCGGATGATTATCTGCCAAAACCCTTTAACCCCAAAGAATTATTGGCACGTATTAAAGCCGTATTGCGTCGGCAAACGCGTGAATTGCCAGGTGCCCCTAGTCAGCAAATGGAAGTGGTCGAATTTGGCTCATGGACATTAGATTTATCAACGCGTACCCTAAAACGTGATGGCAATATCGTGACCTTAACCACGGGTGAATTTAGTGTATTAAAGGCTTTGGTACAACATCCCCGTGAGCCATTAACCCGTGATAAACTGATGAATCTGGCACGCGGCCGTGAATGGGGCGCAATGGAGCGCTCAATTGATGTGCAGGTATCGCGTTTACGCCGTCTTATCGAAGATAATCCTTCGCAAGCGCGCTATATCCAAACCGTTTGGGGCGTGGGCTACGTGTTTGTACCCGATGGGGCAGAAAGCTAGACAAGCGCTATTTAACAGAGCGGATTAAAAAAGCTAATTAGAAGAGCGGACTAAAAAAAACAGGTTAACAGAGTTAAGAAATTGTTATGATAAAACCGTTGATTGTAAATACAGCCTGTCACCTGGTGATGGGCTTTTTAGGTTCTGGAAAAACCAGTTTTATCAATGCCTGTATCGCGCATTTTCAGCACCAAGAAAAGTGGGCGATTTTGGTCAATGAAGCAGGTCAAATCGGTATTGATGAAAAGCTATTGACGGGTAATGCTGACCATGATTTAGCGATTCGCCAAGTATCTGGTGGCTGTATCTGCTGTACTTCGCAACTGCCGCTACAGATTGCGCTCGCTCGCTTGACTTCTGAGTATAGACCTGACCGATTATGGATTGAGCCGACAGGGCTTGCACACCCGCGAGAGCTGATTGAACAGCTATCTGCACCGCATTGGCAAACTGCGCTATCGCTAAAATCCGCCATCAGTATCGTCAATGCGCGTCATTGGCAAGATAGCCGTTATCGTGACAATGAAGGCTACCAAGCGCATGTGCGGTTTTGTGATGTGGTGGTGATTAATCGCTTTCATCAGTTGGATGACACCCAAAAAACCCAACTGACCGCATGGGTAAAGGGCTTAAACCCTAAAGCAAAATTGATTTGGCAAGCAGAACAAACGCTGAGCGAAGACAATCTGCGGCAATTGCAACAAGCGCTCAAGCAATCAAGCCAAGTGCTTGCCGAGCGTAGCCATTACCAACAAATTAGCTTAACAAGCTTTGCTCAGTCCCCTACTCCACCCACCATCCAAGCCGACCCGACTCAATCACCAACAGCTGCCAATGATGACTTGCCATTTCGCTATCATGATGTACAAAACGGCTATCAAATCATTGGCTGGCGGGTGTCAGCCGACTGGACAATTGATATGACTGTGCTGATGGAATGGTTGTTGGCACTGCCCAACTGGCAACGTATCAAATCGGTGGTTCATATCAAACATACGCATGATGAGCAATGGCAAACCATGAATTTTACCCCGGATTCGCTCGATTTGGTGGCCTGTGAGCCACAAACCGATAACCGTATTGAAGTGATTTTTTTGGATAACACTATCGAATTGGATTTTGATAGGCTCGATACTGAGCTGATGATGATGTTTGGGCATATCAGTTAAGCTTACGGTTGATGGATAGCCCATTTTATTGTCTATTTTTTTGACTTCTCGGCTGTTTTTTTCATTGATTATGTGGCGTTAACATCGTGTGTGATACGGATGATAGTGTCGTTTTCAAGGTTTTTTTCTTGCATATCAAACCCTGTATGAGTGATGGTGAGCAAGGTACTCACGCGCGTCCCATAGCTACTTCCTAGCAAATTATCGAGGCGGTTGGCAGGAATAAAGACGGAAGACAACGCCAACTCTGTCTTGATACCTAAACCTGTATCAGGTAGCTGGGTGATAGGCGCTTGTTCACGGTCTTGCAGTATCTCAAATGCCAGCGGTTGCCAATCCTCATGCCCAGCAAGCAGCGGCAACAACTCTTGTCGTACTCGCTTGCGCAGTTTCTGCGTTTTAAACCATGCCGTATTTGGTTGACCATTGGATAACACGTATAAGCCTTTTGCCAATACCTCGATGCCATACCCTTTATTATTAAGTAGTACCGCTTGCTGCCGATCGCCGATGACTAGATTGAACCCATCGTAGCAGGGCAAATCAATTTGCCTTGCGAAAGCTAGCGGCGACCAATCACCGCTCAAATAATCAAGGATTAACTGACCGCGGGACGTGGCAAAGACAGGCTTATCTTTGATAATCTCTCGGTAGTTTAAAATCACCCCCCAGCGCCCATGCACAGGATCGATACCCAACCAAGTGCCCCCTGCTTGCGCATCTTGCCCCGCGATGATTTTTTTTCCATTCGGCAATTGCCATTCATGTAGTGCGCGCGTAGGACGCTGCAAAAATTCATCGCGATTGGATAATAGCACCAAGGGTTTATCCTCAAACAGCTGCCAAGCCAACGCCACAATGCACATACTTTATTCCTTCTAACTGGTTACCATGCCATCGCCCATTGAATTCTGCATCAGCTCGATTGCTCATTCAATAGCTTAGCAGCCAAAACTTTTTTGGCAATCACCAAATCGTCATATTGTTCATTTATGATAAAAAATCTAAAAACTGCCGTTTTAAACGATTGTTGCCCTTGTGAATGAGCTTATGACGCCAATTAGCATCGTGATTATTACCCTAAACGAAGCCGAACGTATCGGCAATATTTTGCGTGACTTAGCCCAGCAAAGCTACCAAAATTTTGAAGTCATCGTGGTGGATTCCAACAGCGAAGATGACACCTGTCAAATTGCAGCCAGTTTTCGCCACCAGTTGCCCGCGATAAGCGTACATAAAATGTCAAAGCGTGGCGTCAGCTTGGGTCGTAATACAGGGGCAAGCCTAGCCAAAAATGAACGAATACTGTTCCTAGATGCCGATGTGCGGCTGGATGCAGACTTTTTGCAAAAAGCCAGTCAATTATTGGATAAAAAATCCCTAAAAGTAGCCGGCGTGTATATGAATGCTGACCACCTAAAACCTTGGTTTACAGTGGGTTATCTGCTGTTTAACATGGGTATTTTTGTTAGCCAATTTTTATCGCCAACGGCGGTCGGTGCGTGTATTTTTTCCAGTAAATCCGTGCATGAGCAATTGGGTGGTTTTGATGAATCTATCACCTTATGTGAAGATTGTGACTATGTCAATCGTGCCAAAAAAATCACCCGCTATCAGATGCTACCGCTCACCTTTCGCTTTGACCCACGCCGCTTGCAGCAAGATGGCTATTTTAATACGGGCTGGAAATACCTGCATGCCAATTTATATCGTTTTTTTATTGGCGAAATCCGTGATAACAAAATCCGCTACCAGTTTGGGCATTATCATACCCAAAAAAAATAGCGTCGGTGTCAACGCTATTTTTTGCAGGATTTTTTGGAGCTTGCCCTATGCTTTATCGCCCTTTAAACTCAGCAGGACGCTTTTGCATAAAGGCGGTAATCCCTTCTTTAAAGTCTTCACTGGTCGCCATTTGCATTTGGTAAATTACCTCTTGGTCTAGCGCGATATCTAGTCCTGCAAATGCCACTTGATTAATCGATTGCTTCATTGCCGCCAGTGCCAAGGTTGGCAAGCTCGTGAGGCGGTCGGTCAGTTTTTTCACTGCCGCATCCAGCGTATCTTGGCTCACCAGCGCATTCACCAGTCCCAAATCTTCTGCTTTTTGCGCGGTGATTTGCTCACCCAACATCACAAGCTCAGTGGTTTTGGCGGCACCAATCAACTGCGATAACAGATAAATACCACCCCCATCAGGCACTAGCCCGATATTGACAAAGGCTTGTAAAAATTTAGCATTGTCACTGGCGACGCGAAAATCACACGCTAACGCGATATTCATGCCTGCGCCCGCACACGCGCCATTGATACGCGCGATAATCGGCTTGCTGATTTTGCGGATACGGCGCGTGATGTCCGCAATCCCAATGGTCAGACTATGCGACATTTTCAGTAGGTTTTCGCGGTTATCTGCGCCTGATAGCATCTCGCGAATATCACCACCGCTAGAAAATCCCTTGCCCGCGCCTGTGATGACAATCACTTTGGCGGCTGTGTCGTATTGTGCGTAATCAAGGGCTTGATAAAGCTCGGATTTCATCACGCTACTGAGCGCATTGAGTGATGCTGGATCATTGAGGGTAATCGTCGCAACACTATCTGCAACATCATACGTGACTTTTTGAAAGGTGGGTTGTTGTGTTTGGGTTGCCGTCATGGGTCATCCTTATACCAAAGAAATAAATACCAAAAAACTAAATACCAAAAAAATAGTTACAATGAACCACTTCATCTTACCGAAATTATTTTTTTTTGGGAAATAAAACGCGACTTGTAAGGTCAACAATCCAAACCCGACCACAAAATTTTTACAATTTTCAAAATTTCTGTATTGACAGAAATATATAAAAAGCTCAAAATAATTAAAAATTGATTCATATATAAGGCTAAAAAGTGCAACTCACACCTACCATGGAAAAATTTGTCTTACACTGGGGCGAAATGGGCAATAAATGGGGCGTAAACCGTACCGTTGCCCAGATTCATGCCTTGTTATTTTTGGCAGGCAAGCCGATGAATGCCGAAGAAATCCAAGAGACCTTAGGCGTGGCGCGTTCAAATGTGAGCAATAGTATCAAGGAATTGCAGAGCTTAAATCTGGTACAAACCGTACATACGCTCGGTGATAGACGCGATTATTTCACCACGGGCACGGATGTGTGGGAATTGGCTAAGGTGATTGTCGAAGAACGCTATCGCCGAGAGCTTGCGCCGACGGTTGGATTCTTGGCGGATTTAATCAATGAGCCAGAATTTGCCACAGAAAACAAAGATATACAACAACGTATCAAAGACACCCACCAATTTGTCGATACGCTGACGAGTTGGGCAAACGAGATGCTAAAACTTTCGTCCACTACGCTCAATCGTATCCTAAAGCTTGGGGCGACGATTCAGAAGTTTTTGAAATGATGGGAAATGATGGATTGGGACAATGACTGCAACATATCCGACTGGCAAAGTTTTAACCTATTATGCTCTATTTGGCGGTTTAAGTAGTGTAATCGTTGGCAAATTGGTTTTACCAAAAAGCTAAAAATTTTACCCACAAATTTCAGTTTTGACAGAAAAAAGGAAATAAATAATGAAAATACTTATCACAGGCGGTTCAGGATTTTTAGGCATAGCGTTAACACAATCGTTAAAAACCCATGGCGTAAAAGGTGACACTGCGTCAGTCACTTGGGTATCTCGTTCTGTAGAAAAAGAGAAAACCAAAAATATCGCAGATGACGTTATTAGCTATGACGATCTTGCCAGCACCAATGAGACGTATGATGTCATCATCAATCTGGCGGGTGCGGGTATTGCCGACAGCCGTTGGACGGATGCCCGTAAGCAAGAATTGTTTGATAGTCGCCTAAAACCCACACAAGCGGTAATTGATTATATTGAGCGAGTCGGCAACAAGCCAAAACTATTGATTAGCGGCTCAGCCATCGGTTGGTACGGTATCCAAAAGGAAAACGACCCAACTGCGCTTGATGAAACCAGCCCCGTGACAAAAACCGACTTCGCTCACGAAATTTGTCAGGCATGGGAGCAGCTAGCTTTGACTGCCCAAGATGCTGCAACAGATACTGTAACAGATGCCGTAACAGACGCTGTGCCAGTTGCGATTGTGCGCACAGGGGTGGTGATTGCGCCCGAGGGAGGTATGGTTGGGCGACTGATTACCCCATTTAAAATGGGCACAGGTGGTAAGCTTGGCAATGGTCGGCAAATCATGAGCTGGATTAGCCGTACTGATTGGGTGCGTGCGGTGATTTTTATCATTGAACAAAACCTGACTCACACCCTGCCCACTCAGCAAATTTACAATTTGACCAATCCAACGCCTATTAGCAATGCTGCATTTACCGATGCGATGGGCACTTGGTTGCACCGCCCTACCCTGATGACCCTGCCCGCCTTTGTGGTCAAGACCATGTTTGGTGAAATGTCGACGTTACTGTTGGATGGGCAGCGCGTTGTGCCCACAGCGTTAATGGATCAAGGTTTTGAATTCAACGACTTGACCG
>ERZ501061.620-NODE-620-length-10894-cov-3.988283_pt1 | contig 10894 bp, 7 predicted proteins | sample MGYA00510854_ERZ501061 | MGnify/ENA primary metagenome ERZ501061 (study PRJEB25958, sample SAMN03398515) | human skin metagenome | study: EMG produced TPA metagenomics assembly of the Human Skin Microbiome Metagenome (human skin metagenome) data set.
GGCCTCTCGACGTTGCCGGGTGGCTTCGTCGGCAAACTGCCCCCACATTTCCGTCATTTCCATCGCCGAGCGCTCCGCCTCGCTGTCGAGCGTCGTGTCCTGCGATGCGTCCTCAGGGACGTACGCAGCTGTGAGGTCCATGGTCTGCGTCGAGTCGAGCTCCGCGGACACGTCGTCGCTCGCAGCCGTGTAGCGCCCCGTCAACTCCATATCACTCTCGTCGTGAGGGGGGTCCGGCTGCCAGGCGGCCGTCAGCTCCATCGTGCCGTCAGATTCCAGGCTCATCGACACATCGCTCTCGTCGGATGACGTGCCATTCGGCACGGGCGAACCTCTGTCCATCAGCGTACTGCGCTCTTGCGCCTGGGCCGGCTTGATACTCATCGTCGGCTCGTCCTGCTCAAAGTCTGTCTGCTCACGTACTGCGCTGAACGTGACTCGACGACTCTTCCGATCCGCTGTGTCCGTAGCTGGCGCTTTGATGGGCGATGCACTCGAAGCACGGTACATGGCTGCGAAGGGATTCGGCAGACCAGGCGAGCGAAGTCGCTCGTCCACGAGCTCGTCGAGCACGTCGCGCCCCCGCATGTGCTGATGCTCGGGATTCGGACCCAGCTCGGTGGGACTCTGAAACACTTGCGGCGTAGATCGAATCGCACTCTTTCGCGGCTGTCGCGGCCGAGATGCCGCCTCGGCGAGCGCCGCGGGCTGGGCCTTCGCGGGCGACAGCATCCCGCCCAAGCTCTTGGTCCGGCGCCGCTTCGTATCTGGGCTGCGCCTAGGCGACATGGGCGTGTTTTCCTTGTCTGTGCGAAGCGCACTCGGCAAGGACGGTCGTCCACCGAGAGCCGGCATGGAAAACAACACACACGTCAGTGCCTCTCGACGCGCCTGGTCGTGTTGTTCTTACGTCACGTGAGAACACCGCCGGGGCGCTCGGCGCCGCTTCGTACCTTGCCATGCAGGGCGGAGCGCCGCGGCCGTGGTACCAGTATGTGGCGGCGCCGATGGTGGATCAGTCGGACTTGGCGTTCCGGCTCACGACCGTGCAGTTCGGAGCTACAGCCACGTGGACGCAAATGTACCATGCGCAGGACGTGCTGACGGATGTGGACCTGTACGAACGCGCTCGACGCGCCCTGGAGCTAGGTCGCCATGCGCCGGAGAATCACGATATCGTGACGGGGAAGCGCGCACCACAAATCGTGCAGCTAGCAGGCAACGACCCTGATGACATAGTGCGTGCCGCGCGCCAATTCCTGCCCGTCGCAGATGGCATCGATGTCAATTTGGGCTGTCCTCAGACACGGGCCCAAGTGGGCCACTACGGCGGCTACTTACTCCGGCGGCGGGACTGGCCGCTGGTCGAGCAGATCGTCCAAGCCCTCTCACAGGCGTGCCCTGTCCCCATATCGACCAAGATCCGCCTGTGTGACGCGGCCACCGACACGTACGAGCTCGGACAGCGACTCGCCCACGCAGGGTCTTCGCTCATTACTCTGCATGCTCGGCATGTCGCTCCGAATCGACGGCGAGCCGGTGCGGCCAAGCTCGAGCACGTACGCGCGCTTGTCAAAGCTTTGCACGACCAGGGACTGCACGCATCGCAGCCCAGCGGTCGGACGCGCGTCCTGAGCAACGGCCATGTACGAACATGGCACGACGTACCTGCGAATCTGGCATATACCCAAGCCGACGGCGTCATGGTAGGCGAGCCACTCCTTGTGCATCCCAATCTGTTTGCGCCACACCGTGGCCCAGCTATGTCCACGTATCTGGACATGTGCGCACGATACCCACACGACACGTCCCTGCCACGCATCCAGCAGCACGTGCGGTACATGCTTCGAGGCCAAACACCCAGTCGCGAGACGCGCGCCTTGCACGACGCTTTCATGGCCGCACCGGACGTACGCGCGATGCAGTCGATCATGTCATCTGCGCCGAGCGCCTCTCTTCCTCGAGAAGCACACGACGTGCATAGGGATGCAGAAGAATCGACGGGGTGCTCCCGCTGAGCGCTGCCTCGTTCTTGTGCTGTTCTTGGAGCTCTTTCCATCGTCGAGCGAGCGCACAAATAGCGTCCTTTCGCATGAGAATGGCGTCAGAGCGGAGCTTGTCGATTTCCGGCTCGAGCGTCATGAGGAACACGATGAGCGCTTTGATCACACACGGCACGACGGCCGGGGCCGGCGGGCGAGGCGGCATCGGTCGCTGCTGCTGAGCGGGCCACGCACGCGCCTCCCATAGGATGCGCCGCGGCTCGGTAGGTGGCACATGCTCAAAGCCCATAGCCACTTCCTCTTCCTCTAGGCCGAACCAGGCCATGCGTTGCATCCAGTACTCGCATGTGGTGGGCGGCACGGTTGGTACGCGATGAGGCAGACGGGGTATCTCGAGAGTGAGCTCAGTCGAAGAAAGGGGGGCGGACGGTGCTGCTCGCACGGGCGGCGATGGCGCAGCGCTGGAGGCGGCCGCTTGCGCCTGCGTCCGTCGGCGGTGCACAAACCACATGGCCGCTGCCACATGGAAGACGAGTAGCGCGGCCAGCACATGCCAGAGATGATCGGCGAGGTAGTTGGGTAAGAAAAAGGCCACGAACATCAGGGTGCGCCCAGCCATACGCAAAAGAAAGCCGAGCAGCGCGAGCCAGTCACGTCTTGTCACCGGCCAAGACTGCCGATGCACGCTGGGCGTGTCGCGACGCTCGGTGTCGTGAGCGTGAAAGTGAGCATACAGCATGAGCAGGGTGACGATGCGCGTTTCCAAGAGAGGCAAGAGATGCGTCGGGGCTCGGGGGGACATGGTTCGCAGAAGAAATGGCAAGTGGCATAGCGTGACGTGCTCGTATCGTGGCTCTTCTGTACAGGCCTTTTCACTTTCAGCTCGGAGAGGCGTCCAGTGCATAATGTGCGACTCAATCATATGGATGGCTGCAGCACGCACGGCCGGGTCGTCCACGCGCTCGACGTCGTGCATCGGCACCGGTCGTGCCAGGACGCACGGTCTCGCGAACGACTCGCACAGTTCCTCATAGTACGCATAATAGGACGAGAGGGTCATGTACAGGGCTGAGAGCATGGGGGCGAGTTCCCGTCGAGGCAGTGACTGCAGCGTAGCGAGGGGCGACGCTGCCGAGTCGTCCTGCGCGGGTGGTGTCGGTGGCGGCGCCGGGGCAGCGGGTGCGTCCGTCGGCGCAAAAGGCACCCACGCCTCGGGCTGCACTACCACATGCACAACGACCGGCTGCTCCTCCGAGAACAGGGTAGCGAGGGAGACATCGTTGCCAAGGATACCGCCGCGATAAATGCAGCGCATGCCACTGGCCCGGGGCCATCCTTCTCGCGAACATTGCGTCGTGCGCACGTGCTCGGAGATGCTTAGCTTGAGGTCAGATACACGCAGCGATGTGTCTGCATGAATGTGTACGACCGACGTGAACGACGCGTTGCGCGCGTCGAGCACGAGCGGCCGAGCTGCCTCCTCGGCCATGGTGGAAGCCGAGAACTCTGTCGTTTCAGCCTCCACGTGGAACGGTCGGTGGCGTGTCGGGGGCGATGAATGTGTACGAGGTAGGTGGGATCGAGCTGATGGCAGGAACAAAAGCTTTACCACACAAGCCAGGAGCGCGAGCGATACGAGACGATGGCGACGCTGTACAGCCTCATAACGTGTCTCGATTACCTGGAGCGCGCGTACGTGCGAGGAGCCGTGCCGGATGACGCCTACGCCACACAGTGCTCGCGGCTGCTGGGGCAGTACAAGACGGTGATCAAGCTCGTCACGGATCCGACGCAGCCGCCGCCCTACATGTTCCGTGATGTGCACGACTTTATGCGCTACTTCCACATGGATCACCCGGCAGCCGTGCATCGTCTCATGCTGGGCATCCCGGCGACGGTCGAGCATGGCGAGTCGCAGGCGCCATCGATGAGCGCGCAAGTCGTCGCTGAGACGACACAAAACTTTATCACGCTCATGGATGCGCTGAAGCTGCAGATGCGTGCCAAGGACCAGCTGCACCCGCTGCTCAGCGACGTCCTCAGCGCGTACGCACAGACGGGCACCGAGCCTGAGCCGCTGCGCGCCAAGTTGCTCGACTGGCTCATTGCCCTCAACCAGCTCAGCGCAAGTGAAGAGTTGGACGAGGCGCAAGCGCGGGAAATGCTATTCGACGTCGAGCAGGCATACACGGCCTGGTTCAAGGGACTACCGCGGGGGACGTAACAGGGTCTAGGTATCGGCGCTAGCGGCGAAGGGGGATCATGGACGTGAGAAATATGCCGCTGAGCGGAAGTACGAGATTGTCATTTTGCTCCGACACGCCTTCAATGACAGCAAGGAGTGCCATGATCGTACAGAGCGCCCCTGTATGGAACGCCTCCACGAGACGGAGCATACGCAACACCATCACACTAGCTGTCATACTCACGACGAAGCCGAGCGTGCCTTCCACCGTCTTGTTGGACAGGGGCCAATGGACGCGGCCGTACTGGCGGCCCACAATCGAAGCCACCGAGTCGCCTACGCCCAACACGAGCACGCCGAGCTGCTGCGTGATGCGGCTCTGGCTCTCGATCCAGACACCCGCTGCACATCCTGACAAGAGGTAGGCGTGGCTCAGGATCACGAGGCCGCAGTCCTTGCTGTCCAGGAACTGGCTCAGGAAAAAGTGCAACATGGCGCCCAAGGGGAAGACGGCACAGTACCGCAGGTACTCACACAGCACAAAGAGGGCGAACGCCGCGCTGAACGCGACGTGCATAAACGCCGGGTCCCACGCAATGCCCGGAACGAACAGGAGCACAGCGAGCGCATGGAAAAACTTGCGGCGGCCATTCACACTCACAGCGACGCGTGGGCCGAGAGAGGTGCTCTCCTCCCTTTCTCCGCGCTCAGCAAACTGCGTCGCGGCGAGTGTGCTCGCACGCTCGGTGGCCGTCGGCACCGTGCGCTGGGGCTGCACGCTCGGCGCTGTCGATGGCGGCAGCGTACGCGATGACGCCTTGACCTGGTCGCCGACCGTGGCGTACTGCCACATGCGGTTGACCATGAGCTGGATGCTCAGCAGCGCCGTGTTGCACAGCAAGCCCCAGTAGACCAGCAGCGCCGGCCTGGACCACCAGTGAGGGCCCTGCAGCATGAACCTGGCAAAGTACAGCCATGCACTTCGCCTGTGCAGCTGCCATGCAAGCCAGGGACTCAGGACGCACAATACCATCGCCGCCGAAAGCAGGAAAAAGCTCAGCGCCAGCAGGCGCCGATGCAAGTTGCGCTTGAGCGGCCACCGTAATCGGTGCGTCGGGCGCTGCGCCAGATTGCGCGAAAGGACCAGGAGCGGGCTCAGGACGAGACCGATCAAGAGCATGCCTGCCACGAGAGCGAGTTGGCCCAGCACGATCGCCGAGGGTTCACGGAAGTAATACTGCGCATACGACGGCACCAGGCGCGCCATCGTAGAAATCACCGTCTCCTGCCACAGGGCCGTGCCCACGCCGCAAATCATCGCAAGCTCACCGAGTGTGCAGTTTTGCCGCGCGACACGCGTACAAAGAAACAGTAGACACTGGTACAGCACGGCGATCAGAAACGTCGCCCATGTAGGCGTGTGCGAAAGAACGAGGTGCCCATAGCCGCTGGTGCGGGCCAGCAGCTGGACGCCTACGCCTGCCACGGCCACCAACAGCGAAAACGTGTTGAAGCACATGAACAACCGGGACGTGGGCCCCTCATGAGCGCGCGAGCCGCGGCGCTTCGAGTACGCGCGCACCAGTTGCGTTGCCATAAGGTGGACACAGAACACGAACGCGCAAATGACGTGCAAGTCGTGCAAGGCTCCGCGGCCCACGATCCGGTCAGGCGAGGCTCCCACGCGGTCGGTACGCCAGGTGCCTCTTCGTCCTACCTGCATCCATGGCGGCGCGAGAGCGCCCCCACCATGCTGCATGGCCTCAGGAGCAATGTCTAAGAGCTGTGCACTAGACAGAAGCGGGAGTAGTAGGGCGTACAGCGGATCACTCGGGTCCGTCTTCCGCAGGCAGCTGATCTGCGTGGCCCATATGCCACACGCCCGGCGCGCGTGGCATGCAAAGCACACGAGCACGAACGTACTGAGCGCGATCACCCCACATGCCTTGTCGCGGATCTCTGGCACACTGTGCACCATGCGAATCAGCACAGCCACCACGCCACACACAAACAAGGCACACTCACACAGCGAGCGAGCGAGCGATGTGCTCGCCTCCGATGCCATCGTAGGACGCACCTTACCGGCCAGCCGATCACAGTGAGGCTTCGCTAGTGGATAGCATAGGGGGTATGTACCTGTGCTGGGCGACGGAGCCCGCGCGTCGGAGCTCACTTCGGCATCATTCTCACTATCGTCGTCGCTGTGCTGCGCCGCGGCCCGCACACGCGCAAGAGGCCCTCGATTCGGAGAAAGATGCGCACTTGCACGAGCCCAACACGTTCCCCCTGCCTGTCCCGCCAGCGAGGCTACAGACGCGTCGGAATCATCGGGCTTGCCCATCCACCGTGGTTCGCACTCGCACACCGCCCACTTGTCGTCGCCCCCTGCTTATGTGGAGCAGGGACCAGCACTGCCTACCTACGGCCATGCATCGTACCGCATGCGCTTGGGAGCGCGGTCGTCGTACGTGCGCATCGGTGCACCGTACGACAGCGAGCCGCCACTCCCATCGTGCAGACCATCTCTATCACGGTAACTGTGATCGCGCGGGCGACTGAAGCGGTCGCCGCCGTAGCTGCGATCACGGCCGCTGTCGCGAGCACCGCCGCCGCCGCCGCGGAATCCACCACGACCACGACCACGTCCGCGAAATCCACCGCCGCGACCGCCGCGGAATCCGCCATAGCCGCGCGGTCCACGCGTCAAGTCTACCACCACCTTTTGCTTCGGCTTGCGCGACTGGCCTCCCAGGCCCCCGCCCAGTCGCTTGGGTTTCCAGTCCGACACGGTGCGCCCGCGCTCTACATCCACGAGAACACGACGTCCGCCAATGTGCACGCCTTCCGCACGCGAATAGGCCGTCCGCATATCTCGCTCACGATCAAATAGCAGGAACGCATACCCTCGACTGTGGCCGTGCTTGTCACGTACCAAGTGGATGTCTTCAATGTGCCCGTATCTCTCAAATTCATGCGCCAGCTCACGCTCTGTGGTATCATATGACAGGCGCGCCACAAAGAGCGTCTTGAATGGGTCGCCTGCCGCGTGGGTATCTTCTTTGGGCCGGTATGTGTCCATCATTCGCTTCTGCGTCTCGGCACGCTCTTTGGCACGAGCCTCACGCCGCATTTCTGTTTGTGTGACCACTGCATCCGACTCTTCTGCCGTGTCTGTGGGGTGCTGACTGATCTCTTGTCGTGCTCGCTCGAGAAACGCCGCCACACCTTCTAGGGGACGGATCTTGCCTTGCTCCACCTGCTTGACGCCTCGCGGTCGGGGGCGAGCATTGGGATCCTTGTCACCCGGGAGCGGTTTCGCGTACTCCAGCGGCGGGCGCGGCGCAAACAGCCGCAGCAGGGGCGGTGGAAGTAGATGCGTCATGGCCGCCCAGCGTCGCGTGCAATGCAGAAAAAGGCGTACACGGCACGACGTGCGGCAGATCGGAGGGCCGCATGTCGGCCGAGATGACGTAGTCAGATCGACAGCCCCTCTCGCGTGGCGCGCGCGTCATACTACGACGACAACGATGGCGTCTCAGGGGACAGGATACGACCTGTCCGCCAGTACCTACTCGCCCGATGGACGCATTTTCCAGGTAGAGTATGCTACCAAGGCTGTGGAAAATGCCGGCACAGCCATTGGCGTTCGCACAAAGGACGGCGTGGTCCTGGGCGTGGAGAATCTCATTCCCTCCAAGCTGCTGGTCCCTGGCTCCAACAAGCGCATCTTTGGTGTCGACAGGCACATCGCCCTCACGTCCGCTGGCCTGACAGCCGATGGAAAGCATCTGGCCGCGCGCGCGCGCGATGAGGCGGAAAACTATCTCGATACATACAAGGAAAAAACGTCGGTCAAGACACTGACGGAGCGTGTGGCACTGTATGTGCAAGCTTTTACGCTGTACTCGTCCGTGCGTCCGTTTGGTGCATCGACGATTATTGGCGGCGTGGACGCTGTCCGCGGTCCGCAGCTTTTTGTTGTCGAACCCTCGGGTATGTTTTGGGGCTACCACGGTTGTGCCGTCGGTAAAGGCAAGCAGTTTGCGAAGACAGAAATCGAAAAGCTGGGCCTCGAGACCATGTCCATGGAAGAGGCCGTATTCGAGGTCGCTCGCATGTACGTATACATCGCTAACACATCGCAGTATCTACAAAGCTCATGACGATGCCAAGGACAAGGAGTTTGAGCTGGAACTTTCATGGGTGGGTCCCGATGGCCGGCATACCTCTGTGCCCGCGGCACTGCGTGAAGAAGCCATACGACGGGCGGAACAGTCACTGGAGGAAGAAATGGAAGATTGAGAGCCATCGCTGTACGATAGCTAACAGTATAGTCAAGTACAGCTGTGTGAATACCAGAGCCAATTCTAGGCATGTCGTGACCGTGGCTGCCGTCAGCGGCGGAAGCAGGATCGAAGAAGACGAGCTCAAAGGGATGACGTAGGATATCCTGCGCTGATGCGACACGCTCCCAAGAAGGCGGTGGTCAGATGGGGTATAGGATAGTAGGCGCAGCATGGCCTGCAGCACATACGAGGGATACCACCGCAGTATGACATTGGCGTACGGGCACGCTTCACGGTCCAATTGCGAGCGAAGCGCACACGCCACAATGGATCTTGCGCGGCTTTGGAGTTGCCCGCTCATACCACGGGGCATATGTATGGAGGGTGTCAGAAACGGCGCATGAAGCTCCATCGATACATGCCACACCCAACGCCAGGACGGCGCACCGCCCAACCTGTGGGGTGGCGGCAGCAGCATGGAAACTGCTGCATTAGCCATGCGCGACTGGTTCGTCACAGATTCCTGAGGAAGTAAACTAGACCACAAAGAGCTAGCACACTCAATTTGTGATTGGAGTTGCTGGATAAACACATCCATATGATGGCGTTTTTGTGTATGCGACTGAGCACTGGGGCGCTTCGCAATACGTGCCTCATAGTGCCATTTTCGCTGCGCCTGCTGTCGACATAGCGCGCGCTCATCAAAGCAGACGTGCCGCACCTCTTTGGATTCCGGCATGACATGGGCCGCCGGCATGGGTTCCAACTCGTCGGGCGGCTGCCATTTGTGCCGCATGTCGTGCTGCAAAGAGGCTTGAAGTGATCGTTCTGCCTGCGACGATGTGTACTGCGCAGCAGACGTATGCGAGATGGTATCAGAGCGTGGGCCCAGATCCGTAGCGGCCTGCGCTACGGCAGGCGTCGCAGCGTACGACAATGCGGCGGGCTGTTGCACCATACGGAGCAAGTCCGGTTGTCGCCCAGGCGACGACGCCGTCGATCGCACCGACCTGCACGACTGGGCCGAAGGCGATCCGTGCTCCCTCATTCCCGCAGGGAGGGTCGTGACTCGTTCCTACAAGTGTGCTGTGGCTGCTTGCGGAGGTGGATGCAAGGCCCGATGGTTCGGCCCGATCCAGAGATCGGACCCTATGGCTTGGGCGTTCGCGGAACGTCTTCCTGGCCAGGAGAAGAGGGCGCGGTGCGTGACATGGCCGGCTCATCGAGATGAACGGGGCCCATCCACTCCCATATACGCTGCCATTCTCCGTGCCACTGAGCTTGTCGTGTGCGCACATTGGCATTGCGCTCCACCACTTTGGCTACATGGTGCCACAATTGCCGACGCGCATGGGGATTCAGCTCTGCCTGTAAGAGCTGGTCACGCAGGTGGGTCACGGGCAATCCACGCACTAGCGTACCATCAGAGACGGCCTGCGCAGCCTGCAGCTTCAGGCGCTCGAACACAGCCTGAGCATGCGTGGCCACCACATGCCGACGGATGCGCTGGCGCTGGACCCTTCGAGAGATTGCGCATGTACCGATGACGGCCACCAATATGGTGAGAAGAGCAAAGCGATACCTCCATACCCAGTCGAGCACGTACATTCGTAAGCGGCATGTGAATGGCATGATCTTGCGGCGCGAAACGAGCCAACGCTGCGTCTGATGCATATATGACTGCATATCCCCTGGAGCATGCTCCAGCAAACCATCCATCACCATGTGCCAGAGGAAGTCAAAGGTGGCAGCGTCAACAGACTCGATCGTACGGGTCTCGAGCGCATCCCGCACTTGGCGCTCAGGTAAAGCGTACCGACCCAGCGGCTCTTGAAGCGGGGCCTGCCCATGGGGAAGAGCTAGCTTACATCGTACCTGTCCGTGGAAGTGTGCGAGATAGTCGACCACCGCATCCGCGAGTTCAGACGCCAGCAAAAGTTTATGCGTGTCGGGCACACACTGGCTCGCCCGCCACGAGAAAGGTATGAGTTGTGCCAGGAGCGGGATGTGCCCTTGCATTGGCTCTTCGACCTTATAGTCGGATGCATCGCACGCATCAAGACGGCCACCCACGCAAATACCGTGGTCGGGACACGGCGTGCAAACGGGCGTCAAAGTCTTCTGTAGGGCCTGCCAGACATTGGTAGGGCGTTCCCAACTAGGCTGCTCTGCACCGGTAGAGCAAAAGCCCTCAAGGCGCGACTGCCAGCAGTACCAGACCCATACTAGCATACAGAGCCACAGAGCCCAGCGTACGAAAGTCTCTTGCCACCGTGCCTGGATTTGCTGCCAAACAGGCGCCAGCTGAGCGGCCCGCCACTTGGGCTGGACAGAGGACTCAGCCATTTGGCGCACCTTGTCTGTTGAGAGATCGGAAGAGCACACGTCTGAACTCCAGTCACCTTGTAATCTCGTATGCC
>ERZ501061.622-NODE-622-length-10836-cov-4.155180_pt1 | contig 10836 bp, 7 predicted proteins | sample MGYA00510854_ERZ501061 | MGnify/ENA primary metagenome ERZ501061 (study PRJEB25958, sample SAMN03398515) | human skin metagenome | study: EMG produced TPA metagenomics assembly of the Human Skin Microbiome Metagenome (human skin metagenome) data set.
GTGCTACCACAAGGCGTCTCGCCCGATCCAACGTAAGATTTTCGTAAGGATCCGAGTGCTTCATGACATTTTTCATCGCACATATACTTTCGTCAAGTTTCTGCAGCCGAACACGATACTCATGGATCACCTCCAAGTCCAGGTGTTTTTGAAGGGCGGCGCGTGCCACATGTGTGATATGTTCAAATCGCACGGGTCCCAAGAGCTGCCCACCGTACCAGCGGCTGACAATGACCAGGACATCGCTTGCCCCCATCGCACGTATGACGCGCATGATCTTTTCCGAACCCCAAGTCTCGCCGTCGTCATCTTGACCTTCGTCTGTACCGAAGTCATTCGGACCGCCTAGTCCACTTCTTCCCGGCTTGAGTTGCATCACTCGATACGCGTACATATCGTGTGTGCTTCCTCGCCTCGTAGGCGCAACATGCTGAAACTGTGGAGGGAGTTGCGACGCAGGGATGGATGGATGGACGACATGTGTCAAATGCTCCAGGAGAGCACTCCGATAAGCTGATGATGCAGTATGTAGTGGATATACGTATCCAATAAATGTTGAGTCCCGGTCTTGGATGCATGCTTCTGTACATGTCGTTGGAGGTGGCAGCGCATTTGTATCAGCGTTTTGGGTGGATGACGAGACCCACGCTGCAACAGAGACTTTCGGTCGCTTTGATGTTTCCGATGGGCTTTCAGACGAAACTCGTTTCTCCCGTGGCTCGACAGTTTTATTCATGTATCATAGTTGATGCAAAAAGGTCGAAGGTATCGCGGGTCGCCGGCAATTTAGATCTCAAGTCATGAGAAGTGGAGAAAATGCGCATGTGTGATTCCAACAGGAATGACGCCAACAGCTGCATGTGACTAACCGCTGGCCCATGCCATACGGGCAGCCTCCACAAATACCCCGACAATATTTCGAAAAGAATAGAATGGTCTAAGTGAAGCGCTTTGTGAGTTGTCATACTACGTGTCTCCTCTCTTGTCCCAAAGCAGCATGGCCATGAACATGTTTCGACGCGTTCCCTTCTCGCTTCCAAGTATTCCTCAGACAGCTCGTTTATGCTCACCTGTACGTCTGTCTATCCGTCCCACGGCATGCGTATTCCGTTCCTTTTCTATGGCAACGAATGTTCCGCGGATCTCAGCCTCAGCTCGTTCAGGATTTATTGCATCGACGGGAATTCTCGCAGGTGGCTCCATACTTTTGACTAGCGCTTGGCTCGGGTATTCGAGTAAGCCCGCCGAGTGTGAGCCGACCGATCTTCCTGCACCAGCCATCAACGCAAGCAGTGGCAACACTAGTAATCCAAAAAGTATCGTCAACTTGTATCAGCTGTCGTTCGGAACAGTTTGCGGTTTGTGTGCCGGAATTTTTATCAAGAAAGGTCTCAAGGTGATTGCTTTTCTGCTTGGTGGCGTCTATATTCTGATGCAGTACCTTGCCTCAAAGCGTATGATTCGTGTTGACTGGTCAAGCCTGAAGAACACGTACACGTCATCTGTGAACCGCCTCGCCGGCCCTGCTGACACGTCGAAGAGTAACTTTGAACAGATGCCACTTGTCCGCATCTGGAAGCGTACTGTTGATTTCTTGACCGCCGACTTCCAAGAGCGGGCGACGTTCATTGCTGGCCTTGTCTTGGGCTTGCGTCTTGGCTAAATAGAATGCAGAACCCCTGGATTGTTGTACCCATGCCACAGTATCGATTTTTGCGTGTCTTAAAACGCGTCTGAACCAATCCAGGCCTTTCATCTGGGAGACTAATGTATTATCGAGCTATTGCTATCATATACATTTTCTATATTACAGTCGTGTAACAGCTTTTGAATCCATGGGGATGCCAGTTTGCGGATCGATCCGGTGTTTTTGCAACAGTATTCTGTGTCTTCTTAAGCGCGCTTCGTCAAATGACTCGCAGATGTGAGTACATAAATGATGGTTAATCGAAACGTACGAGCCCATTCTCTTGCATTATGCGATGAATATCTTGCATTCCGACCTCGTCGAGTCCTACACGAGGATCACCATCGCGAATGTTCGCTTCAATATCGAACAACGTACTAGAAAGACCCTCATTTACTGCTGTATTCCAATCGAATGCTACAACTGGCGCATACCTTCCGCGCCAATGCTGTATCCATGTCGATATACATTCTTGTGAGGATGCCGGCAAAAGGTCCCAAAATCTTTGCCTCTGCCAATAGAAAACTAGCGGGTGTTAAAGTGCCCTTACGTACGTATGAAAGCGAAGAAGAAGACTATTGATGACACGAATGAAATGAAGTAGATCATATAGTAGAGTATCACGCGAGACCGGCCAACTGCTCTCAGACCGTCCTAAGTCATTGAGCAGGCTTCGAGACTAGCAATCTGGGCTCGCCTCCGCCACAAGTGTTCATATGCGCTTATATAAGCTTTGACCTCATTAACGCGGATGTACACATGATGGGTCATCACCAGCCCATTGAACAAGGAATCGAACAACACGTTGTTTCTCTTCCTTGACATCGTTAGAGCTCAGAGAATGAAGTGTGAGTAAGTTGGATGCAAGTGAGGATGATGTTGCGAATGTGGTGGGATGTGCGTGTAAGAATTGCTCGAGAATGCGAATACTTTCTCCAATCTGACCTTGGAAGAATGCTTCCATAGACATAGTATTTGTAAGTGATTGGCATACGTGTGAAGATTCAAAGTCTTTCACTGTTGATAGAGCTGTAGGTTCCATGTGCGGTTGATTCAAATACTCGCCAAGAACACAATGATGAACTAATGCTGCATGCATATCGTGCTGCTCCGAAACTGAAGAAGACCTTGCACAATTTAGCATGGCGCTAGCTTGCTTATGATCACCGATTTCCCAAAATAGTCTTGCCAGGGCAAGCGACAAGACAGGGTCTTTGGCATTTGAAGCATCTAGCTTCACAACAAGGCTTTGCACCAAGGTATCAGCTGCCGATATTTCATCTCTCTCAATCAGCAAAGAGGCTAATAGCAGAGTGACTCGAATGGCGCGAGTTTGCCAAATATTGGACGTAGACGTTTCTTTTGCCTTACGATTAGCGAATTGCAAGTGTTTCCACATGAGCTCGACGCCTTGTTCCCGTTCTCCATTATGCAATTTTTCTTGTGCATGAAATACATGCAGCGCAAATGGAACATGGTATGACTCGACCAAAGGCACAAGCTGCGTTCTATGCTCATTGTACACCTGCACAGATTCAAGAACTTTCCACAGAGACTCCATTTCATTGTGTAGCTGCGCGAAAAAATGCAATTTCCACAACGAAACCAGGCGTATATGCCACCATGAAATGAGCAAAGCAAAATCAGACGAAGTTGGCAGAGTCGAGTGATGAATTGGCCGTGTTATGCACTCACTGGAAACTAATGCGACTTCACGCCAGTGGTCTGCTTGGGCTGCTTGTACCACTTTCTCTGAAGCAGAAATTGACGCATTGGAAAGAGTGTGCATTTCAGACCGCGATCGCTTGTATCCAGGAGCATAGTGAGCCAAATATGCGCTCAGGGTATCGGTCTAGGGCTTGTGAGAACACATCAAGTTACGCACTGTAGGTAAATCACTCATTAGGTCACGTCGTTGTAGGGAGAACACGGCATTGGCCATGAATTTTTCTGGAGATGGCGATCCCAAATTCATCAAGTTCTAAGAGATGGTCAACGGAGCGAAATTAAGTCGGCGGTGGCTTGTCAGTCACCGCGGAAATCGCAAATTCAAGATTCTAAATTAAAACGCATCTACGAGGGAATTGCCTTAGAATGACCGGTGTCATTCTGGGAAATAAGCCGCATGGGCCACAACATAATTCCTTGATTAGATTTGCGCACATGTTGAGTCCTTCGCTTGTTGCGGCATTCAACCTCTGTTATAGAGCTCTGCTGTTTTATGGAACGGGAGACTCTGGTATCAAACATCTATAGTACTTGCTTAAGTGTTAGATGTAGTGGACACATCATCGGCATGTATTTTTGGGCGCTTGGGTGGTAAATATGAATCAACAGGTTCAGGAGCGATTACATCCGCCAATGCGTGTTTGCCCTGAGCGGGGTGATGAGGCAGGCGTTGTGAATCATTGAGAGGCGTCATCGTTATCGTAGGTTCTTTAGATAAGTGAATAATGTCTGAAGATCTAGAAGGCTCATAGATTTCAAGTGGTCTTTTCAGCGAATGGTCTGGATTGGACGGGTTCGCGGTCGTTTCAAAGTGCGGTTCATGATGTTGTTCTAGTACCTTGGAGCGTTCTGAATATGATACTGGCTGTATTTGTGCTTTGGGGCTCATTTTGGTTGTATCAATGTGATTCCAGAAGTCTGCATAAGTAGCCGAATCATGCAAAGACCCTAATGGTCGACCATGCTGAGGGGTATCACCACGCAAAGTGGGCGACGGAGGTGATGAGCCCGGACACTTTCTATTGTCGAACACATTTGGTGATTCTTTCGAAAAATTAGATGGTTTCGACAAGCTGACCTGTCTGCGATAAAAGAGGTTTTCGACTTCGGAGAGCGACTGTCGAGTCCATCCATTTTCGACTTTGAATACAGCGTAGCGAAGTCTTGTGGATAACATGTTCGATAACTAGGAATTAGCACAACATACGCACAGATAATGCTTTCATTCTCTCAGATTGCACTTGGCGCTTGCTTTTGCCAGCCGAGTTCGCATACGAGCTTTGCGACATGTCGCACTTGAGCTCGGCTGGGCGAGACAAAAGGCTGGCGAAACGCGTGAGCGAACACACACACTCACTAACGCACGACCTGAGCACGAGCTTGTTGTCACCTCCACAAACACCTGCATACACACGTCGATAAGAGATCATGTGATGGATCATGTGATTATTCGCCCCTGACATACGCGGCTCGTCCGAGTACAATTCGAAGTCCCTTGCACCCCGCGAGCGACGACGACATACGCTTGTGCAGCCTTGCGATTGGGGAACACGGTCATATCCGACATACCGTTGATCGCGGCGGCGAAGCACAGGTACTAGAGAACGCGCTAAATTATTGTACACTCCGTGCACTATGCCGCCAGTCTCTCAACCCTTAGCGGCATACGAGGCGGGCACCAAAGCATGGTTTCCTGATGAAGTGCAAGGGTGGGTGAGTGGCACTCTCACCAAAGAGCCGGCGGTTGACCAGGATGGTAATGTTTCTTTGCTATTCAACCTGGACGAATCTGGTGATGAGCGAGTGGTACAAACCACTATGGCGAAAATCGAGGCGCCAGGTGGCGTGGAGAGGGAGCTACCACCACTGCGGAATCCACCATTGCTGGAAGCTTCTGATGATCTGACATCTTTGAGTCATCTGAATGAAGCGTCTGTATTGTATACCATCATGAACAGGTATCAGCAGCGTTTTATTTATACGTATTCAGGCATAGTGCTCATTGCGGTGAACCCTTTCTTTGACTTGAATCTGTACGGTCCAGAGATCATCCAGGCGTATGCAGGACGTCGACGTGGAGAATTGGAGCCCCACTTGTTTGCTGTGGCAGAAGATGCATATCGCTGCATGATCCGTGACGGTAAAAATCAGACAATCGTTGTCAGCGGCGAGAGTGGTGCGGGTAAGACTATGTCGGCCAAGTACATTATGCGCTATTTTGCTACAGTCGAGGACCCGGACAATATGACATCTCGACGTCCTGGGTCTCATGTCATGAGTGAAACGGAACAGGCTATTCTTGCCACTAATCCTGTGATGGAAGCTTTTGGTAACGCCAAGACAACGCGAAACGACAACTCCTCTCGCTTTGGCAAGTATTTGGAAATCATTTTTGACGATCGACACGAAATTGCCGGTGCTCGGATGCGTACATATCTTCTGGAGCGCTCGCGTCTTGTATATCAACCAGATGTGGAACGGAACTACCACATCTTCTATCAACTATGTGCAGGGGCACCTGAAGATTTACGAGCGCAACTGGGCATCACCAAGGCTTCCGACTTTCATTATTTGCATCAGGGCAGTGAGGAATACCTTACGATCCCTGGCGTCGATGACGCAGCGGAGTTCCAGGCCACAGTCGATGCCTTTACGACGATTGGCGTTGCACGAGTCACGCAGATGCATATTTTTGAAGTCCTTGCAGCGCTACTTCACCTGGGAAATGTTGCTATTACAGCGTCGAGAAATGATGCGAATATGGCTCCTGAAGATCCGGCGCTCCTTCAAGCAGCCATGTTCCTTGGCGTCGATGCGAATGAGCTTCGGAAATGGACATTGAAGCGCCAAATGCAATTACGAGGTGAAAAAATTGTCTCGAATCTCTCACAGGCACAGGCTACAGCGGTACGTGACTCGGTGGCCAAGTATGTTTACACATGCTTGTTTGACTGGCTCGTTGCGCAAATGAACAAATCACTTGCGCCGCGTGATGAAGCAGCTGCTGCTTCGATGATTGGGGTTCTTGATATTTACGGCTTTGAGTGTTTCAAGTCAAACTCATATGAGCAGTTCTGCATCAATTATGCGAATGAGCGACTGCAGCATGAATTCAATCGCCATGTCTTCAAGCTTGAGCAAGAAGAATACGTGGCTGAACAGATTCCATGGCAGTTTATCAATTTTGCCGATAACCAGCCGTGCATCGATATGATTGAGTCGAAGTACGGCTTGTTGTCCCTACTAGACGAAGAGTCAAGACTTCCGTCTGGACAGGATGCATCGTTCCTTCAGAAAGTGTACAGCCAGTTGCAGCCGAAGCCTGAGTTTCAGAAGTTCTTGACGAAGCCCCGTTTTGGCTCACAGTCCGCATTTACCGTCAAGCACTATGCATTAGACGTAACATATGACGTCGATGGGTTCATGGAGAAAAACAAAGACACTGTGCCCGATGAGCACTTGGCGCTTTTAGGATCGACAAGCTCGCCGTTCCTCAAGTCTGTACTCGATGCTCGTGCTGCTGCAGATGCGGCGCTGCCACAGCCCTCCACACGCAAGGTATCAGGCCCTGGTATTGCGAGCAAGAAGCCGACGCTTGGTACGCAGTTCAAGGCATCACTAGGTGCATTAATGGATACAATCAACTCAACAGAGGTGCACTATATTCGGTGCATCAAGCCCAATGACGCGAAAGTGGCATGGGAAGTTCAGCCGCAGAATGTGCTGAGCCAGCTGCGTGCATGTGGTGTTCTCGAGACGATTCGGATCAGCTGTGCAGGATTCCCGGGCCGCTGGACATTCGCTGACTTTGTGGAACGGTACTACATGCTCGTTCCGTCGTCACACTGGGACATGACGTCGCTTGAAAAGGTGCGCGAGCTCGCTCAATTCATTCTGTCGGAGACTCTTGAGCCAGATAAATATCACTTCGGTCTCAACAAGGTATTTTTCCGCGCTGGTGTACTAGCATCTTTCGAGCAAATGCGTCGCAATGTTCTCAACGAGCACACCCGCACTGTTCAGACCGCATGGCGTCGTTATTCGGCACAGAGCAAATACAATGCGCTCAAAGCGGGCATCCTTACACTTCAAGCAAATATTCGTCGACGAGCGGCGCAAAACCGCTTCCGCACGGAACGTGAGTTGCGTGCAGCCGTCCTGCTTCAAACGGCGGCCCGTGCGGCTCTGCAGCGCAAGCGCCGCGCTCAAGCAGTACATGCGGCAACTCTGATTCAGACGGTCATTCGTGCGTACCAGGCACGCTTGCGCCTTATCGACGAACGCGAGGCATGGCATGCAACGCTCCTCCAGACAGCTATACGTGGTGTGCTCGCCCGTCGTGCGGCTTCGAAACGTGTGCGACAGGTGACTTTGCTACAGTCGCTCTATCGGCGACGACTAGCTCGACATGCGTTGGCACAACGGCGCACAGAGGCGAAGAGTGCGTCGCATTACCAGGAGGTGTCCTACAAGCTTGAGAACAAGGTGTTTGATCTCACGCAAAGTCTGCAGGATCGCACGCGCGAGAACAAAGACTTGCGTGCGTCTTTGCTTGAACTAGAGGCACAGCTGTCGTCGTGGCAGAACCGGCATGAAGAGCTTGATGCTCGTGCGCGTGGCCTGCAGGCAGAAGTGCAAAAACCGAGTGTGCCAATCCAAGCACACGAAACACTTCAGCTTGAGCGACACGCGCTTGAATCGCAGCTGCACCAGGCGCAGGAGCGAATTCATGACCTGGAGTTGGAAATTGCGACGCTGCAATCGCAGATTCGTTCTCTCGAGGCGCCTGAATCGATGGTGCAATCGCTTCGAAACGAGATCGTCATGCTACGGGAGCAGTTGAGCCGAGCCACGGCAGAAAACGAGAGGAATGGAACGACAGTGCCATTGGGCCCTCGGGCCCATGTACAGCGTGCTGGTGGAGTCGGTACGACTGGAGTAGCGACGGCGGGCTCAAGACCTGTGAGTGAGTACGGCGACGAAGCGTTCGAGGATGAATACGTGGAGGATGTGCGCGATGTGCCGTCGGAGGAAATCATTGACCTGCTTGAAGACGAAGTGCAGCTGGACGAGGATGTGCTCCATGGCTTGATTGAGTTCTTGAAGATTCCTGCACCGAGTCTGCAGAACCCGCCGGGTCCGAAGGAAGTGCTGTTTCCAGCGCACCTTATATCGCTCGTCACGAACGAGATGTGGAAGTATGGACTTGTGCGAGCGAGTGAGCGGTTCCTTGCAAACGTGATGCAGACGATCCAGCAGCATGTGATGTCATACCACGGCGATGATGCAATTATACCGGGTATTTTCTGGCTCTCGAATGTACATGAGATTCTCTCGTTTGTGTGCATTGCCGAAAGTGACATGCTGCAGGGCGTTGGACCCGGCGTCGACGGCTCGGCGCGGGAGTTTGAGTGGGGCGATTACGAGCGGCTTGTGACGATTGTAAAGCACGATCTCGACTCTCTCGAGTACAACATCTACCACACGTGGATGCAAGAGGCAAAGAAGCGGCTTAATAAGATGGTAGTTCCAGCGCTTGTTGAATCGCAGTCGCTGCCGGGCTTCGTGACGAATGACTCTGGCGGCCGTTTGTTAAATCGCTTGTTAGCAGGGACAAATGCGCCGACGTACACGATGGATGATATCCTTGGAATACTCAACAAAATCTGGAAGTGTCTGAAAAGTTACTACGTCGAGCCTAGTGTAACCCAGCAGGTGATTACAGATCTTCTGAAAATGATTGGTGTCACATCTTTCAATGACTTGCTTATGCGCCGCAACTTTTGCTCTTGGAAACGTGCTATGCAAATCCAATACAACATCACGCGTCTTGAGGAGTGGTGCAAGTCCCACGACATGCCAGAAGGATCGTTGCAACTTGAGCATCTGCTACAAGCCACAAAGTTGCTCCAATTGAAGAAGGCGACTATGAGCGACATTGATATCATCTATGATGTCTGCTGGATGCTTACGCCAACCCAGATCCAAAAACTTATATCACACTATCATGTGGCAGACTACGAGAACCCTATTTCACCGGAGATTCTCAAAGCCGTTGCCAGTCGGGTTGTGCCGAATGATAGGAATGATCACTTACTCCTGCCGCCAGAAGTGGACGAGGCTGGGCCTTATGAATTGCCACTCCCACGTGAAGTGACGGGCATAGAGACCTACTGCCCGGCATACCTGAATGTTCCCCTGCTTCGTAGCCTTGCAAGCAAGGTCGCTTAGTGAGGAGTAGTTGGCTGTGGTCTGTGTCCGTGCATAAATAGGGTCGTCTACTCCCGTGATTTTTGCCTTTTCCCTGCTCAAGCATGGACACTCTCATGGCTGCTGGCCGTGTTCCTCACTTCTTGTCTCTCCTCGTATTTGCTCTCCGTCTCGTAACTCTCACTTACCCTCCTTAATTCCTGATCCCCTCTTTCTTTGATTCGATCGAATCAGTCAACAAAGCTACATAGAACGTTCAATATGATTTCATGTCGAGAACTACAATTACAAACTCATGGTCATGGTCAATGTCGTTGCGTGCACGCCAAGGATGGGTGGACCTCCGCCATACAGATTTTGTAACTGGCGCAAGTAAGCCACGCTTTCTTCTTTGTTTGTTGAAGTGCCTGGAGCAGGTGCGGGGAGTGCTGTAAGTACGACAGACGTACTGCGTGATGAGTGCCGCCGAATAAGTTCATTTAAAATAAGGTACTGTGCACGATTGGGGAGCTCGTTGAAGGATAGCGTATAATGGTCTTGTTGCATGGGAATCCACCGCTGCTTATGATGGGTTGGCATTGTTGAAGCTTGTGAATAAGAAGGATGAGTTTGCGCTGATGACAACATAGACGGTGACATTGACGGCGATAGTGACTCGCTAGCGGGTGGCGACACCGACACATGACCGTTGCTGCTACTGCTGCTCAAGTTGTGATTATGGCTGCCTTGTGCCTGTCGAGTATGCATAGTGGCAGGGGTAACCGTGCGCTGCGACGATGAAAGTGTACCGTACGAGGACAAGGTGCTAGGTGTGCCATCAAACAATGCGTCTGACTCAGTACGAGGGCGTACTCGGCGTTGCCGCATCAAATACCTTGGGTCCCAATCAACAGCGAGAGAAGCCAGTTCACTCTCCAGATCGTCGATGGAGTTTTCTGTATCGAGTCGAAATGCATCCGGCTCGTCATCACTACCTTCGACATCCTGCGAGTGTGGATGAGACAAGCCTAGACGAATGTTGTTGTAGTGATACGCCAGATGTTCGTCAGGCAAACTGACGCCAAACTGACGCGAGTGGCGCTTGCGTTGTCGGCTGTCCAAAGAGGACGAGGAATTACTCCGGCGTATATTGATAGTATCAATCGGCTCCGACTTGTGCAGTTGCTGCGGCAGGGAGTGTTCATCATGGTGCTGCTGATGCTTCTTTTTCT
>ERZ501061.625-NODE-625-length-10800-cov-3.993206_pt1 | contig 10800 bp, 5 predicted proteins | sample MGYA00510854_ERZ501061 | MGnify/ENA primary metagenome ERZ501061 (study PRJEB25958, sample SAMN03398515) | human skin metagenome | study: EMG produced TPA metagenomics assembly of the Human Skin Microbiome Metagenome (human skin metagenome) data set.
AAAGCGTAGCAGAACCAGCACCGTCCTTTGCTTTCACAACCTCATCACCGCCGAACTGGATACGGTGCACGAGCTTTTCGTACTGCTCGCCAGGCGAGACGGACGAGCCCTGCTGGGCCTGTGACAAGAGGGGAACAATCGTCACACCCGAGTGGCCGCCGATGACGGGCACGTTTGTGTCGGCTGGCTTCGAGCCAGCAATACCAGAGAGGAACGTCGAGGCACGCACAATGTCAAGCGCGGTCACACCAAAGAGGCGCTTGGGGTCATACACACCAGCACGCTTGAAGACCTCGGCAACGATAGGCACGGTCGAGTTTACCGGGTTAGAGATGATGAGCATGTGGGCCTTTGGCGACACCTTCGCGGCGGCCTTGGCAAGGTCGCGCACAATAGAAGCATTCGTGTTGAAGAGGTCGTCACGAGTCATACCCGGCTTACGTGGCACACCAGCAGGGATGACAATGACCTCAGCACCTTCGAGCGCCTGCTCAAGGTTCTCCTGCGCGTAACCAGTGCACTGGCTCGGCGTGTTGATGTGCCCAAGGTCAGCAGCCACACCAGGGGCGAGACGGATGTCATACAGACGGAGGTCCGTGACATTTGGGTTGAGCTTGAGGAGAAGCGAGAGCTGCATATCGCGTCAGTAAGCATTCGATAAATTGCATGGCGTCGACGACGCAATATGACGACGACGATATCCATGAAGCTACATACCGGTTGGCCAATACCGCCCGAGGCACCGAGGACAGCCACCTTGCTGTTTGCCGATGCGGTCTGCGAAAACAGACGGGACGCAGCAGGCACGCGGACAGCCTGGGCAGGGGTACGAAGAGCAGCACGAGCGAACATGATGGTCGTAGTTAATCTGATAGATACTGTTCGGACGTCCGAACCACAGCCGACTTCACTCGCCCGCCGTTTGCCGCCGCCAGCTCCTCCGACCCCCGACTCTGGCCTTGCTTTCCTCTCGACCGGGCCACCCAGCAGCCCGCCAGCACATGCGTTGAGAGATAGCAGCTGACACATGAGTAGATTGCTGACTCAGCCGGAACGGCCCGAGGGTATGACTCCACGTGCCCATATAAACGGCGCACAGACGTTGGTCCAAACTTACGCACGATGCTTTGGAAGTTCGCATCGGAGACGCAAGGTCAATTTGCAGTGGCAACACGAGCCATTTGCAGAGCTAAAAACGCGATAGGGTTAAGATTTCAATCCTCATCCTCCGCTGCGACCATGTCAGATATAAAGGTGTGTTGTGTTAGCTGAAGCCGCGGACAAATAATGATGATACTCCGAGGTATTCTAATGCGAAACACAGTACTAACTCAATCGTCCACCATACGGGGTTTTGGGGGCATTCCTCTCAATTCTTTGCCCTATTCCCCCCCCTTAATCGTCGATGTTGTCTCATTCTTCTTGATTCGTGGAATAAAGCGAACTCTTTACACGCCTAAGGACACTGTGCAGTATGCTATGCAGCAGCACGAACACGGTGGCGCTGCTAGATTGCGCGACCTGTATTCGAACAAAGGTGCGTACAGGTTTCCGCCATTTTCGTCTTGATGAAGCGTCTAGATCGACAGACTAACACATGTGCTTTCTTTCCCTATAGGCACTGGCTTCACGATGGAGGAGCGCGAGAAATACGGTCTCAAGGGACTGCTTCCGCCGACAGTACACTCACTTGAGGAGCAATTCCAACGTGTCAAATTTTATGTCGATTCTCTTCCGGATGACTATCATAAGCACATTGAGCTAGCTAATTTGAGGCAACGAAATGAACGGCTGTTCTTCTATTACGTTCTGTCGGACATCATGAAGACGGTGCCACTTGTCTACACACCGACAGTCGGTGATGCATGCCTGAACTTCTCTCGGATGTTCCGTCGTCCTGAAGGACTTACCTTGTCGATTGATGACAAGGGCGCTATCGAAAAATGCATCGAAAACTGGCCACGTCCAGCTGATGCACCACGTGTGGCCGTCATCACAGATGGCTCGCGAATTCTTGGTCTTGGCGACCTTGGCTGGAACGGTATGGGTATTGCCATTGGCAAGCTGTCCTTGTATGTGGCAGGTGCTGGCGTGCACCCCCAGTCGGTCATGCCCATTGCTGTCGATGTTGGTACAGACAATGAGGAATTGCTGAGCGACCCGATGTACTTAGGACTTCGTCGCCGACGTCCCAGCACTGAGGAATTAGTCGAGTTCGTCGACGAGATTATGGAGAAGCTTCATGCTCACTACCCGAGTCTGATCATTCAGTTTGAGGACTGGAGCAGTGAACATGCCTTCATGTTCCTCGACCGGTACAAGGACAAGTACCCTATGTTCAACGACGACATCCAAGGCACAGGTGCTGTGATTTTGGCTGGTCTCATAAGTGCCACACGTTTCGTGGAGAAGGAAACAAAGAAGTCATCAGACCATCGCATTTTGATGGTGGGCGCTGGCTCAGCATCTGTCGGTGTGGCGAAGCAACTGATGTCGTTCTTCACTCTGAATGGCATGTCGGAAGAGGAGGCACGCCTGCGGATTTGGACAACTGACTCCAAGGGCCTTGTGACCATGAACCGCGGTGACAAGCTCGCTGACTACAAGCAATACTTTGCGCGCCGCGACAATGGTGACATGCAACTGAAGGAATTGTCCGACATTATCGACCATGTGAAGCCAACTGTATTGCTCGGATTGTCGACGATACATGGCCTTTTCGATGAAAAGATCCTTCGTAAGATGGCCGATCTGAACGAACGACCCATCATATTCCCACTTAGTAACCCAACAAGCAAGTCCGAGTGCACGTTTGAAGAAGCACTCACACACACAGATGGCCGCTGTGTATTCGCTGCTGGTTCGCCATTTGGCACTGTCAACTTCCACGGCAAACCGCGCTTTGCGGATCAGGGTAACAACTTCTACATCTTCCCTGGTCTCGGTCTGGCAGGCGCTCTGGTCAAGGCAAAGCATATGGATCATAAGGTCATTACGGAGGCGGCTGTTGCGCTGGCAGACTCCATGACCAAAGACGAGGTTGACGAAGGCCGTCTGTACCCCAAGCTAGGACGTGTGCGAGAAATCTCGCAGTATGTCGCGTTCCGCTGCATTAAAGTGCTCAACAAAGATGGCCTTTGCCGAGACGACGGTATCACGGCTTCCATGAGCGATGACGAGCTCTTCCGTTATGTCGGCGATCACATGTGGGAACCACATTATGAGCACTAAGAGTTTTATTGTTGGCCCGATGCCCATTCGTGCCTAGTTCATATCTTAATCACTACTCTCCTTTCGCTTATAGAAATTCGAAATGAGAATATCGTATTGAAATCATGGCGTTCTTTTTGCGGCTTTAAAATTCATCCTAGATTTCTAGCTGCGTTACCCCCCAATTGGGTCGAGACCACCTCCACCAAGTAGATGTTCGCTCCTTTCAAATGACCACGCGTTTAGAGCAACGTCAGAGGCGATGGGCAGCACCACTGGCTGCAGTTGCTGGTGCCATTGCGCTTAGTATTACTGTGTGGATATGGGCGTCCAAGAAATATGATTCTGGAAAAGGCAAAGGTCCTGCATCATCTCCCGCACGAAAAAAGCGTGGGCCTGTACGTTGATCGTAGCGTACTTCTCCAGGGCGTTTCTTACAGTAACAGAATCCAACTTTATGCTTGTCATTCGCGTGTGATCCAGTGTGGACGCGGCACTTGCAAGATTCATCGGAAAAAGTCGACAGCTTGATTCAAGTTCTTGAGCATGACTATGTCGTCCATGCACTCGTCTGTGCGCCCGAAGATGTGGCGCCACCTTTAGCTTGTGATCGGCTTCTATTATATTCCACACCCCAGGGCCGTGCCATGCTCGCACGAGCTCTAGTGCCTCATTGTCACGTTGAAATTGTCTTTGTCGATAAACAATTCCGTATTTCATGGGGTGCCGAAGACAGTGTCCCTTCATACTTGACACGTCTTGATCAGCTTGCGCAAGTCGTCCATTTATTGATGATCGCTGTGATACCTGTCGCACACACATGCCCATTATTTACAGAACTACATGACTTAAAAACGGCATTCCGAGATCATCCACTCTCGAAGCGTGGGAGCGTGCATTGGATGCACATTTCCCCTGGACTTGCGTGGGAACAACATTTGGCAGGCGTGCTAAGAGAAGAGCGAGACCAAACTTGGGCATAGCTTTTCTTCAAGACTCGTTGAAGAACAGTGACGAACATTGCTCGTACGGCCTGCCTTTTGTCGCAGCAGAATTCTGCACATTTAAAAGTATCATATCTTGTGAAGGCGCTGGATCTTCAATAATATGCTCCAGCCTGGCGTCATCGCGTTGAGGAACAGGGTTTGGTGCACAGAGAGTGTGTAGAAGCACGTTTTTATCTTTGGTGGCAGATAGTTCATTACATCTATCCCAAACATCAAACATAGGACGATGCAGTAAACCGCGCAGAACTGCCATAGCGCCACGCTTGGATGATACCTGGTTTTCATGCAAGCAATGAGGCGTCTCAATACACCTGGGGCATCCATCCGAACATTCGCATGTTTCCAGCACATGAAGCGCAATACACAATAACGCATCGAGGTGCTCAAAGACTTGCGTGCATACTCCGGCATTCTGGCCTGGTTTGTCGTAGAATATAAGGCGCGAGGGTCGCTTCCGCTGCGTTGGTCGTCCGCTAAGTTCACGCATAGGCACCTTGCACTCTGTCCGCACATCGTCTGCAGCGCTCGCGACGAATAAGGGCGTGAGACTAAGAACCGCATGCTCGGTTGCATGGATCGCCGCCGATGCAAGGATCTCATGCGACGTGAGTGCCTCAACGATTTTCCATGGCACATCGAGCCAGACACCGTGCGTGTGACGGACCAGAGGAGCCGTCTCAATGTCGACCACGTCAAGGATATTCGCTCGCCGGTCAACTTTGAAATAACCCCACACACGAAAAATGATGTCTACACGTCCATAACAGGCACGTGCCGAAGAATGCGATAGTGTTCGCATTCGCCACGTTTCGCAGGCATCTATGTCCACCAAGTCGCGCGGTCGAGTGTGGTACAAGACGTGTGAGCGAACCAGGAGTACGAGACGAGCATCATGATGAACACTTTGGCAAACATACGTTGCCCCTTGATGAAGAAACACAGCTCCTTCGTATGCCTCAAAGTACACACGCTCGACCTCAACCTCTTCCAGAAGCTGAGCACTAGTTGCATCCACGTATCGATACGTCTCTTGACGAGCGCCACGAATCGGTATATTGGTCGCAGGCGAAATCAGATCCGACTTACCCAGGTGATAAAACCCATCTTGGTCACGCACACAAAGTCGCTGTACAATCGACAACGCCCGCTCGCCGAAATACTTCGTATCTTCGGAGGACCAAGGCATTTCATATGCGGCACATTGCACGTGTGCTTCTAGAAGCAATTCATTGCTCGGATCAACCCACAAGTTGATCAAAGGTGGAGCGAATACCAGCTCGGGATGTCGCATGTAGTACTGATCCACAGGAAACGGCTCGCCTAGCAGCACAACGAGCGCATCCCTCTGTCGACGACCGGCGCGACCAGCTTGCTGCCACATGCTCGCTGAAGTGTATGGCATGCCGAAAAGAATCACAGCATCTAGCACACCGATATCGATGCCAAGCTCAAGGGCACTTGTGGCAATAAGGCCCAGGACATGTCCATGCGCCATATCATGTTCTAATTTGCGTCGGTCCGAGGGCGCATACCCTGATCGATATGCATGCACACGATCAGCAAGGTGGGCATGACCTTCGTGCACGAAATCCTCGCGAATTTGTCGGATAATTATCTCGCATGTTCTCCGGACTTTGGCAAAAACAATTGTACGAATCCCATGACTCACGAGATGGCGGAATAGCTGAGACACTTCTTTATATGAAGAAACCCGCCCTTGCCCGGGCTCTTCAAGGTCGATGAGGGGCGGATTCCAAACAATCCATTCTTTTTTGCCACATGGTGCACCATCATCGGCAATCAACTCAATCTGCTGCGTATCGATCCCAAGGAGCAGACTCATGTGCTCGGTGGGAGACGCAATTGTCGCACTACAGCTCACAAACTGAATCGAATGATTCCCCATGGCTGCACAGAGCCGACGGAGCCGCCGAAGTATGAAAGCCACATGCGTCCCAAATGTGCCCGTATACACATGAAGTTCGTCGAGTACAACGACGCGCAGACCTTGCAAAAATCGACGCCACCTATCTTCATGCGGCAGAATAGCCTGGTGTAGCATGTCCGGGTTGGTGAACAAGACGCCTGCCTGCTCGCGGATGGAACGCCGATAGTCAGCCGGTGTATCCCCATCATACGCGTCCACAGCTACGCCAAGTGTACTAGGATGATGATGCAGTAGACGACGCAGAGAACCAAGTTGGTCCTGAGTCAGCGCCTTGGTTGGAAAAATGCACATGGCCGTAGCGCTGGGGATAGTGGCAAGCACATGCATGATGGGAATCTGGTACACGAGTGACTTTCCGGATGAGGTGCCAGTGCTCACTACGACGTGACGACCATGCTGAAAGTGAGTAAGCGCTAATGCCTGGTGGGTATACAGTTGCTGGATGCCATGCGCAGCTGCAAGGGCGTCTCTAATGTCGGAATCAAGGGGAGGTTCAACGAACCCAAACTTGGGCTCCCTGGCGGGAAATGTGCGTCGACCACCAGGCACAATCTGCTCGCGCCACCAAGGCATGTCAGGAAGACGTGCCAAAATTTCTGCAATGGACGATCGGGTCGGGGCTGAGGAAATCGACGGTGTCTCTTCCGGGGGCTTTGGCACAGCCGCGATACTAGCTTCTTTCAGCAGCTCGATCGGATCGTCTTGTGTAGTTTCACAGGCAGAAAGCAGCTCTTGCACGGCCCGTGTAAAAGTGGCATTACGGCGTGAAACCAGCTGCACGGTGGCCTCTTGAGATGGCTTCGATGATCGAACGTATCGTCGCGACGTGGCCTTGTCGGTCGCCAAGTCGCGATCTAGAAACTCGAACAAGAGGGTATGCGTGTTTTCATCCCGTGCAGGAGGTGTGTACATGTCATCGCGATCATCCATTCGGGTCCTGCGCCGTTTTCCAGCACGCTCTGTGCGGAGTGCCGCTGTAGGCACATATGCGAGATGAACCATATCTGGACACAATGCTTTGATGCGCGCAAGGTCCTGCACGTCAAGTGAGCGCGCCGTCATAGATCGAACACTGGCCTGCAGCATGTCGACAGTAGGGACGACTTGTTTGTGAGTCATGATAAACGTGTATACCGTAGATAGAGCCTGCCTATACGTGTGAGTAGGTGGGGAGGGAGGACGAAAGTTCTGCAGGTACGCACCTTGAACGTTTGGTAGAGCACGAGAAATTCAGCTGGCCATGTCGTCGTGGGAGGCAGCGAGCCTTGTGTGCTTTCCTGTGCACATGACAAGGGCTTTGGTGGCATGCAATGCGAACAACAACTGACGAGGACTTGAAGGCGAAACAATGCTCGAAAGCTAAGCACAGAGTTTGAGAACTGTGTCACGGCTGAATCAAAACCGTGTCACAACACGATTGTTCACCTTTTTTTTCACCACGTCTGTCACGCGCCAAAAGAACGCGTCTTGCCTCCACGGCCAAGGATCGCGCTCGCACGAGCCCATCACGTGCGATTGTCAATGGCAGAGAGCACGCTAGTTTTTCTCTCCAATTTTTGACGCGCCTGGCATTACCTGCTGACGACGACGGTTCGGGGCTACAAGAGTTACGAAGCTTGCGTCATGGCGAGTGGCAGGCCGAACAAGCTGGCGTTCTTGTCTATGCAGGCGCCAGCCGGCTACGTGGCTGGTTTGGGACGTGGGGCGAGTGGCTTCACGACGCGCTCCGACATTGGACCTGCACGTGAAGGGCCCTCGGCAGAAACGGTGGCGGCGGCGCGCGCACGACGAGGGGAAGATGAGGGAGAAGACGATGATGATCCCGAAAGATTTCAGGACCCAGAAGAAGAGACAGGTCTGTTCGCCACGGCCGTGTACGAAAAAGACGATGAAGAAGCTGATCGAATTTGGGACAGCGTCGACAGACACATGGACGAGCGAAGACGAAAGCAACGCGAAATACGTGAAGCAGTTGAGCGCGAGGCCATACGGCAGTCACAGCCAAAAATCCAGGCGCAATTTGCTGATTTGAAGCGGAACTTGGCGAGTGTAAGCGAGTCTGAGTGGGCGAGTTTGCCAGAGCCAGGCAACATGACGGGCAAACGACGCAAGGCTGCATCGCTCCGTGAGAGCCGCGATAATCGCACCTATGCTATGCCTGATAGCATGCTAGCCTCTGCCCGAGATCGAAATCAGATTCAAAACACAGCTGCCGATGTAGATGGAACTGTGAGCTCACTCACGGAGATTGGTGAGGCACGAAATAAGGTGTTTTCCCACCAGCTCGACCAAGTATCGACACAAAGCCAGATGGCATCATCGGGCACGTCCTCGACTATCGATCCGACGGGCTACCTAACAGAGCTGTCAAGCGTGCATGTCAAGTCGGACGTTGAGATTGGTGATATCAAAAAGGCTCGGAGCCTGCTTGACTCAGTCATCAAGACCAACCCGAAGCATGCACCTGGCTGGATTGCAGCGGCACGCCTCGAAGAGGTCGCTGGCAAGATGACGATGGCACGCAAAGTCATCGCGCAGGGTTGTGAGCTGTGTCCTCGCAGCGAAGATGTGTGGCTCGAAAGTGCTCGGCTCAATTCACGAGATAACGCAAAAATGGTCCTCGCTCGTGCAATCCAGTTCCAGAGCCAGTCCGTTGCTATCTGGCTGCGTGCGATGTCGCTTGAGACGGATCTCGAGAGCAAGAAACGCGTGGTCCGGAAGGCTCTGGAACACATTCCACACTCCGTCAAGCTCTGGAAAGAGTTGGTCAACTTGGAGGAAAGGCCTGAGGATGCACGCGTGCTGCTGGCTGGCGCCGTCGAAGCCGTGCCCATGAGTGTAGAGCTATGGCTAGCTCTTGCGCGTCTGTCATCGCCGAGCGATGCCAAGAGTGTGCTGAATCGCGCACGCCGCACCATTCCGACGTCGCATGAGATTTGGATCGCGGCTGCGCGCCTGCTTGAAGAGAGTGGCGAGGCGGCTGAGCGCATTGACAAGACGATGAAGGCAGCAGTGGCATCGCTTCACAAGGCCGGTGCACTCCTTAGTCGTGATCAGTGGCTGCGTGAGGCTGAGCAAGTCGATAAAGAGGGTAGCCCGTTGACGTGCGCTGCCATTGTACGCGCGACCATGCATTTGGACATCGATGACGAAGATCGGCAGCGCGTGTGGACGGAAGACGCAGATGCATGCTTGGAGCATGGACGCATTGCCACGGCGCGTGCGATCCTGAGCTGTGCCCTAGACGAGTTTCCAGATGTACTTGATATCTGGCAGCAAGCAGCTCGACTTGAGCGCATGCACGGCACGCATGAGCTGTTCACAGCGCTGCTGGAACGGGGTGTTGAACAATGTCCTCAGGCCGAGTCTCTCTGGCTCTTGTACGCGGATGACCGTCGGCGTGCTGGCGATGTGTCAGGAGCACGTACGATTCTTGCGCGTGCGTTCGATGCGAACCTCGGCTCAGAGTCGATTTCACTTGCTGCTGCGACACTTGAATCGGATCTGGGCGATATGCATGCAGCTGCCAAGCTGCTGATGCGAGCGCGTGAAGAAGTGCGGACAGAACGCGTCTGGATCACCAGTGTCCAAGTGGCATGGCGGCAGGGAGCATACGACGATGCGCTGATGCTTGCCAAGAATGCCCTTGAGCGTTTCCCAGCATTGGAGGCCGTATACACGATGCAAGCACGTCTGTATGAAACGAAAGGCGATCTCGGAGCTGCACGCGAGGCTCTAGCTGCTGGACGGCGCGCGTGCCCAACGTCGATCATGCTGTGGCTACTAAGCAGTCGGCTCGAGGAAAGAACAGGAGCTCTGATCCGTGCGCGAGCCCTTTTAGAAAAGGGACGCCAGGCACACCCAACGAGCGATGAGCTGTGGGCCGAATCAGCCGCAGTGGAGCTGCGCGCTAATAGTGCAGCACAGGCCAAGACACTACTGAGTCGTGGACTGCAGGCGTGTCCGTCGAGTGGGCGCTTGCTAAGTGCAGCCATTTGGCTCGAGCCACGACCAGCGCGCAAAAGCCGGGCAGCCGATGCTTTGCGAAGGTCGGCAGACAGTCCGTATGTCATATGCACGGTAGCGCGCCTATTCTGGGACGAGGGTCGGTATACACAGGCACGCGATTGGTTCACCAAGACCGTACAAGCAGCGCGGACATGGGGCGATGGATGGGCATGGTGGTATGCGTTTGAGGGAACGCAGCCGGATGGCGATGCACAACGGCGTCAGCTACTCGACAAGATTGAACTGGCAGAGCCGAAAGAGGGCGACGTTTGGACACATCTACGAGAGAAGCCAGAATTCGCTGCGTGCTCCTTGCGAACTTTATTGCCAGTGGCGGCTGATGAGGTTATAAAGCAAGAGAGCGACTGAATGGATTAGGCTGCATTTTCTAGATGGTCTGGCAGCTCAGACTATGTGTCTGTGTATTTGAGATTGATGGTACTTCACATTCAAAACCAGTTAAATACATGCTCTCATCTCATTTCTACATATATTCCATTCCTTTTGCACCGGGATGGTCGTACACTTGTATCAATTACACTCAATCTATGATAATAACCAACCGTCTCACTAACGTCCAGGTGAACTTGTCGAGCCATGCATCACGACGTCTTTGTGTCTTCGCTC
>ERZ501061.628-NODE-628-length-10751-cov-4.746541_pt1 | contig 10751 bp, 9 predicted proteins | sample MGYA00510854_ERZ501061 | MGnify/ENA primary metagenome ERZ501061 (study PRJEB25958, sample SAMN03398515) | human skin metagenome | study: EMG produced TPA metagenomics assembly of the Human Skin Microbiome Metagenome (human skin metagenome) data set.
GGGCGTCTCGGATTGTTTAATCCCCCCCTGCTCAGCATCATCATGCGCCTCGCTTCGTCTCTTTTTAAGCTGTCGAGCTCGAACACGTTCGAGCTCAAAGGTCCGACTACTCGCTCGGCCACTCTTCCAATTTGTCACCGCAATAGACTCCATTCGCGTCGTGCCTATATCTACACGAAGCGGCGGTAACTCTGATCCACCCATCCCATTTTCCTGCTGGGCGCATTGCTGCTTGTACTCTGCCTCGTCATCAGAAATACTCGTGCCAGTACGTTTGCGCGGCGCACGCGTCCGAGCAGCAGGAGCAGAGCTAGGTGGCATGGTTCGTGGAACTTCCGTGTCGTTGTATTGTGCGCGTATAGCAGGGTCGAGCGTCTGCCACGTCTCAGCAGCCTGCTCGGCAATGGCGCTGGGATCGGCTTCGGTGTCCATGTGCAAGACACCGTGAGGATCGGCTTGAGCGGCATGCAAAAATCGCTCATAGGGTGATATGCCGTTAGATGCAGACTGGAGTACATCTGCGCTTCTTGGAGGCTGCGATGGTGCTCGAGGATGAATTGGAACGCGGACCTTGGTCGGCTGCGAAGCAAAAGCATAGCTGCGTGCAGCAGGCTGGGTACGATTCTCACTCGCCCCAGTGCTTGGAACAACGCGTGGACGCGGAGCCATGCGCGTGGGGACAATCGGTGTGGGCACACCTGTTGGGGCTGCGCGCCGTTGTGGTGGGGTATCAGTCCGAGCCGCTGATGCGGTGGACGGTGCGTCGGCAAATGGCCCAGCAGGTGTCGGTCGCAGGACAGCCTCGTTGGCATGCTCAACCTGAGGCGCACGCCGCGCCACCACAGTAGGTCGAAAACGCTGTGTTCCTTTCTCAATGCGAGACATACTGACGCATGAGCTGTCACGCTCCAATGGCGCGCTCCTAACCAGGAGCGCCGGCGACGTTCGACCCACAGTCTGATGACATAAGCAATCCTTAGCGCGCTGCAGACGCTCGTGGCGCGTCGTTATGAGCCAAGATGCCAAGCAGCAGTACCTTGCAGAACGTTACGGCGACGCTGGTTCGTCGTCGGATGTACGCAGAAAGAAGGCGAAGAAGAAACACGAGGATCTGATGATCCGTGATGAAGAGCATGTCTGGTTCGAACACGCAGCAGACGAGGCACCACCTGCGGTGCATGAGACTGTGCCTCGGGCGAGCCGATCTACCGGATGGCACGCCATTGGGCCGTCTACCTCAGACAAGCAGGATCATGTGCCTACTGTACCTGCACCACGACCACAAGCGGGTCTATTGACCCGTGAGCAGCTGCGAGCTCAGCGTGAGGCACGAAAGGCGGCGGAAAAAGCGGCCAGCACAGAGGTCCCGGCGGCCGAACCTGCCATGCCTCAAGAAACTGTATACCGTGATGCACAAGGGAAACGTATTGATCTTCAAGAAGAAGAGCTGCGTATGCGCGAGGAAGAGGAGCTGCGTGCCCGTAAAGAAGCAGAAAAAAAAGAATGGAATCGGGGTCTTGTGCAGCGCCGCGAGGAAGCTCAACGCCTGGCCATGCTGCAGCAGGCAAGTACCGACAGTGTATCGAGGTATGAAGATGATGCGCGGTGGAATGACGCGCGGCGGGGGCAAATGCATTGGGACGACCCTGCTCAGGCCTTCTTGTCGCGTCACTCTCGAGGCCGCCGCATTGTTCGTCCCGTTTACGAAGGCCCAGCACCACCGCCCAACAGATTTGGTATCAAACCTGGCTACCGCTGGGATGGCGTAGATCGAAGTAATGGATTTGAGCGCAAGTACCTTGTGTCTTTGAATAATGCCCAGCGCACCAAAGCCGAGTTTCATGCATGGTCCGCCGAAGATATGTGACACCCCACATAGTGGAGGAATTGTAGATGTGAATGTGTCCCCCTTTTCCGCCTCCCGATTTTCCATGCCATGGCGCCGTTGTCGTCACTGCCTCTGGTATCGCCCTTGGAAACACATGTTCTTGAGCTCACTGGATTTTCCTCGATGATACGTACGCGTGATTTGCACTTGATACTCGCGCCGTGGAGCTATGGCGAGCCCGAGGCGTACAGAATTAAATGGCAAGACGACAACACGGTCTATATCCTCTTCCACGACGCGAGCGTCGCAAAAAAGGTGTACCTTTCCTTTTTGTGTTCCCCACCAGATATACTCCGAGCAGATTTTAATGGTACAGAATTGTATGATGCAACGCGTATACCTTGCGGTCGGCTACAGAGCGTTCCATACGCTCACATTCGCCCCATGAACGGACCCAAAGCCGACGCCTTGCTCGCGAATGCCAACATGAATGTGCGAAAAAACATGACAACGGCCGCTGCCTTGGCATGGCCCTCGCCACCCGCGTCACCAGCCGTGCCGGATTATCAACGAATCCACCGCCGCAATGTAAGCAGCACGGCTGTTCCGTCGCGCACGAGTGATCCCATCTTTCATCTTCCCACCGACTTTCCACACACTGGAAGTCGGCGATTTGTGTCCGCAGATAGCAGTGATGTTCTTCTATAACGGGTATATGTATGATTTAGTCCAAGAGAGTTGTCGTGCCAAGTTGCGTGCGCCGCTGCTCCTCCAGATGCAGCTGGTGGCGTTCGTAGCGTTCTACACGACGTTTCAGCGCCGGTGCATCTTGCAGTGTGGACCGGGTAACACTGACCGTGCATCCCGTGGCGGGGCATTGCACAGATCCACTGCGGGTGCGGTTCTCAGACATGTACAAAGAAATGGCTTCGCGAGAATAGGCATGCTGGCATGTCGTATTGACCACAGGATCCTGCAAAAGATGGGCCGTCAGCGGACATCGGAGCTGCAGCACGGCGCCGCCTACCACAATGTCTTCCTCGTCATCGCCCGTAGGCGTTGCAGCCACGTTGTCGTCACCCGGCTCCCTCGGAAGGAGATCTACTAAGGGCGGCATCGCACCTTGATGAGAAACTTCCCAGACACGCGACCTAAACTCGATGTAGGCGGGGTGCCGGGCATACCTCTGTCGCGCGGTTTGTGCTTGGTATCCGTCCATCTTAGCTTGAACACGCTCGCAATATATATCTGCTAGAGATGTATTCTGATGGCTTGACATTGAGGTTCCGAGGTCTTCCAAGATTTGCAAACGTGTCTCGGCCTCCATGAGCATATCGATCATGTCACGCGCAACTTGATCCAGCTTGCTGACACGCTCCGATTCTGTCGTTTGCTCCTCCAGCTCGGCCGCCACATCTGGCAAAACCTCAAGTTGCGTGCGTAGCATGGCTATGGTCGTGCGATGCTGTGCCATCATCGGTCTCACATGTGGCGCGAGATCGGCTGCAGCCTCCATGACCGTTGTCATGGGGTTGCGTCAGCCGCCGAGGTAAGAGGCTGGTCTCCACCTCCACGAGGGTCACGTACAGAGCGGGGCGAGCTGTGAAACGGCACGTGGTGGGGCACGGACGCCCAAACTCTACACGGAGCTCTGGCCATTTTTTGGGGGGGCGCCACGCTCAGAATTGTTTTCGTCCACCTTGTTGCACTATGGGCTTATGCACTGCGGCGACGCAGCGCATTTTGTTGTTTGTTGTGGCATGTGTCTCCATCGCTACAGGCTTGTGGATCAACAGGAAGGCCGTTCATGAGGATCCGAAGCCTGACCTGGAGGCCTTCGGTACGCTGAACTTGGCACAAGCCCGCGAAGCGCTGGGTTTTCCTGACTACAGCCTGCTGATGTGCTCAGGACCGAAGTGTGAGCGCTTTGAGCGGATGCTTATGACGCTGATCTATGTGTTCAAGCTGATGAACTCTGGCAAGGCGGGTCACGGTGGTTTCATGGTCCTACTGTCCATGTCACTTCCCCTGGTGCTGGCCATGTGTGCGCAGGCCCTCAAGCCAGAGACAACTTTTCTACAACGTGGCATCTCTGTGACGATCGTCATTCTATTTGGCCAGGTATTTTGCTTGGGCGCATCGGTGCCGCTGCTCTACATCCCTGTCACTGCCTTGGTGCGTAGCCTGGACCTGCTCAAGACGTACCCTGAGCGGCCCTACGGCAAGTATGCGCCGCTTCTGATAAAGCAGCTCGTGACTTGCTTGTGCATCATGGCAGTGGTGAATGTGCTGGCTCCGATGGACCACTGGACGTGGCCGTACATCAACTTTGTGTTCCAATTCTCGCCCCTGATCATGCTGTCGCTGTCCGTATTCACGACCTTGTTCGGTCGCCAAAAGTCTGTGACGACGACCAAGGTGTCCATTTTCTTTGAGGACGACTGCCTTGTGTCAGCCGCCATGTACTGGTATGGCATGTACCACCTCTTGCCCACGCTGGGACGTTGGTACAGGGGCGAAGACCTTGGCCTCAACGACGGAGAGAAGCTCATTCTTTGGGATAACGTGGGCATTTTTCTCACTTTGATCTATTGGGTCATAGTGGATGGCATTGCCGACTACCAACTCATGTTTGAGCAAACGCGCCCTCTGCACCGAGTGCCGCCCATTGCTTGGATCCTTGGCATAATTCGCAGCATCTTCATCGCTGTATTGTTTGGCCCGGGTGTAGTCATGGACCTGTACTTTGCGGGTCGCGAGGATGCCGTGACGCCCGTGCACTCGTTCATTAAGCAAGACTTGCCCAAGCAAAAGCGCTCGTAGGTTCATAGCACGTGATATGTGCCGCGATCCGCCTTTTTTTGCACAGAAATGTCTGAGCGGCGCGCCTCTTTTTTTCTAGCTGCCGAGCACCGCGCCGGAGGAGTGTCTTGCAGAATGAAGTACATTGTCGTGAGTGGCGGTGTCATTTCAGGTATAGGCAAGGGTGTGATCGCATCCTCGACAGGTCTGCTGCTGCGCACGCTGGGTCTGCGAGTGACATCCATCAAGATCGACCCGTACATGAACATTGACGCGGGTACCATGGCACCGACAGAGCACGGTGAGGTGTTTGTGCTGAACGATGGTGGCGAGGTCGACTTGGATCTGGGAAATTATGAGCGTTACCTGAATGTCACGCTGACGCGCGACAATAATATCACCACAGGCAAGATCTACCGAGAGGTCATCGAGAAGGAGCGTCGCGGTGACTACCTCGGTAAGACGGTGCAGATTGTCCCGCACCTGACCGATGCCATTCAGGACTGGATTGAGCGTGTGGCAGCACTGCCTGTTGATGAGAGCGGCGAGTCGCCGGACGTGTGCATTGTCGAGCTGGGCGGCACGGTGGGTGACATTGAGTCGGCGCCCTTTGTCGAGGCACTGCGTCAGTTCCAGTTCCGCGTCGGCCATGAAAACTTTGCTCTCATTCACGTATCGCTCATTCCCGTCATTGGTGGCGAGCAAAAGACCAAGCCGACGCAGGCAGCCATTCGGGATCTGCGTGGCTTGGGTCTCGTGCCTGACCTCATCGCCGCTCGTTGTGCGGCGCCCCTGGAGCGGCATGTCATCAACAAGCTCTCGCTCTTTTGCCAGGTGGGACCTGACCAAGTGCTTGGCGTGCACGATGTCAGCTCCACCTACCACGTCCCGCTGCTGCTAGAGGCGCAGGGCATGATCCGTTTCTTTGAGCAGCGCCTGCATTTGGATCTGCAGCACGATGTGCCCAAGGCCCGCGTCGCCGATGGCATGGAGCTGCGTCGGCGCTGGAAGATGCTGACGCTCAACCAGGAGCGCGTCTTTGAGACGGTCGAGATCGTCCTGGTCGGCAAGTATACGGCGCTGCAGGACTCATACATGTCGGTCGTGAAGGCGCTGGAGCATGCATCGATGCAGTGCCAGCGCAAGCTTGTGCTCAAGTGGGTCGAGGCGAGTGACCTGGAATCGCATACCGAGCACGAGGATCCCGTCAGGTACCACCAGGCGTGGCAGCATCTGTGCTCGTCGCGTGGTATCATTGTACCCGGTGGCTTTGGACAGCGTGGCACAGAGGGCATGATTTTGGCCGTGCGCTGGGCGCGCGAGAAGAAGATCCCATTCTTGGGTATCTGCCTCGGTTTCCAGCTCGCCGTGATCGAATTCGCGCGGCACGTGTGTGGCCGCGAGAAGGCTGCCTCGGCAGAGCTGCACCCCGAGTGCCAGGACCCCGTGATTGTATACATGCCGGAAATCAGCCGCACACATATGGGAGGTACGATGCGTCTCGGTCTGCGTCCCACCCTCTTTTCCGACGACAGTGCCACATGGAGCAAGATCCGCCAGCTCTATGGCGGTCAGTCGACGATTTGGGAGCGCCATCGTCACCGCTATGAAGTCAATCCTGACGTGGCCGGCGTCATTGAGTCGGAGGGCAGTAGCTCGGAGACGCCGCTCTATTTCATCGGCAAAAACGAGCAGGGCAACCGAATGCAGGTGGCCGAGCTCCGAAACCACCCCTTCTTTGTCGGTATGCAGGCGCACCCAGAACTAGCATCGCGTCCCCTCAACCCATCGCCGCCGTTCCTCGGTCTCGTGGCTGCCGCCGCTGGTGTTTTGCCTGGCCAGCTGCAGTACCAGCTCCAGACGTTCAAGCCGCCGCATCCCCAGTCTGCCATGGTGCTCGAGTCGCAGGCCACCGAATCCATAGAAACAAAGGCCGCCGCATAGGTCAAGGCAACGTGGAGGCACGCAGCTTTCTATCATGTACCATTGGGTCCTGCGGGGCATGCAGGCCACGGCAGCGGCTCTGCCGTTCCTAGGAACGGTGGTGGACGCGCCGTTTGGCAAGTTTGGATTGCCCAGCCGCTGGAATGTGCATGGCAATGCGGGATGGATGGTCATGGAATGCGTGGCGCCGCTTGTCACGACCTTGTCGTTTTTTTCTGCGCCGGCTCACCACGAGGCGCATGCGTGGGCTTGGCTGATGCTGAGCTTGTTTCAGCTGCATTATGCGAACCGTGCATTGATACAGCCGCTTCTCAATGCGCCCCGGTCGCCATTGCACATATCTGTGGTCTTGAGTGCTGTGGCTTTTAATGCCGCGAATGGCTTTTTGATGGGTACCTGGCTGGCCGACGGTGGCGCCGCGCCGTCGCCCGGCCTAAAGCGGTGGGCCTACATCGGTCTCGTCCTCTTTGTCTTGGGTTTTGTGGGCAATGTGTACCATGATGCTCTACTGCGTTCGTTGCGTCTGACGCCTCCGTCATCATCGGAACAAGTGGTGCAGCATGGTGCATGTATCTATCGGATTCCGCATGGCGGTCTCTTTCGATGGATGAGCTATCCCCACTATGTCTGCGAGTGGATGGAATGGAGTGGATACGCGCTTACATGTATCGCTGCTGTGCCACACACGCCCGATGCACTCGTGTCGTATCCGCCGGTCCTGTTTGTCATGCTCGAGGTGGGTGCCATGCTGCCGCGTGCGATGCGCGGACATGCATGGTATCAGCGCCACTTTGCCACGTACCCCGCCCGATGGGCCATAGGGCCGTTTGTATAGTGGAGCTTTTTTTCCCCATCCACCACATGGTACGTGGCCTTGGCTGACGACAGTCGGACCTCAGGTACTCGGGCAACCCGCAGTTAGAGCACTGTACGTCATCGCAAACTCACACGCAGTACATGCACGATATACAGGCACGATTCATCCCGACATAACAAAGCAGTACGTGGCGTGTCACTCACAGCAGCGAATGGGCGACGCACCAACACCGCGACACGGCCGCTGCGATAGTGGCGCACAGCCCTCTCCTGAACTATATGGCTGTGGCCGACGGCGAGTCGCGCGCACGCACAAAGTTTCGCTTGTGCGAACAGATGATCCAGCCATGTGGACCACCACCCAAACAGCAGGAAATGATGTAATGGCTATGTATGATTAGGCAGGTGGGGGAGAGGATGCATCACTCTTCTTGCGCCGCTTGGGCGCCGAGTCACGCTTTGCACGCTTTCGAGGCTGGGGCGTGTCCTCTGGCTCATCCTTGGGCGGTGGCTTGGCGCCGAAAAAGTCGTCTTCGTCGTCGTCCAGCGTCCAGTGAATGCTGGGGTCGTGGGACGACGTGGACGAGGCCACTTGGTTGTTCTGGCGACGACGGGCATGCATGGCGCGGGCGTTCTCGGCTTTGCCCTGTGCTAGCTGCGCTTCATCGGCCTGCTTGCGGCGGAGGATCGAGTCGGCGAGCTCGTCGTCGTCAAGGAGCAGTGACACGATCTCCTGGGGACGAGCCATGCCTGACTCGGAGTAGGCCTTGTTGCCCACGACAATGTCTTGCACCTCCTTCTTGTTTCTGGCGAGCTTGACGATGCGCTCATCAATGGTGCCCTTGGTGATGAGGCGGTACACAGTGACCTGCTTCGTCTGTCCCAAACGGTGCGCGCGGTCCATGGCCTGGGAATCGTTCGATGGGTTCCAGTCGTGGTCGTAGAAAATGACCGTGTCGGCCGCCGTCAAGTTGATACCTAGACCACCAGCGCGTGTAGACAGCAGGAACACAAATAGCTCAGGGCGTGTTTGCCAGTCCGTCACCATGTCGCGACGGTCTGAGATCTTGGAGGCACCATCGAGACGGAGGTACTTGTACTGTCGGTAAATGAGGTACTCTTCCATGAGATCAATCATGCGCGTCATCTGGAAGTAGATCAGCACGCGATGTCCTCCGGCCTTCAGCTCACGCAGCAGGGTATCAAGGCGCGCGAGCTTGCTGGAGTCAACGATGAGCTTGTCCATACGAGGTACTTGCATGGGTGGGCCCCACAGCTGCATCGGCGATGACGTCGCGACGTAGCCGCGCGGCGGCACACCTGGCAAGCGCGTCTCGAGTTGTCGCACTTGCGCGACGTCTTCGCGTGCCTTGGGTGGCAGACCAAACAGTACGTGCTCCAGGGCCACGTCCTTCCGTGTATGGGCCTGGCGCTCGCAAAACGTGCGGTCATTCACATGCAGTACGGGCGGGGGCGCCACAGCCGCAGGCATGGTAGTGCGTGTGATGTGTCCGCACCGCTCGTCCATCACACGCTCCACAACTTCACCGAGCGGTACGAGACTTGGTGCGGGACGTTCGTGTGCATGGGGGAGGGCCGTTTGGACCAGGCCGAAGGGCCGATGCACACTCACAGCAAGCTCGCCATCCATGTACGGCAACATGCGCGCGAGTCGGCGCTGCGCATCGGCCTGTGTCACGACGCGGGTGAGCATGGGGGCATGGAAGGCCGCTTCTGCCTCGCTGGCCGATAGGCCCAGGAAGGCCAAGAAGGCAAACGTGTCCGTGGCCACGACCGCGTCGTGGATATGAGAGCGGCGCCATATGTTCATGAGTGACCCAAGATAGTGCGTATCGAAACCAACGCGGTTTTGGGGCGTTGGGATGTGCTGGATCGCATCGTGTGCCATGAGCCGCGGGATGGGCATGTCCAGCAGCGAATGGGCCGCATCCATACACGTAGTGATCTCGTCGCGTACGGGCATCGCGGCTGAGGCCGAGTAGTGCGAAACGGCCAGCGGCGCACGAACGTCGGCACGTTCAAACAGCTCGGGATGGTTGCACACCTTGCGGAACTGCATGACAAGGTTCATGAGGCTCTTCAGGCCGCCTTCGTCGTTGGCATTGGCCTTGTCGACGAGCTCGGCTACACTGACGTGCGAGCGCAGGCTCTGATACAGTATTTTCTGGCGCGCGGACAAGTCGCAGTACAGATCGACCTCGATCTTCTCGCCCAGCTCGTTCTGCACATTCTTTTTCACGCGGCGCAGCATGAATGGCTTGAGAATCATGTGCAGACGACGCAGCTGGTGCTCGTTCAGCGTGCCCTTGTTTTCCGCATGGTTCTCGATGTCTTTGGAGAACCATTCGCTAAACTCGTCATGTGAGTCAAAGAGACTGGGCATAATAAAGTGCAAGAGCGCCCAAAGCTCCTGCATCGAGTTCTGGACGGGTGTGCCTGTGAGCAGCAGACGGTTGCGGCAGTGGAAACCGAGCAGCGTCTTCCAACGATTCGACGAACTCGACTTGATCGCCTGGGCCTCATCGAGCACCATGTACTGCCACTTGACGCGTTGAAAGTACTTTTCGTCACTCACCACGAGCTGGTACGACGTTACAAGCACGTGGAAGGGGGCGTGGCGGTCGTAAGAAATCTGCTTGCGGTTCCAAAACTTGCGCAACACCGCGCGATCCTTGACATTGCCCCAATACGGCAACGCCTTGAGCGCTGGCACAAACTTGGTGATCTCTTGCTGCCAGTTGTGCAGCGTCGAAGCTGGTGCAATAACAAGAAAGGGGCCCCAAATGTCGTGCACCTCGGCCAGGTACGCCATAAGCGCAATACTCTGGACGGTTTTTCCCAGACCCATCTCGTCCGCCAGAATACCGTTGATGCCCTGCTCATACAGATTCGCCAGCCAGGACAGACCCTTGATCTGGTATGGCTTCAGTGTGCATGAAAGCATCTTGGGCTGTTGCACCTCGGTGACGCCCATCGACGACGGGTTCAAAAAGTCCATGTCGTCCGCCGAGAAGGGCTGCGGCGCACCCTCTTCTTCTGTGCCTTGTTGCTGCCGTTCCTGCGCAATCGCTGCATCAAAGGCCTGTGCTTTGTCGCGCGCAGCACGCACGGCTTCCGTGGCATTGCGTGCCGCATGCGCACGCAAATTCGATTCGTCTTCATCGTCAAAATCAATCGCCTGCAAATCGGCCGCCTCTTGCGATGCCATCGAGACGGGCGCGGCCTGTGCGTGCTGCTGCTGTGGCCCACCTGGCGGCGCCGCCGACGCGGTGTCTTCCGACTCCTCTGCCTCAGCCGTCTTGAGCTTGTTACCCACAAAGTGGCTGTACAGTTCGGTCTA
>ERZ501061.629-NODE-629-length-10747-cov-5.233726_pt1 | contig 10747 bp, 8 predicted proteins | sample MGYA00510854_ERZ501061 | MGnify/ENA primary metagenome ERZ501061 (study PRJEB25958, sample SAMN03398515) | human skin metagenome | study: EMG produced TPA metagenomics assembly of the Human Skin Microbiome Metagenome (human skin metagenome) data set.
AGAATCGCAATCGTCGATGTCTTCATATCTCGTGTAGTGCTACGGCATGCTGGGGCTCTTGACCTGCCCTTTTAAGCAGGTTTGCTCTCCACCTCGGCCTACGGCCGCCGGTCGCAACTCCTACGTCACTCCGGAATTCCGTGTACTCGTTCATACGGTCTCCGGTCCCTACTCGCACGTGCCATCGGCTTTTGCGCCAAGTGTGCTCCGTGTGCCATCTCCGCAAGCACGGATGTATAAATGCATCTATCATATACTTCTACTTTGTGGGAAGTTTGAAGAGAATGAGCTCGTATCTGTGTTATGTTTGCATTTTTATTAGTCTTCACTCTACGCTTGGTTCATCTGCGACAAAACAATTCACTTGATGCAGTGATCGAGTGATGTTCGTTTCATGTGTGAGTCAAATCCCTTATTTTAAAAGAGTCTGTGCCCAGTATTCTTATAGCCAAGTGCATGCGTCCCCTATGGATGAGAACTGTCTTCTCTCGCGTGGCATTCTGGGTTTCGGTCTCGTCTGCTTCTATACCTGGGATGACATTTTGCCTTCTAATCGTCAAATGTTGCGTCTTCGCTTCATGTCGTTCTGTTCGTTTTAACGTTCATAACACGGCACTTATCTGACGCTAGTGATATTGCACGACTCGGTTGAGAGAACGCGGCTCTGCCGTGGGAATTCCGGTGAGGGATTTTGGCCGAATTTGTACCAACCCGCACAGTGGGATCTCACGAAACATTCTAATGTGCACATTTAGTGTTTGTACAGCCATATTACCTCGAGAGCATCAGCCCATAAAGCTTGGGTGCTCTATCATATATCGCAAGAATACCGCATATAAACATCCCTTGTCATAAGTCCATGGCTATTTACAAATTTATCGGTTCCATAACACGTAAGGTTCCTGTTAAAGCTAGATACAGGGTATTACGCATGCATGAAAGATTATGCATCGTGCGCATACAGGATACCCATTCCCTTCGTCCAAAGAATGCGTACATCTATCTGCTCATAAGAGCTGCGACGGAGTCCTCCATGACAGCACCACATCAGCGAGTCGCCCTCGATTTATCCAAAGCATCCAGTGATAGTCAGATTCATTTGGTTTTCACTTATACATCAGAATGATTTTTTAAGCTTGTCTCTTTCCAGAAATCGCGAACCTTTCCTCGTCCAGGAGTTAATGGCTGCGACAATCTTTCACCTGTTTCATTTCTCAAGTACATAGCCAAACCAGCTCTAATACTACGGAAGTAGTTCACACTTTACTGCAAACCCTAGGGTTCGTGGATAAGTCGCATGCAAATTTCGCCCGTACAGAACTTTCTTTGTGGACATTTCTTTGTCGTGGAGAACAAAGAACGCTACCACCCAAAATTATATATACAAGTTCATTTTAAGCGCGTGGTCTGCATGCGCTTCCTACTCGTTCTTGCCGCCGCGTCCGCTGCCGTGCTCGCTTCGGCTCAACCCACGCCCCAGACCACGCCCCACACCACGAGCCTACCACCTCTTCCAGTGACTCAAGTTGGTTCGAAAACCATTTGGAATATATTCACAATACTGTGATATGCGCTATGCGATTTCTTGAACAAGTTGCTCGGCGTGTTCATCATTTTCAGCCTTCTCAACTGCCTCACGAACATCATCCGGGTGTGCCTCAGGATACTTTCGACGAAGGCGAGACTCCCTGACTTGCTTGAGAATCTCCTGCGAGAAGGGCGACCGTTGACGGATCTGAGGACCCTTCCAATAAAACAGATAAATGGGTGCAATCACCAATATAGAGACAAATCCAAGGAACGTCGAGGCCCACTCGTAGCTGTACGATGATGGACTAATATTCTTGTACATAGGCACCGCATACATGGCCGAGATACCTGCAAGAAGATCACGCGCCAGTGCATTTCCACCGGTAGCTGAAGCCGAATATTCTCCATACGCTTCCACCATATAGTCAATCGTTGCCATATAAATAGCATAGTTCGCAATGGCGATCATCACCGAGAAAATCATGGATCCGATCCAGTGTACACCGTGGGCACTTCCCATGGACGTCCACGCAAAACCGAACAGACCAATGGGCTCGAGTGGCGCCACCCACAATAGCCACCACAGACGCACCTCTGGCAAAAGTGCTTCTGGATCCATCCTACGCACCTTGCGCTGCTGAATAATGGTAGGGAAGAACGAGAAGAAGCCGAAAAAGTATCCCAAATTGATGGGAACAAAGGCCAAGCCAACGGCCCACGGCTTAAAGTCCCAGCCATCCTTGTATACATAATCAAAAGACAGAGAAAAGGTGAAAATGAGAGCATCCGAAAATCCACTAAGAAGCGAGAGGAACAGTACAATGGGTTCAGTTGCAATCATGTGGAATGGGCGGATCCAAAGCTTGCCGATTTGCTTTGGATGGAAACGATCTTTCACAAGCTCATGGGGACCATACAGGACGAGATCCCGCTTATGAGGCTTGCACATCGGCGGTTTGTACCATAGCCGCTCCCATAAACCTAGCTCTTTTTTCGGATCCGTCCCGTTCACTAGCGCCTTGGCCGCCGCACGACGTCGCCTGGCCTCGCGGTCCAGCATCGTCGAGCTAAGCGTCTCTGGCACGGTGAGTCCATGCACAAGCTGCGTGAAGCCACCAAAGATAAGCATGAGCCAGAAGATCCACCTTACACCGTTGAATGATTCCCCATTGGCATTCTGCACAAATCCACCGACAATGGGACCGCACGATGTACCAATCACAGATGAGAGAACAATGAAGGCAATAGCAAACTGGTGATCTTCTGCATCGTACAAGTCTGCTACCATTCCCAACGTCACACTACCACCAGCCGTAAACAAACCGCCGAAGAAACGCGCAGCGAGAAGGGTATTATAGTTATTCGCATACACACCCCAGAGCTGAGTTATGTTGACGAGAAATAGCGATAGCTGCATAATCGGCCATCGTCCAATTTCTTCACTCCAAGGCGCCCAGAGTTCGGAGCCAAAGGCATACGCCACCAAAAAGATCATCTGGCTTGCGCGTGCGCCTTGATCACCGACTCCCTCGAATCGAGAGTCCTCTGGAATCATACCCGTAGCGTTCGGGTACACCGAAGTATTAAAGTTCATACTCACTTGGACCAGAAACACAACGCAAAGAATGTACCATTTTTTCCACCCTGGATATGCATATGCAGTAGACTCTGGCGCCAGATCCCGGGTTAATTCCACTTTTCCATCAGGCCGTTTGGGACGGGGGTCGGGCCTTTTTTCATCAGGCTTGTCATGTTCAGCTACGGCCTGGTCACCTTCTGCGACGATATGAACCTGGCCATCGTCATCTTCGTAGAAAAGGACATTCGGTGTGACGGGGCGCTCCGGTGTATCTTTCAAAGCTCCATCAGCCGAATCTTTCTCCGAGACTTCGGGCTGACTTTTCGAGCCTTGTATGTCACCTCGATTATTCTGGTCCTTTTCAGAGACCTGAGGCTGATGTTTATATCCTTGTGAGTCGGCGTTGTTGGTCGGTTCGACCATATGACACGTCCTGCAGAAAGAAACCCGGGTTGTCTTTAAATGTCACTTTAGGGTGGGTGGAACATTATCCAATCAACAACTGGCTTCGTCTGTTTTCATTTCCTGCAGTTTTGGCCCGTTTGCTTGGCCCACGCTTCTTCATCTATCTCGGTATGACTAATTTGTCCGCCTGCGAAAGTCCGTCTGTGCCTTTTCATCTTAAATTAGGGCGTGGGGGCATAGAATGAGGGGCAACCGCAAGCGCTCTTTCGCCCATGTGCACGCGAGGGTCGGATTACATCATAGACGTTTAGTCTAGTCTTGATTGGCCCTGATTACTAAGGCATCCCATGTGATTGGCACCGCGATCACACGTGCACTACCTTCTGGCTCGCACTGCATGCCATTTTTGTCTGTTGGCGTCAAGCGATGGAATCGTGTGGCTAGACTTCCTTCACCTCCTTCCTGCATCTACCATGCGTGGTGTGAGCGCTTTGCTCCTGGCAGCTGCTGCCGTGGCGCCGGCTTTTGCCGCTAACCAGACCAACGATGGCCTGAAGAACATCAAGCACATTGTGTTGTTCATGCAGGAGAACCGTGCCTTTGACCACTACTTCGGTACGATGCCCGGTGTGCGTGGGTTCAAGGACCCAAACGTGCACATCTCCAAGAACACGGGCAAGAGTGTGTTCCACCAGCCTGTGAATGAGAGCATGGTCAAGGTCGCTGACGGCCCTGACACGGACTACATGCCTCCTAAGAACGTGTCGGAGCTCATGCCGTTCCACCTGGCATACCAGGGTGGCGACTACAAGGAGCGCGTGCAGTGCATTCTCTGTGGCTCCAACTCGTGGCAGGCCAACCATGCTGCCTGGAACGAGGGCGAAATCGACCGCTGGGCGATGAACAACACGCCCTACTCGCTGGGCTACTTCCAGAGGGAAGACATTCCTGTCCACTTTGCTCTGGCCGAAAACTTCCTGGTGGCTGACGCTTACTACGAGGGTCAGATTGCCTCGACGGATCCCAACCGTGTGACCTGGTTCTCGACCACTATCAATGCCGACGGTAGTGCCGCCGGTGGTAACGTGAGCATGGGCGGCACTGTGCTCGACAACAACCGCGACCCTAAGTGCATTGAGGGTAAGAATGGTGACGAGTACTCGTGCCGCCCTCTGTACTGGAAGACGGTGCCCGAGTACATGAGTGATGCCAAGATTGACTGGAAGCTCTACCAGGACTTTGACAACTTTGGTGACAACACGCTGGTTGAATGGCGCCAGTTCCAGCTGGCTGCCAAGAACAAGACGGACCTCGCTAAACGTGGTCTCTCGTTCAGCGGCATCAAGTCGTTCCTCGAAGACGCCAAGAACGGCACGCTGCCCGAGGTTTCGTACATTGTTGGTCCTCAGTACCTTTCGGAGCACGCCCCCTACACGCCCAACGACGGTGCTTGGCTGCAGCGCGAGGTAGCCAACGCTGTGATGAATGGCAAGGCCTGGAACTCGACTGTGTTGATGATTTCTTACGACGAGACCGGTGGCTGGGCTGACCACGTCATGGCTCCCCACGCCAAGCGCGGCACGCCCGGTGAGTGGATCAAGGACCCCTTCACGGCCGATGGCAAGCTGGCTCCCACCGGCCCTGGTTTCCGTCTGCCTTTCTACATCATCTCGCCCTTCACGCGCAAAGGTGGTGTGTTTACCGAGCCGACGTCGCACGAGAGTCAGACCCTGTTCCTGGAGGAGTGGGCCAAGGCGAACGGCAAGCCCTTCCACGTGTCGGTCATGAACAAGTGGCGCCGTGAGCAGCTCAGCAACCTTGTGAACGCGCTGGACTTTAACTCGACGGACATGAGCGTGCCCAAGATCCCTGAGGTGGCTGAGCCTACCAAGGACCCGATCACGGACGAGTACAACGGTGCCTGGAACTGCATACTCAAGTTCAAGGGCGATGTGCAGCCCAAGATCCCGTACGGCACCCAGAAGGAGGAGAAGACGCTCTTCCAGGAGCCTGGCTTCAAGGCTGTGCGTGGTAACCTGACCGAGGGTCGCTACCTCAGCTTCGCGTCTGGCAAGCAGCGCCTGTCTATCCAGTCGGGCAAGCTCGGTACGGAGCCGCACAAGGGTCACTTTACAGAGAAGCAGCTCTTTGTCCTGCACTGGCAGGGTCAGGAGCCTAAGGACAATGAGTTCAAGGTGGCCGCGGGTGACAAGTACCTGACGTCGGACCTGTCGCTCACGAAGAACAAGTCGCACGGTGCCTCGTCCGCCATCTTTGACAATGGCAACGGCATGGGCCACTCGGTCCAGGAGCTCAAGTCGGGCAAGTTCCTGACGCTCAAGGGCGACAATGTCTCGCTCGAGAAGAAGCCGAGCTCGTTCAAGGTGTTCGCTGTTACTCTGTAAGTTGATTAGATGTTTTTGTTTCGCGTTTGGAAGAATAGGAAGATGGTTCAGTTTGTTCAGAAATGCGCCATAGATCGCGAGCACGGACAGGTGCATCGGTGGCAGGTTGTGTCAGCATCGATAGCGGGAAGGCATCGATCGTGCCCTCATCACACCGGGCCCGGTGAGCCTCGATGCATCGATCAGCCCTGTCCTGAGCACGCTTGTAGCACTCAAGTTCCTGCTGCCCGGTTTGTCTTCAGAGTATCCACCACCCGAACGCGACGAGCCCTGCTAAGCCAGGCACGACACTTAGCGTCCCACCGAGGATGGGTGCCATGTGCGTTGCAGGATGCGTGTCGAAGCACACATTCTGGGAGCAGGCATGACACTGATGGGTGTAAAGCTGACGGCAAACCTGGTGCTTCTGGCACGGTGGACACGCAGGAATGGCGCTACACGCCTCGCACATGACGAGGCATGAGCGAGATGCGCTGCTGGTAGGCAAGCCAACCGCGGCCCGCGCGTCCAGAATCGGCTGATGTAAAGCAGCGACTATGGATCACGCCCTCCAGCGGAGCGCACAGGTCTGTAGCGCGCGGCGTCCGAACACAGGATGCGAAATGGAGAAAAAATTAGACTCTGCTTCGCCTTTCATGCCGATCACCTCGTCTATGTACGTGATCGAATACCTTAGTCGCATAATTCATACAGTAGAAAATGCTTGCTCGGATTCTCTCTGAATACAATGGAGGCATTCCTTCGGTTCTCTTATGCGAAGCCCATGATCATATCTATCTTACCCCGGCGTGCCAAGGAACATGGAAAACCCCGGAGCCCCGTGAAGGTCGCGTTTGTTAAAATTTTTTGTGACATGATATTGTCCAATCCAAAAATGGTATTGACCTTATTCGGGCAAAGTGAGGTCGATAATCACGTGCCTTGGGCTCATTTCAAGCGACCTATGATGGCAACAGACGTCTCTATGCGAGATCGCTTGATTTGTGCTGGATATTTTTTGAAATTTCACGGAAATCCAGCTGCCCCACACATGTAACCTGAGTTTGTCGGCTGCAGTCTTACCACCTTTTTTCGCCACAGTCTACTCTGACCCCTGGACTTGCGCTTTGCTAAGTGCGGGGATAATCTTTAGAGTTGGATTGTTTCTGCAAATTATGCTGAATGTACAGCTCGTACATTGGCAACCAGGTGACCATTTTCGAAGAGATACCTTTTGTGATCAAGTGCCGATGACGGAGGTATGCAATTCCTGTTTGCATCCAGCGCCACCTTCTGGTGAATTGAGTAAATCGCGAGAAATTGACTCTACAAGGTTAAATCAGCAGCTTGAATCACTTGCTCTAGAACTCCAGGCCGGGTCAGAGCAAGTGCGGAATATTTGGCACATATGGCATGATTCATGTCAGGACTACTCTGAATCTTTACTGGACAAGCCGCAGACTGCGCCCCCACCCGCATCACCCACAATGAATCCCGTCAACTTCAAAGGTGTATCAGATACATCATCAACGGAAGGGATCACACCTCTTGACATCATTCCCGAGCTGGACATCAGTGTCTTGAAATTTGATGATAATAGCACGATGAGTATACATGACAAGGAAGAGAAGATTGAGTCGTAAGGAAAATATCCTTCATTGTAAGATAATTAACCCGCACTGCCATAAGCCACGATACATTTTAATGCTACACCGCTTTTTTAGATGATGCTTGTGACTTGACCGACACTGCATCTACCATTCGAATCAGGGCACACGTGCTCTGAATCAGAAGAAATCCAGGAATGACCACCCAAACACCATTGCTTATGACCAAATAAAACCAAAAGTGCAAAGGATCCTGCGTATCTAAAGCGGCGGTACTGGTGAACCATTCAGGAACGAACGTCATGTAATCACCATAAAGTTCTGAAAGACACAGAAAGCATAGACAAATGTGATATTTCTCATTGGACTTTAAAACAAGCCATGCCGTGTAGAGAGCCAAGGGACCTTTGAGCAAAACAGTAAGCGCTTCTATCGAAACGATGCCTGGGTCGGCAACGCCCCATCGAGAGTCCGCATGGCTATACTCCTGCCATAAGGACGCAAAGAATCCATTCGAAGAGCTCACTGTGCGTCCATTCACCGAGAGATACACGAAGGGTCCTTCCACTGCATGTGAGAAATAGGTACACGTACGAAAAATGTGGATAAGTGCGTCAAAGATGAGCCAGAAAAATAGGAAACTGCGACCTGTAGAGAGGAAATACCGTTTTGAATAGTATGTGAATGATGTTGCTAGGCTGAGGAGCACGCCGACATACGCAATTGAGACGCATGTTTGCACGGTCTCGGCCTGCAACATGGTGTGGCTCGATGTGCGAAACGGACCGTTTTTGGACTAATCTAGGTCTGGAATTAATTTTCGCACTACGCACCGGCAGTCCAACTATGCCAGCACTTTTCTAGTCGTGTGCGAATGCTTTCCAAGCGGTCACCAACCGCCGCCCATTCAGCCTGTTTTGATGATAAATCTACAGAGCCACCGTATGTATGATGTTCCAGTTCATGCTGGACACATTCCCAATCTGGTTCGGCAAGATCATCAAGTGTCAGGGTTGATAACTCATGTCTTAATGCAAAGAGCTCCTCCAGCAGCTGACTCTGCTCTGATGATGCTGTTTCTTGCCTTATAAAACTGATAAAGGCATCCACTTGGCCTCGAAGCTCGCCAAAAGCCAGCCCAGCTTTGACACCTGTATGGTTGTATCCTTGATCAAATCCTGTTTGTAGTGCAGATAGTTTGCCGTCTTCTATTCCCTCGCGATAGCCCATCTTATGTTAGCACGGATGCACATACGTTGTACATTTGCATTTCCATTTTGATACGGTCTCGGTTTTCCATAGGCGCATGTGCCGCGTCCTCGTCTGATGCTAACCAGTCGTCATCATCGACTGCTCGCATAATTTTGGAAAGTGATGAGGCAAATGTGAAACCCTTCTCCACTTGGTTACACGCTCTTGGCTGCTATGCACAACGTCAAACGCGTGCCTGTCAGTGTGCAATCAGCGGAAGTGCTTGAACAGCGCCGTGCTGAGGAAGCTCGGAAGCTGGACACCTACAAGCAAATTGAAGACACGTATTTGGAGCACGTAAGTAAGTCGCACACTCACAAAAGCGACGGAATGGTGATCATTCAAGCGAGGCATTGGAGAGTACCACGTCCATTCTGTCCTGCAATCCCGAATACTATTCCGCGTGGAACTACAGAAGAACAATCTTATTGCACATATTTGAGCAAGGTGATACCAATCTGAAGAGGCAACTGCTGGAGGGTGACCTTCTTATGCTCCAACAGAGTATGAAGTCACATCCTAAAGTGTATTGGTTGTGGAATCATCGCCGGTGGTGTTTATGCTTGCTTCCATCCAGTGATGTGCAGGACAAAGGAGAGAAATGGAGGCAAGAACTGCGGCTCGTTAATATGATGCTTGAAATGGATCCCAGGAACTGTACGTCTAGCAATGCTCACCACAGTTATGGGCTGGAATTATCGTCGCTGGGTGATTGAAGAGCTCGCCAAAGCGCAAACAAATCAAGAAAATGTACCACCTTTCCCCTCCTCGCTTTCTAGCGACCTGGCTGACGAGACCCGTGCTACTCATTTGGAACTGGCGCACCAAGAACTAAAGTTCACGCTCAACAAGATTGAGCAAAATTTCAGCAACTTTAGCGCATGGCACAACAGATCGAAGCTCCTGCCTCGCATTTGGGATGGCGAGAAATTAGACGCTGCAGCACGCTCCCAGCAGCGTCAAGCAGGTACGTTATTATATGTGCTCTAATACAGAATTTGAATTGCTTCAGCAAGCCATGTATACGGATCCTGGCGACCAAAGTATATGGATTTACCATCGATGGCTCGTATCGCTAGACCCAAACCTCGAAACGCTAAAAGAACAGATTCAAGTCATCCATGAACTTGCTGAGATGGAGCCAGAGAGTAAATGTGAGTCCGTTGCGACTAATGGCAGGGTGCATGCAATCCTTGGCTCACTATAAGCAACAGTTGCTATCTTTTCATCACAATAGCATCACACAAAGCGAAGCGCAAAAACTCGAAAGCCAAGTCAGCGAACATCTTACTCAGTTGGAACAGATCGATTCCCTGCGTCGACACCGATATCGTGATCTTCTCAACAATCCACCGTTATCTCCTTGTAGGAACTAGCCTGATTTAAGCCAACAGCCCTGCGCAGGTAAAAAATTAGACTCTTCTGTCGCGTGTACTTGAGCTTTTGCATCACAACCGGAATAGAAGAAGAAACCAGCTGTAACGACCGACAGAATATTGTGCGCTATGCTGTGCGTTCTTGCAGGCAACGATAGAGCCCATGCCCACCATGAGAGCGTCTTCCCTGGTCCGATCGCCAGACCATGGCTTTTTTTTTGCCAACGTGACATACCACAAACCTACCATTCAAACTAGCTGAGTGAAAATCATCTAGCTGGGGCAACTATGGTGCAGAACGTTCACGAACTTGAGCGAGAAGCGACGACGTGATACGCCCCTTGATTTCCGTCTCCATTTGCTCCTCGTCACCTTCGTTTGCAGCATCCGTTTGCCCAGACACACGATTTGCGAGCTCTAGCTTGCTTTGGGCCATCGCCAAAATATCTTCATCGATGGTGCCGCGGCTTATCAAGCGAACCACTGTGACAGGCTTTGTTTGGCCAATGCGGTAGCACCGGTCTGTCGCCTGTTTGTCATTTTGGGGGTTGAAGTCCTGATCAAATAGCACGACCCAGTTGGCAGCGACAAGATTGATACCCAGACCACCTGCAC
>ERZ501061.630-NODE-630-length-10739-cov-4.334519_pt1 | contig 10739 bp, 6 predicted proteins | sample MGYA00510854_ERZ501061 | MGnify/ENA primary metagenome ERZ501061 (study PRJEB25958, sample SAMN03398515) | human skin metagenome | study: EMG produced TPA metagenomics assembly of the Human Skin Microbiome Metagenome (human skin metagenome) data set.
GGGACTCTGCTCCCTCAACGCACAGCTCTTCCGCTTCCAACATTTGAGAGTTGAGGAACAGCTGCATACCTTCATGTGCGACCTCGAGATCCGAACGTAGTTCTTCATCGCTTTGCATACACATAGACCGAGTTACTTTGACATTGGTGTAGGTAGGTGCGACGATGGCATCGTTAGCATGTGAGAAGCTCTTGTCTTCGTTCCAAAGTGACTTTTCGTCATCGTCCATATCGAAATCATGCGCAATCGTCGCACTATTTCGATGTCCGCCTTGTGCATCCGTTGAGCTCAAAGCATCACCGTCTCCGTCCTGGCTATTCCAAGCGTCATCCTCATCCTCATCCTCATCCTCATCCTTAACCCCATCTGCGGCCTCCATTCCTTCATTATGTTGCTTTCCATCCTGACCCTCGTACGAGCGGTCAACACCATTGGTATGAAGCTTTGAATCCTCTGGCACTTCAGCAGCTTGATTGTTGTCTCTCCACATCGCAGCCCCCGTGGTTCCAACTGTGCCAACAGCTCCAAGAGTGCCTGCAACGAGACTTGCCCCAGCCACAGCAGCTGCACCTGCTCCAGCTGTTGTTGCACCCGCTGCTGCTCCAACTGTGGCGGCAGCTGCCACTTTAGCAGTAGCAGCCATCGCTCCGGCTCCTGTGGGACTACTGGCGACAGATTCGCGACTAGCTGAAGCATCGCTTGGCTCAAGATCGTTTCGCTTCGCCAAAGGCACAGAGGAAGCCTCGTCTGAAGCGCTCTGCACGCCTACTTCGTGTTCCGCATTCAGGTTCAACTGCCGTACGTCATCGTGGAGGCCAGTCTGGCCACGTGATCCATCCAGCGGCTGGTACGGAGACTGCACCGTGTGGGATTGTGCATGCTCTGATGACGTCGTTTCTTCTGTGCCTTGGTTCATCGCGGGCACCGGCTTGCGGTGAATAGAGTTTCTCTTGTGGGAGTCTGGAGTATCGGCTTCATTGTGAGCCAAGTTGCCCATACCAGCTGCACCAGCTGCACCAGCTGATGAGGCACTTGCTGTTGCATCGTTTGGAGAATCTTTGCGATCGCCATCACTGGCCAAAGCGCTGTTCTCGGCAGTAGGAGCATGTTCTCCTGCGCCTTGATCGGCCTTGATCGCATGTACGGCATCTAGTGCTGAATATGAGTGTGGAGCGACAGCACAGGGACTCTTCGTACCGCCGATCGAGTTCTCAAGCGTATCTTCGTTGTGCTCGCGAAGCCATTGGATCAATGCGGGCACATTGTCGCTCACATTGACATCCTGTGTCAAAATGTTGCCGTCCATTTGGGGATATTCCCAGTGAATGAGGAAGTCATTGCGCAAGATACCCTTCCGATGATACACGGTCCTAGCACGAACGTATGGGGCAAGTTGGTAGTATTTGAGACGCAACTGTCTCGTCAACACGTCGCGTCTGTGAGATGCGTCCGGAGCACCGTCCAACCAGTGGCGCGTTGCTTCTTCAAACTTGTCTTGCAAGCATGTAAACTCTTTTTGGATGAGATCCCGTGTCTCGGTGTCTTTCAGAAGGTCATTCTCATTCTCCTCTGGCTCAACGTACTTCCATTCGCCCTGAATGGTGCCACCCATATCAGCTCGAAGGTGTGAACGAGGGATCGTTTCTTCTAGCTCCTTCACACTGGTGGTAAATTTGATCTTTGACTGTACATTGGCGTTCAACATGGGTTGCAGCGCGGACCAAATGCCACGGAAAATCCAGGGTGCACAATGAATGTACAGACGCTGAATGGACTCTGGATAATACGCCTCAAGACATTTGACAATGAAAAAAATTGTGTGCCAGTCGGCATTCTTCAAGCCGAATCCTTGCAAATCAAACACAAGGATCGACTTCTCCATCGGTGGCGTGCACAAAAGGCGTGTATTCTCCAAGGCAAGAATCAAGAACTTCTGCATCGTTTCGAGCGGCTGCGCATTCGTAAAATGGCGCGCCACATGAATAAAGTAAATCGGCATCTCGTGCTGGTCTGTGCTTCCCTCAATGTATGAGATGCGGTTACGGTACTGTTCCAGGAACCCTTTGACATTCCGGAGTCCGAGCTCACCCTGATAGATGAGCTCATCCACACCCACATCCAGCCGAAACTGCAGTGCTCCTACAAGCATTCCAAGCGCGCTGTTGACATTAAAGTCACGCGCACGTAAGAACCGGAGCATCAAGTGATCCGGTGCATCCATCATGACCGTGCGCCAAAACATCTGCTGTAGATGTCTGCCACCATATTTGCGGATAGCGTCATTCACAGCCCGATATTCTTGGACTTGCTGGGATTCCTTGTGTTTTTTCCCCGAATCTTTAGAATCTGAATTCGCTGTGAGCTCTTGTCCTGTGCGAGCGGTGTGTGGCCCTCCCAGTCGATCGAGCTCATCTGATCGCTCATGGTTCTGGGCAAATACATCCAAGAGCCGAGCCCATAAATCTTTCAGCACCTTCTCGTGCTCTGGCGACAGGCTGCTAAATGGATCTGCTCCTGTGTTGCTGCCCTGCGCATTGGCATTCGCTCGCATGGCACAATGAGTCAGGGTCAAGTCCGAGGGTATACACAAAACCCAGCCGAACTCCTCAACAACGGGTATGCGCCTGAGCGCACCACTACCAACTTTCCGCCCCTGCACGCATGCGTGTGGTAAGCCTCATGTGACACGGACATCAGCATACTCGGCCGAAAAGGTGTGGAGCGCCAAGACACTGTTATACTTGGCAGCTGTCGACAGGTTTGATTCATCATGCACGACGGCATAACCAGTATAAGCGGCTCATCCGGTGAAGAAAACCCATCTTTGTACAAAAGAAACTACTATAGATCCAAGCGTCAGAGAATGTAGGGGTCCGAGGGCGTAGGGGTGTCAAAGCGTGCTAATCAATGGCAGTCACACAAGACTACGAATGAACGTGCACAATTTTTTATACCCCCTCATCACACCATGCACACACTTTCGGCTTGGATTTTTGGTTTTTTTATTTTTATTTTTTTTCATCATCACGAAGGCCTCCCCCTTTTTCACATAGACCATTTACTCGTCGGCATCCATATCCATGTCAGCCATGACGTCACCACCCGAGTGCAGACCATACGAGTCCTCTCGCATGCTCAGATTGAGTTCACCAGACTCATCGCCTTCTTCTGCAGGTTCATCCACCGCAACAGGAGTAGGTGGATGGTACATGGGCTTTTTAGAGGGCGCATGCAATCCGTCCATAGAGCGAGCACGCATTGTCATGTCGGCCACAGAGGGACCCGGTGGCGCTGACGTACCATAAGGCATACGAGCAGCAGCAGCAGGGTCATTTTGCATCGCGGCGTTGCGGGCTTTCGACGCCATCAAAGTGTCAAAGTTGAAGTGTTCACAGCCGAGCAATCCAGACGATGGGGGACTCACAGCTGCAGGCCACAACGCCTTTTCTTCTGGAAGAGATCGAGCATTTGAGTCCATGCCCACAAGAATAGCCGCTGCTTCCAAGAGCTGTACTTGTTGATGTTTGCTCATCAAGAACTTGGACGCTTCTTTCCAATACATAGTATGCTCCCAACGGTGCTTGATTAGACAACTCGGATGACGATATACCTTCGAGCAGCTTTCGCACTTATGAATGGTTTGATGCGACATATCTTTGGTCTCTGAATCATCATTTACCGATGAAGAAGGCGATGAAGACGTGGGCAACATGAGGGGTGGTGGCGGTGGTGGCGATTCTTCCGTGCCATGTCTGCGCTGGTGCTCTTGGTGGGCATGAAGGGGACCCCGCGACAATCCGTACTGCTGTGCAGCTGCTTCCATCGAACCAGTCGAGCCAGCCGGCAAGGTATAACTCATACGCATGTTAGGACCATTCGCAGACTTCACGTCCAAATCCGAAGAGGCCGAAGAAGGAACATCCACAACACGTTTCGTGCCAGACAACGGGTGAATTCCATCGGCCAAGGAAAGAGCTTCACCTGCAGCCCCAAACGACCTGGAGAAACCATCGTTTGGTGTCACAGACATACGGGAACGGTTGGAGAACGGCACATTCCGAACCTCAGAACCTGCGCGGCCGTTGCCATGAAGTACAATCCGGCCAGTTTCTGAGCCATAGGATGGCGAGCCTATCGGACTCCGATGTGCGTGCATCCCCAGGGGTGGAACAGACGTAGGATACGTACATGTAGTGGTGGAACTACCATTCTCCGCATGCACGGAATTGGCTGAATAGGAACTCATAGAGGACGATAGGGGAGTGAGTGGAAAGCACACGCCTTCAGCTTAGCGGTGCTTTACAGTGTTGGTTAGTTGAATCCTGCTGAACTTCCGGGTAGCTAGGTAAGCACTATGCTCCAATTCTTCCGGACACAATGCTTGTCAGAGTGCTGGAAGAAGGGCCAAGGTGTTAGTAGTCGTTGTGCCGAAGCGTAAGACAGTTTCAAGCTGGAGAAAGAAATTTCCAGTGTTTTAAGAAGCTACGCCACTTCCACACGTTACAAAGTGTTTCACAAAGAATTTTTCCCAGTCTTTGGGTTTTTTTGCCTCCTGTTGCACGAATACCTTGAAGCTAATTTTAGGCAGTGAAATTATCGGCACATGGCTTGCCAGTTCCCCTTATCACCACATTAGAACTGCAATTTCTTTTGTCAGACTCGGTCAATGTGTGTGTAATGTGACAGCCGCAGTCAAGCTCCCTGATCATAGGTGGAGCTTTCCCTCCACATTCATTGGTCCTTGACTCTCAAGTGTCAGGCTATGGTATGGAGCGATTGTATATCTGTTCAGTTCGATTCCTTTCACCCACGCGTGATTGGAAGATCAACTCTACATTAGAATACCTATATCTTCGCAGACCTAGGAAGCCGTAGCATTTTTATTATCGCCGTCATTGATCCATGCATGATGCGCGATTTCATGTGCCACTTGGATGTGAGTCGATGTCATGAAGAAATTCAGTAAAAATCCCATACCAGCGCTAAGGTCACTTAGCCAGATCTCGTGAAGAATGGTCTACAGTGAAACAATATATAACAAGCTGTGATTGTTCGCACATTCGTATATGGTGTTGTCAAGAGACGCTTAATCGATGCACCAGTCACAGGCTTCAGTGATACGATGCACGATATTTTGTAACGCTCTTGCATCCTCGGTATCAAAGCCGTTCGGTGACTCACAGTCGATATCAAGCACACCCACAATGACGTGGTCATTCTCTGTACCACGCCCCGCCCATGCACGCACATAAGGCTCGGGGCCTTCGCCACGAATTGCGGCCTGATGCATAGATGACAAGCGCGTGCGCGGTACAACGATGGGAACAACAATTTCCGACTGAGAAACAGAGTCACATGCAATGTGACCAGCTGTATTCATACTCGTGTCAGTCAAGTCGAAATAAGATTAAAAAAAGAATCAATGTATGGGTGAAGAACATGGTTGAGAACGGCAGAGTGAGGATGACAACGTACGGTAGGCGTCTGTATGAGGCACACACACAACGGTTGGTGGCCATTTAGCACTCCCATCAGCACACACACCGCGACCTGGAATGGATGGAATGGACTGGCATGCGGGTAGTCCACAAAATGGACCGAGCCAAAGTGTGGGTCCTGATGATGAGTCTAATGTGCCGGGAAACAACGGCGCTAGAAGGTAAAAGCCTGCCCAATTGATGCGCTTGTTACTCCATGCATGAAAGCGATTCATAGAGCTGTATAAAACTGAGCTGACATTCGCGAGATTCGTAACCCAGTTGCGCTGGCCATCTAGCAGACCAGCAATTTGAAGCTCAACATGCTCGTAAAACTGGGCCTTGGTACTGATCTGGTTTGAGACTCTCGCAGCATCTGCACTTGATTATGTCAGTGAGCGTGCAAAGACACTCGATGTTGATTGGCATCACCTACTGCACCATGGCTTGACTCTGTTATATGATGGAACAAGGAATTTCTCACATGGTTCCTGGATATCGAATTTTTGTCATCAGGTTGTCGCTTGATGAACTTGGATATATCTCCACATTACGACGCAACAGAGTGCGGGCACGATCCTACGGGGTCGTCTGCGTGTGGGTGGACATCCGTATCACGTGCACATCTGCCCTTGTGTCCGATCACGTCATGAGCGGCTCGGCATGGCGTGCGTGAAAGCATGGATGACGAGAGAAGAGGCGGCAGATGGACGAATCACGGTGAACTGGAGGCGTGCATCGTTTGGAGAAGCGGTAGTGGATCCACCCGTCCCAAAGTGCGACGAGCGGTTCATTTCATAGCCGTCTGTCCCGTTTTACATCTACGTCTGGAGTACTTTGTGACTTGAAGAACTAGTCACTCATGTTGATAGCGCGTGGGCTTGTACGTCCGCTGTGTCGGCCATGCTCTCGTGCATGGAGTGCGCCCATCCAGAGAGGCGTATCCAGAGCGTTTGCATCGAACTCGAACGGGGCACCGCCGTCCATTGATGCCATGCCGCTCCCTTGCGTGGATCAACATGAAATCCGGCAACGTCAAATGCAGCAGGGAGGTGGAAAGCGAGTCTCGGACGAAACATCCAAAGTTGAGGAGAATGACATACTCGGGCCAGAGCCGTCATACACCAACGTTGTGTCCGGTTATCATACATACGTCCATGATAAACCCTTTCCCCTGGATTATGGAAACGTGCTCCCGTCATTTCAGATCGCGTACGAAACCTGGGGTACATTGAATGCTGATCAGAGTAATGCCATCCTGCTTCATACTGGTTTGTCCGCCAGCTCACATGCGGCAAGTTCGCCGTCCAATACCAGCAAAGGGTGGTGGGAAGAATTCATCGGGCCGGGCAAAACACTCGATACCAACCGGTTTTTTGTCATTTGCACGAACGTGCTGGGCTCGTGCTATGGGAGCACAGGTCCATCCAGTCCACATCCGCTAGATCCCACAGGCGCCCCGTATGCGACACGCTTTCCCGTTCTGAGCATATTTGATATGGTTCGCGCCCAATTTTGCTTGCTGGATCACCTAGGCATAGAAAAACTGTACGCGAGTATTGGCTCTAGCATGGGTGGAATGCAGAGCATCGCAGCAGCTCATTTGTTCCGTGATCGGGTGGAACGAGTCGTGAGCATTAGCGGATGTGCTCGCAGCTCGCCGTCAGGTATTGCACTGCGCTTTGCCCAGCGCAGCGTGCTTATGGCGGACGAAAATTGGAAGCGGGGCTTTTACTACGGGCCTGACAACGTACCACCGCATAAGGGCATGAAACTAGCGCGCCAAATCGCTACGATCACCTACCGTTCCGGACCGGAGTGGGAGCAGCGTTTCGGACGTGAGCGCCGGAGTTTGCTGCGCGATGCTTCCTCGCCAGCTCAGCAAGCGCCAGCACTGTGTCCAGACTTTTTGGTCGAGACGTACTTGGATCACCAAGGCGAGCAGTTCTGCCTCAAGTACGACGCGAATTCGCTGATTTACATCTCCAAGACGATGGATCTGTTTGACATGACGTACGAGGCCCTAGCAGAGCTAGGCGCCAGGCGCTTCGACGCGCACGGTGACGATGGCCACCTTCCGATTGAGCCAGTGGAGCATGTGCACGAGCATACCCCCAGACGCAGACAGCACATTACAACAATCTCGCATCCAGGCGCACATGCGTATGTGCCTTCCCTTGCGCGAGGTCTCCATCGTCTAAGGGATGTGCCGATCCTGATTCTTGGTGTACAAAGTGATATCCTGTTCCCCGTGGAGCAGCAACGTGAATTGGCCGAATGTATCCGGATGAATGGAAATCCGTCCGTCATGTACTATGAAATTGACGCACCCCACGGACATGACAGTTTCCTCATTGACGTCGCGAATGTCGGCGGCGCCATCAAAGGGTTCCTGAACTAGGGCCTTGTCGCTCGGCATTTGAAATGCTTAAGATGCATACGTCTGTGTGCAGAGTGAGGCGTCGCATGCTTGGCAGCTTCCCCGCCTTGCCATGGTCAATCCCACCTCGCTATGCCGTGCTCTGCATGGTCCTCTATCTACGCAGACGTGGCTAGCTTGCTGCGAATGAACGAGGCGAGTTCGGTTAGAGGCACTTCGGTGCCTTTGTCATCGCCAGCCTCGTCCTTGCCGATCTGCTGCTTCACTCGCACAGTGCCGTTTGCCCATTCGCCAGGAGCGAGCAAGACAGCAAAGGGAATCTGCTCTTTATCCACAACAGCAAACTGCTGCTGCATCTTGGGCTTCTTCTTTGGAAGGAACTCCGCCTTGATACCTGCGTCCCATAGCATCTTGCAAACCCGCATGCGCTCCAGCAGAAGGCCGTCTCCCATGCTCAGTACAAACGCTTCGACCTCTTTTTGACGGACAGATGAACGCTCACCACGAGCCTGCATTTCTTGGATGCGCTGCATTAAAATCGAAAAGACTCGCTCGACGCCGATCGAGACACCGACACACGGCACGGCGTCGGGTCGCTTCGAGCCGCTAAACATGCCAACGAGGTGGTCATAGCGACCACCAGCAGCAATAGAGCCCACGCCGACCGTGCTTTCGTCCAACTCGCCGTTCTCTGCGGCCACGTTCTTTTTCTTCGTTTTCTCACTCCCATCCTTGTTGTCCGATGATGCGGCAGTCATGCTGGGTGGGGCACTGAGGGCGGTCACAGCCTCGTAGATCACACCCGTGTAGTAGTCAAGGCCTCGTGCGAGACTCAAATCAAATGACAGGCGGTCCGTCACGCCGTACACATCTAGATACTGGTAGAGAAGTTCCATCTCGGCCAGGCCTTCGACAGCTCGCTCATTCTGCGTCAAGACGGCATCGCCTTGCAGCTTAGCAATCAGCTCACGACCACCACGCTGCTGAACATAGGTGCCAATTTGGTCGGCGACACTTTCTTCAAGACCCTTTTCTTCGACCATTTCATGCTTCACATCGGCCCATGGACTCTTGTCGAGTTTGTCCACAGCACTGGAGATCGTGCGAATCTTGTCTTCAGGCACACCGCACACAGCAAAGATGGCATCAAGAATCTTGCGGTGATTCACCTTGACTGTGAAGCTGCCGATGTCCAATGCGTCCAGTGTCTCGACCAACACACACAAGCACTCAGCATCTGGGACCATCGCGTCGTACGAGCCAGCAATATCAAAATCACACTGATAGAACTCGCGAAACCGGCCCTTGGTCATGGCCGGCTGGTCCCGCCGGTACACCTTCGCAATATGGTAGCGTTTGATGTTGCCGTACTCGGTAGGGTTCATCGCCACGAAACGTGCGAACGGAACCGTTAAATCGTACCGCAGACTGCACAGTTCACCGCCCTGGTCTTGCAGATCATAGATCAGTTTGCTGTCCTCGCCGTACTTTCCAGCAAGAATCTCTTTCAGCTCAAACACCGGCGTGTCGATCGTCACAGCACCGTGCGTCGTGAATACGCGCTCAATAGTCGCAAACACATGCTTCCGAAGCGCCATGGCTAGCGGCTCCCAGTCGCGTGTGCCTTTCGGTGTCTTGAGTGTGATCTTGCCCTTGTTCTTCTTCGAGACGCTCAGCTCACTGAGTTGCGTGCTGAGCGATTGCAACGCGGCCAGTTCCGGCGCCACGGCCTCTGCTGGCGCCTCGCTCGCATTCAATGCGCGTAGCTTATCGAGTTGTGCCTCCATTTGACGACGGCATGCCGCCACGGCCTCTCTTGACGATGACATGGTCCGCTGGGTATTTGTCACAAGACGACACGTTCCACGTAGCAGTCCAGGTGTGGTGGACAACCAGCGTAGGATCATCTAAGAAAGAGAAGCCAGCGCAGAGACTGCCGGAGATTACGCTTATGTCATCAGCGTGATTGTCGCCGCAGATTTTCTTGTCCTGGTAGGAGGGGTGAGGAGTGGAGAGAGATGGGAGAGGGTGAGGCATGGTGCGTGGAGTCCTAGCCAGGCGCTGTATGACTAACACACTCCACGCCCTGTCATGGCTCGATGAGGATTTATCGTGCTTCTTAGCACGGACCCTCGCCGTCCTCAAAGTAGGACGCCTCGTCTTTGCCGCCCATTTACATACCCTCTTTCTCTCGCTTATTCGACTCTGTTGCTTGTCATGTCCGCGACTGCACTGGATGCATTTTACCGCGGGCGTGAAGAGCCTTTGCCACACATGAATCATGTGCCGTACCATCTCGAGCGTTTTGTCGACGCCGTGGAGGGCATGGTTCGCGACGAGCAGGCACGGGCTGCAAACATGCCAGCGTTGCATCAGCAGGGAGCAGTAGCTGATACAACGCGCGTGCATGAGATTCGCGCTGCTGTGGCATATGCCGATCGTATGGCTCGCGACGTGCAGATCACACCGCCCAAGATGCACGAGCGCATCCAGCATATATGCTCAGCAGCTGACAACTTGACGGGGATCTCCAAAAAGCCATTGCATGCATCGCCTGCAGATGAGTACTGGAACGACTACCTGTATGAAGGGCTCGATCTGCTGTCACCAACCGGAGTGGACCCCGCAACAGCGCACGATGGCTCAGATGATCAACGTCCTTTGGAATCTGATCAGGGCAGTGATGAAATGTCAACGGCTAGACTGTCACAATCACCTAGTGAAATTTCAGCGACAGGGACGGCCAATCAAGCTCCTCAACAAGGTAGTACGGCACTGCCGTCCAAGCCAGAGCTCCGGCAGCGGCACAAATCTGCAAACGAAGGTACACTGTCCCCCTCCTCCTCCTCCTCAGCTGGTGATCGACTTTCCTACGAGAGCGA
>ERZ501061.632-NODE-632-length-10673-cov-3.967696_pt1 | contig 10673 bp, 9 predicted proteins | sample MGYA00510854_ERZ501061 | MGnify/ENA primary metagenome ERZ501061 (study PRJEB25958, sample SAMN03398515) | human skin metagenome | study: EMG produced TPA metagenomics assembly of the Human Skin Microbiome Metagenome (human skin metagenome) data set.
AGTGAGATGATCACGGAGCGAGCCAAGGTGCTCGAAGATTCGGTACATGGCTACAATGATACAGACACGGATGCTTCACGATCTCTGACACACTATGTTGATGGATCATGGTGATGTCGTATCATCCATGGTTGGGGGGCAGGCAGCACGTAATACACTGGGCGCGACCAAAATGTCTGTGGACCTACATTCCCACAGCAAACCTTTGTATACAAACCGTTTTCCTCTCCTTTATATTTTCTCACCTGTTTATATACTATACTTACCTTGCTACTATAGTTCCAATTCGTCATCTATCTGCTCACTTGCGTATTGCTCTCCCACATGCACATGTGCTAGACGTACGAAACCGCCATAATGCATACGTGTTTCAAAATAGCGTTCGCCTTGTACACTTCCATCATTTTTCCCTACAGGTTCGTCGAATTCCACACCGACCCAGAAGCCAGGTGCAAACTTCGTGGGGCCGATAAAACGCACTGTACCGCGCCGTTCAAACCCATCACCCGTATCAACCATGCATCGTGCACCGCATTCCACGCCGTCCTTGTGTTGATCATCAAGTTGATGCTTGTCTGTCACTTTCGCTGCTCCTGCTGTTCCTGTATTGGATGCAAAGCGGCCCAGGCGGTGCGCTTGCTTGTATGCACGGAGTGTGTCGTGTCGCGCTGCATACTGCTCGTCAGAGAGCTCGTACTTCGTTACGCTCTCTTCGTCAGCAAGCAATGGCCCACGTTTGTCATGCACCTGAATCTGCATGCCATCTGATGCACCCCAAGCCTGCAAAATCGCGACTTCAGGTGGGAATGATGCACAATTTGCCACTCGTCCGTCGCCATGCACCAATTCAAGACGCTGGGCTGCCGGTGGAATGCCCGTGACGATTTCCACACGCTGCTGAAGCTCGTCTTTGCGGATGTCCTTCGGGAATCGCCTCTCCGATAATACGTGCACGCCTGGTGCATGAATGAATAACGTCACTTGCATTCTAGAACGAAACCAATGCTCCTAAACGGACTCACCCACCTTCACAATCACGTTGACCTAGGAGCGGAGGGATGTTCGTATCATGCCATGTCCTCCACATCATCCAACCAAGTCGACTCGACTGAGACATTTCTGCGCCCACATATGTGACGCGTCAAATTGAGTTTGTGGACGCGCCACACTTGAGAATCATTGAGTTTTGGCATGCCATCTGAGCAAGCGCTCCAGTTGGTACATGATGCGAAGCTGAGTCAAATGACCGGATCGTTACGTGCATACAAGTAAGTACAGTGCATGCACCTTCGTCTTCTTACATATAGCGCGGAACTTGTGCGCCTCTCACTCTTAGAGACGCGTCAGCTTCATGCCGAGCTGGCTCCCATGGCAGACGCAGCGCGTGCAGAGCAGGCATCTGGCCATGAGCAACCAAATGCAGCACTGGCTGCAAGAATAGTCACACATCACTTGCAGGCGTATCGGAACAAACGATGTCTTCTCGTGTACCACCGAGAGCGACTTGACTGGCTTCGCGCCCGTGTCTGGGACAAGGCAGGAGCCCTTGCACTCGTCTTGAACGAAGACCGATCAATAGATCCATCCGGAGCAGCCTCGATTCGTACTCTTTTGGATCCAGCGGAGCTTGAATGGCTCCGTTCATATGCTGCTCTTGTTGCTCTGTACAAGGACGCGTTCCTCGATGTGCTGGACGTGACATGGCCGCTTTCGCAGAGCTCGTCATCCAGTACGTCGTTCGACAGACCATCGTCATCATCAGGCCCGGGCTCAGCCAGCACGAGCCGCGCACGCCAGGCGCTATGCGGCGGCTTTGATGTACGTTCGGATGCAGCCTATGCGACGACGGCAGCGCCCAATTCCGTACGACCTCCCGATGACGTGATGATCTACGTATTGGTGACCCGCAATGTGAGCGATGTGGAAACAGAGCGTGGGACCATCCATCTTCGTGTAGGTGAGCGACTGTATGTTCGACGCGACGAGGTCGAGGCATTGCTCCTGCGTGGCTGGCTGCGAGAAATCGATCCATAACAACATCGTCCCATATACCACATATACATACTACTATATCACGGCACAGATATGGATATTTGTTGGAAGAGAGGGTAAAGACAACGTGGATGAGAGTGACACGGGGCATCAAGATTGGAGATAAGCTAATTAGGAAGAGAGGACTTGATGGGCCCCTGGAAGCGTCATCAACCATCAAAGTAAAACAGACTCTTTCGACGTCCGCCTGTCTCGGAATTAGTGGCAGTTGTAGGTGTGGAGGGTGGTTTGTCCTCTTCGACAGGCTGCCAGTACTGGCTGTACATGTCATGGATGGGGCCGCCATCAGGCAGTTGCAGAATCGGGTACATGGGCATGCCAGGCATAACATCATGACTCCACGTCCGCAGGGGATGATGCATCGAGCTCCCCGACGCCGACGATGACATGGCCAAAGGAGAAGGACGTTCCATGCGCAAGGACTGACTCAGGCGCTCCATGGACGGATGCGATGGTGGCAACGCACTCCAGCCAAGGCCTGGGCGCCGAGGACTTGAGCCATGCATGCTCGAGCTCAGAGAAAGAAATGAAGAGCGTGATCGAGTCATGATGCTTGTGCTTTTCGATGAGTGCGGCGAGGAGCGCTGAAGAGCCCCAGGACTCGGTCCTCTGGAGCGGCCATCGCCTCTCGCTCGCGGAGGCGCCAGGAGCGGAGGTAGCACACGTATTCCCCGCGCTGAACTTGGTTTGCGTCGATGCGCTGTGGCTGGCAAAGACGGCGCAGACGCATCGCTGCTGCTGCCACCATCGCTATGGCGAGATGCCACGGACACGTCAGTCATAGACTTGTTCGATGCATGCGTAATCGAACGGCGCATTGCCCTGGCAGTCGTGATCGATGATGACGATGACGGTACGCGTGCTGATGCGAGCGCGGAATCATTCATGCGCTGGGCACGACGAAGTGACTCCGTCGCTGAATCTAGACGTTGTGTGGAGGATGCAGGACCCATGGGCTGAACTCGGCTGTTGGTGGCGGATATACTTGGTTCAGCGTGGTGCCCTGTGCCAGTGGCAAGCAAGTTCAGAGGCGAGAAGGCGACTCCATCTCGAAGAGACGATGATGGACTGTCGGCGAGCGTCTTCTCGGCCTGAGACGAGCTTTCGCCAAGCACCAAACTCTTCGGTGGAGAGTCGACATACAGCGACCTATCATTGGAAGGCACACGTTGGGGAGCGGGAAGCGATGTTGATGGCGCCGGTAATGCAGCATGGATGGCCATACGAGAGCGAGTCAGATTCGATGGCACGGTTGCCACCGAGACCGTTTGATCACTAGGAGATGATGATGGCCACGGCTCGCGACGCGGAAAGAGCCGATCGCTCGACTTGACATCGTCGTCATCCATGCTACCATGAGCTTCGGACTTTGCTCGGGACTCTGCGCGCAAGATAGAATCTGATAACGACTTGGCCATCATGGCTGTGGAATCGGCGGCCGTTGGGGTGAAAGGAGACGTTCCCAGTGGCCTTGACACGTGTATCTTGTCGAGCGACGCGGCACATGCACGTACTGAAGCATTCGATACATAGTTCATGAACTCGTTTAGGCCCTTGCTCTGCTGCTGGTCAAACTGTCGGCAACGTTCGGAACAGAAGATCGGAGCTGTCTTGGGAAGCGCTGCATTCGGCCTATTCGATTGACGACCGATTTTGGAGCGCTGGGTGTGGCGACGTAGGGACGACATGGCTGCAGCCTCCCAGACATCTTCGCCATCCAAAGCAGGTTCATTTGCGCGGAAGTCTGTATTGTCGGTCTCAATGAGGCAGTCGCACACCACGCAGAAGGCATGATCCCATACGCCCTGGCCATCCGCTACGACGGCATCCTCATCGGAAGACGAGGAATCGGATGCGATATTATCACGGCGACTGAATCTGGCACGTTGAGGCATCGAGACGTTATTTCGCGCCTCCCTCATCGCTTACGCGATACTTCGGGGTGCGTTTCAGCCTCTGGACTCGATCAAGGTAGGCGGTGGATTCAGTGTCTGGATGCGAAGACAGGCGATCGAGAGCCCTGCCACGGACTTTCTCAATCCTACACTCGCCCCATTTCCCACATGAAACTCGCAACAAATTTTTATGCAACACCGCCAGGGGAATCCATCCAAAATGGCCCCTCACGTACTCCACGTGGTCCTCCACGTTCAGCATCACTCATTTGTTGCCCCAAGCGACGAGGTCCAGAGCCAAAAAAATAAAAAGGCCCACAGGTGCGTCTGAAGCTGGCGTATTGTGCAGGCCAAGGAACGTGGATGGACGAAGGGGCGAGCAGCAGCATCCCAATCGTGACGGCGGATGCTGCATCTCCGCAAGAATATCGCATTTTAGAGGTGCCGCCGGAGGTCGAAGCATTGATCGAGAGAAAAGACGTGCCACTCCAATTCAACGGACGTCTTGCAGACGAAGCTGTGCTTGTAACGCATGATGCTACTTATGCTGTGCGACAAGTTTCACAGAGCAACAGCCTGCTATTATGCTCAGTCGATGTGCGTGACAATGGGTCGCATGCGCTCGTTTTACGACAAAATGTTCAGGACACGCTTGAGCTCGTGCGCACATGTGCGAACCTTGAGCGCATCATGAGCCTGCTGGATGAAGACATGTACACAGGTGGTGAAGAGCACGTTCATGATCGCACCAAGCGTCATTACACGCGCAACGAGCTCATGTCAGTTGTCCAGGCGAGTGAGGCTGAGTTCACACAGGGACTACGGGCCTACCATGTACTTGAGCTGGATGGCTACCTCCGTCGCGTGGCGCCTGACCTGGTGGTGGACTTACTGCACTCGCTCCTCGCACATGTAGATATATTTGCATGTGCACCAGACCGAGTGCCATTCGTGCGCATGTGCGAGGCATTGGCACCGCGTGCATGTCGTGCAGTGGCCGAGGCCATGGTCGGCGACTGGTTCTGTGCCACGCCCCAGAGAGCAAGTGCGCCAACAGTGCCATTGCATATTCCTCTTGCACGCGAGAGTGTGGCTCAGTTCCTAGGCTTGCATCTCCTACGTACGCAGAAACGCATGCCGCTCATTGCATTCATGGATGCGTGGCATCATGAGCTGGGCATCATGAGTCAGGATGCACACCTCGCACTGCTCCAGGTACGTGGGAAATGGTCGTCCGTATCTATTGCAAGCGCACTAACACTTGCGACCCATCTACTATACAGGGACATTATTTACTATACCCAGCACCGGCCACGTTTGCTGAGACGAATGCCCACGCAGCAGCGACGCCAAGTCCACTGCCACGTGCGCTGGCCGAATTGATAACGATCCAGTATTTTACTCACACGGTGTTGCCGAACGCACCGGCCCAGCGGATGCAAGAGCTGTTTCTGTTGCGACCACAGTGGGTGCGAGAGGAGCTCGTGCCATTCATCGCCCCGATCGCGACGAGCGCAGGCAGCGTCGAGAGTCTGCTCCTGAAGCACGGCCGCAACCTGCGCGCAAGATGGTCCCCTGCGCATGCACAGGTCCTCCTGCATGGTGCTTGGAGTCCTCACGATGTAGCAACAGCAGGAGCAGGAGCAGGAACATCTCCAGCATGCACAGGATCATGTACATTGTATCAAGCACGCGTCAAGTACTCTTGATTTCCAGCACCAGGTTGCAGGTCATTACGCCCACATACGTAATTAGGAGAAACAGGCCCAGTGGACGGCTAGATGAAAAGGCATTCATAGACACTGTAATAAGCATGACCAGCAACATGCACACCATCACTGCGCTGCTCAAAAAAAGAGCAGGACTCAGCGCGATTCGATAAGGAGCACGAGAAGGGTGTGTTGATGTCAGCCAGGTAGTCGACAGGCCAACGCCCAGGAGTAGGTTCGTGAGTGGACTCGCAAAGCAGGCGGTCAGTGCCATGAGTGGATGACCCAGTTGCGCGATAGATAGGTTCGTCACGACGTCGCCGAGCGAATTGCCGAGTGCGAAAACAGTAAGGCCGAGGATCGCCTCGCTCCAGTGATAAATGTAACCCCAGGCACGCAATAAAGCCAGCACGCCATCCACACTCGCGACGATCCAAAGAAGGCCCATAAAAAAGCCGAGCAAACTACGCACGACCAAGAAACGCTGCAGTTGCGCGGGGGAGTCGCGATCTGGCGAAGCACGCAATTTGCGCCACACGAACACACCAACAATGCCGCCACACACACCCACGCTAGCCAGGAGTGCAGGAGAGGCTCCATACGACCATAGCATCATTTCGGGCACGGCCACACACTGGATACTGGAGAGGAAATGATCCGCTGCAACGCGCTCGCTCGTTTTCACTAGAGGACCAGGTGTTTCCAACACGGCAACGGCCTCATCCCACACTGCCTCCCGTAGCTCGACGGCCCTCGCGGCTCCATCGGCCGGTTCGTCCGACAACGTCTGTCGAAGCATCCTAAGCGAGTCATGCAAGCGATACTCGTCTGGGCTGATGAGCGGCACACTCAATCGAAGGACGAATAGGGCCGGGGCACAGGCTACGCTGGCGACCCGATTGCCCCAGGACTTGTGTGTGAAGTTGACGAGCGACGGACATAGCGCCACAAATACAATGCGGGAAAATGACAAATGGTTGTTGTGACAGTCCTGAAGAGCCATAATTTTGCACATGATCGAGGCTGTGGCGCGGGAAGCTGGGGCTTGATCAAAGGTCTTGCTGGTTCGTGGGTGGGTGTGCGTGGGGGGCACACGCTCCATGGAGTTGTATGTGAGGCATCGCGTCAGCATGCGGCGGTCTTGGACAGGGCCTGACGGTGATGCAGGCGAGTGTTTGTTCGAAAAAGACGCAGACGGAGACAGAGATGCCACACGTTGCGTCCTAGATGATTGGCGCCATACGGCCCTAGACACTGGATCAATGACATGTTCTGCGAGGCTCGGCGTGAACAGGAGACCTGCATCAGAATGGAGCGCCATGTCATGCATGCGCATAGCAGACAAGATGGAGTGGCGTGCGACTCGCGGGCCAGATGGACTGCCGATTTGGCTCTCGGAGCGATCATGCAAGAGCGGCGTATGCTCAACAGGGATCTGGATTGAAATGGAGTGATCCTGAGTCTTCGCTGGAGTTGGGGTACTGGGCGCCGTTCGTCTCTCCGACAAAAGATCCCCCATAACCACCACACCAATGTAAGTGACGTACAATCCAAGCATAGAGATTCCATCGGATAGATCGAGAGTGCCATCGCGAAGAAAAGAGAGAACGAGTATGACAGCCAGCATATACGTGCCTACGTCACGTACGAAGGCAACGGGTGGTATGTCGAACGAGTAGAACACCATTATAGATCCACACACAATTGCCACCGTAAACACAGCGGCCCCCATGATCTCGCCCATGGCCATGGTGCCAGCGTCTTTATCCATGGCTCGGAAGGTCGAAACGACATCTGGGAATCCGTTGCCAAGTGCCAAGAGTGTTACACCCACGATGCTATCGCTCATACCCCACTTGGCCGCAATCGACGATAAGTTCGGGCAGAAAAAATCACTGGCTACAAGTCCCAACACGCTAAACAGCACGAGTAGCCAAAGCACGAACATGAGTGACACAAGTCCAACTAGCACGTGAGAAACCGAAAGAGTTTGCACGCGTGCGGATGCGCAGTAGTACAACGACAGGTATGGGTAGATGGATGTATGCGCACAATGGTCATGTACAAAGCTGCAGGCTTCCTGGGGCGACAAGGATGTTCCGATGGGCGTACAAGAATCTTCACGCAGCATCTCTCCCATGGCATATGCGGCTGGTGTGCGTGCATGGATCGAGCCCATGCACGCACATACCAGCGCCACACACCATAGCAACAGCAACAAGCCTGGCTGTTGCCGTTGCATGAGCCGTAAGCCACACGCACGTGTGGGACGGCAAATGTCAACCTTGCGCCGGACGCGGATCGAGTGATCGATCGGGACAGATCGGCAACGCCCACATGAACACGCCGAGTGCGAGGAAAGGGGGGCCCAAGCGAGCGTGGAGGGGAGGGAGCGGCGACACGTGCGGCCAAAATGGCTCTCTCCCCATGCCAGGTGCATCCACGAGCGTCCCTGTTTCATACATGCACCGCTGGCGGGCTGTATGGCCAGTTGGTCGACGTGGGATTCGTGTTGGTGCATCCTCCTCAAAGAGGACACATGCGCAGCGCGTGGACACGCAGACTCGACATGAATCACGACAAGAACGTGAACAGACGCGCGGCGTTCCTCATGCCATGCCAGGAAGCCGCTTAGACGAGCTTATGCGGCATCCGCTCCTTTTTTCCTCCAAGCAGACGCCGCCGCGCTACCCCATCATTCTATGTCATGGATTGTATGGATTCGATGTGCGTGGGCCGTTCATGGGGCTTGAGTACCACTACTGGTCCGCCACACTGGACGTGCTCCGAGAACGTGTGGGTGCCGAGGTGTACGCGTTTGCCGTGCCACCCACAGGCTCGATACAGCAGCGCGCAGAAGTTTTGCACAATCTGTTGCTGCAGCAAGGTTTCCCGCCCGGCCAGCCGCTGAACTTTGTGGGGCATTCCATGGGTGGTCTGGATGCACGATACCTCATTTCCTGTATTCGGCCGCGCGAATATAAGCCCGTAAGTCTTACGACACTGGCAACGCCGCACCGCGGGAGCCCATTCATGGATTGGTGTAACACAAATATTGGTGTGGGGCTTGAGCTCATCGATGCGATGATGAGCGAGGTACGCCCGAATACGGTGCCGGACGATGCGCCGAATCGTGCTCCGTTCAGCCTCAAAGCGCCGCTGTTCACGCGCGACAAGGCCGATGTCCAGAAGAATCCTTTGAGCCGCGCACTAGCGACGGTATCGACGGCTCTTTCGTCCTACATTCTTGCGTTGTTCGATCAGCCTGCGTACGCGATGCTGTCAACACGCTACATGACGCGCTTATTTAATCCGGCCGTACCCAATGTGCCTGGACTTCGCTACTTTAGTGTTGCGACGCGCACGCCGGCGATGTCGGTCCTGCATCCGCTATGGCTTCCAAAGCTCATTCTTGACAAGGCGGCCACGACGGGCTCGTGTGGTGCTGACGCGGACGGAAGTTCCGCAGCACATCGCACTCTGGACGCTGGAAACGACGGGCTTGTGAGCGTGACTAGTGCTCAGTGGGGCGAGTTTCTGGGTGTGATGGAAAATTGGGACCATTGGGACATTCGCGGTCCTGGTGGCACGAAGCGCTTGCGTCCCGCACGCTCCGAGGTCGACCACGACGCGCAGACTGGCAAATGGTCTGCTTGGTGGAACAGGGTGTCTGATTGGCTGCCGACTCGGCGCGGACAGTCGGAGACAAGACCAGCGGCACAAGCATCACACAAAGACCAAGAGTGGAATTGGCGCGAGGCCGCGCTGAGCGAGTACGAGGAAACAACACACACGGAGCGATCAGAGATGCCGTTTCCTGCTGCTGCGTATGCGCTCTCGTCTGCATACGAGAAGGGTGTCGACGCTCAGGAAGCATCGAAAATCGCTCAGCGCTTGGCAGATTGGATCTCGTCACACCTGCCCTCTTCTGGAAAACCTGTAGAAGCTGATTCTTCAAAACCATCTGACGACTCGGGTATGCTTCTCGCCTACCTCACCAAAGACCACCCCCATCGTACAGACGATGCCCATGACGACTCGCTTGGCGAGAGTCGTACAGCTCGAGCGCTGCGTGCGAAACTGGATACCATGCCGACATCGTCCCGAGCGGAACGCGTCTCTACGGCTCTGTTAGAGATTTTCCCATTCCTCGTCAATGCAGGCCACGATGGATCTTTGGGTGCATCGAACGACACATTTGAACGCTTTTGGACGGCTGTCTGTCGAAATTTGTATGAAGAAGGGTTTTGATAGGTCTAATGCAAGCGGATGGATGTGGAGGTCAGGCATGCATCCTGAGCCATGACGACACCCAAGTGTCTTGGCAGGTTACCAAAACGCCAGTGCGAGCAGCCAGAGAAGTGTTGTGCGTATTTGTAGTCTAGTCTCCGCTCGTATCAAGCCTACATGCCCGCTTCCGGAGCTCAGATGACAGGTATGTATGTGCTAGCGGTCATGACATTCATGGCCGCCGTGCATGGTGCTGTATGGGATACGCAAAAGTATGGACGTGGGCGTCTACCACGCTATGATGATGTGATCAGGCCTCTCGAGTGGGGCCAGCTTCAGGTGCTTCATACGACTGATATTCACGGCTGGTATCAGGGGCATTCAAAGCTGTCGCCACCCGAGCCTAATTACAGCGGTGACTGGGGCGATTGGATTGCATTTACGCAACACATGCGCCGGCGTGCGAATGAGCAAGGCACCGACTTACTCCTTGTTGACACAGGTGACCTACGTACGTATACTGATCTCTATCATGTATACTTACGTGCAACTCGTAGACGACGGAAATGGTCTGTCTGATGCATACCCCGAGCTGTCCCCCGATGACCCAAAGCACAAGTGGGCTGTGAACGGCCACATTAGCAACGAGGTGTTTGCTATGGCAGATTATGACTTGCTCACGATCGGAAACCATGAATTGTACAACTTCAGTGTTGCGAGAGATGTGTATGAGTACTTTGTGCCGCATTGGGGCGACCGATACCTGACATCGAATGTCAACATTTCG
>ERZ501061.633-NODE-633-length-10644-cov-3.884503_pt1 | contig 10644 bp, 7 predicted proteins | sample MGYA00510854_ERZ501061 | MGnify/ENA primary metagenome ERZ501061 (study PRJEB25958, sample SAMN03398515) | human skin metagenome | study: EMG produced TPA metagenomics assembly of the Human Skin Microbiome Metagenome (human skin metagenome) data set.
GCGTCAACTTCAACTAATAGCGCTATCACAACAGCTAGCCAGTCAACCACAACAGCTAGCCAGTCAAATTCACAGTCAAAACTGTCTGAATCGCAAATCAATGCCAAAAATGCCGCGGTTTATGCAGGTCCAGCGGTGCGCAAACTTACGCGCCAATTGGGTGTTGATGTCAGTGAGGTGACTGGCACGGGCGCTAATGGGCGTATTGTCAAAGAAGACGTGTTTGCTTATGTCAAGAATATGATAAAAGCAGTTAGCACGCCAACCGCTGCAAACAAGGACTCTGCGCCATCAGCGGCTCGCTCAGGATTACCTAATTTACCCGATATGAGTAAAACGGAAATTTGGGGAGAAATTGAGCGCCAAGATTTGACCCGTCTACAAAAAGTCTCAATTCCACAGCTTAATTACAATACCTATTTGCCACAAGTCACCCAGTTTGATTTGGCAGATATTACCGATGTTGAAAAATTGCGTGGCGACCTAAAAGATGAGATGAAAAAAGAAGGCGTGAGTCTCACCATTCTGGCTTTCATCATGAAAGTAACCGCTTACGCGCTGATGCAACATCCAAAATTTAACAGCCATTTAAGCGATGACAATACCCAAATTATCATCCGTAAATCTGTGAATTTAGGCTTTGCCGTCGCAACCGAGGAGGGTTTGACAGTTCCTGTCATTCAACGTGTAGAGCAAAAAGGCATCAAGCAACTAGCGATTGAAATCGGTGAGCTTGCCAAAAAAGCGCGTGATAAAAAACTATCTGCCAAAGAGTTAACCGGCGCGTCATTTACGATTTCAAGTCAAGGCAATCTTGGCGGTACTTACTTTACGCCGCTGGTCAATTGGCCACAAGTTGCGATTTTAGGCGTGAGTGAATCTAGCATTCAGCCACGTTGGAATGAGACCAAAGGCGAGTTTGAGCCACGTTTAATGCTACCGTTGTCATTATCGTATGACCACCGTGTGATCAATGGTGCGGACGCTGCGGTATTTACCCGATATATTGCAAAATTACTAGCAGATCCACGCCGCGTGTTGTTATAAGTTTTAGGTCAAAAGAACCTAGCGTGTTATATCCATGCTAGGTTTTTTTTGACCCTAAAAAAAGCCCTTAGTCAAAACTAAGGGCTTTATGAATGCCAACAAGCTTATTTTTCGGTTTTTGCTAAGAAGAACCAAGTATCTAACACAGAATCAGGGTTCAGTGAAACAGAAGTAATACCTTGTTCCATTAACCACATCGCTAGGTCTGGATGGTCAGAAGGACCTTGTCCACAGATACCGATATACTTGCCTTGTGCGTTACAGGCATCGATAGCCATTTTCAGTAGTTTTTTAACCGCTGGGTCACGTTCATCAAATGATTGAGATACGATACCCGAATCACGGTCAAGACCAAGGGTTAACTGGGTTAAATCGTTTGAGCCGATTGAGAAACCATCGAAGTATTGTAAAAACTCTTCTGCCAATAAGGCATTGGTTGGCAACTCACACATCATGATGACGCGTAAACCGTTTTCACCACGTTTAAGACCATTTTTCTCAAGCAGTTCTAGTACCTTACGCGCTTCTTCTGTCGTACGTACGAATGGAATCATGATTTCAACGTTGGTTAAGCCCATTTCATCACGAACGCGTTTTAATGCACGACATTCTAATTCAAAGCAGTCACGGAAGTTTTCTGATACGTAACGGCTTGCACCACGGAAACCGAGCATTGGGTTTTCTTCAGAGGGCTCGTATAGTTTACCGCCGATTAAGTTTGCATATTCATTCGATTTAAAGTCAGACATACGTACGATAACTTTCTTATCTTTAAATGCGACGGCTAGGGTTGAAATACCTTCAACCAATTTATCAACGTAGAAATCAATCGGTGAAGCATAACCTGCCATGCGCTCTTGAATCGCTTGTACGATTTCGCGTGGTAGGGTGTTCATGTTAAGTAGTGCTTTTGGATGCACACCAATCATACGGTTGATGATGAATTCTAACCGTGCTAGACCCACCCCTTCATTAGGGATTTGGGCAAATCCAAAGGCGCGGTCAGGGTTACCCACGTTCATCATAATTTTAAATGCCAAGTCTGGCATGGACTCAATTGAGTTGTTTTGGATTTCAAAGTCCAATTGACCTTCGTAGATATAACCGGTATCACCTTCTGCACAAGATACAGTGACTGCTTGACCATCGGTCAATAGGTCAGTGGCGTTACCACAACCCACGATGGCAGGGACGCCCAATTCACGCGCGATAATTGCCGCGTGACAGGTACGACCACCACGGTTAGTGATGATAGCAGCGGCACGTTTCATGACGGGTTCCCAGTCTGGGTCAGTCATATCAGAAACAAGGACGTCACCTTCTTGTACTTTATCCATTTCATGGATTGAGTTGACCACGCGTACAGTACCTGCGCCGATACGTTGACCAATTGAACGACCTTCACAGATGACATCGCCTTTTTCTTTAAGGATGTAACGCTCCATGACATTTTGACTTTCACGGCTTTTTACGGTCTCTGGACGCGCTTGCACAATGAATAATTTGTTACTGTCACCATCTTTTGCCCATTCGATATCCATCGCATGACCATAATGTTTTTCGATGATTAACGCTTGTTTGGCAAGTTCAACCAACTCTTCATTGCTCAGTGAAAATTGGTTGCGTTCTGCTTTGTCTACTGGGACTATTTTGACTGATTTGCCGGCTGAATGCTCGTCCGCATAAACCATTTTTTGTTGTTTGCTGCCGAGGTTGCGGCGAATAACCGCAGGTTTGCCGGCATTTAATAACGCTTTTGAAATGTAGAATTCGTCAGGGTTCACCGCACCTTGCACGACCATTTCACCCAAGCCATAGCTTGCGGTGATAAATACCACGTCATTAAAACCACTTTCGGTATCAATGGTGAACATCACACCTGAAGTGCCTGTCTCTGAACGTACCATGCGTTGTACGCCAGCTGATAAGGCAACACCTGCGTGCTCAAAACCTTTGTGAACGCGGTAAGCGATGGCGCGGTCATTATATAAAGAAGCAAAGACTTCTTTAATAGCAATCAAGATATTGTCAATACCACGGATATTAAGGAAAGTTTCTTGTTGACCAGCAAATGAGGCGTCTGGTAAATCTTCGGCAGTGGCTGATGAACGGACCGCAACAGCGATGTCCTCGCCTTGGCTCATCTCGGCAAAGGCATCACGGATTTCTTGTTCCAAATCTTTAGGCAACTCTTGCTCAATAATCATGTCGCGGATTTTTTTACCCGTGGCAGTTAAAGCTGCCACATCATCCACATCCAGACCTTGAAGCGCGTCTTTGATTTTGTCTTGAAGACCGGTACCGATTAAGAATTTGTTAAAAGCTTCAGACGTTGTTGCAAAACCACCTGGTACGCTTACCCCTAAATCCGTTAGGTGACTAATCATTTCACCTAATGAAGCGTTTTTACCGCCTACTTTGTCAATGTCATTTTTGCCTAACTTGTCGAGTGAGATAACTTGTGCGTTCAAGGTGATAACTCCGTGAAATAAAGATTATTTTGAAAAGATTATAACGGTATTTCGTAGAAAATTCATCTTAAAAAATCATTTTCTAGCAAAAAATTTATCATTTTAAAAAATTGTCAGCCATCAACAATTCAACTAAAATTTTGCTTGGATATCTTTGAGTTTAAGGGGATAAAAACGTAGATAAGCCATCAATGACAATAACTGATGGCTAATTAAGCGTCGATTTGTTAGATTAAAGCCTACAAGTCACGTATAATAACAAACTCTCGACCTGTAAGACAAACGCCTGTAAGACAAATGCCTGTGAGACAAAAGATAGTGTCTGCACTGATAACGACATTAATAAGATGATATTCACTGCCAAAAACGCGGTGAATGAATGGGGTTAACCCCCAATGTCAGTAGTGTCAGTTTAAACCAGTGTTAATTTAAATTAGTATGGACGCTTCTTGTCATTTTTTTGGATAATTTTTCATGACCATTGAGCAAATCAAAGCCACGATTCAAAATAAAGACGCCTTAAATTTTGCAAATTCGCAGTCGTTGCGAAGTGTGTTTTTTATCTCCGATGGTACCGCGATTACGTCTGAAACCCTAGGTCGTTCTATTTTAAGCCAATTTCCCAACGTACCTTTTGAGACCCGGGTTATTCCTTATGTTGATACCCTCGATCGCGCCGATGAAGCGGTCAATCAAATCAATCTTGCCCACCAGCGTGATGGGGTAAAGCCGCTAGTCTTTGATACCATCGTTGACCCTGTGATTCGTGAGCGAATCAACGGTGCAGATGCCTTTAACTTGGATATTTATGAAGGCTTAATCAGTAAAATTGCTGATGAAATCAAAGTACAACCTGCACCGCATACCGGTCATGCCCATGGGGATGTCGATTCTGAAAACTATAAATCGCGTATCGATGCGGTGCATTTTGCTTTAGACAATGATGATGGCGCGCGTACCACCCATTATGATGCGGCAGATATTATTTTGATTGGGGTATCACGTTCGGGCAAAACGCCCACCTGTTTATACCTAGCGTTGCAATTTGGTATTCGTGCGGCAAATTATCCATTGACTGAAGATGATTTGTATGAAAATTCGTTGCCCAAAGCGTTAAAGCCTTACCGTGACAAACTGTTTGGCTTGGTGATTGACGCCGATCGACTGGTAAAAATTCGTAACGAGCGCCGCGCAGGTAGCCGCTATGCAAGTTACCAGCAATGTCAGCAGGAATTACGCGCCATTCAAGGTATTTATATTTCTCAAGGGATTCCAAATATTGATGTATCAACAATGTCGATTGAAGAAATCGCGACGCGTATTTTACAGATGACGGGGTTAAAACGTCGAATTGGTTAATGTAATCTCTTAACCTACGGTTAATTTATCGCATTTTACATTTTATTTAAAAATTTTTTATTCATTATCAAGGCTTAAAATATGGGAGCTAATATGCCAAAAAAACGGATTAATGACAAAGTCACTCAAATTCCCCCTACAAACAATGACAACGAAAACATCTGTGATTCCAACACACAGTCAATTATTGAACCCCAAGAAAATATTACCGAAATTTTGGCAAAACCAACCAAAACTGAAATTTCGGATTCTGATAAAAAAGCCAATACCGTCAGTATCAGTGAAGACGATGATAAGGTCAAACATTTTGATGATGCATCGGTGCATTTTGATTTAATTAGCCCGCTAGATAACACCCGTATCAATTTAAAGCGTTACAAGCGTCAAGATGCCGTTAGCCATGCCTATGATTATGATGCTATTGTGATTGGCGCAGGACCCGCGGGTGAAGCAGCAGCGATGAAAATCGCCAAATCTGGGCAAAAAGTTGCCGTGATTGATCCACGCAAACAAGTGGGCGGTAACTGTACGCACGTAGGCACGATTCCAAGTAAAGCATTGCGTCAGTCGGTGTTTAATATTATCGGTAATCGCCGCGATCCTATCTTAAACCAAGGCATTGACTATCACCAGATTCCACTCAATAAAGTATTAACCAAAGCGCGCGAAGTGGTGCGTAATCAGGTAGAAACCCATACCCGTTTTTATGAGCGCAATCAAATTGACTTAATCAATGGTTGGGCAAGTTTTAAAGATACCCATACCATTCATATTGATATGAGTGATGGTACCGAGCAGGACATTACCTTTGAACAAGCTATTATTACCGTGGGTAGCCGTCCTTATCGCCCAGATTTGTTAGATTTTAGCCATCCTCGCGTGTTTGACTCCGATAAAATCCTACAAATGGATTATGTGGTACAGCGCATTATTATTTATGGCGCAGGCGTGATTGGCTGTGAGTATGCGTCTATTTTTACCGGTCTTGGCTATAAAGTAGATTTGATTAATACCCAAGAGCAGTTGCTTAGCTATTTGGATGATGAGATTTCTGACGCGTTGTCGCATGACTTTAGACAATTTGGCGTGTTAATTCGCAACAAAGAAGAAATCGAACGGCTAGAAACTTATGATGACTGCGTGATTTTATACCTAAAAAGTGGGAAACGCATCAAGTCAGATGCTATTTTATGGTCAAACGGTCGCTCAGGTAATACCGACAGTCTCAATCTTGCGGCCATCGGACTCACCGCAAACAGCCGTGGTCAACTCAAAGTCAATGAGCATTACCAAACCGATATTCCAAATATTTATGCAGCAGGGGATGTGATTGGCTGGCCATCGCTTGCATCGGCAGCTTATGACCAAGGGCGCTGCGCCGCTGCTTATATGGTGGGTGATGAAAATGCACAACCTGTTCGTAGTGTGCCAACGGGTATTTATACCATTCCTGAAATTTCAAGTATTGGTAAAAACGAACAAGAATTAACCGCCGAAAAAGTGCCGTATGAAGTCGGTCAAGCTTTCTTCAAACACCTTGCCCGCGCACAAATCATCGGTGAGCGTAGTGGGGTGTTAAAAATACTGTTCCACCGTGAAACCTTAGAGATTTTGGGTATCCATTGTTATGGCAATCACGCCTCTGAGATTATTCATATCGGACAAGCAGTGATGGAAAGTAAAGGCGGCAATACATTAGAATACTTTGTCAATACTACCTTTAACTACCCAACGATGGCAGAAGCCTATCGCGTTGCTGCGCTCAATGGTCTTAATCGGGTGTTTTAATGGCGCAGATTAATGTAAAGCTACAACCCCAGTACCTAAAATTACAACCGCAGTTGCAACAAGCGCTAGCTGAGTTAAAATTGCAGCTATCGGATGAGCAGCAATTACAGCTACTGTACTATCTACAGCAGCTGTTATTTTGGAATAAAGCGTATAATTTGACCGCTATCAAAGATGACCAACAAGCGTTAATCAAACATATCTTTGATAGTTTGTCGATTGTACCATTTTTGCCAGCCGGTGATTTGCTAGATATTGGGACGGGTGCGGGTTTGCCAGCGGTGATGGTGGCTATTTGTCAGCCACAACGTGCGGTGACAGCGCTCGATAGTAACCAAAAGAAAATTCGCTTTATCAAACAAGTCGCCAGTGAATTGGGGTTAAAAAATCTAACACCGGTTGCCAGTCGTATTGAAGCGCATGCAGGTAGTTATCAAGTGATTACCTCAAGGGCGTTTGCATCACTGGTGGATTTTGTCACCCATAGTCAAAGCAAATTGGCAGACAATGGTATCATTTGTGCCATGAAGGGGGTTGAACCTGTTGACGAGATTCAAGCCCTTCAAAATGAGTGGCAAATTAACACCCAAGTGTTAACCGTGCCAGAGCTCCATGAATCACGCCATTTGATTTATTTGCAAAGATAAACATCCCATTTTAGCCAGTTTTACCGGTATTAGGGTTTGAAAAACTGGCTGTTTTTGACTACAATTTTCAACCTTTTTATCAACACATTGCGAGACAGTTCATGGATATTTTAGCCATTGCTAATCAAAAAGGTGGGGTGGGCAAAACCACCACCGCGGTTAATTTGGCAAGTGCACTGGCACATCGCCGCAAAAAAGTTTTACTGATTGATTTGGATGCCCAAGGCAATGCGACCACGGCATCAGGGCTAGATAAACGCGAGTTAGAGTACAGTATTGCTGATGTGCTATTAGATGATTTGCCAATCCATGAGGCGATTGTCAAAACCCCGCATGGGTTTGATATTGTCGGTGCCAACAATGAATTGTCAGGCAGTGATTTGCATTTAAGTCAAAAGCCTGAAAATCATGCAATTTTGTCAAAAGCCATGCAGCAGCTCGCTGATATGCCTGCCAAAAACGGCCGCGCGACTAAGCCGTATGATTTTATCGTGATTGACTGCGCCCCGAGTTTAAGTTTACTGACCATCAATGCAATGTGTGCCACATCAGGGGTGATTATTCCGATGCAATGTGAATATTTTGCATTGGAAGGATTGGCGGATTTATCGCAAACCATTGAGCGTTTGAAGTCGCTAAACCCAAACTTGCATATCCGCGGTGTGTTAAGAACCATGTTTGATCCGCGCAACACCTTGGCAAATGATGTCTCTATGGAATTGATTGAGCATTTTGGTCCGATTTTATTTAATACCATCATTCCCCGTAATATTCGTCTAGCAGAAGCACCGGCGCACGGCATTCCTGCGCTTGATTATGAGATGAATTCAAAAGGCTCACAAGCGTATATTCGCCTTGCCAATGAAATTATCAAGCAAAGTCGCCAATTCCAACTTGCCTAACTTAAGCTGTTTAGGCACTTTTTTTGTTAACTTGTTGGCAAGTGCGCACTGGCAAAAGCAATGAAAATATTTTTCAAGCTATGGCGAATCTGCTAAAATAGCCAGTTCAAAAATGGCGGCATCGATTTAATTTTTTATCAGTCATTTTTAACTATTTAATGGCATTGGGAATTTCGACATGGTTAAAAAGCGTGGATTGGCATCAAATCGAGGACTTGATGCGTTACTCGGCTCAATCAAAACAGAAAAATTGATTACCGGTAATCTAATCGATGCGAGTGTTCGAGCCGCTGTCGATGACGCGAAAAGCGCTGAAAAACTAAATGCCAAATCGAGCGATGATGGGCAAAATGTCTCGGATGATGAATCAGCCGAAGCTAGCGACACTAGAGCCATAGCTAAAAAATCGCCTACAGCTGCGGTAACCCCCAACCCAGTCCCCCCAAAATCCGCCCAAACACTAAAGTCCAATACCTATAACTCACCCATCAATAACGATGATAACGATAATAATAATATTGCTGGCTTAAATTTGATGCATATCAACGTCGCGTATTTGCAGCGTGGCAAGTATCAGCCGCGCCTTGATTTGGACGAAGATGCCTTGCAAGAGCTGGCAACGTCTATCAAGCAACATGGCGTGATGCAGCCTATTGTGATTCGACCCTTAGCCAAAGTATTGCCCAATTCCCCGATTACCCATGAAATTATCGCGGGTGAACGTCGCTGGCGTGCGGCGCAAATTGCAGGTTTAACCCATATACCCGCCATCATGCGCCCCATGTCAGACGACTTGGCAATCGCTTTGGCATTGATTGAAAACATCCAACGGGAAGATTTGAGTGTCATGGAACAGGCTGCCGCATTGCAGCGTTTTCATGATGAGTTCGGCATGAGCCATTCGCAAATTGCGGATGTGGTGGGTAAGGCGAGAACAACGGTTTCTAATTTGCTGCGTTTGAACCAATTACATGACGATGTCAAACAGGCGTTAAATGAAGGGCAGATGGACATGGGGCATGCCAGGGCATTATTGGCGCTGTCACCCAAACAGCAGCCGGTTATTGCCAAAAAAATTATACAGGGTCAATTGACCGTTCGTCAGACTGAAGCCTTAGTCAAAGACATTTTAAATCCAAAAGCACCGACACAAAGCCAAGAAATTGATTATGATAGGCTGCGACTGAACCAACACCTCTCTGAACAACTTGGAGCCGTGGTAAAAATCAAAGGCTCTTCAAAAGGTAAGGGGAGTATTGAGATATTTTTTCACAATGAAGAGGAATTACAAGCTTTGATTGTGCAGTTCCAGTCGCAACTTGAGCATTAATCTTGCGCATTAGATTAGTTTTCTCAATTTATTAGTCATTGACATGCAAAGGCAGTATAACCGATGTGGGAATTAGTTAAAGCAGGCGGTTGGTTGATGTGGCCCATTGTCCTATGTTCGATTTTGATGTTGATTATCATCATTGAGCGCGCGATAAAACTTAAAGTCAGTACAGTGACACCCGCCCATCTGCGTGAACAATTGATGCAGCATTTGATTGAGCAGGGCGATATTGATCGTGAATCGCTTGAGAATGTCAAACTCAATTCGCCTTTGGGTGATATCCTTGCTGCAGGACTCATGAATCGCCAGCATGGAATTGATTCAATGACCATGCATATGGAAAACCGCGCCAGTATCACCATTCACCAATTAGAAAAACATATCAATATGCTGGGTACCATCGGTGCTATCGCCCCATTGTTGGGTCTGTTAGGTACCGTACTGGGGATTATTTCATCCTTCTTAGCCATTACTGAAGGCGCAATGCAAGATCCGACCATGCTGGCAGCTGGCGTATCGCAAGCGCTGATTACCACAGCAGGGGGCATGCTGGTTGCGATACCTGCAGTGATGGCGTACCGTATTTTTCAGCGCCGTATCATTGATATCAATGCCGCGTTTGAACAAGAAGCGGGTTTGATGATGCAAGAATTACTGGACAATGGTCTAATCACGCCTCGTTAATGGCGTATAGCTGCGTAAAAGAGTCAACCCATGCGATTTCGTAAACCCACGGTCGAACCTTTAGAAATCAATCTTACCCCGATGATTGATTGCTTGCTGTTTTTGATTGTTTTTCTACTGCTGTCGACCACCTTTAACCATTTTAGTAAACTCAATATCATTTTGCCGCAAGCAGAGGGCGTACCGATTACCGAGAAAAGCAAACGCATTGAAATCGCGGTGCAAAAAGATGGTAGCTATTTGGTCAATGGCATTGCTTTATCTGGTAATGGCGAAGCTGAATTGAAGGCGATGATCCGTCAAGAAGCAGGTGAAGACCGAAAGCAGCTATTTGTTATCTCTGCGGATGCCGATACTAGTCACCAATCGGTGGTTAAGGTGATGGATATAGCAGGTAAAATGGGCTTTATGAC
>ERZ501061.636-NODE-636-length-10571-cov-4.272822_pt1 | contig 10571 bp, 7 predicted proteins | sample MGYA00510854_ERZ501061 | MGnify/ENA primary metagenome ERZ501061 (study PRJEB25958, sample SAMN03398515) | human skin metagenome | study: EMG produced TPA metagenomics assembly of the Human Skin Microbiome Metagenome (human skin metagenome) data set.
AAGCTCGAATACGATGCTGACACATCAACCTATCACTTGGAATACGGAGTTGCACGCGACGGCTCCGCTGAACCTGTGACACATACAGAGTGTGTGCTGTGGTGCAATATGGAGGTTTGGTCGCCGAACATAGACGTGAGAGTGACACCGGCGCCGGCGTCTGTCTCTTGCCTCCGACGCCACCGACTCGCTGGTGGTGGCGGCCTTTGGCTCACGATTGAGCACTTAGCCGATGATGTGCAGAGAGAAGCCGTCTCAATCGTCGTTCGCAAGGGCCCTTCTCAGTCCACAGAGCGCGGCGTCGTCTTGCTGAATGGAATGCGTGTGCGCGTCGATACGGAGGGACTCAATCCTGCGCAGCTGCATGCACTGGCACACAAAAAACGATCCAAGCCGCGTCGTGTACCATTAGATTGGATGTACCAAGGCCTCAGTCCCAAGTCGAAGAGCGCGGCAGCAACGTTGAGCAACGACACTGCCACAGCTGCTCATGCGGATGCTCTGTCAGATGCCGACACAAGTGCTGATGCTGACTCCGTTCTTGCTAGCCGGCGTGCCCGTGCAGGTCATATGCCCTCAGACATACCGGAACGTGTCCCAATCGATACAGATGGTGTGGAGACACCGGATACTGAATTCAAGCCAGAGGCCTCTGAACATGGCATTGATCTAGTTCCCAAAGCTGGCGAAGGTTCTGCGCGCAACTCTGATGTCAAATCGAAGATGACCCGGTCTGCCTCCAGCTCAGCCTCTCAGTCTCGATCTCGTTCACAGCCTCAGTCGAAACTATTATCAGAATCGCCATCACAGTCTCAGTCCCAAGCTCCGACGGATTCCATCGCTGAAACCAAAGAGGGGCCAGAATTGACAGTCCCAGCCATGCATGCGGCTCTCCAGGCGTTGACACTTCTTCGGCACATCCACTCTGAGCGACATCCCAACCCTGCTGGGCCACAAGCGAACTGGTCATTTGTTTCGGAGAAGCACGGCTTGTACATTCATCGGCGAATGATCGAGAGTGTATCAGCGAAAGTCATGGTGTACAGGACCGATAAGATCATACAGGGCGTCGCAGCTGACGAACTTCTGCCCCTCGTAACATATCCGAGCGTCCGGTGTGCCTGGGACGAGAACTGGGCTTCAAGTCGTTTGCTCGAGAGCTTTGGAAGTGGCGCCTCGACGTCGCTATGGACATCGAAAGGTAGTTTTCCATTCTCTCCGCGCATGTTCATCGTCTCTAGCATGTCAGCACACAGCAGCGGTAGCGGCGGCCGCAGTGATGATGCCACCTCCATCGACACGTCGTCAACCGTGACTCACCAACCCGTGTATTTTCATGCATCAGCATCAAGTGACGCTTCTCGCTGGGATTTGAAAGCTTTGCTCCCCGCGTCGCTGCCGACAGGCACTGTGCTTCTGGATGGCTGGATCTTTGAGAACGTGGATCCTTACAGCATGGAACAGTATGCGATCCCCAGTACGCGCTGTATTCATGTTATGGCTATCGATTACGGTGGTGTGCCGAGCGGGATCAACACACTATGGAATGCGTCACTCGCACAAGCTGTTCTCCAACTTGAGCGTTGTATCAAGAGTTACGGTCCACTTCCATCTGTTCGCACACCGCCTCGATGCTTGTTTGTCTGTGGTGATGGTCGTCAAGATGACCAGGACCATGTTTGGGTACTTCGACGTAGTCGACGTGCATCGACACTCATTATGAGCGACTTTGACCGTACCTCACGCACATGGCAAGTGCTCTTATATGTCCGGAACACATCATCTTCCATCGTTGCCGGCACCGGTGATAAGAACCAATTAATAAATACCCCGGCTTTAGACAACAGATGTACGGACATCTCGACGGCAGCAGCATCGGTGACAACGCCATCTACGGTGTCAAGCCTGCCTGCAACGGCCACCGCAACATACACTCCACACCGACCCGTATCCCCTTCTACCCAGCGTTTGTCGTCGCGGTCTTCAGCGTTCTTTCCCAAACGCACATCTTCCAAAGAGCCCACGCCTATCGCCGATGTCCAGGTGGAGCTGCAGCATTATCCACTGGGCTATGCTGTTCAAATCCTTTGGTGCGAAACATCAGACACGTGCGATTTAACCACCCGACCAGACAAGGTTCCGAACGAGTCGTTGCCTGTTGAGGTCCAAATATTTGATGTCCCGCCAAGTGCTCTGCAGGCTGCAACGCATGCGCCTGACGAGAGGTCACATCGTCACTGCGTGCGAGTCACTCTTCCTTCTTCTGCGCCTGAACATGCGCGCATGAAATCTGCTCTTGTTTGTCTAGTAATCTCGCCTCTAGGCTCGCATGGTCAAGACGTATCATCTACACCGGCGCTGAGGACGCCAGCCATGACTAGTTCTACAGCCGCCGCCGCCGCAGCTCCAGCTCCAGCCTCATCCTCAACTGCGGTATCGCCAATGACCTCTCCACACGTTCCTGTAACTGTCAATGGCCGTGTAGCGGAGATCATATACGGACACGAAGCTGCACGCGATGCTCTGGACGTTGATGAAGACCAACTCGAGTATATTCGAAGAGATGAGTCCATTGTTTCTCGCTCAGGATGTATTCATGATGTTGGGCAGAGTGTTTTTAGCGTGCCTGTTGCCTCAATAACTGCTCAACCACCTGCGACGAAGCCAGTTGACGCAGTGCCTGCGCCAAAAGTGGAAGCAGATATCTCGCCATCATACAATGAGCTCACTGAAATACCGAGTCCGCAGTCTGGGGCAAACACATCTTCTCTTTTTGGCATCTTCCGTCCACAGTACAGGAATCGAATCTACGACGGGTTTGTTTCTCTCGTTACGGGCCAGCAAAAAAACCAGACAACGACGTCGAATTCTTCTTCTACGTCTGCCAAAAGTTCAGACCAAACTTCAAAGATGCATAGCCAACAGCGAAAACAACAACAACAGCAGCAGGAACAACAACAGCACCAACACCAACAACAGCAACTGGGATCATCTTCACTCTCTGGATTGCAAGCATCAGAGCGCACGGTTCGTCAACAAGCAAGGCGCTTCCGCTTGTCAACTCTGATACTTTTTGTGATCATTTCATTTTTATTAGGCTCATTGACACGCGCATTTGTGCAGCCAGCGGACTATGTCTTGGTGCCATACACTAGTGACAGGCAAGTGCCTGCAGCGCCGCATCGTCCCGTAACAGACGCTTCCAATGAGGGAAGTAGCAGCGAGTCAGTGCGTGTGATTGATCTAGCCGCTCGAGAGATCGACAATTTTGTTCGTGCGGCTCGACAGCTCCATACTTTTGCCCGTTTTGGATCCACTGAAACGGTTCCTAGCGAGTCTGCAACCCAATCTGACTCAATGCCAGACTATACTGGTCTCGTGCAATGGCGCGAAATGCACAAATTCCTCGATATTTATCTTCCTGGCCTTCCTTGGCGTCTAGTGGTGGGCCTGGCCGGTGTATAGAATAGTAGGCGTCAACAAATCGTTCCTAATTAGTGTGTGTACATGACTTATTCAAGTTGGCCTCCACCAGTCAGAGGGATCTAAGTTTGGGTATTTGACAGTGGAGCGACGTTTTTTATTGCTGTAGGTGCAGGGGAAGCAAGCGGATTTGTGATCGTGTCTCTTTCTTTGCGGCGTTTCTGACACAATTTTTCAAGTGAAAAATGCAGGCAGACGACGTCATATGGTCAGTCATCGGTCATCAGTTTTGCTCATACAAGATACGCTCATCGACACATTCAACATTTTGCCGAAATGAATACAACCTAACAGGCTTGTGCAATCGTCAGTCATGCCCCCTGGCCAACTCAAGATATGCCACTGTTCGTGAGCGAGAAGGCGTGCTATATTTGTACGTCAAGACAGCAGAGCGCGCACATTCCCCTCGACGACAGTGGGAGCGTATTCGCTTGTCAAACCGATATTCCACAGCTCTGGAGCAAATTGACAAAGAGCTTGTGTACTGGCCAAACTTCATCGTGCACAAGGCAAAGCAACGGCTCACAAAGATCACGCAGTACCTTATCAAAATGCGCAAAATCAAACTGAAGGAAGAAGAACAGCCAGAGCTTGTAGGTATCAAGAAAAAGACAGAGCGGCGCGAAGCCACTCGTGAGACAAAAGCTTTACGTGCGGCCAAGCTAGAGAAGTCGATTGAAAGGGAGTTGCTTGAGCGTCTCAAGCGTGGTGCATACGGTGATGCCCCACTTAACGTGAATGAAGATGTGTGGAATGCTGTATTAGAGAATGCCCAAGCTCGTGTGCCTGATGCCGAAAGCAGTGCGTTGGAGCTCGAGGAGGAGCTCAGTGACGAAGAAGCTGAAGAGGACATCGACGCTATGGATGCGGAGATGCGCGCGATCAACGAAGATGATGATGAATATGGACAACGAGAGTTCATATCCGACGACGAAGATGAGAGTGAAGATGACCTGGAAGATATGGATTCGGTACGTGGTAATAGTCAGTTTTTAACGCATTTCAGTTTGATGATTCGGAAAGCGGTGATGATGACGAGGATGAAGAAGATGAAGAAGATGGAGATGCAAGTGAAAAAGGTCCGAAGAGGAAATCTGGCAAGCGTCCACAACCGAAGCGTCCATCTTACGGCCGCCCTAATTCGAGAGGCAAACGAGGTAAGTGTTTCATATTTACGTGCTTATCACCAGGTCATCCACATGTCGAAGTCGAGTATGAGCGTGAAACGGAACCGCTCACTGCTGAACAACTCTCACAGTGGTGAATACGAAGTCACAGGGCTTAATGTCTGTCTGTTGTACATAACCACGTGGCCAACTTTTCTTACCAGTCCGTAGAAATATCTGAGTCGCTTGTTCGTTTAAGTGAATATTGGTTTCTCCACATTTGCGCTGAGCAACACTTTCACTGGCAACCAAACAGTCTATCCAACAGTCTCTTCTAGCGCGCAAAGAAGAGATGCCATGCCTAGTTCGGTGACGCAGCCTATGCGTGGTACGGATAAAAGTTTTTCGCCAGCTGTGCCGCCAAATGTTCGTAATAATCCGAAGCGGACTCGAAAAGGTACTTTAAAGGATGATAAACCCACTGTGCCATCAAGTGTGGCAAGCTCTGACTCGAACTGGTATGCCGTGTCGTCTTATTCGCAGTCATCATTGTCATCGTCATCATCAATTTCTAGTGTTGAGGAAGATTCTCCTTCCAAGTTGGCGAGGAGATGCCACAACAACAGCCTCGCTACATGGCGACGTCTTCGTGTATCTGGCTCGCCTAGTAAGAAAAATTGCGCTCGAATTCGGCGGAGCCCCCAGCGAAAACATTTGCCGCGACGCCGAACTCGAGCTCAGCCTTTACCTCAAAGAGTGAGCTCTTCCATACACCATGCACACCCCTTCAAGCTCGAGCCAAGCGTGCCAAAACAAAGTACAGCCCCGGTTTTTTCTCGTTCACCCCATTCTCGTCGTCTTCGTCGACTTGAGCGCATACCTTCTTATCCAAGTTTCTCATCAATCCCAGAATCACCCATACGTACATCTCATGCGTGTCAAGTGCAGCGAAACGTTAATAACTCGCAGAATACCGAAGCGCTTGCCAGCGCTGAGAACGACTATATATGGCTCGATGAATCTGACTCTGAACTGTCATCCGTTCCGAGCAAAAGCCCCCCCTCAACGGATTCTGACAGAAATCCAACACACAACCCGACACAACCCCCTACACCAGGGTCGCGAACATCTGAATTTCATGAACATGAGCCGGAAAAAAAAATTCCATCTAGGTCTCGGCCAATTCTTCTCCGTCGCCGACGCTCCTCGCTCATGCGCATGTGCCAAGAGCGTGGCCTTTCAGTACCGGCAGACTCAACGAAGGCCGTGCTCGCAGATCACCTTATATGTGAAATCTCTCCCCAAAAATTGCAAATGCCCGAAAGTACATCAAAAGAGCTTCCTGGCTTGGATCTTGAACGCTTGGACTTGGTCGACCATGAGATTTTACCGGAAAAACTCGAGAAACAGGAGAAAATCGGCAGTGGCGCATTTAAAGATGTGTACAAAGGCTTATATCATGTGTCGCGTACTCGTGTAATCAAGGTCGCGATATGTGATTTACGTGATGAACTGACGGAGATGGATATCAAGGAACTCACTTTCTTACGCGACTTGCGACATGAGAATATTGTTCGATTCATTGGAATCAGTCTTCCACCTCGTCCTGGCCCTGTGCCTTGTGCGATAGTGAGTGAGCTGTGTGAGAATGGCGATCTGTTCGATTATATTCGAAATGTGTCTCCTCCTTCAGATGTTGAGATCTTTGGCATTCTACTGCAAATTTCCCGTGGTTTAGAGTATCTCCATACCCGTAAACCCATGATTGTTCATCGTGATTGCAAGTCAACGAATGTTCTCATTACAGAACATGGTGTTGCGAAGATCAGTGACTTTGGACTGGCTCGTGTGAGACGCTCAGCCCGTGCAATGATACGCTCACTCGTTGGTACTGTCAATTGGCAAGCTGTTGAGCTCTGGTCAGCGAGGCCGCAATACAATGAAAAGGCCGACGTATGGAGTGCAGCCATGACATTCTGGGAAACTTTGCAGTGGCATCAGCCCGAGAAACGATATCCATTTCAGGGCATGAACGAACACCAGATCTACCTTAACGTGCGCCAAAAAAACCTACGGTATGTACAGGAAATTGATGATTCCATTTGCACACGACTAACGGTAACAATCTCAGACCATTTACGGGAAGCATTCGACGACGTTTTGGGGATGATATTGTAGATCTACTGAATCGCATGTGGGAGCAGTCACCCCGCGAACGACCAAGCATGTCAATGGTTTGTGTAGAGTTGGAACAGATCATAGAATGTCGTCGAAAAGCCTGCGCGAATACCTAGGCAATTTTTACTAAAAGACGCAACTGAAGGGTAGTCGTGGCTGGTATGTCTCTAGGAGGATTAGTAGGGTAAAAAGCGGCCATGTGGAGGACATGTGCGGATTTGAAAAAGTGCCAGAACAAAGTCCCGTGTCAAGTCTCAGGTTCACTTTACTGGAGACGCACTCAACTTTCAACCAAATTCCCAATTTCAAACATGGCCTCTTCTTCAAACATTTGCAAGTCTTTCATTAAAGCGATCCAGAGCCGTCGTTCAATCTATGCTCTTTCAAAAAAGCCTATTCTTCCGGATGCACAAGTGGTGCAGCTGATTCAGCAGGCGGTCCGTGAGGCGCCCTCGTCATTCAACGTGCAGAGCAGCCGTGTCGTCGTGCTTTTGGGCAATCAGCATGACAACTATTGGAAGCAAATTGTGCCTACAGCGCTTCGCCAAGTTGCAGGTGAGGAGGCTATGGAGGCATCGAAGAGCAAACTCGAGGCTTTTGCAGCTGGCGCCGGTACCATCCTCTTTTTCGAGGATGGCAACCTTATTAAGGGCCAGCAGGAAGCTTTCCCTCAATACGCCTCGAGCTTCCCTATCTGGTCGCACCACTCCTCAGGCATGGCCCAAATTTACACATGGACAGCTCTCGAAACTGAAGGATACGGTGCGAACTTGCAGCACTATGGCAACCTCACAGGCGAGACGCTCAAGAAGGTGTACAACTTGCCAGAGTCGTATGAGATCCAATGCGAAATGGTGTTTGGCTTCCCTGAGCAGCCAGCTGGTAGCAAGACATTCTTGCCGGATAACGAGCGCGTGGTTGTCTTCAAGTAGATAAGTTCACTCTTGAATCGACAATGTTGTTTAATATGAACGATGACTCTGTATTTGGGTATAGTGCCGAGTGAGGACGACCACTAAGAGTGTGTAGGCGTTTTTCTAGCGGTGTGTCCTGATTACTTTTTTCTATATGGGAACATATGCGTGCGAAGAACCTGTATGAATGGTGACGACGGTCGACATTCCGAGCAATATGTCACTTCGATGTGGTTGTATACGCAACAACCTTTGCGCTCGTCATTTCAAGATGTTGAATAAACACTGAGCGAAGTCGAAATTTCGTGCTCATTCGTTAGCCCAATCATGTGTGTCATCAGCGTTGGCCTGGTTTGCTATGCACGGACCTATTTGTGAATGATGATGCAAGCACAGGTTTACGTGGCGCCCGACCAAATTCCCGTGCTGAATTTTGGCAACTCAATTTCGATTCTAAATCCGAGTGGCTATTCGCTATCGACGAATTAACAACCATCATCGATCATGGCTAGCACGACGGCAACCAAGGAATTCCTTCAGGTCATCCAGAACCGCCGCACCATCTATGCACTCTCCAAGAAGACCATTCTGCCAGATGATGTTTTGATCAAGTACATCCAAGAACTTGTGCGTGAAGCGCCGTCGTCGTTCAATGTGATGTCGAGCCGCTGTGTGGTTCTTCTTGGAGCTCACCATGACAAGTACTGGGGCGAGCTTGTGCCGGGGGCACTCGTTTCTATCGTAGGTGAAGAGGGTCTCGCGGCGATGCGCCCCAAACTTGAAGCTTTCCGTCAAGGATACGGCACGATTCTTTTCTTCGAGGACCAGCAGCTGATCAAGGCTCAGCAAGAACAGTACCCGACTTACGCTCCGAGCTTCCCTATATGGTCACTTCATTCTTCGGGTATGGCACAGATCTATGTGTGGTCTGGCCTTGAAGCAGCTGGATATGGTGCAAGCCTTCAACACTACGGCAACCTGACGAGTGACGCGCTCAAGCAGCAATATAAGCTCCCTGCTTCGTACCAGATCCAGAGTGAGATGGTCTTTGGTTACCCTGAGCAAGGTGCACAGGAGAAGACATACAACCCTGACCATGAGCGCGTGATTGCATACGGCCACAGTGCCTAGATAGCTTATGACGCAAGTAGCATTACCCCCCAATTATTGTAACATTGTCATGTTGGGGGCCCCCTGAGGACGAGTGATGTTAGTTTATCGTTGCTCGTTGTGCCGCCCGAGGGATTCGAATAGATTCAGACCAATTGTTCGCAGCTCGTCTGCATGTCTTATTCCGATATGGATTGGCGACAACGTGTCTATTAATGGTTTAGAAATACATGTTGGGGCTGGTATGAAAGAATGGATCATATTCAAATATATACAACAGATGTGTTTGTGCGATCATCGGCATCAGAATTGGGCACTCCTCACGTTGTGGCGTCGATTCTCAAATGCTGACACCATCATTAATCCCGAGCTTAGGGGTCCTGCCGCTGGGACATGTAAATCATGCTGGAAAGTTACGAGCTTCCTGCGAGGCGCTTGGACGATTAATCGCTCATTTTCGAATCGTGCACGAATTCGAGACATGTCCGCATCTGCTGCGAATATAATTCGTCTTTCGAAATGTTCCCAACGATCAGAACCCCATTTATTTGCCATGACATGAAGAGTGCGGCGATGATGACCCTTCGTCGTGAGTGTGAGTCCATCAAGGCTGAATCCAGGCATATACATTACAACGGTATAGGCGTCGTGGGAAGTAGATACGGTGATGCGGTCATCATGGCTTTTCCCTAACGTGTGACTTGTGGACTCTTTAGTTTGAGGAGATGATGGGCGCGTCGTATCGATTTGTGAAAGGCTGGGTTTGTGGATTTGGACCGCAGAGGTGGGTGCGCCTGTAGAGATATTGGGTACATTCTCTTTGGACAGCATGTCCATCGGATCTGAAAAACTCCGGTCCAATTCGCTCACCGCTCGTGCCGAAACTGGTCTCGGAGTAGCCATAGGAGGCCATTGGCTACTCCCAGACAAATGTGCACCCTGTCGGGAGCTGGTTGGCCAGCTCTCTCGATCATTGCCAAAATCACAGGATGTTGTGGAAAGAGAGAGTTCGGCATTGACATCAGCTCGCGCACCCTCCAATGTTTCTATGCCATCGAAAGAGGCGTCTGTCGAGTGTCGCTGCAATTTATCGTTCGCATGCGAGGCATAATCAGTCATGTCAAAATGCTTAGGTGACGAGGAAAATGGTCCTGGATCCGTGACTGATTGTCGTGACCGCAACTTGTCGAATGGTGCATGCACGGACAACGACGGCGAGGGGCGGCGAACAAATAAATCAGCGCGGCGTCCGAACACAGGCGATATTTCTTCGTTGTCATCAATGTGTGAGGATTCAGAGTGACCTGTGATATCGTTCGGGTCGAGGAAGATATTCTGTGGTTCACTTGTCTCGACATGTCCAGCGATCAAACTGCGCCAACTCTCAGGATCATATTCTCTTTGTGTCGGTATGGATGGCGTCGATATGCCCTTCTGGGTAGGCGGATCATTAGGGCCATCGGTTGGCAATAAAGAACGCCATGATTCTGACGCTTGCTGCGACTCAATCGTGGGGCATTCGTAGGGTTTCGATGTCACATTCGTGAGCTTGGCGAGGGCAACCATCCTCGCTCCCAGCCTGTCCATGGTCAAGTCATCAGCAATCGGTTCGTTCTTGATGCGCATGAAGAATGCACTGAGTGGCTTTTGAGCTGATGGAATGTATCTATGCTCCAATCTAAGCTAAGATTGAAGCACAGTTACAGTCCTTGTGCCAAAAGCTATGATACGAGCTTGGTCACTTTCCTGCGAGTTCGCTCGTAAATATATGTTTGCGATT
>ERZ501061.638-NODE-638-length-10508-cov-3.894671_pt1 | contig 10508 bp, 5 predicted proteins | sample MGYA00510854_ERZ501061 | MGnify/ENA primary metagenome ERZ501061 (study PRJEB25958, sample SAMN03398515) | human skin metagenome | study: EMG produced TPA metagenomics assembly of the Human Skin Microbiome Metagenome (human skin metagenome) data set.
CATGAGTGGCGACGCTTATGCGTTTGGAAGCCGAATCCCACTGCAGAGTTACCATGCAGCGAAGCTCTTGCTTGGCCAGTCGTGTGAGCAGGGCGAGTCGCCCGCTGTGTCGCAGTATCGTGCTGTGTACGGCAACATAGTGAAGCCACTTCCTGATGAGCTCGAGTCTGGCTCGACGTGCGTGGTTCTTCCAAGCGAGGACTCGACGGCCTTTTGGCGCCCGGAAGAGCTTGTAGGCATGCAGCTCGATCACATGCGCGAGCTAGCGGAGGAAACGTCTGGTGAGCTTCTGAGCATCGGTCGCGACTTTTCCTCGCTCTTCCAAGCGGCCAACGGCCTTGACACTGTCATTACTGTGCCTGTGTTCTACACGTTGCATGAGCGCGAGGCCTTGCTCGATGCGGCAGTCCTGGCTGGCTTCCGACCGCATCTCATCAGCGATGCGGCAGCGGCGGCCGCGAGCTATGCACACAGTCGCATCATCCGGAAGACGGAACGCTACATCTTTTACGATGCTGGCTCGGGCGCAGTGCGAGCGACGCTGGTGGAAATCGGGCCAGCGCCCAACAACAAGCGCTCTGATGCGAATCGCGTGACGATCGTCGATGCCGCGTGGGACCGTCTCGCTGGTGGCCTTGCGATGGACATGCTCATCCGTGACATGCTCGCTGATGCATTCGACAAGGAAAACCCATCCCATGCATCCGTGCGCCAAAATATGCGTGCCATGGCACGTCTCTTGCGCGAGGCAAACAAGGTCAAGCATGTGCTGTCGGCGAATGCCGGTGCTGCAGCCAATATCGAGGGCCTTGTCGACGACATTGACTTGCGTACGTACATTGAGCGTGAGCAGTTTGAAAAGCGCATGAAGGAGGCTGGCCTGCTCCAGCGGTTCGGTGCGCCGATCGATGAGTTGATGAAGCGCACAAAACTGTCGTGGAATGACATTGCGTCGGTCGTCCTGGTCGGTGGCACCACGCGCGTGCCGTCGGTACGTGCCGAGCTCATGGCACGTGGCGTTCCCCAGCAGAAACTCGCGCAAAACGTGAACGCTGACGAGGCAGCTGTCATGGGTGCTGCCTTGGCTGTGGCCAGCACGCAGCCGCAGCTGCGTATGAAGCCCGTGGAAGTCGTCGACGCCATGATGTACGCGGTGAACATCAAGGTGCAGGGTCGTGACGAGCCGGTATTTGCATCTGGTCCTCAGGTAGACAACGTGTGGAACAAGACGTTGCATGACGTGCATTCCAACGTAGAGATGCACCTGTACACGCCGACGCTCGACCGCCTGGAGATGGGCGACTCGGACGCGCTGCGGAAAGTCGTTCTGCAGGGCGTCGATGACGCTTTGGCGGACTTGGCGAAGACGACGGACCTTAAGACGCTGAAGACGACGGTCAACTTTTCTCTGGCGCATGAGCCAGTCGGTACGATCCTCGTCAAGAATGCACTGCTGACTGTGGAGCCGCCCAAGACCATGACAGACTCGCTCAAGTCGTTCTTCGGCATCAACGCCAGTGAGCCGCAGAATGGAACGAACGCCGCGCCTGTGGAGCGTCGGATCCCGTTGTTCCCGAACTCGACATCGACGGGTCTCGTGAGTCCGCTGGCCGGCATGGAGAAGGCCAAGTCATTTGAGCGGCTGCGCCTGATCGTGTACGAGGCCAAGCAACGTGCTCTTCGCGACACGGCCTTCAACGAGCTTGAGGCGGCTGTGTATCAGGCGCGGGACATGATCGGCGACACGTCGCTCGACGCCGCGCACACGAAGGACGAGTCGGAGCGTGTGCTCGAGAAAGTGAATGCACTGAGCGCGTACCTCATCGAGGAAGCGGACAAGGCCGACGCCAAGGCGCTGAACAAGAAGAAGAGCGAGCTTGCCTCGCTGACGGACCCGATTCATCGCCGCATGTCCGAGGCAGAGAGGCGGCCGGAGGCTGTGAAGAGCATGCGTCTGTCGCTCAAGAGTGCGATGGTGTTTGTCGATGATGCTCGCACCAACCTGACTGAGGCCGTGAAGCAGCAAACGGGCAGCAAGTACACGGCGGCTGAGCTCGACACGCTCGAGGCTCAGGCTCGCAAGGAGGCGGTCTGGCTCGAAGATGGCGTCAGCGCACAGTCGAAGCGGCAGCTGAATGAGAACCCCGTGATCCTCGTGGATGATATTCTTGCACGGGAAAAGAAGATTCTCGATAGTGTCAAGCGGCTGAGCCGCCGCCGGGCTCCCAAGACGCGTCCCAGCAACAAAAACAGTGGCAGCGGACGTGCCAGTGGCAGCACCAATGCGAACACAAACACGACCTCGAACGCGACCGCGAACGGGACGGCATCCTCGTCTAGCACGTCGTCAAGCCCAGTGTCTGGCTCGAGCGCTAGCACCAGTAGTGGCGCTCGCACCGACTCCACCAGCCGTCCGAACGTGTCACAGGCGTCGTCGGCCCAAAACAACGCTTCGAATACGCCGGCGTCGGCGTCGGCGTCGGCGTCAACCTCCACATCGTACGTACCCGTCCACGACGATCTGTAGAAATACGTACACACCTCCATCCCCAACATCTTCGCCTGTGCGCACCACGACCCCTACGATGAGACATGCCAATAGTGACAGTACGTATGAGGCCGAATCCCGCACTCCGGTAACTAATGCAGTGCCGTACGGTGCCCACCACGGGCCGAGTCGTGGACAAGCCAAGCTGGGCGACAAGTATATGCGCATGAGTGTCGACGAGACGATGCAAGCGCTCGACGTGTCGTCGGTGGACCAAGGCCTTGACACACAGTCGATCGATGCGCTCCAAGAAAAGTATGGAATGAACGAGCTGGAGGCCAATGATCCTGAGCCTCTGTGGCTCCGCTGGATCTACCAGTTCAAGGAGCCCATGAACGCACTGCTGGTCGGTAGTGCCGTCGTAAGTGTGCTCGTGGGCCAGACCGACGACGCTGTGTGCATCACGCTTGCACTCGCAATTGTCATTACCGTCGGTATTGCGCAGGAGTACCGCTCCGAAAAGAGTCTGGAGGCGCTCAACAACCTTGTACCCCCGAAGTGCCGCGTCATTCGCAGCGCACGTACGCACACGCTCGAAGCGCGTGAGCTTGTGCCGGGCGACGTCGTGTGCCTTAGCTCGGGCGATCGGGTCCCGGCCGATGTGCGCATCGTGAAGTCGCAGGACTTTGAGGTGAATGAAAGTGCGCTGACGGGCGAGACGAGCGCCGTGCGCAAATCGGCGGACGACACGGACCAGGAGCCGACGAACCTCGCTTACATGGGCACACTCGTGGAAAAGGGCTCAGCGACTGGCATCGTCTATGGCACGGGTATTCGCACTGAATTCGGGAATATTTTCGGCATGGTCGACAGTGTGGATGAGAAGCAGACGCCTCTCCAGATCAGCATGTCGGGCCTGGCTCAGCGGCTCAGTGTGTTTAGTCTCGGCCTGATTTCCCTCTTGCTGCTGGTGGGTCTTGTGCAGCAAAAGTCGTGGATTGAAATGTTTACGATTGCTGTGTCTCTGGCCGTTGCTGCGATCCCAGAGGGCCTACCGATCGTCGTCACCGTCACACTCGCTCTTGGCGCTCTCGAAATGTCCCATCGAAAAGCCATCGTCAAGCGGCTTCCGAGCGTCGAGACGCTGGGCTGCATGTCCGTCATCTGCTCCGACAAGACCGGTACTCTGACGACGGGTCACATGCGTGTCATCCAGCTCTTCACCGTGCCGGACGGCATCGTCGAAGTCGGAAAGGACGCGCGCCGACATGAGCTGTCGCCTGCCATGACACGCAACCTCTACGCTGGCTTCTTCTGCAACAATGCGACGATGAACGAGCAAGGCCAGCTGGTCGGCCAGGCGACCGAGGTCGCCATGGCGCAGGCGCCCGAGTCGCTTGGTCTGTCCCTCTCGCACAAGGACTGGACCCGCACGAACGAGGTGCCGTTTGACTCGGAGCGCAAGTTTATGGCAGTCACAGGCCACGGCGACACCGACAAGACGCCTGGCGAGGCACAGCTGATGAAAGGGGCTCCTGAGGCGGTGCTGAAGCACTGCACAACGTACATGGCCCAGAGGCCCTCGCAGCTGACCGATCAGGTGCGCTCCGATATCCAAGACACGATCTCGAAGCTCACGCAGCGCGGCCTGCGTGTCTTGGCGACGGCTGTGTCGACACAGGGACGCCACTACACATTCTGTGGCTTGCAAGCCATGCAGGATCCGCCGCGTGAGCAGGTCCACGACGCGATCAAGACGCTCCAACGCGGCAGAATCCATGTGATCATGATCACGGGCGATGCTGAGACGACCGCCCGTGCTATTGCACAACAGCTAGGCCTTGCCTCGTCGCCCAACGTCATGACAGGCTCCGACATTGAGTCGCTGTCAGAGCGCCAGCTTCGCGAGCGGGTGCGGAATGTGTCGGTGTTTGCGCGAACGAAGCCCGAGCACAAACTGCGCATTGTGTCCGCCTTGCAGGCCAACAACGAGGTCGTCGGCATGACGGGCGATGGCGTCAACGATGCACCGGCACTCAAGCTCGCTGACGTCGGCATATCGATGGGGTCCGGAACAGATGTGACGAAGGAGGCCGCGGATGTCATTCTTGTCAACGACAACTTCGCCACGATCATGGGTGCTGTGCGTGAAGGCAAGAGTATTTTCTACAACATCCAGAACTTCGTCACGTTCCAGCTCAGCACGAGTGCTGCGGCGCTTATGCTCATTTCTCTCAGCACCATCCTGCAGCTGCGCTTTCCCCTCAATGCGATGCAAATCCTATTTATCAACATCCTCATGGATGGCCCGCCTAGTCAGAGTCTCGGTGTCGATCCCGCACACGAGCGTGTGATGCAACGGCCCCCGCGTGCCAAGGATGCGCCTGTGCTGACATCTCGCCTGTTCTTGCGCATCGCCTTTTCGGCTGCTGTGATGATCATTCTCACTTACGTCGTTTTCCTTACCGGCTACACGCCCACGGCTCTCGAGAGCAGTCTCGATAAACACGAATCGACTGTTACATTCACATGCTTCGTCATGCTAGCCCTTGTCTGTGCAATCCAGAGCCGTGGCCTCTACACAGGCCTCTTTGATAATCATATGCTCTTATGGACGACGGGTCTCAGCTTTGGCATGCAACTCTTGATTATATACGTGCCAATCCTCCAATCCATCTTCCTCACAGAGGCCCTGGGCTTGAACGATTTTTCATATCTCATCAGCATTGCGATCGTTGGCTATGGTTTGCAGGAATGTCGTCGTATCTACGAGCGCTACCTGGAGGACAAGTCGCAGGACTTGGGTGCCTAAATGAACGGCTACGTGTGAATGCATGGCGAGGGTGAATGGCGTAACAACGCGTTTTGTCATGGGCGTGTGAACAGTCGCAATGAAAACATGTTCCCCTACCCCCAGACTCCCCCTTTTTATTCTTATTATTATAACTATTGTTATTATTACTATTAGTTCCCCCTCCCTCAAAAAAAGAAAATATGAAACATCCAAGCCAATCGTACCTCGGAGGGTGCCTTTTGCCAACGACTTGGAAGGAGCAGAGAAAGAGTGTGTGGGAGAAGAAAATAAAAAAGAAACGCAGGATGCCGGCCGACAACGCGCATGCAGCGTCCTCATCGCATGCAAGTCAACATCTGCTTCGCCATGGGACATGCGCGATCGCCTCGTCGCATACAACAAGCTCAAGAGCCAGCACACTCCTACGTCATCGTTCGTGTTGCTGGTCCATGATTGGATGATTGGCACCCTCATGGTCGTTCCCGTCGTCGTTATGTCCACTGTCTTTTCTGCACTCTACGCACAGCCATTCACCTTCCGGCACAGCTGCTAACGGTGGCGTCAAACACGACAGATGGTATGGATTCTCGCAACGATCACATTCAAGCAGCGTCGCATCGTCGTCATCGCCACTGCGACGACACACCATACACACGCTCGATGACTCGATCGTCGCCGGGTATCGAGGCAGCTCTGCATACACAGAGTCAGGCTGGACAAGCCAATAGGATGTGTGCCGACCACTAGCCACAGCCACCACCTTCAGCGGCTCCAGTATGTTTAGCATCGTAGGCACAGGCGCCGTGGTCCCCCCGCTGCTGCCCAGTTCAGCATGCCATGCCCCTTCTCCCCAGCCCCACGCTTGCACGCGTGTATTCCCATGCTCATCCGTCGGTTTTACAAGACATTGCATCGTATCTGCGCCTGCCGCCATCTCGTGCACGTCATAGTCGGCCAGCTCAGCGAGCGGTTTGTAGATGAGGAACGATTGATCCGGTCCGCCATCGTCTTTTAGGCGCCATGTGCCTGCTATCCATAATCGCTCTTGGTTGTCCACGCACATGGTGCACGTAGTTCCTGCGACGACATCCCGGATCCGATCTTGTTTGTTCTTCCGCACAAACTGCGGAATGCGCACAGGGAATGGCTGATCAATTTGCGTGCCGCATCCTAGGCGCGCCAGGCTCGCATGGCCCCATACATACATATACCCGTCGCGATCAAGCGCAGCTACATGCCGCTCGCCGCATGTTACACGCACAATGCCGCCCAAGTTCGGAATCCGCACGGGATGTCGAGCAAGATCGTACGTGACGTCACTAGGTCCTGTATGATGCCACGAGGCGGCACATGTGCCAAGCATGCCATCCTCACTTGAGCCCATGGTATAGACGGCTCCGGACTCGGTCACTACCACACTTGCTGCACGTCCACATGCCACATCCACCACACGCTCCGTCATCGGCACAAGCTGGAACGGAACGCACGTCGCTAGGGCACCAAGTCCACACTGCCCAAACTCGTTGCTCCCTGCTGCATACAGCTCGCCCTGCATCGTGACTAGAAGTGTATGCATCGCGCCTGTTGCGCCTGTATGGATCGACACGCCTGGCGCTATCGGCGGCACAAAGTCATGCTCTTTGTCCAAGCGCCTAGCGTCATAGAGCCATAAGGACGCCGCATCACTCGTAGACGTCACTGGCACACCGCATTGCGCCTCTGCGTTTCGTCCATACAAGTATGCATCGCCATGCACCGAAAGGATGACCGCATGATCAGATGTGCATGAGGACACCACGGCACGTGTGCGGACATGACACACGGACCGCAAAATATGCGGCGCATACAAACAGTCGCCCCTATTGTGAGTCTACTACACTGCGTACGCATTCACCACTTCGTTCCCTGCCTCATCCGCTGCGACACGCCCACAAAGAACCACTACTGTGAGTGTCACTCTAACGTACCTCGGCCCCATGGAGCTGTGCCACCCATCGTGCCAACTTTGATTTCACCAAAGCAGCTAGATCGACACGCGTCGCGTAGAGCCACACACACCCACTCCCAACATCCGCACCCGATCATCATGTGAGGCACGTGATACGTGTGTCTCTCCGCGACTCCTCCATCGCTCGCACATGCGCCAACTTCGGCCACGCGCCTTGTCCTTTCGATCAGCGTGTATGGCTTGTCGTCAAGGCGCGCTATGCTCAACACGTCAGGTATGACGGCCACGGATGACACAGGCAATCTCACAGGTGCTAGTTCAAGTGTCACAAATACAGCCAAGCATGTTTGGCATGCGTTACTGGGTGCCGAAGCCGGCTCAGACGCCCAGTATGACGCCCGCATCCATGGACGGAAATTACAGTTAGCTAACGTCGATCGAGCTGCACCACCGCCAGCCACACCACTCCTAGAGAAACAATACAGAAAGGCGCTACGACGTACACAGCGGCATGCGTTCCCTTCCCACGTTCCTCCTCCTCCCAGGAAATCCAAAACCAAAAACAGTAAAAGAAAGAATCAGCGCCTCCACCACGATGAAATGCTGTCGCTGGATCAGGTGCAGCCCTTGGTCCATTTGTGGACAGCCTACATCCGAGATGCACTTCATCTGCGCGGTATGACATATTGTTCTGCTCAGCAGCAACTCAGACAGGCGTCATGGGCGAATGCCCTTCAAACATCTCTGCTGAAGATGGACTGGACCGGCGCACACATCACAGGTACGCCGCCTCTGCATGGCATCCCGCAGCTGACCATGGCCTCAGTCGTGCGCTCATCCCAGCCGAATCTCGTGCATACAAGCGGCATTGTCGTGAAAGAGACCCACGAAACATTTGCTATAGTGCAAAAGAACCTGCCGACTGATGTGGTAGCGCCACCGAAATGTAAGTCTTTTCCGTGTGTGCGAAACAAGACGCAATCACTCACACGCACAGGCATTCCAAAATGCAACACAGTCTTTCAACTTGCTTTGCCGTTGGACGATGGACAATTGGGCGTAGACTTGCACGGGAATCAAGTGCGATACACGCTCCCTGTGAGAGTTACAAGAAAGCATAAGGCAAGAAAGACGATGGAAATATAATCACAGCGGCCACATATGCTCATCGCTAGCTCATACTTATACATCATTCCCTTGTATCATAGAGTGAGATTCACACAAAACTACATCTTGACAGCTATTCATGCACCAGGCCGTTCTGGCCATCTTGGCTTTACGCAGGAAGCTCCTTGCTGAGGTCCGTCGAGTTAGATACGTCCTTTGTCTCGATCTTGACACCGCCGTACTTGCGCAAACGTTCCGCCAGCACCTCGCCACCGGCTGTCGCAGGAGTCAAAACACCACCCTGCTGACCGAGCTTCGAGAGGCGTGCCTTCTCTAGTGACAATGTTAGCGCTGTCTCCGAGATGAACATGGCCGTGCGCAAGTAGCCTGGGTCACCCTTAACGGAGAGCGTTGCCATCGCCTTGGACTTGCCATCCTTGCCATACGCCAATGTGCGAACATTGCAGAATCCCTTTAGCTGCTCCTCCATCGATGCACCGGTGCCCTGTGGCACGGCCTTGCGGAGCAGATCACCAGCATACGACACATTGTTCAGCAACCATGCGATGAACAACATTAGGGAAGATATAATGTACGCCGAGATCATACCGGGCGCAACTTGACCTTCCAAGTACCGGAAGTCGGCACCGTAACTCGCTGGGTCTTGTGCCTCCTGCAGCAGACCCCACGATCGGTTCGTGACACCTGTGTTGTGCGGCGCCAACAGAGTGAATGCGCCATACTTGTTGAACTGTGGCAACTTGCGAAGACGAACAGCTTCTGCCTTCTGACGGCCACGAATCGGGGCAAGATCGTACGCGTCACTGGATGTGATCGGGCTCACCTTCGCCTGCTCCACTAGACTAGCCACCGTACCACCAGACAGCGATCCTTTGAACTCATAGCCACACAGCGCATAGTCCACATCAGCCTTGCCTCCGCTTGACTTGTGTAGCGCCTGCACGGCCAGGTACGTAGTCAGGTCGAACGGCAGACTGTCAAAGCCCGACGACGGGACGATGTCTGCGTGCGTCTGCTTCGCAATGTCATGCAGCTCATTCTTGATACGCTTGTACACACTGGACTCACCCGTCAGATCAACGTAGCTAGCGCCAGCCTCCGCGGCAGCCTTCGCCAACTCAAAGCCACCGTACAAAGCGTACGGACCAACCATGTTGATCACAGCCTTCGTCTGGGCAACCATCGCCTTGATGCTATTCAAGTCTTCTGCCGACGCGATGATCACACCAATGCTTTCAACACGCTCCTTCGACACATCCGTCAGCTTCTCGATCACGCCACGGATCTTTTTCTCGTTCCGGCCAGCAAACGCCACACGCGGCTGCTGTGGGTGCGCGGCAAGATATTGTGCGGCCATGCTTCCAGTGAAGCCAGTCGCACCGTACAAAACAACGTCGTACTTTACAGGGGCTGCCATGCTCGACTCTTGTGGCAACAGCGTGAGTGTAGATTGCAGGTTCCCACGTAAGGCCAGTGTCGGTGGCTCAAGAAAAGTTGGGCGCAAATATATACGTATCCCATGCGCACTCCGACAGGTGTACGGGAAGTAAGCTCCACGGAGCTCCACCACGTGGCTATTCTGCATGATCCGTCGTCTCCAGCGTGAGGAAGGCGCGTGTCGGTTTCTTCCATCGCCTTCGAGAGTGTGAGAGAATTACGGATCGTGGTTCGTTGCGCTGCATTCACATCTCATGGCGTTGAAAGTGCCACGCGCAGGCGGTCCTCATCTGTTCAAGGATGGATACAAGCACTTGCAAGGCATCGAAGAGGCAGTCCTTCGCAACATCCAAGCTGTAAATGAACTGTCTGACATTGTACGCACTTCCTTTGGCCCTAATGGGCGAAACAAAATGGTCGTGAACCACCTGGGCCGCATATTCGTCACGAGCGATGCAGCGACCATCATCCGCGAGATGGAAGTGGTTCATCCGGCGGCCAAGCTGCTTGTGTATGCTTCGCAGCAACAGGAAGCTGAGATGGGTGACGGGACCAACTTCGTCATCATTCTGGCTGGCGAGCTCTTGCGCCAAGCTGAGCTATTGATCTCGCTCGGCCTGCACCCGACAGAGATCGTGCAGGGATACGAGCTCGCACGCGATCGAGCTCTCGAGTTGCTGGAAAATCTGTCGATCGCGACGCTCTCGACTCCA
>ERZ501061.649-NODE-649-length-10364-cov-4.074983_pt1 | contig 10364 bp, 11 predicted proteins | sample MGYA00510854_ERZ501061 | MGnify/ENA primary metagenome ERZ501061 (study PRJEB25958, sample SAMN03398515) | human skin metagenome | study: EMG produced TPA metagenomics assembly of the Human Skin Microbiome Metagenome (human skin metagenome) data set.
TTTTCCCCATCCCCCGCATCCAACCACGTGGATCTTCCTACTTTCAATCAACCACTGGCGTCCAGGGCCTCGCCCCTACTCTTCGCAGGCGAGTTCCCCACCACCCCCCACAACGGGAATTCTCGTCCATCACAACCCACTACTCCCCCTACCTTGGTCCCTTTGACTCCCTTGCTTCCCACAGTCTCGATAATGCATACGATTCTTATCTGCTAGTCCACTATGGGACGGAACAGTGACAGAGAACATGGCGCAATGTACGCACAGATCTCAGAACACCCGTGTTATCTACTTCAGAATCTGCTTGTCAGAGACCTTGCCGTTCTCATCGATCTTGTAGACAATCGGCACGCCCGTAGCAAGCTCCGTCTTGATGATCTCATCGCCCGACATCTGCTCGAGATCCATGATCAATGCACGCAACGAGTTGCCGTGAGCCGTCACAAGGACCGACTTGCCTGCTTTGACCGCGGGCAGAATGTGTTCCCTGTAATACGGCAGAACACGGTCGGCCGTCAGCTTGAGGGACTCGCCACCAGGCGGGCGCACATCGAACGAACGGCGCCATTCGTGCACCTGCTCCTCACCCCACTTCTTGCGCGCATCGTCCTTGTTCAGTCCCGTGAGCTCGCCGTAGTCGCGCTCATTCAAGGCCTGATCCTTTGTCACTGGGATGCCCTCCTGACCAATGGTCTTCAGCTGAATCTGAAGGGTCTTTTGCGCACGCTGAAGATCCGACGTGAACGCTTGACTGACTCTGTTAGTATACATGCATTTCCAAAAAGGCTCTAGACAAAATAGATACGAACTCAAAATGTGTCTAAACATCACACCAAGGGCATGCACGCCCCCAGCAATTTGTTGTTAGAACATGACAGTCAACCACGGTAAAGTCAATACATACGTAACCGAACTTTTTCAGTTCCTCTGCTCCCTTCAGAGCCTCAGACTCGCCAAGCTCAGTCAAAGCTGGGTCCTTCCATCCAGTGAACTAGCCGTTGGTTAGTACACCGGTTCTCTCTATGCCTCCCGCTCAGCGTAGAAGCACACGTACAAGGTTCAGCTTGTTCCACTCCGATTGACCGTGACGCGTAAGCACAAGAGTTCTTTCGTATTAGTACTGCACATGCGCGCATATTCAACGAGGCACGAGGTCACACTAGGCTCCCCAGCTCATTCCTCTCACACATACCCAACCATGTTGTTAGGTCACTTGCCAAACCTATTGGTTTGACGTGCACAAATATGTGTGGACGAGCACGTGGCGGTCGTGGATATCGGGTAATTGCGGATACCCCACCAACCGCCCAGGCAAGAAGATGACCTGGCCACGTGAAGAAGTGGATTAGGGGGAAAAAAAGTCCCTATCAGATAACAACCTATGGCACATGAATTGTCCTCACCATTTCTCTGAGGCGCACGCGAATCGCAGGTCGGGAGACAGACCAGGGCAGCACTTTACGCTTGTATATGCATACATATAATTGTCCGTGATTTTCTTGTTGGGATTGTCCGTTTACAAGAAAGAGAATGGCACCCAAATTCCAAATTATCGGGGTACGTAGCTCCGTTGCTTCGTTGCACGGCTGACCGTTTCACAGGATGACCATACCTTTTTCACTAAAGAACGAGATGCCTTCACGGTCGTCAAAAATACCAGGCTATTTTCTAGACTTCGTGGACTCTTTGAAATGGCGGAGCGCCTTGAAAATGCGTCTTGGCGCATGTGGCACAAACAGCACCAAAGCGACAAGACACGGCATCGAAACAAAAGACGACATGACATTTACAATTGTTCCGTTCTTTCTTTCCCTTCTCCTATACGCTCTGAATCAGTGTCCCCGACCATGTCTCCTCCGAATGAGAGCGATGATGTCTCTCGCATCTCAGTACCGTCCGTGATCGACAGTTTTTGGGCAAGCGACAAGACGCCCATGAGCATACAAACTCTCCCGCATGAAACCGCAGGTTTTCCCCGTGTTCTGCAAACTTCGGAATCAGATAAGCAACATGTGTCTTCCGCTGATTTGCTTCATGTCAATCCGTTTGACAGTCCAACGCAGGTGTGTGGAATGCAGGAATACAACGTGTATGCTGGTCAAGATCTGCTGATGCAAGCCTTGGGTATGTCTCCCTCTAATTTCAACCACAATGATTCGGTCTCATCTCGTACATATCATGCCCAATGCTCGCCCATGCTGCTGAAACCATGTCCTGGTGAAGATGACAAATTGCAGTCGGTGAATGTTCCCGAGTCAGCTGCTGACCTGCCTCGTGAGATACGTGAGGCCGCAAGCACCAGTGCCACCGCCATACCCGCACCATCGTCTAACACTACCTCGTCGGAAGAGGCTCCCATATGCAGTAATTGCGGGACAGACAATACGCCTCTCTGGCGACGAAATCACAACATGCTCTTATTGTGTAACGCTTGTGGCCTATACCTAAAAATTCACAAGACACATCGCCCTTTGCTTCTGAGGAAACGACAACAGCTCAATAGCACACGCTCCTCTCAGTCACAAGACGCATGCAGCGGTCCATCTTCTGGCTGCACAAATTGTGGCACCAAAGTGACACCCCTCTGGCGCAAAGGCATCAGTGGAGCTGTCTTGTGTAATGCGTGTGGTCTGTATCTGAAGCTCCACCAGTCGAACAGGCCTGTCCGCTACAGGGCAGACGTCATCCGTAAGCGCTCGCGGTATGATAATCGCGGACGGATCAGCCAATCAGAGGTTACGTCCCCCTCGACTCCAGGCGCGGCGCCCATATTGCCTTTCCTCTCGGCGCGCTTGATTGACCCTGAGACCACTCCCACGGGCTCCCAGTGGAACTCGTCGTCCAAAACCCCAGATGAAACGCACACGGGCGATTCCAGCATGCCGCCTGATCCATGTGGTAATGTCGCAAGTGTAAGAAGAGTGCTTCAGTTATCGGATGAACCGTTTTCATCCCCTGCTTCTATTACATGTTGTGCTTCTTCTGGTGCATGTACGGGGCCTGTATTGTTTAACGACTACCAGCTAGATGATGATTCCTTACATCAGGTGTCGAATTCTGTATCGGGCGTACACACTGATGTCGATTCCACGCTGCCTTCTATGCTACCCGATGTGGAGAAGCATTCCATTTGGCCAGTGTTCCCAGCTATGTGACCTACCGTGCGGCAATTGTTACGCGTTTGGTGTGCTTTTTTTCTGGTGGGTGCAGTGTCATCCCTAGACGTATAGTCCATTTGATGTCGAAAATTGCCATCATCTACGTCTGCGTAGTTGGGGATGTGCGTCCCTTTCACACTGTCTAGGTAACGGACGTCTGATCTACCGTTCTTCTTGGATACCTCGTTTGTATTTTTCGTAGACCCTTGTAAGTACTCCACGTGTTAGTATCGTCTAATTCCATGATTAAACCTTACCGTGCATACGAGTACTCCATCATACAAATATTGGCACATTTTCGCATCTAAATTAAAAAGTGCCAGTGCCACCGGTCACTTATTCAGCGTTCAGTTGACACCGGCCGTGTTTGTTGACGTTGTGCACGAGACGCACTGGGAAACAAAACTCACCGCATCGTGCGCCAGCATCCCTAGTGTCTTTCGGATCGTCCTGCTGTGTGTAGGCAACAGAAGTGAATCACTGTAGAAATGCATGTAGTCCACAGGCGCTGTTGGTACCAAATTTAGAAGAGCACACCCGTATGAAAGGTAGGTGCGACGATATAGCACACTGACAGCATGACGGAGCATGTCATTGAAGATATGTCAAGGGCGAGTAAGACACACCTATCAATAGACAATGATGTAGGACGATGCTTTTTTTTTTCACGGGACCAAGAAGTAATACGACGAACAGGATTTTTTTTTTTCTCAACGGTCTTTGACATACCATCGTACTGTGAGCATAATGACATACGAGATAGAGAGTTCCTCGCACATAACAGAATAACTCGGGAACTCGATGTCCAATGTAACATGAACAAGTGGAACTGGCAAGGCAGAATCTAATGCTGTTCGATGTGGATGGAACAAAGGAAAACCGTCTAAGCGATATTATCACGTCATAGCTGCCTACTTAACATCTAAAACCAAGGCACTATTGTCAAGATGCGACTGCAATTAGATGCGCTGGCATTTGAATTATTCATGAAATGAGATAAATACTGGGTTCTAGAGCAAACTAGATCTATCTATACCCTGAAATAGAATATACGGACGGACGCACCTGCGAAAAGTAAATGTAGGCAAGGCATCTTTCTGTTCGAGACTCGTAACGTTAAGCAAATACAGTCTAAAGATGGAAGGTCTTTCTGGCTGGAGTAGACATCATCAATGGTCAACGCGAGATGGACAAAGTCCACTTACAGGCTACACATTTCGTCTCAAGTGGAGAGGAAGAGAACATGTAAGTCTATAGATGAACAGGAGGCTGGGGAGCAGTGGAGGGAATCTGCGCGCCAATTGCAAGTGCGACGTGGTAAGCACACTAGGCAAACATTCGAATAGGACAGACGCCTAGCCTAGAGCAAGTTTCAGCATGGGCACGGACCAGTTACATTTTATTTCGGAAGGGCAAGACTATTCGTTTGTCCTGGTTCGAACTCAAGCAACTGCACACCTCTTTGTCTATAGCCCGAGGATAGACTTTGGAATGTGGTCATGCCTAGGTGGAGGGTACGAATGCAGAGCGATGTGCGAGAGCGCCGCGTGTCCAATCCTCAGGACCCTATCTCCACCCAGGCGCGCGTCGTGTTGCGCTTCCATCACGTGCATCAGGTATGAGAAGGTATGCACCCAGAGCGTTACCAACAAGTGCGAATCAATCGCCGATTGGCAGGCCCCCATTCACTGCAGTCGTAGTAGCCCTAAGCGACAGGCCGCGTGCCAGTCAAAGCTGTGCGGGTGATTATACAGACGAGGAACAGAAGAGTTGTTCACCAACAGACAGGTCTCTTTGTGACGCGTGACGGACCACTACACAACGAAGACGCTTGCATCTTTGAGAGAGCTTGATTAGGTTGCGACACTCACCACTCGAGCACAAGCGTGGGTCCATTCGTCCGACACCAGCGAATCCTATTAAATTTTTGTGCGAGAGTGTGTGCGTCCATAACTGAAGGGCATGCCTCGCATTCCTATCCGGATCGAGCCATATAGCTCACCGTCTAAGCAGCACAGACATTACAAAAGCAAGCGGGATCAAGTCTTGCGTGCGCTTGGGAAGGCCGCTTACATCAATGGCAGTCAATTTGCACTTCTTCTCGTGTCCGCACGCGGCGACGTGGAAACGTACGCGAGCGAGGCACTTCAAAATCGCCTTGATCCCTGGTTTGTAAAAAGCGGCATTGCCGACGAAGCGCGCCATCTCGCCAAGAAGAGCCACGAAGAGACACGCACCACTATCTCGCCTTCAATCAATGCTGATGACGTTCTGGGAGATAATCTCGAAGACATAGTGGCGCCTGCTTCGGCCTCGTCGACCCGAGTCTCCGATGACCCATTTCTTGATTCTTGGTGCACTCTTCCGATGGACGCGTCTCAAGCACGCCAAAGCAATGATGACTGGCAACTGAGAGTAAAGCGCGAAGCTGCTGCAGAGGAGATTCCTGGCACTATGGACCAGATGTCTGAAACCAGCAGCCCACATCCCAAAGTGCCCCGTACGTCTACGCCAGTTCATGCTTCGGTGTTTCGTCGCGTGCCACAGCCTGCCGTCATGCGTCCTAACACGAATGGTGCACATATAGCGTATACGCTGGAGCTGAAAGACGAGGAAGCGCGCACTGCATTTTTTGAACTACGCTTCAGCCAGCTCCAGCAAGTCATGTGCAAAATGATCGCGAAAGAATGGGTCAAAGTTATCGAGCCCAAAAAGCAGACGAGATTTCCCTACAACAAAGGCGAGGCTGGTAAACCTTCATGGTGGCCTGCTGATGTGCGACACAAAGAACCAGACCATCTTATGAAACCAGAGAGACACGCTCTTTTGCTTGCGATCCTTCGATCTCCACAGACACGCATCGCGCGCTTACAGCTCGCAACGGCGGAGGTCGTCGCGTTAATCAAGGCAGGGAAGGTGGCGTATTTGATGGATGTGTATCGCGTCGCGCGTGAAGAGGAAAAGCTACGCGACGACGGCATGGACAAAAATACGCCTATTACTGTGAGCGTGTCTTCTCTGGAGGGATGGGATGCGGCGGCTGGGTGTCCTTCGGCGCTGGGCATGAATTCCTCCGCCGATACTAGTGACTATGAGTCAAAAGAAGTTAAGGGAAAGCGGCGTCTTTCGTCTCGCTGGGATGATGACGAGCACTCTGAGCCGAATACATCGGTTTCTTGGACGCCCACGATGAATGATGTATATTCGCCACAATCGCATCCGCTCGTTTCTACTGTACCACCGCCGTCTCGTGTGCCATTTTCAGGCGGTCATTCTGGATTAGGTATCCACACCGCCGATCTGCCATCTAAAGGACGTACGCCAGGCAGTACGCCGGAGGTTTCGATGCTATCACCGTCATTATCGACTGAGACCCCGGCACAAGGCCCAACACTCAACATGGGCGCGTCAGTGCCGGTTCCTCTTGTACAGAGTCCAGTCACTACTTCGCAGCCGTTGCCTATACAATCGTATGGCGCGCATGGCACTGACCTGCCTCGCTCTTCCTCCATATCGCATTCTGTTACATCCGTACCCATGCGGCCGACGCATTCTTCTCCTGCGCATTTCAACCAGCAACAGCCCGAGGGCTTGAACTCAAGACCCTCGCAATCGAGTATTCCATCCATTCACTTCGAGCAACATACGAATCACGGGAACGGCTCTTTGGATCCACATGCTCAGCGGGTGCCATGGAGTGTACATACACCAGTAACTCCTTATCAGCGGTCGCAAGTCATGTCATGGAATATGCCTGAGACCCCTGCGCATTGGTCCAGTTCTGTGGTACCTATGGCGTTTGGAATGAACGCCTCTCCCTCTCATGACGTTTACTTTTCCAACTCATTCGACTCGAGTTTCTCGGCATCAAATCATGGCCCGATGACACCAGGTCAGTTTGCTTCCATGCCAATTAATGGCGTTGTTGGCTCGTCGAACCCTGGCGTGTCAACCAGTGGGCAGCATCCTATGTCATTCCAGGAGCTTGGTCTGTCTCATGTACAATCTACACAAGTCCAGCCCATGCAAGCTAAGCAAGGCGCTGTCCAAAATGATATCCGATTGCATTCGATGGCACACTGGCCCACGCGCTAGCTGTGAGGCACCATGGTGTGCTATGGGATCAAGAAGCCATGCAGTTGGTCTATCATGTTGTTTGGCAAATCCCGCAAGTCTATATTCCGCAGAAGTATCGCCAACGGTTTGGACTTTGGACCAGATATACCCACTTTCCCCTTATTCTCCATCCTTTCGAAAGTATGCTCGACTTGTAGAGCTTTTTAGGTAGCGGTTCTAAAACCCAAACATTCGTTTTACAGTCAACTTGGCACGTCAGAAAGTCGCAAAAATACGCAAAATTTATGGTCATTACACTTGATGTGAAAGGCATATTGGATTGTTTTTACATGGCATACTGTTTCGTCCACTGCCGGCTTGTTTCGATGGCATCTTTTTCGTTTGTGTTGTAATGCTGCGCAACATCGTTTGACAGGGGGTCATCTGGATTAGGCGCAGACAGTAATGCTTGAATGGAAAGCAGCACTGTTCGAATCTGCAGTGCTGGCGACCACTTATCTTTTAATATGTCCAGGCAAATCCGACCAAGTTTATCAATATTCGGGTGGTAGATCTTTGTCAGGAAGCGTACTTTGGGCGGCGCCATAGGATAATCTTCGGGCAGAAATAGTTCGAGCTTGAACGATCCACCTATTCGCATTAGATTCGGCTTGCCTGGTTCCATTTACACACCTTCGAATGGGCTTTGAGAAGGCCCTGACATCACGACATCAAAGTATCGCAAATTATCGTCGTGTGGCACGGCCCGAATCCCCGGCGCCGGGTCAGCCATAAGTCTTTCAGTCTCCTTTGCTTGGTCAGTTTAGGGTATTTTTCTACCTTTAAGAGACTAACCTTAATGATTCGTTTCGGCAATGCCATTCCTTGGTTGAGGGAGAATTGAGTCGTGCACGTATCGGCTTCGACTTCGGTCCCCTCCAACTTGATTGGTGCCTAAGTGGCTATTTGCTATGCGGCTCTGGGTAGGTATTTGTTTCTCCACCTGGGCCTTGTCGCGGATTTAATAACTTCTTCGATACTTGTGTATTTCCAAGACGCATAGCATATTTGCGTTCGTGCGTCGTCAAGACCGGCCGACGGATATTGGGCCTGAAAGAAGCCTTGGCCTTGTCCGTGCATTTAAACCTATCTGTCCCCTGGCGACCATCATTACGTCTAGATGGCGCCGTCCGTCTTTTCTTCCAGCGAAAAGTCGCTGATCAAGTCTGTATTTCCGTCTTCCTCATACAAAATTATCACCGTATCGCCAGTCCGCATTTATGCGGCCTTTCCTACACCAGATAAATGGTACTATACTGGCGTCGAGGGTGCTCTTGCTTTCGTGCGTGATACAAGCAATGTATTCCATTTCAAAGTTGTCGATTTGAAGTCAAAAGGTCAGATAGTCTGGGACCATGAACTGTACGAAGACTTCTACTTTTATGAAGATAAGCCATACTTCCACACTTTTGCAGGTGACAAGTGCATGCTGGGACTGTGCTATGCAGATGAGTCTGGCGCCGTTCAGATGTACAAGAAAGTGTCGAACCGAGCAAAGTATGCTAAGTCATCTTCAAGCTCATCAGGCTTCAGTTTTGCCAAAAAAATCTCCAGCTTGATTGGCTCGTCATCGTCTTCCTCTGATGACAAGCGCGTTTCTTCTTCCAAAGAACAACTGTCCGATGATACCCGAGCAGAACCACAATGGAACGGTCTGGTTGACCAGCTTGGAAGCATGGGGGTATCAGAAATAGACATCAAAAACAACGAAGGATTCCTTCGTGACTTTTTGGGTCGTGGGAGTCAGAGGCTCGTCCATGATTCGCATCAGACGGACAATAAGCTTCCGCCTCCCACCACATCTCTCATGTCTACGCGTAATGCACCACCACCAGCACCGCCTGCCATATCTGCGTCACCAGCACCCCCCTCGGTGCCATCGTTACCATCCCGGAGCGTGGATTCTACTAGCACTTCACAGAGTGCACCTCCTGTCTCTCGACCCTCTTTGCCTCCTCCTCCGCCAGCTCGTCCAGGAATAGGCTCGAGTGCCTCGCCACGACCGCCACCACCACCGCTGCCACCGCATTCCGTGAACGGTCGTGCACCTCCGCCTGTTCCATCTCGACCAGTAGTCGGCGGACGTGGACCCCCACCACCCCCACCGCCGCCACCTGTGCGACCTGACCCGACCGGTATGTCGGTACGAGGGCCGCCACCAGCACCACCAGCACCACCAGCACCACCAGCACCACCAGCACCACCGGCACCACCAGCACCGCCTGCGCCAAGTGGCTCGAGTTCTATGAGTGGACTCCCACCTCCTCAGCCTGGACGCGATGCGTTATTGGCAAGCATTCAAGGCAAGAGTGTCAAGGACCTTAAGAAGACTGGTCCCAATGCACCTCCGCCTCGATCATCTGGCGGCGCTGGAGGCTCAGCTTCGTCGTTGTCAGCTGCAGCGGGTACGAGTGGCGGAGAAAATGATCTGGCAAGTGCCTTATCAAGTGCTTTGAACAAACGGAAAGGGAATATGGGTGGCTCAGACGAGGAAGAGAGTGACGATGACTGGTAAATAGGCAGGGATATGTTGCAAATGCTAGGTTACGAAAAGTTGGCGATACGTGCTCTGTCCTCATAACTGTCATGCCCGATCCTAGGCCCTAGTATACCTCTTGAGATCTCCCCCATGGTCACTCCCACTTCGTTACAAACAACTCTCACACTCTATGTTAAGAGAACAACTAAATTGGCCGATACACTCCGCCATCGGCTTAAGCGGGCGTTGAAGGAAGACAGTCGAATATGAACACTAACTACTTATGCAGATTCTCATGAACAACACGCTTGTTCACGCATTTTCACGACGATCATATCCGATCTTTTATGACAGCTAAGCTGTTGTAATTTACTTCTTCTTCGAGGCCTTGTCGGCGGTCTTAGCCTTACCACCCTTGGAGACCTTCTCAACCGTCTTAATAACACCAACAGCGACGGTCTGACGCATGTCACGGACGGCGAAACGACCAAGAGGTGGGTACTCCTGGAACGACTCAACGCACATTGGCTTGGTTGGGATCATCTCAACCATAGCAGCGTCACCCGACTTAACGAACTTGGGGTTCTCTTCAAGCACCTTACCAGAGCGAC
>ERZ501061.655-NODE-655-length-10313-cov-3.850751_pt1 | contig 10313 bp, 8 predicted proteins | sample MGYA00510854_ERZ501061 | MGnify/ENA primary metagenome ERZ501061 (study PRJEB25958, sample SAMN03398515) | human skin metagenome | study: EMG produced TPA metagenomics assembly of the Human Skin Microbiome Metagenome (human skin metagenome) data set.
TGTTCATGCGATGGACCGTGGAGAGTCGTTTGTCATGTTTGACCAGGAGCGTGAGCCGGACGCGCCTCTGCTCGATTCACCCGCGTCTGTTGACTCTGGTCTGTACGTGCCGATGCCGATGCACCGGCCCTGGGAACGCTTTGTCATGCGCCACCCTCGTGTGCATTTTACTCTTCAAGTCGCATACACCACCGTGTCGCGTGGTCTTGTGCCCCTGGCGTCGACCATTGTTTATGTTTCGATAGCGATCTACACGGGCTCGTGCCGCCGCGGCTACAAGAATGTGTGTCTTGCGCACGGCATCAAGGGTGCAATATTCTTCTGGTATGGAATACTCACGTTCGCCCGCTACCTGGGCGCATTTGGCGACTATGGATGGGCATGGAATAAGCGGCCTACGCCAGAGAATTCGATGCACAGTCGAGCGTCGTTCTGGCGTCGGAACATGCCATCAGCTGAGTTTGTCGAGAGTCTTGTGATTTTCCTTTACGGCATCTCGAACACATGGCTTGAGCGACTGGGAGCGCGTCCAGGCGATCCATATACTGTGAAGCAGATCCAGCACATCTCAATTGCCGTCATGTTCTGGTTCATTGGTCTGGTCGGCATGGCGCTCGAGTCCAAGTCGGTCCGGAATATGCTGGGCTACGCTGTTGTTCGTCGGCACCCGGCCGCCACACCAGCGCGTGCTAATGAAGACGAGACCCTTGCGCAGGCACAGCCACCATCCTACAGCCAGAGCTTCAACCCATTCCCATCGCTTGTCATTGGCGTCACGGGTGTGGCAATGGCTGCGCATCATCAGGACTACCTGTATGAAGTCCAAGTCCACATTTTATGGGGCGAAATGCTTGCTGCCTTTGCAGTCTTGCGCTGGCTCACTTACTTTTTCTTGTGGATTCGTCCACCGACTAGCACGCTACCGAGTCGCCCACCGACAGAGGCGGTAGCCTCCTTCGCACTATGTTGTGGTGGGCTGTTGTTTATGCTCTCGAATGAAGAGGTGTCATTCGCAGCGATGCGCTCTGACTATGCGGATGCCATGGCCATGCTGAACCTTGCCATTTCTATTGTAGCCTTAGTCTTTTGCTGGACGTTCTGCGTGATGATGATCAAGGCCTGGGCTTTCCGACGCGACGTACAAGCTTGGGAGCCACCTGCACGACCCGCTGCACAAGCGGCCTCGTCAACTGAGCCGTGGATAAAAGAACAACCATTTGCTGCTTCCGACGTTTCTCACAAACCAAGCTAACGTAAAAAAGTACTTGGTAGGCTATGGTTCTGCACGGTTCGTGTCAGCAGCGCTTGGTAATGTCTTTCTTTGTGCAATCATGCTACGTACTCACACTCTCTGGAATTGCCTTGTGACACCACTTGTTTAGTAATGCGTTCGTTCTCTTTGTTATCTTTTTGACGCTTGGTTTTCTCTCGTATCATACATTCATAGCGTTGTTAAGCTTCAACACGCATGCCCTATCTGGTCGAGGGGATGGAGACATGTATTTTTAGTCAGGTCGTTTTGGGTAAAAATTATCTGCATATCTGGTGCGATATCGGATTGGACCAAATCATATCTTTCTGCGCGAGAAGGCCCTTCCTCTTGAAAATTTTGGACACGTTCGCTGCAACGTTCTTGACTTTTCTAACGCCGTGGATAGCGTGAGCTGCTTCTTCGCGTACTTTCCTTTCGAGTACACCCTGGAGGTATCTGCTGCTACTGCCGCGTAGCTCGCGATACAATGAGCCACGGAATGCGACACTCGCAGGGCACCGTGGGTGCTTCCAGCTCACGGGGTCTTGAGAGCTGCAAGGGCGCAAAAGACTCACAGGACATCCTGAACGATGGGAACTCACAGGAGTCTCCATCGGCTTCGACACCTTTGCTTTCACGCAGCCAAAGAGGGCGGCATCACCGGACTTTTAGTGGTCTCCGTTTAGACACGTCACTGATTGTACGGACGAATAATGGGTCGTCAACGTCTATGCGGGTGAAATTACCTCTATTGGGCGGCTTCTACTTCTCGGACATTGTTGTGATTGTGTGGTCTTTGGCTTGCAACATGTTCAAGTCATGTACTCTTGCTGAGCTTCTGGATTTGTTCTACTTTGTGGCTATGTATCATATAACATCACTAGCATCAGACATGCGTCTACGCGTGCGAGAGTATGGGGTGAGTGTGTTTCAAGCGTATATGCTATCTGTCATGCGCATGGTCATGCACACTGCTCCCTACATTCCTTCGCGTGTGCTTTTGTCGCAAGAGACAATTGCACCTTTCTTACGCTGGCGCACAGGCAGTGCGGCCTCCCGAATGATTCGTGCGTATGGCGATGTCAAGAGTCAAGGCTTTCAGGCTTATTGGATCCATGGGGATAGTCGATCACCACCACCTACACCGATGCGTGAGCGGATTGTTGTACTATTTGTACATGGTGGTGGCTTTGCACTTGGCTCCGTTGCGCTTTATGCAGAACCGCTTTTACGGATCATGTCGCACACTGCGACTTTTAACAAACAAGCCACTGTGCAATGTGTTGCGCTCGAGTATGGTCTTGTGCCGAATACTCGCTTTCCATCCCCGCTTATCGAGGCGCTTCGGTGCTATGCGCATCTGATTGAGCACGAGCGCATTCCATCATCCCACATTGTCTTGGCCGGCGATAGCGCTGGCGGGAACCTTGTAATGAGCATGTTGCTATGCCTCGATGGTCAGGGCATGTCGCGAGTTGGCGGTCGGAATTGGTCAGCATTGCCACTACCGGCGAGAGCTGTACTCATAAGTCCATGGGTGGACCTGCGGCCTTCGTGTACGCAGACGATGAAGTCGACGTCTGTGCTTGATATTTTGTCGCCTGCATGCCTCACACAATTTGCCCAGATGTACACCCGGATCCTACCGCGTCCAAGGCGCGTGGCTGGCCCAGGTAGCAAATGTTTGCAGCGGCTGTCGCGTTCGCCTAGTTTCATGGCAGCGTGGATCCGCACATGGCTTGCACAGCCACCGATACTTGGCACTCGCGCTGTCAATGCAGTAGACGCGCGGAATGATCCTGTGTCTGATGCCCATCAGCTGTATGACACAACAAGCACCAATCACGCAATCTCTCACATGGCCGTGTCGCCAACCATGGGTCAATGGCAGCAAATTTCGCTGCGGTGTGGATTGTTTGTCTTATGGGGAGCGAATGAAATCATGGCAGAAGATATCGCCGCTTGGACACGTCGGCTTCCGCGTGTTGACAGCTATGTTGAGAAGGGCGGCTCAGGTGTGCATGTATGGCCATTCATCAACGCACTGCTTGCCCCTACGATTGTGGAGCGTGAAAAGGGGCTGAGTCAGATTGCCCGCGCGATACTGAATATTCCATTGACACCGTCAGCGACGGAGCCGGTTTCGCCTCCTTCCTCTATGCCATCGGATTCTGACGAGTCTGATAATGACCAAGCACAACGAGCATGGGAGGCTGAATTGAAGCGGATGTTTGAACAGCCTATGCGTTGATCTTGCATGTGAGAGGACAAAGTGCCCGCTTGTCTGGGACGAGCGGGTGCATGAAAGAAAGAGAGAGAGAGAGAGCGAGGGAGAAAGCAAGCGAAGTTTTTTTTCGGTGTTCAGAAACTATACGAACTTCTGCAATATATACATACAAACGATCATCATACGCACGAGCATCCATGGTCCCATTTCACATGTACCACTGACATCAACACTTGTCTGTTGGTAACTATCTCTTATGTACGTTCATAGACCAATTGATTACTCCATGGGATTTGTACGTGCTGCTTGTTCGTCTTCGTCATTTGTCGTCTTGCATAGTCCACAGCCCAGTAAAAGGTCAGACCAGTACCACCTGTCAATGGCATTGGTGTCCTCATTGCGAAAAGAATGAGTAGTCATTAATGCCGCCGAGGGATAGGTCTGGGATTGTAATGGTAATTCATGCAAGTCAGTACATGATGAGCGCGACAGAGAACCAGAATATGGAGGAGTCTGGAAAGGATCGTCTTTTGTTGGGTGCATGCCAGACATCTGTGAGGGGACCATGGTGACGTCGATATCGCCCTCGGGGATCGACTCAATGGGTGATCTCGTGTGATGTCGCGCGACAGAAGAAGATGTTTGCCGCGACATGGAGGCCTGGCGCTGCATTTGTCGATTCGACGCTTTGCCCACAGTGACAGAGGGGAAATTTTGGGATCGAAGACGAGCAAGGGCGGTCTCTGTGCCAGGCGCATACTGGTATGGATCCGGGGGGCTCGTAGGGGTGTCAGACTCAAAGGGCCGCTGTGACTCGCCCAAATCCTCCATGGATATGGCCGATACGTCGCCTGTGGACGCGTATGGATCCGTATGCAGGGGTGTGTGATCGTTCAGTTCCTGTCGACTTTCAGTTGCATCGGGTATGTTGACCGACATGAACTGGGACTCTTCCGACTCGTCTGTGATGGGACCGTAGCCCTGCGGCATATGAGGCGTATCGCGGCGGGGCGATTGGCCGTAGTTGGACTGTGTCATCTCGTACGCACCGGCCTTGGCGCCGGGTTGATGGGTATGACGAGCACTGCGCAGGGATGGGACACGGGCAATAGAGGAGCTGAGTCGCCGCATGAGCGACGAGCTTCCATTGGAGGTTGAGGCGTTGGCATTTTGTGCATCTAGGCGGGAGCGTCGGTTGAGCCTTTCCCTCTGTGACATGCGGCGCAGGTATTCTTCGACATTGCGCGTTTCAAGTCTTTGCTCTTCTGTCTGTGGATACTCGCCTTGACCGGCCAAAGCGTACGTGTCTTCGGGCGCGCTGTCTGTCACAATACACGTAGGCGGCACGATGGACGGCAACGTGCCTGTCGCATCTGTCCCCGCCGCGGACATGCCCTGGTTGTATATTCACAGGGACTCGGCACGTTCAAAAGGCTCTGTACACACTGACTGAGCGCGCGAGGCTTTACAGCGCGATGGCTAACCAAAGATGTGGGAGGCCGGCAGCCGTTTTCGACAAGTGTAGGTGTGCACAACTGAATTGGCTGCTTGCTTGTTCTGCGATCCTTTTCGCACAGCACGTGATCGGGAGACACCCCCTTCCCTGTGAACGCGATGCCACGTGCGCGACGCCTCGTTTAGGCAAATCCACGCAGACGCGTGCGTGTCCAAGCTGCTTGGGATTAGAAGCAGGCGCGGACAGAAAGCTTTGCATTGTGGCGGGTTTGTGACGAAGGCAAGACTAGCATGCGTGGTGTGGTACGTTGAAAGGAAGGGGGAAAGGGGGGGGGGAGGTGAAGTGGGGACAGCTGAGGCAATGAAGGCCGCTGCGCTGTCCATGTATGACAAAGATGATGTGGTGGAATGGGGATGCTCATATGTTTTGACGGTAGTGTGATCATGTGCGAGAAGAACTGGCGGAATGCCTCAAACGCTCCGACTGTATGCGAGTGCATGGCCACTCAGGCAAGGAGTGCTTGACGGAGCACCTCGATACGCTGCCTGCAGAGTGCCAGCAGGCTTATCGAGGCTTTGTCGATTGCAAGCGGTCGTTGTGGGACATGCGCAAACGGTTCCGAGGGATTCCAGGCGCAGAGTACAGCACCAGTTCAACGATGTATGCGGCGTTGGACAAGCGATTTTAAAACAGCTATGTGGGGGGCCGAGGCGTCGATGATGATGAGGAGGTAGGCGAATGTGGTGATGTCATCGATGTCGATATGAGCGGGGGTATAGGTGCGACGAATCTGACGCGCGCCTTAGGAGGCGTAGGTGTCGAAGACATGGATGTGGGCGAGCTGTGTAGAGCTGGCAGTGAGAGGGATGTCGGCATGGACGCTTTATCGGGCGTTTGTGGCAAAGGACGGCGATGCTGGCCCGAGAGACCTGCTGGAGCGGCCGGGCTGGCGGGGCTCGTGGGGTTCGTAGGGCCAAGACCAGCAGAACATGCAGGACCGTATATGAGCTCGTGTGCCGACATGGTCCGATACTGTTCGCGGCGTGGGGAAGAAAGGGCCTGGGCTGCGATCATGGCTGCATGTGCATCGCTTGCGACGCGGCTGTGCTGTGGACGCCGAGGGGGTTGTGGGACCGAGGGTATAGACCTGTGGAAGGGGAAGCGGGTGTCGTCCAGCGACACTGTGCGAGCATGCAGGGGCGAAATGGGCTTTGGTGTTGAAGCAGCGGAGAGAGGAGGAGGAGGAGGAGGAGGAGGCGCGTATCGAGGTGACACCTGATACGAGGCTCTTTTGGGTGGGAGCTCGAGCATGTAGTACGTGAGCTCCACATACACTTGCCCCGTGACACGGCCTTGGTTGGTGAGGATGAGCCACTGATCATGCTCGCCACGGCTGAGAGCCGTCGACAGGTCGAGAGTGGCATGTCCAATATAGTCGGGTTCCTTGTCTGTAGCGTAGCAAATTAGTTCGAGCGTGTGAACTTTGGGCAAGGAGCCGGTTGAGGGAAGTGCCGTACGGTAGTCATGCTCGCTTAGGGGGTGGAGTGCGTCGATGTCGCTGTCGTCATCTTCATAAATTTCAAAGTGCATTTGCTCATCCCACAAAGGACTTGTGCCAGCGCGACGGTCCGGGAGTGTGCGAAGACGAACGCCATCGACGCACACTTCAGCGACGGGGTCCTGAGAATCTTGGACACGTTTGAGCACTAGGTGTTTTCCTTTGAGCACCACACAGACAAGTGTGCCTCGATGTTGCCGCATGCCATGCCAAAGTCCAATGCGGGGTGAATTGGCAGTGTGGGCGCGTCGGACGATCCAGTGCCTAGGGGAGACTTGCTGACGGGGTCTACTGGCACGGTTGAGACGGTGAATGAAACACGAGGTTAGGCGCTCCTCTCCTCCCCCCTGCCACTTGCGCGAGAGTGGAAGTGGCGTATGTATGACTAAGCAAGAGAGAGAAAGAGAGAGAGAGAGAGTGTGTGTGTATGTGTGTGAAGGAACAGGCAACAAGCGCATAGACCTAGTAGGAAGAATGACGACGTATGAAACATGCCCTGAGGGACGATGGGAAAGCGATGTGTGCGATGGACCTGACATATTTACGAGTTCGCGTCGTCTCTATCGATTGATATCGTTGGCAAGGGATATACAATGACGAGCTGGGGTCCTTACATGGTGCGACAAGTGCGTCTTGCGATGCAGAAGCGTATGAATGTTCGGCATGTGTCGTCGTCTACGAGCGGGGGACGTCCCAAGTCGCAGCATACATTTCTGTACACGGACATTTTCCCGCCGATGATGCGTGTGCTTGCCTACAGCACGGCGGCGTACTTTGCGATGCATTTGACGTGGTTGAAGCTCAAGAATGAGGAGGAAAAACGCGCACAGACAAGGGAGATGACGCAGCTACGTGACGAGGTGCGGACGAGTGTAGCGTAGGCGTACAACATACATTTATCAACTACAAGGACGCCGGGGAGGAGGAGGAAGCGGGTATCGAACAGCGACGGGGGAGGGGAGGGGCGTGAGTACGGATGAGCGAGCAAGAGGATGCTCATGTGTAAAACTTTTTATTAATAAAGTGGATGAGCGGCTTGAGGTGGAATTGGATGGCGCCATCAAGCATGTTGACGAACTGCTCGTTGGCGTACTGAGCTTCGAGCAGATCGTCCATCTTGAGCGTTAGGACACCGGCGAGGATGCCAGCGACGGTGGCCTCGATTTGAAAGACGCCCACCTCGTCGCTCGATATGGTAAAGAACAACTGGTCGATCGCGAGGTTGTCTGGGCGCTCGATGTGCGCAAGAACGCCCTTGGCATGCAGGCGGGTGGCCGTGTAGCGGAAGGAGCCGTAGGCGGGCATGAGGCCTGCGGCCTTGAGGCTGCGCTGGTGGAAGAATTGGGGTGAGAATGGGAGTGCCATCATGCGGCGGCGCGTGCGTTTCTGCATGGCATGTTTGCCGCGGTCCATGCAGGTCTCGTAGCTGTGAATTTGTGTTTCCATGAACGCGCGTTGTTCTTGCAGTTTCTGCAGCGTGGTCTGCAGCATATCGCGGTGCGTGCGGCGCTCGGCACGGCGCTGGTCCTTGCTGCGGATGTCGGCGGCCATGGCGTCGACGAGGCTCTGGTACTGGTCCGAGCGATGGACGCGGCCAAGCTGCTCGAGGTGCAGGACGTGTTCGAGCGCCTTGGCTTTGAGCTCGGCGAATGTGAGTGAGGCGGTGGGTGTGCCGGCGTAGGGCGGCTTGGTGCGCAGGGCGGCCCAGGTATGCTCGTCCGTGTCGCGAACGGGCGACACGAACAGGTCGAGCAGATGCGGCGCGGCCTGGACGCGTAGGACGGCCATCACGAGGCGCTTTGTCTCGACGATGAGGAGCTTGTCTTCGGCATCGACGTCGTGGACGCGGGCGAGGCGCGGGTTGAGTGTAAGGGTGATTTCGGCGTCGCGCGCGCGGCTGAGCTCGGCGGTGGACGACACGGGCGGCATGCCGAGGGAGTGGAGGAGCTCGGCGAGGGGATCGTCGGATGTGTCTGTGAGGGAGGCGACGTTTGTGCACAGGAGCTGGTGGATGGCATACACTTCGTTGGGCGAGATGTAGATGACGGGGCGCCTGGTGCCACCGAGATCCGTCCACTGGTCGAGTCCGAAGTGGTGCTCGGCGTCGACGTACGTCGTGAGCAAGGACTCGATCCAGCCGTGCAAGCGGGTGCTTGCATCCAGCACATACTCGTTCAGCGGCTGCAGGTACAGGTGCTCGTCGCTGAAGGGTGTGCCCAGCGCCACTTGTGTGAGCACTTGCGACACACACGCGAGGTTGCGGCGTGCCTGCTCGCCGAGCGCCGGCATACCGTACAGCTCAGGTGCGACGACGGCTGGGTGGAGGTAGCTGTGGTACACGATGTAGGCGACGGTGCGCACCATGTCGGTGTGTGCGCAGGTGGGGAAGCGCTCGCGGAGGGCGTCGAAGTGGGCGCGGGCGACGAACTGCAGGCCATAGGGTGTGGGCGGGGACGGTGCCTGGATGGCATGGAGGAATGTTTCGCACGTGGCACGCAGTGCCTGCAGACGACGAAGGAACTCGGCGCGTACAGCGGGGTCATCGAGAAGGGAGGTGGCGTCTGGCGTAGCCGCCGCCTGTGCCGCTGGCGGCGCATCAGGGCGCGCGGCTCGCTGCACCGCGACGGGGTCGGGATCCAACGACGTGTGCTGGGCCTCGTGCATGACGCGCTGCACGGGCGGCGTCAGCAGGGCACACAGGTACGTGCGCTCGCGCACGCCGCACGTAAAGTGAATGAGCATGCGCTGGAACGGCGCATGCACAGAGAGCCAGTCGTCGAGTTGGAACACACGCGGTAGCTGTTCGTGGATCGTCGCCTGGACGAGCTTGAGGAGCAAGTACTCTTCGCGTGGCTGCTGTGCGTAGGCAAACATGGCGAGCACGGTCTGTTCGAGCTGGCGGCGCTCCTGCTCAGCGACGTCGGCTGCATTCGTGAGGACTAGCAGGCGCGCCAGGTATGTCGGCTGCGTCTGCAGCAGGTAGAAGAGGGCCTGGTACTGCTCGAGGCGCTTCTGTGCCTCGGCGCTCAGCACATGCTCGGCAAAGGGGTCGTTTGCCTGTGTCAGGACGTGGTCGCGTGCCGTGGCCGAGCCGGCGCCGAGCCAGCCGCGCTCGGTCTTGGCCTTGACGATTTCTTCGATGCCGATCTGGTTCTTGACGAGCAGCGCGATCTTCCGGTCAAGATCAGCGACGTGCGTCTCCATCGACTGGTTCTCGCGGATGCGCTGGACGACCTGCGTGCGCATCTGCGTGAGCTGCACCTCGTCGTCGTAGTCGCGGCTGCCGTCGTCCAGCAGGTGCGCATACACACGTACGGTCTCGAGCGGCACATGGTGTCCCCGCAGCAGCGCCTGGTAGTGCGCACTTGCGCGCCGTCCGCGGAACAGGCTCTGCACGCGCACAATGTCGGGCACATGCGCGAGATAGCGGCCTAGGCCATCGTCAAACGCCCGCCGCGCCAACACACCACGCAGCATCGCCTGCAGGTACACGACGACATCCACGCTGCCGTGCAGATGGGCCTGCCACCACGAGTAGTCCTGGCGCACAAGGACGCCGCGAATCTGTGCTTGGATGCCGCTCACGTCCGGCCGCACATACTCCATGCGCTTGCGGAGCTCTTGGTGATGCTTTTTGCGGGACAGCGAGGCACGGACAGACACGGGCGCTCCTGACACTCTTGATGCTCGTGAGGTTTCCGAGGCTCCCGAGGCTCCTGACGTTCCTGACGTTCCTGACGCCGCCGGTCCTCTGGACGTGCCTATTGTTGCCAAACCCGATGCCGGGCTGCCTGCCTTGACGACCGCCACGCGGCTAAAA
>ERZ501061.662-NODE-662-length-10215-cov-58.806693_pt1 | contig 10215 bp, 7 predicted proteins | sample MGYA00510854_ERZ501061 | MGnify/ENA primary metagenome ERZ501061 (study PRJEB25958, sample SAMN03398515) | human skin metagenome | study: EMG produced TPA metagenomics assembly of the Human Skin Microbiome Metagenome (human skin metagenome) data set.
CTAGGTACTAGTAGCCAGAAACTAATGTTATTTAGTCGTGGGAAAGCCATATCTACAGCACCTACCATTACAGGAGTGAAGTAGTTACCGAATCCACCCATTAGAGCTGGCATTACTAGGAAGAATACCATTAGGAATGCGTGAGCTGTAATAATCACATTAAATAGTTGATGATTTCCTCCCAGAACTTGAACACCAGGTGCAGCTAGTTCAGCACGAATTAGGATTGAGAATCCTGTACCTAGTAGTCCTGAGAATACAGCAAAGATAAGGTAAAGAGTACCAATATCTTTAGCATTTGTAGAATAAAGCCATCGAGTCATAATAGCTCTATTATTGAAATACTCGATTCTTATTAGAATATATCTAAGATAGATGTTCTATACATTTTAGTTATATTTTTCTCCTTCTTTCAATACAAAGAGAAAAATTACATTTTCTTCAAAAAGAGACAAAGAATAAATTAGAGATTTTGCTTTACCTTAATAAAATTATTTTTCAGAGTATTCTATTATACTATACATATATGTACTCAAGCATAATAAAATCTAGAAGGAAACCTTCTAACTCTAATTTCATCAGTTATTTTTCACCCAAAATAAAGAAAGATTCAAACTTCAACAAATCCAAGATTTGTAGTGAGTGACGAATCTCCAATGTAGAATATATTTATTCATACCACTTCCACATTTCACTTTTAAGGACAAAAGGAGATTCGAACTCTATATTCTTCTAAGAAGAATATTCACGAGTATCGAATCTCTCTAATTATATAAACTATATATTTGCATTATAATAAATAAACAAAAATAGGGATAAGGAGATTCGAACTCCTGACCAAAAAATTAAAAGTTTTTCACTCTAACCAACTGAGTTATATCCCTACTTATTTATTATAAGTTTGAAAAACATATATTTCGCTCCTATATTTGTATACTATATATATAGGTGTATAATATACTATAACATTATCCATGTTTTTGTATAAAAGCTAGCATAGTTTAATGGTAGAATCAGGTACTTCCAATACCCGGGTTTCGGTTCAATTCCGAATGCTAGTATTTTTTGCAGGAGAATAAGTCATGCTAACTATTTCTCTTATTTCATTTATTCTAGCTGTTCCTCTTTTCGCCCATAAAATTACAGCTACCGTTTTTACTCGAATTGTTGCTATTGTTCTATTTTATTCAGCAATTCTTACATGGAATTCACTATATTATCTACCACTTAGCCAAGGTGGAGTTGGTCTATATAGTGGTCTATTCCATGTATCTACAACAACTCTAGCTTTCCAAATTCTTGTATGTGTAGTTGGTGCTATCCTTCTTGCTGGTTGGGGTCCTACTACTAATCTAAAATTTGGTAATTCTAAAGTAGGTATTGAACGGTCTGTAAGTATTAATACTAACTTTGTTCATGTGAATACTATGAATGAATATAGTATGATTGTACTATTCAGCGTACTTGGTTCTGTACTTCTTATTTCTAGTTACAATTTTCTATCTATGTACATGGGTATTGAACTTCAAAGTTTTGCTGCTTATATTCTATGTTCTCTATATCGAAATTCACAATCTGCTACATTTGCTGGTCTTAAATACTTCCTACTTGGTAGTCTAGCATCTGGTATTATTGTACTTGGTACTGCTATTATTTATGCTGGTACTGGTATTACTGGATTTGATGATCTTGCTACTCTTATCTCTGTAGGTGACATTTCTTCTGCTAATACTTACGTAACTCTAAGTATGGCAGGTGGTCTTCTTCTAATTGGAATTGGTTACATTTTCAAGGTAGGTGCTGCTCCACTATATAATTGGGCACCTGATGTATATGATGGTGTTCCTACTATTATTACATCTTGGGTAAGTACTATGCCTAAAATTGGTATTCTAGTATTCCTACTAAACCTTAGCTTTATTGTAACAGGATATGATCTATCATGGAACACTGAATTCCTTCAAGGAAATGATCTATTTACTTCTTATGCTAAGCCATTCCAGACACTACTACTTGTATCATCTGTACTTAGTTTTATTGTAGGAAGTATTGTAGGTCTATCACAAGTACGAATCAAACGACTTCTTACATTCTCTACAATTAATCACGTAGGTTTCCTACTACTAGCTCTTGCTGTAAGTACTGAAGAATCTGTAGAAGGATTTGTATTCTATCTAGTACAATATTCACTAACAAATGTAAATACTTTCCTAACAATTCTTGCTTTTGGATATATTACAAAAGGAATTCTACAAAATAATTCTAGTGTACGAGAATTTGTACTACTAGATGACCTTAAAGGTCAATTTTACAAAAATCCTCTACTTGTTATTAGTTTCTCTGTTTCACTATTTTCTATGGCAGGTATTCCTCCACTTATGGGATTCTTTGCAAAACAAATGGTTCTTTACTCAGTATCTTACAACTACTCATATGTTGCTATTCTAGCTATTGTAATGAGTGTTATTAGTGCTAGTTATTATCTAAAAATTGTACAACTTATGTTCTTCCAAAAAGATTCTGCACCTACTACTCTATCATCAGAAGGTGAAACATCTGAAACAGAAACACCTCTTATTACATCAATGCACAGTTCTGTCATTGCTATCCTTACTCTTATGATTTCACTCTACCTATTTGATTCTTCTATCCTACTAAATGCTTGTCATCTTCTAAGTCTAAGTCTATTCTCTTCTTAATAGGCAAAGACTTCCTTTTTTTATTTCTATGAACTCTCTTACTCTTTATCTTATTCTTGTACCAGTTGTAGGATTCATTCTACTACTAGTAAATATTCTACTAGCTAAACATGTACCTTATTCTGAAAAAGTTACATCTTATGAATGTGGATTTTCTCCTATCTATGGTCAAAATCGGTCACCATTCACTATTCAATTCTATCTTGTTGGTATTCTATTTCTAATTTTCGATATTGAGATTTTCATGACAATGCCATATGCTCTTACTGTTTATGAAACAGGTCATTATGGATTCTGGATCATTATGGTATTCTTTGGAATTCTTACTCTTGGATTTGTATATGAATTCAATTCTAAAGCTCTATACTTTAGCCAAGCTCAACCTGCCAATGAAGAAGAATTATCTACATTCCCTTCTATGTTTCATCAATGAAGTTTCTATGATAGACAATATAGGAATCTATCTGAATAATTCAAATGAATGAATTGATTTGCAAAATATAAAACGGAGAATCAATTTCTCTATTAGAACAAATTTGGGGATATGGTATAATTGGTATTATAGTATCTTTGCAGGATAGCTGATGTCAGTTCAAATCTGACTGTCTCCATTATGTACCTTGATAGCTTATGTGGCTAAAGCGTAGAACTGAAGATTCTAAGAACCGTGTTCGAGTCATGGTCGAGGTATTATATTCATAATACAGATATTCCTTACTGGTAAAGGAGGTGCTCTGTAAAAGCATTGGTTTCTACCGTTGTGGGTTCGAGTCCCATGTCTGTAATTATATATATATATATACATATTACACCAATCCAGTTTTAGAGGATGTGTGACAGAGTGGTTTAATGTGCCTGGCTTGAGTCTAGGAGTTCTTTTTAGAACCAGGAGTTCGAATCTCCTCGCGTCCGTCGAAAGTTTTAGATAAATATATCAAATATATACAATATTTGTATAATGGAGATTCGATACTCACTACAAATCTAAGATTTGTTGAAGTTCGAATCTCCTCGCGTCCGTATATAAATATTTTTCTTTCTACTATATAATATATTATACATTGGAGATTTGTTACTTGGATTCAACAATAAGTTGAATAAAAGTTTTCATCTCCTAACATACAGTATATATATACAATAATAAATGTTACAATCAGAGTCACATATAAATTGACTTGCTAGATTATGCTCCACATTAGAGAGACAATCTGTGTGCTATTATTGATATATATATATATATATATATATTGTATAAGGTACACAAGGTACATTCTATATAATTTTGTACCTAGACAGTATATAGTATGATAAATACTACTATACTCATTCATATGGACCATCATGATATTCTTAAAAATCTTCCAGATCATGAACCACTTCATAGTATACTTTCAAAAATATAGTATATTAACTTTTCTATAGAATTATGAATAATCTAGCTAACCTTCAAGCACAGCGAAATCAATTCCAACTATTCCCATTCCATATGGTTACTGCTAGTCCATGGCCTATGTTCATTTCATTCTCTCTTCTTATTCTTACAATGGGATCTGTTGTTTATATCCAAGGATATGCTAGTCCTTTCGGAGGTTCAGGTATTTCTCTGGTACTTCTTGGATTCATCTCTACTGCTCTATGTCTAGCTCTTTGGCTTCGAGATGTAGTTACTGAGGGTACATTTCTAGGTGATCATACTATTCCAGTTCAAAAAGGACTTAGCCTAGGTATGGTATTCTTTATTATTACTGAAGTATTCTTCTTTATTTCTATTTTCTGGGCCCTATTCCACTCTTCACTTTCTCCTGATGTTGCTCTAGGTGGACAATGGCCTCCTGTTGGTATTGAATCTATTAACCCATTTGAACTTCCTCTTCTAAATACTATTCTTCTTCTTACATCTGGTGCTACAGTTACATACTCACACCATGCTGTAATTAATAAAAACCGAGCAGGTGCTATTTCTGGACTTATCCTTACTGTTGTACTTGCTACTGTATTTACTATTTGTCAAGGTATTGAATACTACAATGCTCCATTTGCTATCTCTGATGGTGTATATGGTTCTACATTCTATCTATCTACTGGATTCCATGGAATTCACGTTATTGTTGGTACAATTATGCTAGCAGTTTCTCTAGGTCGAATGATTCAATATCATTTCACAAGTACTCACCATGTTGGATACGAATCAAGTATTCTATACTGGCACTTTGTTGATGTAGTATGGCTATTCCTATTCGTTTCTGTATACTGGTACGGTGGATTAATTCAAATATTGATTCCCTATTGATTCTATATGAACATTTATTGTATTAGAAATAATTTTTGTATACTGTATTATGTATACATGTATATTCTATATTACAGAGCAGTATCGCATGCATACTTTTCTTATTGATTTTCTTACTCTTGGTGCTATTCTATCTGCACTACTAGTAGTTACATCTAAGAATCCTGTTATGTCAGTTCTATTTCTTATTTCACTATTTCTACATGTTTCAGGATATCTTGTTCTACTAGGTCTTGGATTTATGGGTATTTCTTATCTAATTCTTTATATTGGAGCTATTGCTATTCTGTTCCTATTTGTTGTTATGATGCTAAATCTACAACTAGCTGAACTAAATGCTATGGCTTCTGAGTATACTCAAAATCTTCCTCTAGGTGCTATTTTTGTATTTCTTCTATTTGTAGAACTATTTTCTATGTTCCCATTTACTTCTAATAATGAATACAAACACCTTAACCCATTCAAAATTTTTCCAGATATGCAAATTGGTATTATGAATACTCTTAATAGTATTCTACACAGCTTTGGATATCCTACTCTATCTAATTCATATGATGTATATCAAACATTTACTTACAGTCCAGATTCCAACTTTGCTACTCTCATTGATGTACAATCTATTGGATTTACACTATATACATTTGGATCTATTTGGCTATTTGTAGCTAGTCTAATCCTACTACTTGCTATGATTGGTCCTATTGTACTTACTATGAAAGTACGTACTCTGGAAAACTAAACTACTTATCATTTTCCCTTATTTCTTAGAAACTTAGAAATCTTTAGTACAATGAATACTATTTTTCTACATTCTTACAATTTTTAAGGAATTGAGGTTTCAGATGGCTACTGAAGAAGAATTGCAAATTCTTTTCTTAGGGTTCAATTCCCTCTCAATTCTTATCCAATTTTCAAATACATATAAGGAAAAGAATTGTAATAAGAAATATGTATATAACAAGAACATAGTATAATTGGTAGTACAGTGATCTCCAAAATCACTAGTGTTGGATCGTACCCAGCTGTTCTTGTATATGTATAATACTATTATAATATATTTATATATATATATATACAACATTCTAGAAGAATTTAGCTGAGTGGTATAGCGCCGATCTTACACATCGGAGACAGAGGTTCAATTCCTCTAATTCTTATTAGTTATATTCAACATAACGAAGACCAAATAACTCATACATGAAATTATTTTCATTATAACTATTATTTACGATTACCACTATTAACTCCTTCGGAATAATTCAACAGAATTATGATTATCCGACCTGTTTTATAAATATTGTTTTATCAATATTGTTTATCAATATATTTGTGTATAATATACATACACGAATTATATATATAGTATTTATCTTGCTAAAATAGAAAGTATTTATCTTGCTTTAATATAATAATATAAAAAGCATTTATTTTGCTATAATATATAGCATTCTATAAGACTATAAGAGTATAATTTGTTATTTTTTCTAAAATCTATGGACGACTTTAACATCTATGACTGCATGATTGTAGGAGTAGCTTCTGTTTGTTTTATCTACTCAATGATTTCTCTACTACAAAATCTAACTCGACTAATCTGTGAAGTAACACTTCCTGTGGATACTACAGAATGTGATTCACCTGAACCATGGCAAATCAGTATTCAAGAATCTGCCTCTCCTGTTGCGGAAGGTATTTCTGAGCTACTTGATTCTCTTACATTCTATCTAATTATTATTGTATTCGGTGTACTATGGGCTATTTTCAATACACTACATTACTACAAAGAAGACAAAAATCCTATTACACATCACTTTAGCCATGGAGCTACTATTGAACTAGTATGGACAATTTCTCCAGCTCTATTCCTTATTGCTATGGCTTTCCCAAGTTTCAAACTACTATATCTTACAGATGAAGTATATTCACCATCAATGACTATTAAAGCTGTTGGACATCAATGGTATTGGTCATATGAATATTCAGATTTCCTAAATGAAGATGGTGAGTCTATTGAGTTTGATTCATACATGATTCCTGAATCAGATCTTGAGGACGGACAACTACGACTACTAGATGTAGACAATAATGTAGTTATTCCAGTAGATACTAATATTCGATTTATCGTTACAGGTCAAGATGTTATCCATTCATTTGCTGTACCTTCTCTAGGTATGAAAGTAGATGGTATTCCAGGACGACTAAATCAAACTGCTACAATTGCTGAACGAGAAGGTCTATTCTATGGACAATGTTCAGAGCTATGTGGAATTCTACATGGATTTATGCCTATTTGTGTAGAGGCTGTAAGTCCAGAAAAATATCTAGAATGGATGGAAAGTGTATCTTAGAATATTTTTAAAATAAATGAACTTTTCCCTTCTATACAATAAAGAATCCTAGTATATTCACTATACTATTCAATATGATTTCCTCTTATTGACTTTCAATATCATTACATATATCTTTTTCTAACCATGACTAACCTCTTTGATATGAAATCTTTTGATATCAATATTGACCAAGGATCGCTTGTTTCACTTATCCTTATTCTTCTTGTTTTTGTTCCTATGCTTCTATGTGTTGCATTTATGACAATTATTGAGCGAAAAGCTATGGGATCTATGCAACGACGAATTGGTCCTAATGTTGTAGGTTATTATGGGGTACTTCAACCATTCGCAGATGCTCTTAAACTTGTTGTTAAGGAACAAATTATTCCTGCACAGTCTAACAAAGCACTATTTTTCCTTGCACCTATGATTTCTCTTGTATTTAGTCTACTAGGATGGGCTACTATTCCATTTGGATCTGGTATGGCTATTGCTGATCTTTCACTAGGTATGCTATTTTCACTAGCTGTTTCATCTATTGGTGTATATGGTGCTCTATTTGCTGGATGGGCTGCTAACTCTAAGTATGCATTCCTGGGATCTCTACGATCTACTGCGCAAATGGTTAGTTATGAACTTATTTTCTCAACTTGTGTTGCTGCTGTTATTCTTCTTGCAGGTTCACTGAACTTCACTACTATTGTAGAAGCACAAACATCTATTTGGTTCATTGTACCTCTATTTCCACTTTTCATTATGTATCTTATCTCTGCTCTTGCAGAACTTAACCGTACTCCATTCGATCTACCCGAAGCCGAATCTGAACTAGTTAGTGGATTCATGACAGAACACTCCGGTATGATTTTTGTATTTTTCTATCTTGCTGAATATTCTGGAGTTGTTCTTATGTCAACATTTTCTACTATTCTATTCCTAGGAGGATATGCTTTCCCAGAGATTCTTGTAAATGAAACTTTCATGAATCTACAAAGTATCATTCTTGTTATGAAATCTCTTATCTTCATGTTCTTCTTTGTTTGGGTTCGTGCTACATTCGTTCGACAACGATATGATCGTCTTATGATTTTCTGTTGGACACAACTTCTTCCAATGGCAATTGCTATGCTAGTTCTTGTTCCTAGTCTACTAGTTGCTTTCGATATTCCTGCCATTTCATTAATAATTACTAGGAATTATTCCCTTATTCATAACAAACATATAGGTGTCAACTTTCATTAGAAAGAAAATTCTTTTTTCTATAACTAATATCATGTGTTTATATATGTACAGAATATACAATAAAGATCACCATAGGGATCTTAGCATAATCGGATAATGCACCAAATTGTCAGTTTGGGGGATGCCCGTTCGAGTCGGGTAGTTCTCGATAAATTCAGATAAAGATATTATTGTATTTTCTACTTTCATCAAAACTCTTCCACTTATTCATTTTTTATAATATTATGAATCTTAGTCTTATTCTATTTACTATTGGTATCCTAGGATTTGTACTAAATCGTAAGAACATTCTTCTTATGATGATTTCTATTGAAATTCTACTACTTGCAGTTACTATTCTAGTACTTGCATCTTCTATGAATTTCGATGATATTCTAGGACAAACTTATGGTATTTATATTATTCTTCTTGCTGCTGCTGAGTCTGCTATTGGTCTTGGTATTCTTGTTGCTTACTACCGACTACGAGGATCTATCTCTCTTGCTCATGATCAAAATTCTAACACTACAGCTTTATTTATAGTAGTTTAGAATTTCACACAGAAATAAATCAATGTTTTTTCTTCTATTTTCACTTCCTTGTCTAGGTGGTATGACTTCTGGTCTACTAGGACGAAAAATTGGTGTTACTGGTGCTCATATTATTACTACTTCAGCAGTTATGATTTCTGCTATTCTATCTATTATTGCATTTTACGAAGTAGTACTATGTCATTCACCAGTTACTATTCATCTAGGAGATTGGGTACATTCTGAAATTCTTACAGTATCATGGTCTTTCACATTTGATACTCTATCTATTTCTATTATTACTACTGTTCTTATTATTTCTTCTCTAGTACATCTTTACTCTATTGATTATATGAGCAGTGATCCTCACAACCAACGATTCTTCTGTTATCTTAGTCTATTTACTTTCTTCATGGTTCTCCTTGTTGCAGGTGATAATTACTTTGTACTTTTTGTTGGATGGGAATTTATTGCTGTTTGTTCATACCTACTTATTAATTTCTGGTTTACTGTCATTGAAGCTAACAAATCTGCAATGCAATCATTTATTGTAAATCGTGTAGGTGATATGGCACTATCAATTTCATTCCTTGGAATTGTATGTCTATTTGGTAATGTGGATTTCTCTACAGTATTTTCACTAGCTCCAATGATGAACGAAAGTGCTCTTACTATCATTGGTCTACTACTACTATTTGGTGGTATGGGTAAAAGTGCACAAATTGGACTTAATACATGGCTTCCTACTGCTATGGCTGGTCCTACTCCTGTTTCATCACTTATTCACTCAGCTACTCTAGTTTCTGCGGGTGTTTATGTGCTTCTTCGATCTAGTCCTCTTCTTGAATATTCATCTACAGCTCTTATTGCTATTACTTGGATTGGATCTATTACAGCATTCTTTGCTGCTTCTACTGGTCTTCTACAAAATGACCTAAAACGAGTTATTGCTTACTCAACTTGTTCACAAATGGGTTACCTTTTCCTAGCATGTGGACTTTCACAGTACAATACTGCACTATTCCATCTTGTTAACCATGCTTTCTTTAAAGCTCTTCTATTCCTTTCTGCAGGTGCTGTTCTTCATGCTACATTTGATCAACAAGATCAACGACGACTTGGTGGATTCCTTCCTCTTCTACCATTCT
>ERZ501061.664-NODE-664-length-10212-cov-4.150537_pt1 | contig 10212 bp, 10 predicted proteins | sample MGYA00510854_ERZ501061 | MGnify/ENA primary metagenome ERZ501061 (study PRJEB25958, sample SAMN03398515) | human skin metagenome | study: EMG produced TPA metagenomics assembly of the Human Skin Microbiome Metagenome (human skin metagenome) data set.
CAGAGCGACGCCCACTTCGTTGAAGCCACTGATCCAGATCTGACCCGAATAGTCAGCAATGTTGGCGGAGAAAATGTAACGCCGTACAGGTGCCGGATAGCTCCGGTCACACTTTTCACAGCGCCAACCGTCGCTTTCTTCGATGACCTTTTTGTTGCAATCTTGGCCGGGACACGCCGTGTAGTATAGCGTGTTTGGCCGAATGTACAGGACAACAGCGCGTGCATTAAAGTAGTCCGCACGTTCAAACGATGTGCCCAGCGACTCGTCTTTGACCTGAGCAAGCGTGCGGAATTCATTCGCGCGCAAGGCACCCTGGTTGAGAGCGGACGCCGTGGTGCCATCGAGAGTTGCTCCATAACTGCGTATATGTGCACTATTCCCCTCGTTGTCGTACCAGCCACGGAGGCCATGTGACTCTGGGATGTCAGGGTTGATCGACATGGTGGAGCTGGAGAACATGCTGAGGCTGCGCCCACCAAAGTCGCTGACTTTGACGCCTTTGAATGCAATCACTGGCTTCTCTTCGCCAGCGATGGTCTTCTCAAAGTTCTCCGCCTGTGAGCCCCACAGTGTCATTCGTACACTCATACCACTGCTGTCGATAAGAGTAAGGTCGCGTTTCTTGATGGGCCGCTGCGTCGCTTTCGATAGAATTTCTGACACGTCTGTATAGCCGTCGAGAATAGTAATTACATCAGTTGTCTGGTTCGGCTCAACTGTCGTAAGCTGGTCAATCGACACGAAATTATACTTGACTTCGGGCACGTCTCCTGCCTCTGCACACTCCTCAATCTCACTTCCGCTCTCAAGCGAAATCTCGTACTCATTTGGGAGTGTGCTGAACTGCTTCTTTGCGATGGTCACCTTCGCCTTGCTGATAAAGTATACTTTGTTCTCCTGTAGGACGGGATAAAACCGATCCACAGCATCGTTGAAAGCCGTCGCGCGGATTTCGCCACTCTCGTCCAAAAGATTCACGCTGAATAGTTTGCCATCGCCACGTGCATTCGACCAGTGCTTGATGTCGGTCTTGAGCGTCACCCGCGCTTTGATCGTCCATTTGTTCTGGTACGGAGAAAGCGCATCAATCGGGTACACAGGCATGCCGGAGCTGGACTTGGCGACGCCGCGCGATCCTACCCGTGCAGAGTCCCCGTGCGAGCCGGAAAGCGCTTGCGCACCTAAAGAGGGAGCCATGGCGGGAGCAGGCGGCTTCACGTCGGCGTGTGGGGTGGCTCCCGGCACGGCTTTCGTCTCGACAGACGCGTCAGCAGACGACTTGGCCGACTCGATATTCTGTGGATTACCAATACGAAGGGGCAAAGCGGGGGAAATGACCTCGAGATTCAGCAAGATGAGAATCTTGCGGTTTTGTACCGTGTTGGACGTGAATTGCGTGACGCGCACAACGACGTTCCGATCGAGCGATCCATTCTCAACAAGGGGTTTGAGCTGCGTCGCCAACATAGCTGAAATCGCATGTGTCAGTCTGCGTGTGAAAAACAAGAGAGCCCATAATACGCACCTTGCGTGTAGTGAACGCCGTCGCTGAGGACAACGCGGTAGCGCTCGCTCACATTTGCACTGGCATTCGTGGTCTGAAGTTTTTTCAAGCTAAGAACCTGGCACTTGGGTGTCACAGACGTTGTACCGTCTGTTGACGCAAGCATAGAGGCAATCACGCCCTCGGTAAGCTGTTCTGCCGACGACATGAATACGCGTGTGGCAAATGAGCAAGTCTGCAAGTAACACGCACACACCACACACGCTACTGAACGCGTGACGCGCGCGCTCGGTCCCCGCTAGCGGAAATCAGACGACGTCATGTGATTTCGTGAGTAGCTAGACCCACGCGAGCATTCGCCGTGCTCCAACGCGGCGTGCAACATGAAACGACCATTTGTGCCATAAACCAATCAGACATCAGTCTATAGGCGCATAGTGGGGTGAATAGGTTTTTTTTTTACCTTCTGATAGCGGAGCGAGACATGTTGGGGTGGCACACGACTTAAACGACTAGCCTCTGGCACAATCAGTGAATGCGAATCCAGCCGTGAATCTTCTCTCTTCGAGTATATCTCTTCACAATGCCCATCGGCTCTTGGAGTTTTGTATGTGATGAGAACGAGATTGACCAGACAGCCGTACCATTTGCCGTTTCCTTCTAAGAAAAAGTCTGGCGATGAAGCTAGTCCGACACCCCCAACGGCGTCGGGTGAAAGCTCATCTGTATCTGTGCATCCTCCGCACCAACATCAGGCAAATGACGACGATGCAAAAAATCTTTTGCGCTGTACGTCGTCTCACCTGCCTCGTGACTCCAATTCGACGGCCCATGCTGCGCCTGCGCATCGCGCGGCTGAACCGACGTCTCCTGCATCCACTGTCTCCCCTACACAACAGCAATGCAGTCAAGGCCCAAGTGCCACACATTCTAGTCGCCCGATTGCACAATCCTATGGCTCAAATATATCCAGCGATATGGCTTCCCTACGGTCAAGTCCAACAGGCCACAGTCACACGTCTGTGGAAGAATGTACCGATACCAGCGAGACAGAATCTGTCACGAGTGCCTTTTCGGCAGAGCCCTCTGAGACGCCTGGATCTCTACCTCCACCATTCTTGTATCCAGTCCCTCAAGATGCCATCCCTCATGTTACGAATCCAGCAAGTGGATATGCCACTCCCCTCGTGCAGACAAGCCCCGCCCCTCATATCTCATCAACTAGCTTTGTTAGTACCCCTCATCTCCTTCGCAGTCCTGGGGCTCCATTGTCAGTATCCACCGCAGGTCTTCGAGTCTCACCACATGCTATGGGCATGCAGCCATCCGTGTCTCCTGCACATGCAGGCCATGTACGGCCCAATTCTCATGAAACGACCGCGCAATCACAGCTAGGTCCGCATGCAACTCCGCAAGAGACCTTTGTATCGCCCTACTTATCCCCGATGCATCAACAAAAATTGGAGAAGTACCATCAAACATCCATGCCCTCGCCCTTGACGTTGCATTCGCCTCTGGAACAACAGCAACAGTCCTCGTCGTCGGCATCATTGCTGCTTCCACCATCGTCCACGCGAGCCCAGCCGGCAAACCAAGACCATGACGAAATACCCCCGACCCCAACGGAAATCATGACGCGTCGCTCGTCAAAAATGGGTGCACCCGCGTTGTGGATGACATCGCAGGCCCCCACCCCTAGTGGTTCTGCCACGCCCACTGTGGTGCGCTCGCAACTCGGCACACCAGGCTTTACACCATCGCCATCAAGCCGCTGGAATGCCTTGGGCATGGGCAGAGGTCGATTGGGAACTTCGGCCATGACACCGATAGAAGCCCCAGCATCGAACGACGTCCCGATGTGCTCAGAGCCACTTGAGCACCAAGTCCGCAAGGGTCTGGCGTCAGAACCTGAAATGACCGATGAATCGCAAGTTTCGCAGCCTCTATGGCAGCGCCGCCTGCATCGCAATGAAAAGCCCTTTATCAACTTGGCGCCTGTGACGACCGTATCTAATAAAGCAAAAGAAACAGAAGGTGATTCAGGGGAGCTGGATGACACAAATATCATGCTTGCACATGCTACCCAAGCGCTCAATTGCTTGGCGCTTGAGCAGGAGCGCGCTCTTGTGGCAGAGGAAGGGCGACGGAACATGTCATTGCTCGATGGGAACCGGCACAGTCTTGCGCTGATGGGCAGCGAGCCACCCAAAGACGGCGAGGAGGAACTCCCGCCGTATGAGTGCACCGTTCATATTGAAGGCTATTTGCCATGCAAGATGGAAGTGCATGGCTCTGGAGATCCTAGCAAGATGCATGATTGGAAATCACTGTATTTTGTACTACACGGCACAGCGCTCCATTTGTACAAGAAGGATATATCGCTCTTGTACAGCAAGCGAGTAAATCTTATCAACGTGTGGCATGTTCAAGATGGTGCGCTAGTACACACAGTACCAATGAATGAAGAGCCACATGCGAATGAGATGCCAAGCGGACGGAACCTAAAGCATGACGAAAAGGCGCACACGAATCCACTGCCGTTGGAGGACCTTGTTCTGCGTGGAATTGAGCTCGGCCGCTCGCTGGCACATACAACGAGTGGCGCCACGCAGACGCGAACGGAAAATGTAGAAAAAGAGCTGGATGATGTCCAACGTGCACTGAAAAATCACCATGCCCACACTTATTCGATGGAGGGCGCTCAATGCGGGTTCGCAGCGGATTATACGAAGCGGCCACATGTGATCCGCGTCAAAGTCGCAAGTGATCAGTTTTTGATCCAAACGCGTAATAACTATCATTTGGTTGATTGGATCGAGGCCATACAAGGCTCGATCAATGTAGCGACGGATCTGGACCGGCGCACAATGCCCAAGTTTGTCACGCTTCCACGCCGTCGACGTCGTCGCCGTGACATGGAGGCTATGGTGATTCGCGACCAAAATGCCGAGCAACACCGACGCCCGTCGATACAATCGCCCACAAGTATTAGCGATTCTCACTTGAATAGTTACGCACAAAATTTGCAAGTGTGAAATTCTTGTTTGCATTTAGTGTGTGTGTGTGTGTGTGTGTGGGCAAGAGTGCAAGCCTATCGTTTTAAAGCATTGAAACGCTGCATGAGAGCATGCCATTCATTGTCCTGTGGATGTACCGCTGTGGCAACGGTAGGCGCACGTCCGAGGACGGTATGACGTGTGGATGCCGGTGGAGATGAGGTCGTGCAGGTATCTGGTGAGAAGGAAGCTTCTGTGTCCGTTGCATTTTGACAAGCGACCTCGGCAGGTACTTGGACTTGGTACGCTCTGCAAACTGAAAAGAAAAAAAAGATTGGTTAGCCTCCCCTCTCCCGCGCTATCACACATACTTTCGGTGAGGTAAGCATCAACAAGCTCGGGTGATGGCATAGAGAAAGCCAATTTCCGCGTAATACGTTCCGGCACACGACCATCGGGATTTTCTAGCGCCGCATCGGCGAACTCTGAGCCATAGCGTGCACTAAGCATGTCCTTAAGTACATGCAATTCCTGAAGCTCCGTTCGGTGCGCTGCATGGATGACAGCTAGCATAGGCTCACGTATAGCATCATCGGGTTCAGTACTGACGAGGAAGACAGAGTAAGTGGATGCGCATGAAAACAAAAAAAAAAATCGAAGGCAACATACTTTTTCAGCTCAAGTAATGCAAAGCGAGCATGCAAAGTCTCACAATACAGCTCAAGCACCTCAAGAAGTTCTAAATGAACCTGATCAGCGTGAGTAAACACATAGGATAAGGTGGGCACGTTGGATAAGGTGAAGCAGGCATACATACATCGTCCATAATGAGCGACTCGACCTTAATACGAGCCGATTCAAGCTTGCCACGCTCCACCAGCTCAGCTATGTCAAGTCGGGCTCGCTTCGCAAGAGCGGCCTTTTTCTCTTGTAGCATGCGTGAGCGCTGAATCGCCAGCTTCAGCTGAATCTTTGTCCGTGCAGCATTCCAACGAGTCATCGCGATGTCAATCCAGTCGCTCCAATGACTATGAAGGCACACCGAACCGTCCGCGCAAGACGTGTAACACGAAGTACGGCGAACATGGGAATTTGGGCCTCACACTCCACGCACACGCGGCAGCAGTTTCTATGATCGGCGATTTGTTCTGTCTGTGTGTCGTCGGCGCGTAAATGAATGAAAGAGATCCTATGGCACGTGGGCTCAATGACGCGTCCATCGCTCCACAACAAACGCGATCAGTGATCGAGCGAGCAGCGCGTCGTGACGTCGTCTGTTGCTCCCGGCCTATACCAGGAATGAGACACGAGAATGACATGGAAGAAGACGAGTTGGACCAGTCTACGGTCATGAGCATGGCAGACGATGCCGAGCAAGAGAAGCAGAAACAGGAAAGCGAGCCCCTGGACCCCATGGCGCTCTTAGCCTACTACCGCCGACTACTCCCATTTAAATCGCTCTACACATGGCTGAACCGCGACATTACGCCTACACGGCATTTCACACACCGCGAATTCGCGCTCACGCTACAAAATGATGCATATCTGCGCTATCAGAGCTATTCTACATGGGACGAGTGGAAGAAGGAAGTGTGTCGAATGAATCCATCTCGTTTCGAGATCGGGCCTGTGTACAGTGCGAAGCCTAAAGACCGCAAGACATTGCAGAAAGCGAGCTTCCGACCGGTTGCACGTGAGCTCGTGTTTGACATTGACATGACGGACTATGACGAGATTCGTACGTGCTGCTCGGACAAGAGTATCTGCCATCGATGCTGGAAACTCATCGCCGTGGCGGCCGAGGTGCTCGACATGACACTGCGAGAGGATTTCGGATTCCGGCACCTTGTATGGGTATATTCGGGCCGTCGAGGTATTCACTGCTGGGTATCGGACCAAGAAGCATTTCAACTGGCGGACGACGCACGCAAAGCACTCGTCGGTTGGATCGAGGTGGTAAAGGGCGGCGCGAATCAGGCCAAAAAGGTCGCGCTGGGCTCATCGATGCCGGGACACCACCGCGTCTTGCACCCAAGTTTGCGACGTGCGCTGGGGCAAGACGTCCTTCGATCAACTGCGTCTGCATCCAGTGCAGCGACCGAGAGTCACCCACGCCAAGGTGGAAGTGGACTGCTTCAACGGGCATTTGTCGACGTCATACTGCGGGACCAAGACTGTTTTCGTGATCCACAGCGCTCAGACGTGCTGCTTGCGCTCCTGCCAGCATCGGAAACGGATGCCGTTGCACGTTTGCAAAGTAAATGGGCTTCGTCTGCACGATCGAGTGTGCAGAAATGGGACGACGTTCTTGACATGGCGGCGCGGAGCGCGGAGCGAGTAAAGCCCATGTGGATTGCCGCTCTAGAAGATATCGTGCTGCAGTACACGTATCCGCGCATTGACGCAGAAGTGTCGAAGAGGCAAAACCACTTGCTAAAGGCGCCGTTCGTCGTGCATCCTTCGACAGGCCGTGTTTGTGTGCCGCTGGAACTCGATCAGGTCCAAATGTTTGATCCGCACTCCAGCGCGCCAACGATTGCACAAATCCTGCAGGAGCTGAATCAGGAATCGACAAACGCGTCCTCAGCACGTGGTGAGTGGGAAAAAACGTCTCTGCGCCCCTTTGTCGAACAGTTTGATCGGGCTTGCACTCGCATGGTTCGCGAGACGCAAGAGGCTAAGCGTGCGGCCCAGCGGCACTCGCTGGACTTTTAGCGGCACATACGGCTGATGCGGCGGGTGGTGTATGCGCTGCCTGTGCCGCACTCTTGTTCAAGACAGATGCGTACAAATTCGAGGGACCTCGTCGCTCAGGCGCTCGTGTTGTGTCGAGGCCTGCACTGGTCACAGCGACCATGCTTGAAGTGTCTGAAACAGAGGCCGCTGCTGTTGGCGACGGCGATGACGACATGCCCGACGGCAATACCACATGCGCAAGTGCGTGCACATCGACATCCAGCTCAGCACTAAGCTCTTTTAGACACCAGCGCGGCAACGCGTCAAATCCATGAACGGCATGTACACGCATCCAGTGTAGTCGCAAATACTGAAGGATGACTTGGCGGGCTTGCTCGACGGTCTCGGAGGCACGCCCGGTGGGGAAAGGGCCACTCTCGGTCAGCACAATCTGATCGACGATGAGCTCATACAAATGCGGTGCATTGCGTACGGAGAGTTGCTGCAGCATCTGCGTCAAGATGTAGCTCAAGAGGGGATCGCATTGCTCGATGATGTGCGGCCATCGCTTCGCTTGCACAAGGCTCGGAAGCTTGGTCAGGACAGCCTGCGTCGTAAGGGCCGTCGCGCGTTCATCATGACTAGAGTGTGTGCGCACGGCGTCAATGTAAGCAAGATATGCATCCCCAGGGGTTTCGACCGAGCATCTCTGTGTTGACGACGAGGGTGCGTCCGTTGCGCTGCTAGTAACGAGCTTGCTGGTCGAGTCAACCTTGTCCGCAAGCACTGTCGTCAAAACCTCGTGCCAAAATGCTTGCGCTGCCTGTTTTGTCGCTAGATCATCACCACAACAGCAGGCCATCGCGTGTAAACACGCTTTGTCCTCGTAAACGAGTGGATGCTTCAAAAGTGCGTCACATGCAGACACCCGATGCGTCAAGAGCGCATGTGTCAGCACGAGACGCGCAGCATCTGTCCATGCATACTTGGAGGCCAGTATCTCAGCCAGATGCAATTGCTCTGTTGGAGCGATGAACTTAGAAGCCTCGATGCGCCCGAAATACAGGAGTGAGCGAAGTTGATACGAGGCACTTTTCGACAAAGTCGGTCGAGCTCGCAACATGGCTTGCTTGGGTATGAATGACGGCCTAGTAGTGTCAGGACCAGTGGGAGCGGCGGCAGCGGAGGAACATCGGTGCGAGACTATCGCACGACAGATGCGATCCTGCTTCTCATTCGCATGTGCATCTTCGTCTAAGAGCCAGTGCATGTCATCAGCAAACGACGGTGCTAGACTCGCACGTATGGCATCGACCGATGACCCGGTAGCTTGACATAGGGTGCAGACAAGATGGCGCTGGATTGTGTCTGTAAACATCCACTTGAGCAGCGCATGGGAGACACCAGATGAAACGACGGCCTGGTGCGATACGAGCTGCGACTGACTCTTGGGCTGTCGCCGCCAGAAAGAAACGAAGAGTGACTTGCACCGCGCAAGTCGCGATGACGGCCCTAAGGGGGGAGATGGCTCAAATAGCCCTATGAGCTGCTCCAGTGCGCCGTGTGTGCGCGCACGTATGATATCTCATCGTTAGAGATACGATCTACGAAAGCATTCATACGAATATGAGCGTACCTTGCTGAACTGTGCGCATCGTTGACGAGGTTCGTAGCGAGTGCGAGGTGACGAGGTCCTCTGATGCAGGCACATTCTCATGCAAGAGCATTAGCATATCGTGCTGCCATTGCGTATGAAAAGCAGCGGCCCGTTCTTGGTAGAGTTTCGACAGTGCTGTGCGCTTATCATCCATCTACGTCGACGAACCTAGACAGCAGCCGTCGTCCAAGTGTGGGTGTGCGCTGTACCTTTTTCGTGCCAAATTTGCCACACACACACACACACAATGGACAGAAGGACATTCACACACAATCACGCGCCCGCCCACCACACACGAGCTTCGACAAGCGGATGAATGTGGAGGTCTCCTCTCCGCCGTGTTCGATGGTGCGTGAGGACTTGCCTGGTACCTCCTTTGTCCAGAGAAGCAAACTTGCGTCACGCGCACTTGTTGCGGAAACGCGTCGATACAGGCGGACTTAGTAAGATAGCGAGACGACGTGTCGCACAGGCGGCGTATGACATCGTCGACGCCTTTGCGCGCTGAACATGCTGCGACGGAGCTAGATCGCCTCGGCACAAAATGCCTAGCTCTAGTGACCGAGTGGGTATCGCAAGGACAAGACAGCCGCACGCTGGCTGCGCCGTGGCCAGATGCATCCTCGTTCCGTTCATCGATAGATGTATGCGTACCGGAGGAGAGTGTATCGGAAAACACGCTTTTCGCAAAAATCCGTGCGATCCTGCACAACAGCGTCAATCCATGGACACATCGATTTCTCGAGAAGCTGTACTCTGCACCAGCTGTCATCTCGATCATGGGAGATCTGCTTCTAGGTGTCATGAATGCATCCGTGCATGTGTTTTCTGCTTCACCTATCCTTACTATGATCGAGGAGCAATGTGCCGCTGCATTGTGCGAGCGTGTGGGCTACACGGCCGCCGATGCAGATGGCTTGTGCATGCCAGGCGGCGCTGCATCCAACACGTTCGCTGTTCAGACAGCGCTGTCTCAGTTGTTTGGTGGTGTGTATCGGCATGGTGGCGTGTGTGCGCTGGTCGATGCATACACGCAGCACAAGGGACGCATCGGCCGTGGCGCACGTCCAGCAATTCTCGTGAGTGCCGATGCCCATTTCTCCCTATCCCGCGCGGCGTTGGCAGCAGGACTCGGCACGGACGCCGTCGTTCCGATCGCCGTCGACAAGCATGGAAAAATGGATACGAGCGAGCTTGTTCGTGTGTGCCTAGAGATGGAGCAGGAGCCAGCGCACACACGTGGTGTACCCATGATGATTTGCGCGACGAGTGGGACAACTGTTTTGGGCGCATTCGATGATCTTTGTACCATCGCACATATCTGCCGCAGATTTGCCTGCTAGATCGGAAGAGCACACGTCTGAACTCCAGTCACA
>ERZ501061.671-NODE-671-length-10137-cov-5.054255_pt1 | contig 10137 bp, 8 predicted proteins | sample MGYA00510854_ERZ501061 | MGnify/ENA primary metagenome ERZ501061 (study PRJEB25958, sample SAMN03398515) | human skin metagenome | study: EMG produced TPA metagenomics assembly of the Human Skin Microbiome Metagenome (human skin metagenome) data set.
ACATCTCGAAGGGTGTTAACTGGGCTGCCGAGAACCCTTAAAGTATAAGACTATGTGTAGTGGAAAATTCTTAACACGATAGTCACTGTGGTAGGTTGAAATACTTCACCACCATCTTCAAGATCACGCAACACTGATGCATAGATACTCTACCGTAAATTAGTTGAATGAGCTAAATTGCGGTTCCTCAGAAAAACATCATGCATACATGAAGCGGTTACTCTCGACAATGCTTCATGTTGATCAGCGCATTAAACGTATCAGATGCTTCTTCAGGATCTGGTATCTAATTATCATTCCGAAAAAGAAACTTGATTCGTTATGCTCTTTAATCTTTTCATCTTCATAAATGTACAACATTTTCGAACATATTTCAATAGAAAGTCTGCTTAGTACATTGATTTGTGAATCACTTTGATTGATAGGACAAGCGCCATTAAGTATAAGTGTGTCAAATCATCTCGATGAGCTAGATCATCCAAATTTAGTGTGTTGTGGATACTTTCAGCGATGATCCCAGCTAATAAGGCATATTCTGCATATACTTTTCGGTGATGTTCATCAATCCGTTTGCGGTATAATATGGCCTTTTGCAATCAAGTTTGAACAAAGTTTTTGGTCAATGCCTGGGCATCATCGATATTCTGACCGGCAGATCGAGAACGGTCGAAAGTTTCGAACAGTTGGTCCGTGCCTGAAGCTACTCATACCCATCGACCATTGAGTTGATAGTCGGAGTAGCACGAGTGTGATAATCAATTAGCATTCAACTTTTTCTTGCTAAGTATTCCCCAGCTTTCAGCGCAGGTATCTTGAACAAAGATCTTAGGCTATTGGAATCAACTAAACTAAGACAACGTCAAGGTCACAAGTGCACGTCTTATATCGGCCAAATATCTCCACTTTCGTTTGAACGGGGCTGACGGATCTTGTCATGAGGAATAATCCTTCGCCAGGTCAGTTACAATCGAGGCCCACCAGGTTCGTTTTCCAGTCACTTCTTCGCTTCGCCAAGCATCGTGAATTGGAACTTCTGTTCTCGAATTACGTCTTGCAGCCAGAGAGATCTCAGTGAAAAGGACCGGATCAGAGAAAAAACGATCGAAATAGTGCAATAGATATACGCCACAGTCACTAAAGTTCGGCTGGTCAGGCACACGAACATCCACATGCAGTGGATCCCCGAGTCGTTTTAAATCCACATCTGGTCTTACATGACCTTTATCACGCGCCTCAAGACGCAAATAGTCACGCAAAGCTGTCTTGACAGGGCCATGTGTGATTCCTAGACTATCAAGCACCATAACATACGTTTGTTCTTCTTTGAAATCTGAAGGATTTTGGCTGAGATTGTCTCCATGTTCTGATGCATGATTTACAGAGTAGTTTTCCAATTGGGGGCCTGAAGAGTCCAATACACCCGGGGCTGCAGAATTTCCTGTCGATGTGCGACTAGAGCGACGAATTGATGAGCTTGCCAACGACAACGGTCGTTCATTTATTATCGCCTTGGGATTTACAATTATAGCCATATACCAATGTAAATGCTCATTGATGGGTACGACAACATACATCTTATCAAAAATGTTCACCTTATTTGTCCATTTTCTGAGATGCTCATAAGTCTTGCTTCGGTCGCGACTTTCTGTAAGTTTATGATAAAAAAACGTGTTAAATACATGGATTTGCTGTACAAGTGAGGGATTATTTCGTTTAATTCGTTCCAACAAATATCGAAGCCCAAATTCAATCATCGTGTCATTGAGGTATTCTCCTTCTTTTAGGCGTTCTAAGTCGCATTGTAACAGCGTCACTGCGAATGGTCCAGAGGTAGGGTATCGAAGAATAGGTTTCGTTTCTTTGGCTTCTTGAAGCGATTGCTCGGATCGTACACGAGCGCGGGTTTGATGGACAGAAGATGAGTCTTCTACCGCAGGAGAAATAGATCTTGTGATTTCTCGTCTTTCACCAATCATAATCGGGGTAGGTTTTCGTGGCGCTTGTCTCGACTGGCTCATTCCAGGAATGTGAAGCGGCTTGGTGTTTGATCGCATCGCGTCATTATACAACGAACAACATGCCGTCTCGTTCAAAATTTCTGCAGAAAAGCAGGAATTCAACCTTTCATACAGAGCAGGCCATTCTGGATCATTGGGCTGCACGAAGAACAATAATGCGTACGTGTCCAAATGTATTTCACCACACAACGACGCGATACTACGCGCACTAGTGCCTTTTGTTGATACATGTAATGCCAATAAAGCATGTTCTGTTCCACCCAATTGTATTGCTTGAATATCACGAAGTGATACCTTTGCACATTCTGTCAAGTCGTGTAAAAGAGCCATGTGGGACTGAAAGCAAACAAGCTCCAGGCCGCTTGAGGTAGAGCCATAGGAGTTTGAAACGAACAAAGCTCGCAATTTGACACAAATGCTTACAACTGAATCTGTTTTTTGAATCGTTGGGGCACGTTTCGGCAACTTTCCACGCATACGCTCGTGTAGACCTGGCCGGGGTGTCAGAAAGTCAATTTCGTCTTGACTATCATCAGCACTGTGCATCAAACGTCTCCATTTCGCTGATTGAGATTCAGAGAATTCATTATTCGTGCGTTTCTCTTTTCCTGATTGCGTGGGACTTTTATAGAAAGACGCGGGGGATATAGGCAATCGATATGGCGAGGCCGTCAACGGACTCCGTGAGGGACGCGCAGGCTTTTTTTGTGCTTCTTCACTCCCAGACGAGTTTGCAACCATGCTTTGTTGTACGTATGCTGCACGTCTATCAGAGTGTAGGTTTTTTCGCTCCATTTAGAGGTGCAGAGGTTGAAGTGCTGCTTAGTTGCTGCGCAGGATTCACAAAAATGAAATTCCGCAGTGATATGCCTCCACTAAGGACATTCATAGCTATGTATTCACTGTGACAGAGGCTTTATCGTAATCGACACCTCGGCCCACCCAAAGGGTGCGGCGCTTTTGAAGCAGTGCTGTGAGCCATCTTTTTATTTGCGGGTGCTGGATTTTTGGTGCAGCTCCATTCCAGAATTGCTGGAGATCTTCAATGTTGTGCGTCTTCTCGTACTCATAAGCCTGTAGACACAGTTCAAAACAGTCCAAGTCCTTCACAAGCTTAGACTCGAGTGACTGACGCTGTTCATATTCAAACCACAGCTGAAATATTGTGTTAGAAGCATCTGTGTCACCAAGGAGATCATAAGTGAGAAAATGAATCGCGTCAAGTTCACGACGTGTCTTCTCATCTTTATCAACTTTACAATGCGGTGTCAAATCACCAACAAGCGCTTCAGCCAAATCATGTATAAGTGCCATCATAACACATTTTTTTACATCGACTTTGTCTTCCTTCAGCAAGATCGCCATTATTGCCATGCGGTACATGTGATCAGAAATCGATTCAGGCTCAGGTACCCTATGATGATACCAGCCTGTTCGCTTACAGATCTTCAGATTCTGCAAGTGATGCATGAAATACAAGACTTTGGTTAGCTCAGCATCATCGGGGGTCGGTGAATCTAGTATAGTCGAAAGAGCGTGCGGAGCCGCTTCTTCCATTGGCTCGAATTGTAAACTCCGACTAGGTGCTAGGGGGACAGGCGGCAGATCCGCTGTGATAGCCACATTTAATGCCCTGCTTGGCTTTTTTGTTTTAGCGGATGACCGAGACGATGTCACATTAAAACCCACTGTGCGTTTTGCTGAAGATAAGGAAGGTGAGTTTTTCTCGCGTAGAGCCTGCAGCAACGATGGCACCATGCGATTTTCGTTGTACGGCAAGCTTGTCTTTGGCTCATGGTCTATGCTTTCCATACTTTCCTTATCCTTATTATTGTGAACAGGAATCATGTTTAAGCTTGGTAGTGAAAATGCTAAAGTCTTGGTGTCCTTCAAAGGCGCGTGCTTGCGCGTGTTTTTGAACATTGATGCAAAATGTTTGTCTCGATGTGATGGCGCATTAGCAAGGGCAGCGCCAGCCAAAACAAGTTCTTCGTCGTGTTCATGCGATTGTCGCATAAAGTTAGGCCTGTTACTACGCCCAAAATGTTGTTGCGTTCCAGCTGTTTCATATCTTTGCACATCATAAACACTCTTTGCTGTAGGCAAGTCGTCAAGTGGTAATGCAATATTGGTAGGTTTCCGTTCAGCAACGGTCATGGCGGAAAACGAGGTAGCAATACCACTATTAAAAAGCTCAGAGACCTTTTCAGTGCGTTTTTGAGGCTCATTGACAACAGGAAATTTTGATGATGAGTTTCTGCGATTTGTGACATGGTTAGAGTTGCCAGCCTTTATGTCTTCGTCCGTTTGGAACATTTGATCTTCATTTGTAAACTTCGAATTATCTTCCTCTGGCACATTTTCGTTTTCAAGCGCCTGCTTGCACGAATCAGGCGGGGGCAAAGGTGGATGCTGAGATTCTTGTGTCGGCAAAGTCACTGGCACGAGCTCTTCGAACGTCAAGGGCTTTCTTAGCGGGGCTGACGGCGTTGCGCTATCAAATCGCGCAAGTGACGCTCCTAGTTCACTTTTCGAAGAATGTGCATCATTTACTTCCCCAACAACTCGCTTTAAAAACAGTCCGCTGTCTGCTTCTCTTTCGGAGAAGGATGCCGTGGATTCAGTCTTATTTGTTTTGTTGGTACAAATGCTCTTAGCCAGAATTTGCAAGTCCATCCGCGTTCTCTGAGCGGTTTCAAACCACTCTTCCTGCTTTTTACGCAAAACGAAAGCCATGTCTGCCGCAATTTTCAACCTGTAATCCTCCAGAAGTTGCCAAGCATGCTCGTCAACGGATTCTGTTAAAGCGTTCGCAGTAGCCAGCAGCTCTGTGTTGTCAAAAGAGGCGCGTGGTATAGGTGTAAAAAATGATTCAACATCTTTGGAATCTCTCATATAGGGAAAATTGATAGGTCGAGACTGACGGCAGTCATCTGAGCGAGGTAGAACCACATTAAATACACGAGAGTATGAAGAATCTTGTTTTCTCTCGTCGATAATATTCCCAGCAATACATTCCCTCGTCAGAAAAACTTCATAATTTGCGGGAATGAAGCTTTTTTGGTTCCTTTCGACTTTCGCTCCTTCTTCCTTTTTGAATGCGGGAGGTGTGTTCGATTCTTGCATTGTGTATACGAGCTCATGGCACAAGTTGCACCTGATGGCAACATCAGATTCAGTATGATTTAGCGTCACTCCTTTCAATGAGACGGATTCACGCGATACAAGTGGCGGGATAGACTATCATGTTAGTGAAATCACGCCACGTACAAGCCTCAGGCCATTGTTCTGGTCTAGTAAGACCTTGATAGGCGACATGTCTGCTTTTTCACTCAAAGTAATACCGTGCAAACGCACATTTAAGCAAGGGCATGCCCACATGCTCTGGCTGGGCATCGAGCCCAAATCAGTCATTGCTGCCTCTAATAACGAAGCGAGGTCGTGTCGAAACCTTTCAACAAAAAATCACTGTTGCGATCGGGACGCGATCGGGCTAAAAGTGACTCGTAAATTACACATGCATCGCGCACAAATAAAGTTGAGAAAAATCTATGTATCGTTTTAAATGACGACATCCGTATCGCTTACACTGACAGGGGGCACGTCTATGTAGCTCTTTTAGACGATGCATTCGGAATTAACTATGTGATGAGAATGCATCAAGTGCCGTCGCTAGCTCAATATTCGTTCGAACATTAGGTGCTGCAAAGTCAACGGTGATGCGTAGATTGGCCAGCTGACCAGCCGTCAGTAGCTCGTATGACCATGACTCACCAATCATGATTCCATACAGTCCTGTAATATCGCCTAGACTGTATTCTCTGTGAAAGTCTGGCATTTCGGCTAGTCACAAATTCGTTTGAATGCCTTCGAAGAAATTGATATCGTTCTTTGATACGATTAGCCGCTCCGTGGTCAACTTTCCTGCATGGCTCCAAGCATCCGAAACGTTTGGCGAAGATTCAACTGTTACATGAAGCTCATTCACTAGCGCTCCGACAACAACAATCCAGACCTTTGATTATAAATCTTAAAGCACTACTACACCGGTCATGTGGCTCGTGAAAGCAAATTCGGTCGTACTTCTCCAATACTGACATAAACGACTCTCGTCGAACTAGCATTCATTTTGCAACAATAGACGCTGAGAACGAGGCAGTATCTGTGCTTTTTCTTCGCTTTTCCAAAGGAGAACAAGCAGCATCGCGCCGAGCGCTCCATCCAACACAGATAGTAGAAAATATGCTGTGCACGTACTGCTTTGAAAAAAGTTAATGGCGACAAGTAGCGCATCAAGCACTATACAGGACACAGCGTAGAATGTAACAATGGTTGGGCGATGCATCCCAATCGTCAGTAAATATGGCGGCAAGTTTAGCTGCGATGTTTTGCGTGAAATAGGACAACATCAACAAGCATTTCTCTTGGAGACTGGATGAACTTCGAACCAACGCAGGAAAATACCAGTTTGCTTAATATTGTCGCAGCATGGAACAAGGCGATGCTTTGTGATGTAAGTCAATGGAAGATCGTAGCATTTGCAGGGCAAATAAGAAATCCTATGCATGAAGCATGCGAGATATTCATGAATGTGCCCAGAACGATGGCAACATAGGCAGGTTGAAACCGGCGCGGACAAGGAAAGCGCTCGTGCAGGATGCCTTGTGAGTTGCGACGAAGATAGCGCTCATGTGAGCTGTGTCAATTTCCATCATTGAGTGCGGCAGATGACATCGCATGTCCAGGCAGGGCGTCTATCTATGAATGTCGACACATCAACAGGGATGCAGCTATCAACTAGGAACAGACCCAACAGCATTTCCCCAAGTGCCTTAGCACGCTTATGATAGAGGTGTGTATCCATCTTAATTCCACATTCACTAGGCGGTCATATCGAGACGAACAATTTTAACACTTTTTTTTATCAGTCGAACGTCATGCTGCACTCGGCCCACGCCGAGATCCGGATTGTGTTGGTGGGTGATGTCGGCGTTGGAAAATCATCACTCATCATGGCCTTGTTAAAAGAAGGCTTCGTCGAGGACGTGCAAACCGTTGTGCCGGAAGTCACGCTTCCATCTGAAGCCTCACCTGCAGGTGTGACGACCAAAATTCTAGATACAGGCTCTGGTTTTGCATATCAGGAGCGACTGGAGACGGAGTTACGCCGTGCAAATGTGGTGGTTCTGGTGTACAGTGTGACTGACCAGGAGTCATTTGAGCGCATCACATCGTACTGGCTGCCCATGATGCGTTCGCTTGGCATCAATGTGCCAGTGATTCTGGTCGGTAACAAGGTTGATCATCGCCCCTCGGATATCGAAGAAGATGCGCTGGAAGATGAAATTGCACCTGTTATGGCTGAATTCAAGGAGGTCGAGACATGCATTGAGTGTAGTGCGAGTCTTTCACTCAATGTTGGTGAAATTTTCTTCTACGCTCAAAAAGCTGTGTTGTACCCCACAGCACCACTGTATGATTCACGCTCACACACTTTAAAACCAGCTTGTATTGATGCTCTGCGCAATATCTTCCATCTTTGCGACGCCGACAAAGATGGCGTGCTGAGCGACGAGGAAATCAACAATTTTCAGTATGAATGTTTTGATGCTCCGCTTCAACTCCAAGAGCTCTTAGGTATCAAGCAACTTGTCATGGAAGGTTCTACTCCGTATGATTCTGCGCATCTTCGTAACGATGGCCTCACTCTAGCCGGCTTCTTGTACCTCCATACGCTATTTATCCAACGTGGCCGTCTTGAAACGACATGGACCGTACTGTGGTCATTTGGATACGGCATGGATTTAACCTTATCCAACACGTATGTATATCCCCGTTTTGATGTACCGAGCGGTATGAATGTGGAATTATCCCCTCTTGGATATCAGTTCTTTACTGAGGTATTCAAAGCGCATGATAAAGACCATGACGGTGCTTTGAATCCTCATGAGCTTGAACAATTGTTCCAAACTGCACCAGGTGGACAGCATCCGTGGGGGTCATTGAATTTCCCGTCTGGAACAGTTACAGATGAGTCAGGCGCTGTGACACTTCAAGGGTGGCTGGCACAATGGAGCATGACAACGCTTCTTGAGCCACGCACAACTCTTGCATATCTTGCTTACCTCGGGTATCCGCTGTTTGCACATGGTATCAGGGCTCATGGCACACCATCCTCTTCTGGCATGTCAACACCGCCTTGCACGAGTGCAGCACCTGCTTCATATGCTTGGCTGGATGGAACAGCTGTAGGCGTGATGTCCGGGAGTCAAGCTCGATTCGTGCCCACGACGTCTGCTCTGAAGCTTGTCCGTCCACGTCGGCCAAGCGAACGTCGGCGCTCAAATACTGAGCAATGCAGCGTATTCCTTGCACTTGTTTTGGGTGCACATGGAAGCGGTAAAACCGCATTACTTCGTAATCTCGTTGGAAAACCTTTTCAGGGCAAATATACACCAACGCACCGACTTCAACGTGCTGTAGCTGCCGTCGAACAAGGTGGTGCTGAACGGTATCTGGTCCTCCAGGAATATGGTGCACACAATGAAGCCGAAGCTTTGCGGAAACCATCGAAGCTGAATAACGTGAATGTCATCGTGTTTGTGTACGACTCGAGTGATACAAACTCGTTTTCGTACATTTCGAACCTAAGGCAACAATACCCCTACCTCGCCTCATTTCCAACGCTATTTGTCGCAACAAAGTCTGACCTTGACCTTGCGCGACAACGGCATGAGGTTCAGCCGGATATGTACTGCCGCAAGCTTGGGCTCAATATACCGCACCTCGGAGCTGGACCGTTGAATGTCAGCGCCTATCTGGATGAGATGGCTCAGCTGTACAATATCCTTCTTAGCATTGCCATGGATTCTCGTGGTGCTGTTCCAGCGCACAGTGGCTCGCTGAGTCCTGTACGTTTCCGTTGGCGCATTATGGCGCTATGGTTCGCCGCTGCTACTGGATCCACGGCTTTGCTTTGGGCTATGTGTCGCATGTTTTCCCCTCGCACAGGTTCAAGTCTAGTTGGCTCTTTGCGCGTTCCGTGGGGCCCATGGTGGAAAGGCACAAGTAGCGGAGCGTCGAGCTCAGCCACGCTGCGAATGGACCTGTGATCTCAACACCAATCCTGTATCAATAGCTATCATAACTTCACCTCTATTCACCATCCTTTATGATGAAATGATCCTTCATCATCATGCGGCCGAAAGTGCTCCAGATGGACGACGCTCGCTGATCTGCGTTGAGGATGTGCGGTAGCACCAGTCGAAGATTCTGATTTCGTCTTCATACACCTGTTTTGCAGACCCAGCATACGTTCGCGCGACTCGCGCTGCCAGATGAGATTATCACGTACACTTTGTGAGAGTTCATCATGAAGCAAGGCTTGTTGTAGCGGCTTGTTTGCGACTTGTGGCAATACTCGCGACAAACGCTTAGGGGACGACGTCTCGTCCATCGGACCTGATTCGATAAAGGGTTGTGGTACTCGCTTAACACGCGGGGCCTGATGATCGTCTGCCCTTACACCAAGCGAAAGGCCGTCATCATTCTCTTCATCGGCTGTTGACATACACTGGGGCGATTCGGAGCGCGTGATCGGCGTCATCAAATTACCGATAGCGCTGTATGAACGCATAAGAGATGAAAACTTTTTTTGATCAGTTTCTGACGATCCACGCTGCGCAATGGCCGAGAGACGCGTCAAAGCCAAATTGCTTTTTGCGCGTTGAGGACCCGACGTCGCACCTGCTTCGCCATTGCCTTGTTTTGTCATCGCACCCGAGGACTCCGACATGTTGGCAGTCGTGGTAGAAGAAGTTGGACGTCCAGATGAAGTACACGAGTGCAAAGATGTTAGATTTAGCAGCGGAAGAGCCAGCACACTCTTGCTGCGGTTCATGGTGTTCTTCGAGGAATTTCCAAGACAAATACTTTGATAGCTCGGTGCGCGTGGCATGCAACTAGGCATGGATGTGTGGCCTACACTGGCATCCATATCGTTTTGATCAGCTGATGCAAAGTGAATTGTTTCATTAGCCAGCGTGTGCGTTGGCGCTGATAATTTGGAATCTGGATCGGACGGCTTTAGAATGGTAGAAAGAAGACCACGTGTTGCGGT
>ERZ501061.674-NODE-674-length-10122-cov-3.678355_pt1 | contig 10122 bp, 9 predicted proteins | sample MGYA00510854_ERZ501061 | MGnify/ENA primary metagenome ERZ501061 (study PRJEB25958, sample SAMN03398515) | human skin metagenome | study: EMG produced TPA metagenomics assembly of the Human Skin Microbiome Metagenome (human skin metagenome) data set.
TGCTACAAACTACTAACAAGAGAACCGATATTTTGGATAAATTCTAGCCAGATGTTACAATTTAAAAACAATTAGGCAGCAAGTCCTTGTGTATTTAGCTAAGCTCGCCTACCGTAAATACGAAAAATAACCCACGTTATTCACGATTTTTAGCAGGGGTCTACTTATCTTTTTTGGCTGCATTGGGTTTGCCTGACTTAAGTTTATCTGACTTGGATTTACCTGCTCTGGGTTTACCTACTTTGGGGGGTAAAGGTGCAAGATAACCAATCACGAGCATCAATAAGCCTGCCCCAATAAAAGACACCACACGCAGTACCGCACTGGTATTCGACATATCAATCAATACCAACTTGGCAACCACAATGGTCAATAATGCGATACCGGCAAACCATACCAAGCGAATGGCTTTTTTGTTTGCCAAGAACATCAATACCATCGCAATGACGGTCCATAAGATAGTCAGCCCCGTCTGTACCATACTGACTGACCAAGCGCCATGTTCCCACGTCGGTGTGCCCCAAACGCTGGCAAACCCACGCACCAACATACTACTGACCGTCACAAATGCCCCTAAACCGCAAGCCACCAAAACGATAGTACGATAGTTGCTATCAACTTTGAGTGCCACATAAGATTGGTACAGTAAAATACTGATTAAGGTCAAATCCAGCGGATTGAGTAGCGGCAGATAAACGCCCACTAGCTGACCGTCTAACGAGAAATTGGCAGATAAACTCCAAATAAAGGTCATCGGTACCAAAATATAAGCGCTGTGTTTCAGTAGCGTATCAACTTCTAACCAACCAAGCAAACGAGCGCTCAGCGCCTGAAGTTTTGGCAACAACAACAAACTCATCAGCCCAAGCACAGCTAGCACGGTCGGTAAAATAGTGATAATGGCTCGAAGCTCTTGGGCATGCTGCCAATAGTTAAATGGCACTTGTTGCAGCATCCAAGTTAGCATGGCAATCAGTACCAAAAACCAAACGAGCGCGTCAATGCTTGTATCGAGTCGGTCGCGGTGCCAGCGACTAAGCAGCCACGCCCCTAGCAATTTTGCGATGGCAAAACAGCCGAGCATGGCGAGCAAATAACGCCCCAACCCGCTAAATGCTTTGATGTGATAATCGTTTAGGTCTACAACCGTCTCGACCTTAACATGGGTGAGACAGACTAGCACCCAGCTCATCATCGCAAACGGTAAAATCAAGCGGCTCACCTTACGCATACTGCGCCAAACAAAACGCTGATGCATCAGCTGTCCCACAATTAAAAATACCGCCATAGCCACGGCAAGTTTGATACTGGTGGTTTTGCCACCGTTGTTCCAAAAGGGGTCAGCGGATAAAATCGCCGACAGATACAGCACAAACCCGACAACCACAAGCGCGGTCGCAACAAAGCTGTGACTGGCATTATCAGCAATTTGTTGAAACCTTTTATGCGTCGTTTTGACTGCCGCAGGTTTAGGTTTAGGCTGGGCTTTAGCTTGGGGTATGGCTGCCGCGATATTGGCTCTACCGTGACGCAAAATAAAAGCAGACAGCAGCACACACGCTGTCAATACAGTCAGTGGCAAGGTGGATGAAGCCGCCACTATAGACATTTGGTGCGGAACTGACAATTGATCCAGTAGCCCATACCAATGCCGCATGATGGTATCAAAGCCCACCAATAACAGGATACTAAAGCCTTGCAATGCCAACCCAAAATATACCGTCCAGCGTCTTTGGGTACGCGCACCGAGCCACACCAATGCAGCACCCTGCACTGCCCAACCGATACTAATCCATTTGGCTGATAGCGCCAGTGGTATCACCAAAGCCAAAAACCCACAGCCGAGCGCAAGGCTGGCTTCAATGAGCAGCTCAAAGCTGTTATCAAATTGGTTGTTGGCTTGTGGGTCGCCTGCGATGCTACGACGATGATGTTTGAGCAGCCACAATCCTAGACTCAAATAAATAGCCGATAACGCACTGCTAGCAAAGGCCAGATGATAAGGCAAATCATTGAGCAAGCTTGCCATCAGCCCAAACCCCAGTAACGCGGTGCCAAACAACAAGCCTGAATCTATCGATAGAATCGGGCGTTTGGCTACCCCCCTGTTCATTTGTAGCAGCGTTTGGTTATAACTTACGACCTGCTGAGAATATCTAACCGCAATAAACAGATACAGCGCCATGTGCCCAACCAATAACCCGAGCAGTTGCCAGCGTAATGACAGCCAGCCTGCACCTGCACTATTACCACTAAATGCGCGAAATCCCCACACATACGCAAGCCCAAAAGTCACCGCTAGGCTTAGCGCATTGAGCAGTTTCCAAGTGCGATAATGGGCAATCACCGCAACCGCTATGTTGAGTAATAAATAATAACTAAATAGCATCACCACACTACCGTCAGGTCGGCTGACCAGTATCGGCGCAAAAAACGCCCCGCCGAACGCCAAGACCGCAAGCGGCAGCGCATTTTGCCACACCGAAAACATCACTGTTAACCCTGCCAGTAACGCAAGCACGCCGAAAGTTAAGGTTGATGGCAATAGTCCATACAATTTAAAACTCGCAAACACCGTCAAATAAATCACCGCAAAGCCGACACCTTGCAAAGTCAACCCATAACTGCGTTTTTTGGCAGTGGTGCGATAGCCGACTACCGTTATCACCAAGCCACCTAACGCTACCAGCGCCATGCGCACGGGCATCGATACCTCAATATATTGGCTGGCAAGTTTGAGTAATAACACCACGCCCACTAGCAACACCAGTGCCCCGACACGCACCACCAAGTTTTCCCCAAAGAACCATTGGGTGGCACTTGCCCAAAGCGATGTCACAATATTGGTAGCGCTTTCATCATCTTTTAAAGAAGGAGATGATGGCTGTGATACGCTAGGTTTATGCGGTGGGGCTGCGTCATTCACTGACGGCGGCGTTGCCGTTGGCGGAGCTGAACTAGTCGAAGCGTCAAGCGTATTCGCCATTGGCAAAGAGTTTAATGTTGGGAGTGGCACTGGAAGGGGCGCTGAGACTGGAGCTTGACTGATGGACTGAGTGATAGGGTCAGTAATAGGTTTAGTGACAGGCTGATTTTGGCGAATATCGCTTGCCGATTGCTGGGTAGATGATGGCTTTGCCTCGCTGCTTAGGATATACACGGTTGCCATGACATCAGCGAGTTGTTTTTGCAGGTTGTCGAGCTTGGATTCAAGCCTGTTGATTGCTTTTTGTTGGGCAAAAATTTTATAAAGCGCCCCTACGACTGCCAGTATCAACGCCGCTATAATCGTATCCATCAGATGCTCTACCCTTGTTATCCGCTTAGCGATAGCATACCATTTTTTTGCAAAATTGCTTTTTTTTAACTGTGTTTTTCGGTTAAGGTGATGATAAGCCCCATTTTATGCTAAATTAGCCACATGATTGAGTAGCGTTCTACCAACTATTTTAAACACCATTTGGATGATTGGGCGGGGTATGGTTATGTCGGGATTTAGCATTGAGCAGGGTTTGTTAAGCCCATGCGAGTTTGTGGCGTCACCCAATTTTGGACAACGCCCCAACCCTAACGATATTCATCTGATTGTGATTCATAACATCAGCTTGCCGCCCAGTGAATTTGGTCTAAAAAATGACCAAGGCGAGCATTTTGTTCGTGCATTTTTTCAAAATCAGTTAGACCCCAAAGCCCATCCGTATTTTGCAACCATCTATCAGCAGCAGGTCTCCGCGCATTTGTTTATTGAGCGTGATGGCAGCATCACGCAGTTTGTAAGCTTTGATAAGCGTGCTTGGCATGCTGGCAAATCTAGTTATTTGGGCGTACCAAACTGCAATGACTATTCGATTGGGATTGAGCTGGAAGGTGATGATTATAGCGAGTTTGATGACAGGCAATACCAAGCGTTAAGTGGCGTGATTGCCGCGATTTATCAAGCTTATCCCAAAACCATCAATCATCTAGCCGGTCACAGCGATATCGCGCGCGGTCGCAAATCCGACCCTGGTCTGTATTTTGATTGGGTGAAACTAAGGAACATGATTAATAAATTTTAAGAATTGTTTAATGTCTCACAAACTTGTCAAATCCACCGCAATTGTTAGCTTTTTTACCATGTTGTCACGCATCTTGGGAATGATACGCGACATGGTATTGATGAGCGTGTTTGGTACGGGCGGCATGATGGATGCGTTTTTGGTGGCATTCAAATTGCCCAATTTTTTGCGGCGGCTGTTCGCTGAAGGCGCTTTTGCCCAAGCTTTTGTCCCTGTACTATCCGATTATCAACACCAAGCCCAAAATAACGACATGACCGATAGCAAAAAAGCCTTGCTCGGCATTCAAATTCTTATCAGTCGGGTGGCAGGTACGTTATTGTTGATTCTATCAGGCTTAACCGCCGTGATAGTCATTTTCGCGCCTGCCGTGATTGCTGTGTTTGCGGTCGGTTATCTGCATGAGCCTAGCAAATTTGTAACGGCCGTTGAGCTACTTCGTATCACTTTTCCTTATTTATTATTTATCGCGATGACTGCGTTTGCTAGTAGTATTTTACAAAGCGTGGGGCGGTTTGCTTTGCCTGCCTTTGCACCGGTGATTTTAAATGTGTGTATGATTGTGGGCGCGATTTGGGTAGCGCCGCTGCTTGCCAAGCCAATTTTGGCGGTCGGTTATGCAGTTGCGGTGGCAGGTTTGCTGCAGCTATTGATTCAATTACCGCAATTGCACAGCCATCAGCTGCTGGTGATGCCAAAGGTTAGCTTTCGTCATCCTGGCGTGCGACGGATTTTAAAACTCATGCTCCCTGCGCTGTTTGGGGTCTCGGTCACCCAAATCAATATGCTGGTCAACACGGTACTGGCTTCAACCATGGTTGATGGCTCGGTCTCTTGGCTGTATACCGCCGAGCGGATGAGTGAGCTGCCACTAGGGCTGATTGGGGTGGCGATTGGCACGGTGATTTTGCCCAGTCTATCCAAAAGTATCGCAAGCGATGACCATCAGCAATTTGGACACACCCTAGATTGGGCGACGCGGCTGACGGTGTTGGTCGGTGTGCCTGCATCCATCGCGCTTGGCATGATTAGTAATGTGCTTATGATATCCCTGTTTGAACATGGGGAATTTGTGCGGCAAGATGCCATGATGAGTGGGCTTGCGCTACAGTGCTTAGCGGGTGGGATTTTGGCATTTATGCTGATTAAAATATTTGCACCGGCTTTTTTTGCCCGTCATGACAGTCGCACCCCTGTCAAAGTCGGTGTGATTAGTGTGATTGCCAATGTCGTGCTAAGCCTAATACTGGCTGAATTATTTAAACAGTGGCAAATCGCGCCCCATGCCGGACTAGGGCTTGCCAATACACTGGCGTCTTTTATCAATGCGGGGCTGTTATATTTTTATTTACATACCCAAGGTATTTATCGGTTTGGTGCGGCTTGGCGACGATTAGCGGTTATCTTTGCCATGGCAAATGTTGCGATGGGGTTGGCACTTGCCGCTGGTATTCATTATTTCCCCGTTACCGCGCATCAAGGTATTCGTATTGTTGCGCTATTGGCGCTGTGTGTGGTGGGCGCTGTGGTGTACGGCGCAGCGCTATTAATCGCTGGCTTTAAATTATCAGAACTAAGACCGCATCATAGCGTTCAATAAACAATAGACAACGGAAAACAGACAAAAAAACGGCTAAATAAAATTTATCTAGCCGCTTTTTTTAACTGAAGTTTTTAATTGAGTTTTGTGACTGAGCTTTTTTTAGCGCAGCAAAACATTAGCGCATTAACCTATCAATGCATTACAATGTTTTAGCGCTTTATCGAATTTTGGCAATCTTTGTTGTCACAAATTCCATACAGTACCAGCGAGTGCCCTGCTAGGGTAAAGCCAAAGTCTTTGGCGACTTTTTCTTGTAGCGCTTCGATTTCTTCATTGTGAAATTCAATGATTTTGCCGCATTGGTCGCATACCAAGTGGTCATGGTGCTCATCTTTGGCGATTTCAAACACTGACAAGTTGTTTTCAAAATTGTGACGCTCGACAATCCCCGCTTGTTCAAACTGGGTAAGCACCCGATACACAGTCGCAAGTCCCACGTCTTCACCGTGCTCCATCAAGGCTTTATACACATCTTCCGCGCTCATGTGATGGGATTCGGACTTTTCTAATAATTCTAAAATTTTCAAACGCGGTAACGTGACTTTCAAACCGGCACGACGCAAATCTTGGTTGGTAAAAGACGACATATAAATCCTCGCACCTATCAGGTGTCGCTTATAAAATGAACATTATGACTATAATAACAAATTCGACAAAATCCCACAGTAAAAAAACGTGACACCACTGGCAAAAGCGTCCGTTGACAGATAACGGGCGAAGGCAGACTAGAGACAAAGTAGGCTAACCACCAGAACGCCAAATACCAAACCACCGCGGCGTTTTACACCCAAACATTAACTGTATGTAAAATAATTTAAATTTTGGGGTCAATAGGTAGGCAAAAAAACCCAAATCACGTATGATAAGTCGTAAATTTTATCGTTCACCATCTCAAAGCGGTTTGACAAATGACATCTATCACAACACTATCAAAAAAACTGGCAGTCCTGCCTTTGGTTGCCATAATTAGCAGCGTCAGCGTATTACCAGGTTGCTCATGGTTTAGCGTGTACAAAATCGATATCCCACAAGGCAAGCCGATTCATGAAGACAAATTAAGCCAAGTACAAGTGGGTATGAATGCCAATCAAGTGCTCTATATACTAGGTAGCCCAACCTTTAGAGACACCCTAAATCCTATGCGTTGGGATTACCTGTATGATTTTACCCCAGGTACTAACGCCAAACGCGCCAACAAGCCCGCGATTCATAACGCCCAACAATACGCCAAAATTTATTTTGACCAAAATGGTATTGTCACCCGTATCGAGCGCCCAGCGGTGACTCAGTAAGTTTTTCTGACTAAAAAAAGCCAATCATTGCCGTGATGCTGTGATTGGCTTTTTTTGTGCGCTACACAATAATACCGGCTCACACCCTCATCGGTTGGATTTTTTGGACAGTAATTTGCGTTTGTTTTGCGGGTCGATGGTCAAAGGGCGATAGATTTCGATTCTATCGCCTGTGTTGATCGCACTTTGCCAGTCTAGTTTATGGGAAAACACACCGACACTATAGCTAAAAATCTGCGGATACTGCTGTTGCCAGCCTGTGGCATTGACTGCATCAATTACCCGGCTATCATCAGCAAGTTGCAGGGTTAACCGCAACTGTGTTTGGCTATCGGGCGCAAAGGCTATATCAACAGTAATCATTTTGCCAGTCCTAGCACCCACCCCACCATCGCCAAAATCACCGCCAATGGCACAATAATACGCACCGCAATGCGCCAAAGGTTATATAAGCCTTCCGAGCTAAAATTCAATGATTTGCGCAGATGGCTGATTTTCATTTGCCAGCCTGCAAATACGGCTAGCCATACCGCCGTGACTAAACTAATCACGATAATCAGCTGATTGAGCCAAGCGGTTGGTACCATGGCTAGCGCAAGACTAAGCACTGCCAATACCACCAATGCCAAAAAATTAAATTGCTGTTGTTGCAAGCGTAGTGACACTTGATGGGTCAAGATATGCAGTAAATACGCCGCCCCTGCCAGCATCGCCAATGCATTCAGCACTGCCGCCATCGCGCTGTTTGGCGATAAAGTCATGGCAATCAGCGCACCCGCTAGTAACTGAAAGCTCCACACCGGTAATACATAGCGACTCGCGGATTCACGTGCTTGATCTGTCGCCGTAGTGTTCATCGTGAGCATTTGGTGGGTGCGCGCATGCCAGTATAATCCTGTACTTGCGCCCACACAGACTAGCGCCAACACTACCGCCCCTGCCCACTCCGTCAAGGACGTGGCTGTCATCTGCCACGCCACAAACCCACCCTGCATGACATTGACCACCAACGCGGCAACGGCAAAACCGACCGCCAACCAACCTGCCAAATGCTTGATAAAACTCAAACCAATCACCAGCAGCGCCATGATGGCTAACAAGGCAGCCAAGGTAATACTACTCACCAGCGGATGGATAATCTCGCCACTACTTGCCAGTAAATGCCCCACAACCGCCAGCAGCAGCACAATAGTCAGCCAACCAAACCCGCGCCAAACCGTTGACACGTCAGCTTCACGGGTCAGCATGGGCAGACCGACCAGCGGAGAGGTACCACTACGATGTGCCAAACCAATCTCTGCAAACACCAATGGCAACCCGACCAAGGTCATCGCCACTAGCCACAACAACCAAAAATCAACCTGCCCAATGTAGTCACGGCTAAACCAAGTAAAAACCAGCAGCGGCAGCAAGCTTGCTATCAACATCGGCTGTAAACGATTAAATGGCATGGTGTTGGATTCCTTTGTAGCGGTGGGTTGTCGTCATAAAATTATTTGAGTCGCTTCGCTAAAGTGACTTAAAAAAATGACTTAAAAAAAAGCGACTTTGAAAAACTGATTGTAAGAAAGTGATTTAAAATTAAACGCTATAAAAACTAAATCGTCGCTATTTTAGCAAACCCACACCGTATGCAAAACCCACCAACGCAAAATCCACACAAACTTGTCAAAAATAGCTGTCAAAATAAAAAACCCTGTATGTCACAGGGCTTTCTTTATGGCTTCACATTAAAAAGCGCGGTTACACATGCGGTAAAATCGCAGGCATCAAATCATGAAAGGTACGACCTGACGCGGTTTCACCAATGGCATGCATTTTCCATTCACCATTGTGGCGATAAATCTTTGCTAAAATCAGCGCGGTATGACTGCCTTGGGCTGATAAGTTATAGCGAGCTACTTCGCTATTATTGCCGGCATTAACGATACGACAAAACGCATTGGCAACTTTCTCAAACGTTTGACCCGTAAAGCTATTCACAGTAAATACCAGTGACTGTACATGAGCAGGGACACGAGATAAATCGACATTGATGACTTCATCATCGCCATCCCCTGCGCCTGTGCGGTTATCGCCTGTATGAACGATACTACCGTCCTTTGACTGCAGTTGACCAAACCAGATTGCATCGATGGGCTGTTTGCTCGCGTCAAACATAATGCAAGATGCATCCAAATCGATACTATCATTACTACCGCCGCCACCGAATAGACTGCCCAAAAAGCCACCGGATTTTGGGGTGGATGCAACATCCCACCCTAGACCCATTTTGATACGAGTCAGTGCCGTGCCTGCTTCTTTATCGAGTGAAATTTTTTGTCCTTTTTGTAGACTAACCGCCATCTTCATATCCTTTATTTAATCAGTTTTTATCATTATTTTAATGGTAAATTGCTGCTTGAAATCCGATTTAGCCGATATTTACGCCATATTGTTGGCACATAGCAGCTAAGCCACCTGCATAGCCTTGACCCACCGCACGAAATTTCCATTCGCCATTGTGTTTGTAGACTTCGCCAAACACCATCGCAGTTTCGATGGAATAGTCTTCTGCTAAGTCAAACCGTACTACCTCTGCCCCTGTTTCTTCATTGACCACACGAATGAAGGCATTGGATACTTGACCAAAGTTTTGATTACGAGCTTGGGCATCGTGGATGGTCACAGTGACTGCAATTTTTTCAATATCGGCTGGTACTTGTGACAGGTTAACTTTGATCACTTCGTCATCACCGTCACCTGCCCCTGAGCGGTTGTCCCCGGTATGTTCGACCGCACCGTTGTCAGATTTTAGTTGGTTATAAAAAATAAAGTCATGGTCACCGCGTACTTTGCCTGTATTATTAAGCAAAAATACGCTGGCATCTAAGTCAAATTCTGCCCCTGATGTGGCACGCTCATCCCAACCTAGACCAATTAATAACCGTGTTAGGGTAGGATCTGTTTTTGACAGGGATAAGTTACCGCCTTTATTGAGTGAAATGGCCATTTGGCTCTCCTATACTATATTATGTATTATCCAAATTTATTTGATAATATTTTTCTCTATCAAATTAAACAATTATCTGTATAAAGTCAAAGTTCTATTCGTTATTTTAATGCTTTAATCATCATATTTTTTTAGAAACTTAAAAATGAATTAAGTAATAACCTGTTCACAACTTTT
>ERZ501061.677-NODE-677-length-10067-cov-3.964343_pt1 | contig 10067 bp, 8 predicted proteins | sample MGYA00510854_ERZ501061 | MGnify/ENA primary metagenome ERZ501061 (study PRJEB25958, sample SAMN03398515) | human skin metagenome | study: EMG produced TPA metagenomics assembly of the Human Skin Microbiome Metagenome (human skin metagenome) data set.
AAATAGCATTCTAACTCTTGTTAGTGGTTTGTAGCATGGTATAGAAGTTTTGAGTGGGTATTGTTAATATCTTTATAGGGCAAATCTTCATATCAACCAAATTATAAATCTAATTACTATCAATGAGTTAGAATGCTACTTATCATTTTTCTAACATAACAAATTAAGGTTGATACTGCCTGCTGATGCTAACCATGCGATGCTAGGGTTTTCAAATTCTTTAGATTAACTATGACTGACGGCTTTATGTCGATAACCCAAAAACGGGCTACGCCGTTTTTTGGTTAAGTCTAATTGGTCTGGGTTTTTGTGAGTGGCCATCGCAATCGGTTAGCTTATAAAGTCATATCAATTTTATAGTAACTATGAATTAACAATGAAGTAAAAATGAAAAACAATAAGCACTGTCAGGTTAAATTAGCCAAATACCGCGCCTGTATTTTATCGGTGACTTTAGTTTCGCCACTATTGTTAGTAGCTATCATTTACACGCAAGCAGATGCCCAAAACCCCACGCAAACGGCATCCATCACTGTTGCCTCGCAAAAGACCACCACGACCACGGTAGCGCCCGCCATCGTTGACAAGTCAGAGCAAGAGCAAAAACATGACACTGACAGTATCAGCTATGGCTTTGAGGCATTGCAAAATAGCTTTGCAATCGACATTGATTTACCGGGAGAAAATCAAGAGGACAACCCCAACAGCGCCCAACTGGTAAAATTTTCATCGTTAACGCCCAGTTTGTTGGCTTTAATCATGCAGCAAAATGGGGCAACTATTAGCGATAAACAAAATTACCGCTTGATTGATGCCAAAGGTCATATTATGCCGATGGCGATTCGTCCTGTCAGCAAACAATCATCCGTCAATCAAGTATTGCAAGTAGTGAGCGTGGAGACAGATAACCCCAATGCGGTGGAAAAATTACGCCATGCGTTGACCGTACAGCTTGATAACCCAGACAACCAACAATCGATTAACATTGACCTTAGCAATTTACCTTCAAACCCAGTCGCCGCCGTTACCAATAGTCCAGTCAGAACTTGGTGGTTAACCAATCCCAACTTTGCCAAAACCGAACCTACTTTATCAACCGAGCAAGCGGTCAATCTTTGGCTAAAATTTTTACCTGTAAATGCAGCCCAGCCCAGCAAGCGCCCACTGCAACTGCAAATTTATGGCAGTGATGACTTGCAAAGCTGGCAGATGGTCAGCCAAACGGTGGTCAGCCCTTTTGACTCTAGCCAACGTGGTCAACCTAGCCAGGCTACTCAACATAGCCAAATGGTAGCGCCGCAAGCTGACGGTACCAATCAGCCGATAGCGACAGGCAATGCTATTGCCATCGAGCCGCAGCAAGCCAATTATCGGTATTGGCAAGTGGTGGCAAATCAGTCTGTCAATCTTGAGGCAGCCAGCTTAAATCGCAGGGTGAGTGAGCCAAGTTTCTTCTTGACCCGCGCCAGTTTTTCAAAAACCAAAGAGGACGCCAACCAATGGCGGCTTAGCCTTGCTCAGCCCATGTTGACCACAGGGGTGAGTTTTTTTGTCCCCGAAAATCAGCTGTGGCAAGTGAGCATCAACGTACCTGAGCAAGAAGCCAATCAATTGGCTAAAATCAACAAGACCGCTAATGTAAGTGAGGATAAAACTCTAGCCAATTCACAAATTGATAAAAACCATACCACGGTCAGTTGGCAACCGACATTGACCAAGTCGCTGCAATTGGGCGGTCAAATGCAGCAAGATGATTTGCCGGTCAATCTGTTAACGCCCATGTATGAGATGTATTTTTTGGCGCAAGGCACAGCGCCTTATCGACTGGTAATCAACGAGCCGCGCGTATTACAACAACCCAATATCACGCTATCGGACCAACAACTTACCCGCCTTGGCAATACCGTTGAAGGACAAATGCAAAATATCGAGGCATTGAACAATCCCAACGCGTCGTTTGAACGCTACAAAACATGGGCACTGTGGGGTGTACTTGCCGCGATTGTGGCGGCTTTGGCGTTGATTGCGCTGCGTTTATATCAACAAACTACTACCCAAGCCCCCAAAGAATAGGCGATAATACAATCGAACATACCTCATCGAAAATACCCCATCGACAATAAGGGATTATTTGCATGTCTGCTGCTAGCCAAGCCATTAGTGACACCTCAGCCACCACGCCCCAAATCAGCTCACTACTACGTATTGAAATCGCCAAACAAGTCGCACTTGCGCTGCAAGAAGACATCGCCACTGGGGATATTAACGCGCAGTTAATACCTGACATACAGCGCGATACGGCAACGATTATTTGTCGTGAACCGATGGTGGTCGCGGGCAAGGCATGGGTGGATGAAGTATTTCGCCAGCTTGACCCCAATATGCAGCTTGATTGGGCAGTCAAAGACGGTGACGCTGTGGCAGCCAATCAAATTTTGGTGACGCTCATCGGTAACACCCGTGCGCTACTGACGGGTGAACGTACCGCGCTCAATTTTTTACAGACTTTATCATCCACTGCCACTGTGGTTGCCAACCATGTGGCGGTCATCGCAGAACTACCGACCAAATTGTTAGACACCCGTAAAACCTTGCCAATGCTACGCCATGCGCAAAAATACGCCATGCTATGTGGCGGCGGCAATAATCACCGTATCGGGCTATACGATGCCTTTTTGATAAAAGAAAACCATATCATGGCGTGTGGCGGTATCGCCCAAGCAGTCAGTCAGGCGCGTCAGATTGCCAATAAGCCAGTGGAAGTTGAAGTAGAAAATTTTGATGAGTTGCATCAAGCCATCGCTGCCAATGCCGATATCGTGATGCTCGATAATTTTACCATTGAAGATACCCAAAAAGCGGTCGAGCTGGTTGCTAGTCTTGGCAAGCCTTGCCAGCTTGAAGCTTCAGGCGATATTAGCCTTACCCATCTACGCCAAGTGGCAGAAACAGGGGTGGATTTTATCTCAATGGGCGCGTTGACGAAGCATATCAAAGCCATTGATTTATCGATGCGTTTTCAACAATAAATCGGTTAAAAATACATCCATTAAACATACATCGATTAAAAATAGTCAGTTTTTTTTATTGCCATTCGCGATAGGTCATAGCATGATGCAAACCATTTTAATGATTGGACTGGGCAAAATTGGTTTACCAGTTGCTAAGCAATTAGCGGCGCAGGGGCATTGCGTGATTGGTGTCAGCCGCTCCAAGCCGACAGATTTGGCTTTCTGTGACCCCGTGACAGCCAAGCTGCCGCCCGATAATGATAATCTATATCAGAAAAATCTACATTTTGTTGCCAGTGATGCGCGCACGTTAGACATTGCCCAGCTAAGTCAATGGACCAGCCAAATCAGCCAAATCTGTATCATTGTCAGTCCAGATACCCTGTCGCTACAAGGCTACCGTGACAGTTATTATGCGATTGCCGAGAATGTGGTGCGATTGGGTGACCATCTGCCAAACCTCAAGCGTGTGGTATTTATTTCTTCGACAGGCGTTTATGGCCAAAATGCAGGCGAAGTCATTGATATCGATACCCCTGTGTTCGCGCCAGCGAGTGCAACGTCTCAAGTGATTTTGCAAACTGAGCAGTTGTTGCAGCAGCACTTTGAAGATAAGAGCGTCATCATTCGCCCAAGTGGGATTTATGGGCAGTCACGGCTGCGTTTACTGACCATGGCAAAACAGTTAGCAGCGCAGTCGCCAAATACAGCGAGCGATTATCCGAGTAACACATGGACTAATCGTATTATGGACACAGACTTAGTCAGCATCATTGTTACTGTCATCAATGCAGGTCAAACCGTGCCAGTTTACTTGGCGACAGACAACGCGCCAGTCCCGCTTTATACTGTGCTAAACTATTTGGCGACTGCACAGGGCTTGAACTTATCGCTGCCCTGTATGGAGCCAACAACGGGCAAACGCATTATCAATAACTTGCCAGCTAGTTGGCTCAACTACCCAGATTGGCAGTCAGGCTATCAGCATATTTTGTCGACTTTAGGCGATGAGTGATGGGTGGTGGGTTTCAACAAAAATTTTTCATCATTTATCTATCAGTGATTTTATAGCCGTGTATGCCATGACTTATTCCAACACCGAGCGCCAAGCCGCAAAAAACCAAGTGGTTAAAGACCAAGACCAGCTACGCCATCCCAATGTGATGACTGAGGCAGAAAGATTGGCTTTGCCCGATCCTTGTCGCCCGATTGATAAGCGCGTCATACCTGCGCGTCATACCATTGACGTCTATATGCAAAAACCGCTTTCATTGCCAGTGGCGGATACCAACAACATCACCGCTAGTGTAAAAGACGTTGCCAAGCCCTACCCAATGAGGGATAACACAACAAAAATCCTTAAAAAAAATCTGCAAAGTCATCAATCTGAGATGCTAGAGCAGTTACTATCTGAGCAAAGCATTGAGATGCGGCACTTTATCCAGAAGCAGCAACAGCAGGCCAATAGCAGTCAAAGCAAACACCCATCATTGCATTTACCGCTATCTTTGTTGCCAAGGCTCGTCAATGATAGCAGTATTTCACTGATGAAAGCGGTGATGGGTCAATACCCGCATTTAGCGCGTATGAATACGCTTACCACATCCTTACCAAAGCAGACATTGCAAAATTCCTATGAACATCAAGCTAGCAATGCCGCCAGCACACAGTCTGACGCCACCTATAACCAAGCGCTACTTAATATCGAAACCAAACTGTATCTGATGGGACAAATGTACCATATTATGCTTTGTGTATTTTTGCTATGCCAATGCAAATCACGCAAATCACTCAACCCCCAAATCACCTTGCAAGACTTGGCTGATGCTATCAATCAATACATCGAGGCGCATCGCACCCAATTGCATTTTTTGACCCGGCATGACGATTTATATATCGAGCCGACGCATGTTGCACTCGCCGCCCTTGCCATGGATTGGCAAGTGGGTAAGCAAACAGCCATCAGCAAACGTACTGTCACCATGAGCTCGAAAAACCCCATCACAGGCGGCTAATGGTATTTTTTAACTTGTTCTTTTTTGGAGTCGCGTATGTCGCAATTATCTCAAGCCCAATCCTCTCAAACCCAAGCATCTCAAGCCCAAGCATCTCAAGCCCAATCCTCTCAAACCCAAGCCGTTCACGCAACGCAGTTTATTCCTCAGTATTTTATTGAGGTGGCACTCAAAAACAATGTATTAAAATTTGGCGAATTTACCCTAAAATCAGGTCGTATAAGCCCGTATTTTTTTAATGCAGGTTTGTTATCAACCGGTGAGCTATTGTCGGTGTTGGCAAATGGGTATGCCGATGCCCTTGCCAAGCAGTTACAATCTACCGACAGTAGCGAGTTGGTAATTTTTGGGGCAGCCTATAAAGGCATTCCGTTTGTGGCGGCGACCGCGCAAGCACTGTGGAACAATCACCAAATCAATGCCGATTGGGGCTACAACCGCAAAGAAGCCAAAGACCACGGGGAAGGCGGTATGCTGGTTGGCGCCGATCTCAAAGGCAAATCAGTTTGGGTGATTGATGATGTGATGACCGCGGGTACAGCGATGCGCGAAGTAGTGGCGCTCCTAGAAAAATCAGAGGCCAAAGTCGCGGGGATTATCGTTGCGCTGGATCGTAAAGAAAAAGGTCAAAGCGAACAATCTGCCATTCAAGAATTGGCGCAAAGCCTCAATGTACCGGTACTTGCCTTGGTCACGATGGATGACATTACCGAGTATGTCGCCAAAAATGGCACGCAGGAGGAACTTGCCAAAATGCAAGCTTACCGCGAGCAATACGGCGTTCAATAAGCGGCTGCTATCACCCAACCCCGCTAATTATAGATTGTTTTTAATTAACCATTGAAGAGGACGGCTATGTTGACAAAAGCCTTGCCCACCACACTAAAAACTGCACACCTTTTACGTGTTGGCACTGCACTTACCTTATCGGCAATATTATTTGCGCTTGCAGGTTGTAGTAGTATCAATGAACTGATGGCGGAGGGTAGCAAACCGCCTGCGATTGTCAATGTGGCAACTGACCAACAGCCGTTTTATGATGCTTTAAATAGCCTTATCTTGCCGCCAAAATCACCGCAAGCTGCGCCACAAGGCATTGCCGATGGTCCTTATAATGGCGTGATGCCAGAAGGGGAGCAATTTACCACCTTTGTGAAGAACGGTTACTTTGATGAATTTTTGGTGGTGTACTATCCAAATTTTGTGACCCAGCTTCGCACCGACTTGGTGAACGGCTTATATGATGGTTGGGTGACGTATCGATTGTCCGATAGCCGTATCAAACAAAAAGTATTGTTCCGCCAAGGTGCAGTACAAGAAGCGATTGTTTACAGCCAAGCGGGAAATCCTGAATACCATTTTTGGTTTACCAATGAACAACCGACCAGCGGTATGCGCTACGATAGTAATGGCAATGCGGTCGAATCGATGTTTTAATAGCAAAACGAATAATTGATAAAAATTGAACAAGGATAATAAATGAAACCACTGAATTTTCTGATCGTCATGGACGATATCCACACCATTAATTATAAAAAAGACACCACGCTTGCGATGCTATGGGCGATTGCAGATCGTGGTCACACGGCGCATTATTGCCAAATTCACGATTTGTGGCTCGATAATGGCGCATTGCAAATTGATAGCCAATCGCTCAAAACGTTGAAAGACCCTGCACGTTTTTATGAACTGGGGGAAAAAACCACGCAGCCTGCTAGCGCATTTGACGTCATCTTGATGCGTAAAGACCCCCCGTTTGACATGCAGTTTTTGTATAGCCTGTACTTGCTAGAATACGCTCAGCGAGCAGGTGTATTGGTGGTCAACAACCCAGAAAGCGTACGTGACTGTAACGAAAAACTGTTTGCGACGCAATTCCCTGAGCTGATGACACCGACGATTGTGACCAACAAACAAACCCATATCCGTGATTTTATCAAAACCCATCAAGATGTCATCGTCAAACCGCTTGATGGCATGGGGGGAATGGGCATTTTTCGTCTGACCGCCGATAGCCCTAATATTGGCTCAACCCTTGAAATGCTAACCCAGCTTGAAAGCTTGCCTGTGATGGCGCAAAAATACTTGCCCGAAATCAAGGACGGCGATAAACGCATTTTAATTGTCGGTGGTAAGCCCGTGGATTATTGCTTGGCGCGTATCCCAAGCCAAGGCGAAACGCGTGGTAATCTAGCTGCAGGTGGTCGTGGGGTCGCCATGCCACTGTCAGCGCAAGAGCGCCAAGTTGCTGAGCAAGTGGCGCCTGTGCTACTGCAAAAAGGCTTGTACTTTGTCGGACTCGATGTGATTGGTGGCAAAGTGACAGAGATTAACGTGACTAGCCCCACCTGCGTGCGTGAGATTGACGACCAATGCGGCACGCATATCGCAGAGGATTTTATTGCGTTTATTGAAACTAAAATTAATTAATAGTTTACATTAAAAAGAGGATAACTTTATGAATATTGTTATCCTCTTTTTAGTTTGATTATTTAATAACTGATGCAAAAGTAAGGCATTTTAAGGCTTGTAATACCATTGGTACGGCGAAATGTGTTAATTCTGAAGGATTTAATCAGACTGTCATTTAACGGTCAATAATTTGTCACATAATCTTGCTACTCTTTTTCCATAATTTTATAAGTGTGTCTAACAGCTTACTAACTTATTTCATAAATTTATCAATTATTAGCCTGAGGAGGTATCGCCATGACCCAACATAACCATTTTGATCATGACTTCGTAGAAGACTCTAACACATCAAAAAATCCAGAATTTAGCCAAATTGTTGCCAAACGTATGAGCCGTCGCACCATGTTGAAAGGTGGTACAGGTCTGACTGCAGCAGCGTTTTTTGGCACATTGCCGCTCGTAGGCTGTGGTAGCGATAACGATAGTAATACAGGTTCAACGGGTAATGGTACAAGCCCTGCTGTACCCGCTACTGGCGATTTAAAAACACCAAAACAATTAAACTTCACTGCTGTGGCTCATTATACAGGTAATGAGATGATGGTTGCTGACGGCTACAATGCTGAGGCTATTTTACAAGTTGGTACACCTTTTATGAGCGGTATCGAAGATTGGAAGGATAACCGTGAACAAACGGGTGAATCTTTCCAATATCGTATGGGTGATAATCATGACGGTATGTGGTTCTTTGGTAAAAACGGCGAAAAATATGATCCAAAATCGTCAAACAATGCTTTATTGGTCATGAATCATGAATATACCAATGATACCATCAACCCTGCGGGTCCTTTTTCTACACCAAATCCAGATACCACTGCGCCAGCTATTTTCAAACATATCCGTAAGGCAACTGACGTACGTCGTGAGTGCTATGCCCATGGTGTGAGTGTTGTTGAGATGAAGCGCCGCGCCAATGGTATCGGCTATGAAATGGTTAAAGATTCAAAGTTCAATAAACGCTATACCAGTGCCTCAGAAATTAAAATTTCGGGTCCAGCCGCTGGTTCAGATATGTTAAAAACCAAGTATGACCCAACAGGTACAAAAACCCGCGGTATCAACAACCAATGTGGTGCAGGTCTTTCACCTTGGGGTACTTACTTAACCACAGAAGAGAACTTCTTAAACGTCTTTGCCCGTGGTGCAGACAAAGCCATTATCAGTGCAAAAGAAGATACTTCTCGTGTGCGTTATGGTTTACCAGAAAATGGTACAGGCGGTGGTTACCGATGGCATACCCCATCTAAAGCTGATGAAAAATTTACCGATGAATTTGCACGTTGGAACAGTGCAGCCACAGGCGCAAGCGCATTAGAAGACTATCGAAACGCATTTAACACCTTTGGTTATATCGTTGAAATTGATCCATTTAATCAGTCAGCAATGGCAGTTAAACGCACGGCGCTAGGTCGTTTTGCGCATGAAAACTGTGCCTATGCACCTGTCGTTGAAGGCAAACCAGTTGTGATGTATATGGGTGACGATGCGCGTGGCGAATATATCTATAAATTTGTCTCAGACGCAAAATGGTCAAACGCTGATATCGGTGGTGGTCTAAAAGCAGGTGATAAATACTTAGATAAAGGTACTTTGTACGTTGCAGTATTTAAAGATGATGGTACAGGTGAATGGAAACCATTAACGTTTGGTACAGGCGCATTAACTGCGTCTTATGCAAAATACGCGTTTGCTAACCAAGCTGATGTGTTGGTACATGCTCGTATTGCGGGTGACGCACTAGGTGCAACTAGAATGGATCGTCCAGAATGGGTATCGGTCAGCCCTGTGACGGGTGAAGTTTATGTCACATTAACCAACAATTCTAATCGTGGCGTTTCATATCCGGTAGATGCAGCTAACCCACGTAACTATGCTACCAACAAGGGTAACCGTAACGGACATATCATTCGTTGGGCTGAAAAAGGTAACGACCATACAGCTACCAGCTTTAACTGGGATATCTACCTATTTGCAGCGCCAAATGATTTAACCGCAGAAAATCTGTCTGGTTTAAACGCCAATAACGATTTGTCTTCACCAGATGGCTTATACTTCGACCCACGTGGCGTATTGTGGATTCAAACCGATGACGGTGCTTACACTAGCAGAACCAACTGTATGCTACTAGCTGCGTTGCCAGGTAAAGTCAATGATGGTAAAGAAGTAACCACATCAGCGGGTATCAAAACCCGCGTTGGTATGCAAGCTACAGAACAAAATATCAAACGCTTCTTTGTGGGTCCAAAAGGTTGTGAAGTAACGGGTATCACCTTAACGCCAGACTTTAAAACGCTCTTCATCAATATCCAACATCCAGGCGAAGATCAACCAGGGGTCACATGGGGCGCGATTACTGGTGGTACTACACCACGTTCAGCGACGGTGATGATTACCAAAAAAGACGGCGGTGTGATTTTAGGTGAGTCATTAACATAAGTTAAACACGCAACAAAGTTATCAAAAACCCTTGAACAGTGATTCAAGGGTTTTTTTATAAAATAACCTTTTATCTTTTAAAGGTATAAAAAAAATGCTATGATTTTGCCATTTTTATGGTGATTGTTTTGCA
>ERZ501061.686-NODE-686-length-9897-cov-3.827982_pt1 | contig 9897 bp, 6 predicted proteins | sample MGYA00510854_ERZ501061 | MGnify/ENA primary metagenome ERZ501061 (study PRJEB25958, sample SAMN03398515) | human skin metagenome | study: EMG produced TPA metagenomics assembly of the Human Skin Microbiome Metagenome (human skin metagenome) data set.
AGAATTATAGCATTTTATTGACGAGATTGAGGGCATTTTTGCTTAAATCCATGTTAACTAAATTATGCTCAAATTTGTTTTTAGTGGTATCATACCAAGCAATTTTTTAGGCAAAATTTGTGTGCTTTAAGCGCATGATTACTGCAAACGGTAAAGGCAATTTGTTATGATTTTGGCACTTGAAAGTGTGTTTGACCAATGCTCAGTGGCATTCGTGGATTTAGCAGGTAATGTCATCGCTGAACAGACCCTGACGGGAAATCGTCTGCAAACCCAGCAAATTTTGCCGATGATACACGCGCTGATGACAGCATCATCGATTGATTGGTCACAACTGACTGCGATTGCTTTTAATCGAGGTCCCGGGGCTTTTAGTGGCATACGCATTAATACGGCGGTAGCGCAAGCCATCGCCTTTGCCCATGATGTGCCTTGTTTGCCGGTATCAAGCCTGCAAGCTATCGCCCAATCGGCATTTGAACTACATCAACGCTCCCACGTATTGGCGCTGACAGATGCGCGCATGAACCAAGTGTACGCCGCTGAATACGCCGTGAGCGATGGTATCATGCAGCTTGTGGCAGGCGCTACTGAGCATTTGCTTGATTATGACAGTGTGATAGACAAAGACTTAGCCTTAGTAGGGAATGGCGCAACCTTGGTCAATGCGCAGCTAGGTCAAGCCATCTTTGCCGATATTCGCCCCTCAGCGGCTATCATTGCCAAACTTGGGCTAGCCTTGTATCAGCAGCAACAATCCGTCCCTGCTGAGCTGGCGTTACCGGTTTATTTAAGAAATAATGCGTGGAAAACCCTAGCCGAACAAAAACAGACTTAATTTATCGGCTGATTACTCATATTGTGTTAAGTTTGACTCGCTACCCTTTAGCTTGTGATAAGCGCAAAAATTTTTAGCTTTGACTGTTAATCACTAACATTGTTGGATACGTTATGGATCTTATTTTGATTTTTAAAGCCATCATCATGGGCATGGTTGAGGGCATTACCGAATTTTTACCGATTTCAAGTACCGGGCATTTAATTCTTGCCGACTCCCTGTTAAATTTTTGGACCAAAGATAAAGCCGACTTGTTTATCGTCGTCATTCAGCTGGGTGCGATTTCAGCGGTAATTTATTTGTACTGGGGACGGCTATGGCGTGCCTTGATGGGACTTATTACGGGTAAAGACCCTGAGCGTAAAAACCCGCGTCAATTGGGCATCTCGCTGATTATTTCCACCATCCCGATTATGCTGATAGGTTTGATGTTTGATAAAGCGTTAAAAGCGGCGTTATTTAACCCAACCGTGGTGGCAATCGCATTGATTGTCGGTGGTTTGATTATCTTTTGGGCAGAGCGCCAACAACACAAACATACGGTCAAATATGCCGAAGCGGAAGATATTGATATTAAAACGGCGATTATCATTGGTTTGATTCAATGTCTTGCCTTGATTCCTGGTACTTCTCGCTCAGGTTCTACGATTATTGGCTCCCTATTTTTGGGGGTATCACGTAAGGCGTCTGCGGAGTATTCTTTCTTTTTAGGGATTCCTGTATTGGTGGGTGCTGGGCTACTAGACCTGACCAAAAACCATCATATTTTGACTAGCGCTGAAGACTGGACCATCATGGCAGTGGGTTTGGTGGTCTCATTTATTTTTGCCATGATTTTCATCAAATGGTTGGTTAACTGGGTCAGTACCCGTGATTTTACGATTTTTGCTTGGTGGCGCATCGTGGTAGGCGTACTGGTACTCATCGCTGGTATGCTGGGCTATATTTAAATCCCTATGCTATCTCATCAATCAATCCAACTGTATTATGTTGACACTTTGCCAAGCGAGCAGCGTTTGGCAAACGTCGAAACCATACTCGCCCCTTTATCCGTCAATTTACAACCACAAAAGATTACTAGCAAAGTAACTCAAAAATGGCTGAAATCAGTCGATGATAACAGTGTGCTGATTGATGAGGTAGGTGATGTTTTTGTCATCGCAGCGGGCATGAAAGTCAGCCCAAATTGGCAAAGCCTACAACAGCGGGTGGTCAAAGCGGGCAAAAAAACTGAACTGCTACTCAAAGCCATGCAGCTACAAGCCAGCATGACTGTCATTGATGCAACCGCAGGGTTTGGGCATGATAGCTTAATCTTGGCAAGTACCGGTGCCAGTGTGACTTTGCTTGAACAGCAGCCACTCATGTTTTTGCTACTGCAACTAGAACAGCAAAAAATGGCGCAGCATCGCAACTGGCAAAAATTGATGAGTCGATTAACGATTTATCATGGCGACGCGATAGAGTTGCTGGCTAAATTGCCAAAAGTCGACCGTGTCTATCTAGACCCGATGTTTCCCGCTGATAGCTACAAATCAGCGGTTAATAAACATATGCAGATGTTGCATACTGTGACGACCCCACCGTCGATTGCGCAATCACAACAATTATTGTCAGCAGCGTTGGCGCAAATAACCCCACAGGGTGTGGTAGTAGTCAAAAGACCCAAATCAGCGCCTTTTCTTGCAGACCAATCGCCCAACCTAAGCCTATCAAATGATATCGTGCGTTTTGATAATTATTTGAACAGCATTTAGTTTGAACAGCGTTTAGATAAAGTGTTAAAAAAAGCTGATGGATATCAGCTTTTTTTGTGGGTGTAGTTGTTATTGACCAACCTTTTGGTTACCGACGGCAGGCGCTGCCTCATCGCTGGCTTTGGGTGCATTGGGCGAAGCAGGCGCATTATCAATCACGGTATCATTTTCCGTAATCTTATCCATGTCTGAATTATCCGCGCCGCCATCTTCTGCAGCCTCTGCTTCGATACTACTCGCTGGCATCGCATCAACAGGGGTCGCCGCGCCACTGGCGCTGGTAGCGTCAGGACCGGCATCCACGGTGGCATTGGCTTCGGTCACAGCGGCGCTATTTTTTTCATCGGCAGGCGCAGCTGACATCGGTACGGCTTGTGATTCTGCCGCTGATGCTGCCGCCGCGTTGTTGTCTGTGCTGTCAGTCTTTTTATCACAAGCTGTCAACGTAAGCGCCGATACTAAACTCAGCATGGTGATTTTTGCTAGGGTGTTTTGCATGGGTATTCCTCTACTATCAATAAATCGCTTGACCCGACAACGTACTTGATAGCCTATATAGTAAAAATTGCTGAAGCCACGATGCGGCTAATTCAAAGATGATAATGATGTCACCTTAAATTTTACCATGGCATTGCTTGTATTTTAACCCTGAACCACATGGACAAGGGGCATTTCGGCTAATGGCTAAGTTGGCATACGGATTGTCACCATTTTCTGCCATTTCTGGATTTGCGGTTGCCGCTGCTGAGCCGCTTAGACCAAATGAATACGTGGCTCGCGTGCGTTGCTGGCTGTTACGCGCAATCATGTCTTCATCATCACTCAGCTCACCGGTCACGCCATTCATTTCTTGGTGCTCAAAATGCAGACGCATCATCTCGGCTTGTTCACGTTGCTGGCGCTCAAGCTCAGCGATTTCTTCTGGCGTTGGGATATGCACACGCGCTAAATCTTGCACGGTTTCAGACTTGATAGCACCAAGCATACTTTGGAACAATGAGAAAGATTCAGATTTATATTCTTGCTCAGGATTTTTTTGCGCATAGCCTCGTAGATGGATACCTTTACGCAGTTGATCCATTTGGTTTAGATGTTCTTTCCAATGCTTATCTAGGCTAGATAGCATAAAGTGACGCTCAAGCTGGGCGGCATTTTCCTCGCCCATTTGCTCACGGCGAGCGCGGTAGTTGAGTAGCGCAGCCTCAATGATTTTTTGGCGTAAACCTTCTTCATCCAAACGACGATCGGCATCTAGCCAGTCATTGATTGGCATATAAATACGAAACTCACTTTCAAGCTCGTCTTCAAGCCCATCAATGTCCCATTGGTCATCAATCGAACCGGGTGGCACGAACTGGTCAATCAAGGCATTGTACACATCGTAGTGCATCGCTTCGATACCTGCTTGCAGATTACTTTCGGCAAGTAGTTCATCGCGCTGTTTATAGATAACCTTACGTTGTTCGTTGGCAACGTCATCGTATTTGAGTAGGCTCTTACGGGCATCAAAGTCGCGGTTTTCCACTTTGCTTTGGGCGTTTTCAATCGAGCGTGACACCATTTTGTGCTCAATGGCTTCGTCTTCTTTTAGCCCCATGGCGCGCATCATATTCACCACGCGATCGCCAGCGAAAATCCGCATCAAGTCATCTTCAAGCGACAAGAAAAAACGCGACTCCCCCGGGTCACCTTGACGGCCCGCACGACCGCGCAATTGGTTATCGATGCGGCGCGATTCGTGACGCTCAGAACCGATGATATGTAAACCACCCGCCTCTAGCACTTGTTGGTTTCGCACTTGCCATTCGGCATGGGCTTGCTCTTTCATTTCAGGGGTGACGTTGTCGATTTTGGCGAGCTCTGCTTGCCAGTTACCCCCCAAGATAATATCGGTACCGCGACCTGCCATGTTGGTGGCAATAGTGACCGCATTAGGCCTACCCGCTTGCGCGATAATATCGGCTTCACGCTCGTGCTGTTTGGCATTGAGGACGTTATGTTGAATGCCTTCTTGCGTCAGTAACTCTGAAAGCACTTCACTGGCTTCAATGGTTGCCGTCCCCACCAAAATCGGTGCCTGTTTTTCTTGAATGCGTTTGATTTCGCGGATGATGCCTTGATATTTGCCCATTTTACTTAGGAAAATTTGGTCATCAAGGTCAATACGCTGAATCGGTTTGTGGGTTGGGATAATCACCACATCTAAATCGTAAGTTTGTTTAAACTCCGCAGCTTCGGTATCCGCTGTACCCGTCATGCCTGAGAGTTTGTCATACAGACGGAAATAATTTTGGAATGTCGTGGTGGCAAGCGTTTGGTTTTCGGCTTGGATTTCAACCTGTTCTTTGGCTTCAACTGCTTGGTGCAACCCTTCTGACCAGCGGCGACCGGGCATGGTACGCCCTGTGTTTTCATCGACAATGATGACTTCGCCTTCATGCACGATATAGTGAATGTTTTTAACAAATAAATGGTGCGCACGAATCGCGGCTTGGACATGGGCTAGTAGTGGCAAGCGCGCTGGGCTATATAGGCTCTCGTTTTCACCAAGCTCACCTTTTTCCACCAAGAATTTTTCGATTTTCTCGTAGCCTTTTTCGCTGATTTCGATTTGGCGATTTTTTTCATCAATCCAAAAATCCTGCTCACGGTTTTCGCGGTTGCCTTCTTCGGTTTCTGAGCGTTTGAGGCGCGGGATGATGGTGTCAATCAGCCTGTACATAGCCGATGAGTCTTCGGCTTGACCCGAGATAATCAGCGGCGTACGCGCTTCATCAATCAAAATCGAGTCAATCTCATCGATGATACAATAGTTGAGTCCGCGCTGTTTTTTCTCATCTAGGCGAAATACCATATTGTCGCGCAGGTAGTCAAAGCCGTATTCGTTGTTGGTACCGTAGGTAATATCTGCGGCATAGGCCTCAAATTTTTCCATCGGGTCTTGCTGTGAGTAAATCACGCCGACAGTCAAGCCCAAAAAGTCAAACAACGGGCGGTTTAATTCGGCATCGCGGCTTGCCAAGTAGTCATTGACGGTGACGACATGCACGCCTTTACCGCTAATCGCGTTGAGATATATCGCAAGCGTTGCCATCAAGGTTTTACCTTCACCCGTGCGCATCTCGGCGATTTTACCTTCGTGCAGGGTGATACCCCCGATGAGCTGTACATCGTAGTGACGCATGCCAAGGACACGGCTTGAGGCTTCACGACAGACCGCAAAGGCTTCAGGTAAAATGGTATCTAGGCTAGTACCCTGCTCAAACTGGGTTTTAAATTCCGCAGTTTTCTGTTTTAATGCTTCGTCAGAGAGGGGCTGGATTTTGGGTTCTAAGGCGTTGATTTTGTCGACCAACTTACGCATTCGCTTAAGCTCACGGTCGTTTTTGGTGCCGATAACCTTGCCTATCATTTTGCCTAACATACGAGGATTTTCCTAAAGTGCTCAAATCAATAAGTGCGATGACTTTTAATACGATGACGGTTAATAAAGGTGTTCAAAATAAATTTTGCTATTATATATGGGTTTGCTTTTTTTAGATACAAGGTTATGACAGCCTGTAAGTTTGAACCGCTCGCCTCTATTACCTTTATCTTTATGAATCCATCCCCATAATTGAGCTTTATTTTCGAAATTTTCATTGTTGAAATTTTCTTGAAAGATTTTAACGCCATCTTTGCCATTATGCTATTGAGTTTGCTATGACTGCCACATTGACGCCACAACAACTGATTCATCAATTACCCAAAGCCGAACTACACGTGCATATCGAAGGCACGTTTGAGCCGGAGCTGATGTTTGCCATCGCTAAACGCAACCAAATCGATATACCCTACCAAACCATTGAAGATGTCAAAAATGCCTACAATTTTCATAATTTACAATCGTTTTTGGATATCTACTATGCCGGCGCAAACGTTTTGGTCAAACAGCAGGATTTTTATGATTTAGCGTGGGCGTATTTTGAAAAATGCCAGGCTGATAATGTGGTGCATACGGAGATTTTCTTTGACCCACAGACCCATACAGAGCGGGGGGTGGATTTTGCTACCTGTTTTCAAGGGCTTTATCAAGCAAGCTTAGATGCCAAAGCAAAAATGGGCATCACCTCGCATTGGATCTTGTGTTTTTTGCGTCATTTGAGCGAAGACAGCGCGTTTGCCACCCTTCAGCAGGCGTTGCCATTTAAAGATAATATCATTGGCGTGGGGCTTGACTCTAGCGAAGTGGGCAATCCACCAGCCAAGTTTGAACGGGTATTTGCCAAAGCTCGAGCGCTTGGGTTTTTGACGGTTGCGCATGCGGGCGAAGAAGGCGATCCCGCGTATGTTTGGCAAGCGTTGGATTTGTTAAAGGTCAATCGTATCGATCACGGTGTGCGCTCGGCAGAAGATGATAAACTCATGCAATACTTGATAGCGGAGCAAATGCCGTTGACGGTGTGTCCGTTAAGTAACCTTAAACTAAAAGTGGTGCAAGACATGGGCGAACACAATATCAAAACCATATTTCATAACGTTTAACCATTATGCCCCAGACCATGCCTCACAATCTTGACCATCACACCCCCATGATGCAGCAATATCTCACCCTAAAAGCGGATTATCCGCATGCCTTGGTGCTGTACCGGATGGGCGATTTCTATGAGCTATTTTTTGATGATGCCAAGCTTGCTGCCGATATTTTGGGCATCACCTTGACCCGACGTGGCAAAGATAAACAGGGCAATACCATCCCGATGGCAGGTGTGCCGTTTCATTCGGCAGACGGCTATATTGCTCGGCTGATTAATGCCGGGCAAACCGTGGTGGTCTGTGAACAAGTCGAAGAAGAAAAGCCAAAAGACGGCTCAGAAGAGAATCCAGAACACAACCTTGAAAATAGCCTTGAAGAAAACACTGTAGCCAAGAGCATGGCAAAAAAAACCAGCAAAACAAAAGCCAATGCCGCTAAGATTATGGAACGTAAAGTCGTCCGCACCTTAACCGCAGGAACGCTGACCGATGATAGCCTTATCACCCAAGGACAGACGCCAACGGTCGTCGCGATCAGCTTTGCCAAACAGCAAATGTCGGTGGGATTGGCACAGCTAGATTTGGCACAAGGGCAAATCCGTGTCACTGAGCTTAACTGCGACAGCCATACTGCGCTACAAAGCGAGCTTGCTAATGCGCTCGCTCGCTTTGATCCCAGTGAAGTGCTGATAGATGAACAGCTGTCTGAGGCGTGGCATCATTTTTTGCAGGATTGTCTGAGCGCAAGTAGCCCAACAGCTAGCCTGCCGCCGATTTTGTCACAGCCGCACAGTTATTTTCTGCCCAATAACGCGCTTGAACATCTGACCCAGCATCTAAGCGTCACCACGCTGGCAGGGTTTGGCATTGAGCAAAAACCGCTTGCCATCTCATCGGCATCGGTTGTGCTGCATTACGGCAAACAGACACAGCAAGCTGATTTACGCCATATTCGCAGCCTGCAGCTCGAGCATAACGGCGATTTTTTGCAGCTTGATACCATCAGTCAGCAAAATTTGGAAATTTTTAAACCCGTGTTGGCATCGGGTATTTCGCTGTTATCGGTGATTGATCATTGCCAAACGCCGATGGGTAAACGCGCTTTAGTGCATCATTTGCACCGACCGCTACGCAATGTCACCCTGATTAACCGCAGGCTTGATGCGGTTGAACAACTGATGCAATTGCCGATAGCAGCGTTTGAATTGCTTAAACAAACCTTAAGCGAAATCAGCGATATCGAACGCATTGGGGGACGCATTGGCTTGGGTTCAGCAAAACCGACCGATTTGCTCAAATTGCGTCTGAGCTTGGCGCAAGCGTTAGCGTTGTCAAAGCAGTTGCAGCAACATTTTGATTTTACCAACATAACGACGCTAAGTGCTGATACACCTTTGCTTGCCATGCTCAGCAAACAGCTACCTGACTTAGCCTTAACTGATAGCTTTGCCAATATTTATGCCTTGCTAGAGCAAGCGATTGTCGATGAGCCGCCCGCCCACATCCGTGATGGCGGCATGATAAAAAAGGGTTATGATCCACAGCTTGATGAATGGCAAAATCTGCATGGTAATATCGAGCAAACTTTGGAAGCATTGGCGGCGCAAGAGCGGCAAAAAAACAACCTGCCCATGCTCAAAGTGGGCTTTAATAAAGTCAGCGGATTTTATTTTGAACTCAGCGCCCTACAAGCCAAGAACGCGCCTGAATATTTTACTCGCCGCCAAACGCTCAAAAATGCTGAACGCTTTATCACGCCAGCGCTCAAAACCATTGAAGAATCCTATTTATCGGCTCAAGGGCAAGCGTTGACCCTTGAGAAGCGTATCTATGAAAATCTGCTCCATCAGCTCAAATCACAGCTTGGCGAGGTGCAGCGCCTTGCCAAAGCGATTGGGTATTTGGATGTACTTGCCAACTGGGTCAGCCTAACGCGTTTGCACACTCACTCTTATCATGATAAAAACTGGTGCCGCCCATTGTTTAATACCACGGATGATAGCGCAAGCCTCCATATCCAAGGCGGACGCCATATCGTGGTTGAAGCAGGTCAACAGCGCCAAGCTCACCATCAGACGGCATCGCTTGACCCATTTGTCGCCAATGACTGTGTCATGGGAACAGCCAGCCAACTTGAACGCTTAATGCTCATCACCGGGCCTAATATGGGCGGTAAATCGACCTACATGCGTCAAACCGCCCTCATCGTGCTACTTGCTTGTTGTGGCGCGTATGTCCCTGCGCAGTCGGTGACGCTCGGTCGTATTGAGCGGATTTTTACCCGCATTGGCTCGGCAGATGACTTGGCAAGTGGTAAATCAACCTTTATGGTCGAGATGATCGAAACCGCCAATATCATGAACCAAGCCAATGCCAACTCATTGGTACTCATGGATGAAGTCGGTCGTGGCACCAGCACCCAAGATGGTCTAGCGATTGCGCATGCGTGCGTGAATTATTTAGCAGAAAAAATCGGCTGTTTGACCCTATTTGCCACCCATTATTTTGAGCTCACTGAACTGGCTGAGCGCCACCCCAAAATGTTTAATCAGCACCTTGTCACCCAAGAAATCAACGGGCAGTTGCTGCTATTGCATAAAATCGCACCTGGGGCGACGCATCGCAGTTTTGGCTTGCATGTTGCCAAAATGGCAGGTTTGCCGCAAGACTTATTAGCCCAAGCGCAATATTATTTGGATAACCAAAGCGAACAAAAAAGTTTGCCAAACAATCCTTTACCCTATCCATCAGAAGACGAGAAACAAATGGGTCTGGATTTGCAGAGTG
>ERZ501061.688-NODE-688-length-9802-cov-4.122499_pt1 | contig 9802 bp, 8 predicted proteins | sample MGYA00510854_ERZ501061 | MGnify/ENA primary metagenome ERZ501061 (study PRJEB25958, sample SAMN03398515) | human skin metagenome | study: EMG produced TPA metagenomics assembly of the Human Skin Microbiome Metagenome (human skin metagenome) data set.
TCTTATTAGGCAAAAATAAATTAGGCAAAATAAGCTGCCACCTTATCGCTTTTTGCCATAAAAATCCACTGGATTTCATAGCAAATCGGCTAAAATTAAGGCATTTAGACAAACTGCCGTAGCCTTCTGTTGCAATTCTCTACATTTCAATTTTTAGATATTTGCTAAACTGTCGCCTAATTGCCACATTGCAGTCACTGCTATTGCCGACTCAAACTTCAGTTGAGGATTCTTACCCCATTGATTTGGGTGAAAAAATTATTTAGATTAAAATCATTTAGGTTAACAAGTGATTTATATTAAAGTTATTTAGATTAAAGCTATTTAGATTAAAAAATTATTTAGGTTAAAAAAACTCTATGTTAAACAAATCTATCGCCACCTCTGCCATGACTATAGGCGCTATGAGTCTTGTGCTAGCGTTATCTGCATGCTCAAAAAAAGATGACAAAGCCGCGACCACCACTGCTTCTGCAACGACGACCACTACCACGTCAACCTCTACAACTACTGCACCTGTGGCAGCTTCCCAAGCCACCTCTAGCGCGCCTGCTAGTGCTGCCGTTACCACCGCTGCTTCGTCAGCCACGACAACTGTCACCACGCCAGCGACTGCAGAAAAAACCGCCAACGTTAGCAGCGCCCCTACAGTTGCCGCCAATAATGCCGCGGCTGCGACACCCAATCTCGCCCTAAAAGCGGATTTGACACAGTTATTTAAAACCTTAAACGAGCTTGACCGCACTACCCAAGCCAAACAAGCAGAAATGGCAAAAAAAATGCAAAACGCCAAAACGCCTGCTGACCAACAAGCTTTCTTTAAAGAAGTGGTGGCACAGTTAGATTTGCAAAAAGCCACGCTTAACAAATTAAAATTTAATGACCCCCGTGTCGCACAAACCCGCGATAAAATGGTTGAAAGTATTACCAATAGCCGTGCCGGTACGGCGGCTTTAATCAAAAAACCAACGGCAACCCCAGAGACCAATCCAGAAATTGCTAAGTCAATGGAAAAAGCGCAAAAATCCGCGGAAGAAGCCCGTGCTATGTTGATGCAATTAACTGAGGAAGCAGGCATCAAGCCAAAAGGCGCAGACGCCGCTCCCAGTAAAAAATAACGTCATCTTTAAATAAAAAACTCTCATGATGAGAGTTTTTTTATGTATGCTTGCATAAGCCTGCTATGACTTCATTAGATGGGTAAATAACATGGCAGTCATGATGGCATCATTCAAGGCATTATGGGCAGGTAATCGCGGGATTTGGTATTCTTCTAGCAGTTGATTGAGGTGTGGTAACTGCCCAACTTGGCTGGGGTCATGTCGATGCTGATTTTGTTGATACAAGCGACTGACATCGACAAGTTTATTAGCCAGTTCCACCCCCAAAAACGGTTTGGCAATGGCATTTAAAAACGCCATATCCATGTCCACACAAAACCCAATTATCGGACGGTTTTTAAGCATTGGCAATAATTGGGTGAGCATCTCGTCATACGATAAGCCATTGTCGACATCTATCGGTCTTAATCCGTGAATCACAATGGTGTCATGGGTGGGCATCACAGGCGGACGGCATACCAAGGACAGCGCGCTATCGGTATCAATCACAAACCCGTTGCTTTCCTTGCGCACCCCTACTGCGCCGACACTTAAAATATAATCTTGTTTGGCATTAAGCCCGGTCATTTCTAGGTCTAGGCTCACCCACTCATGGGGGACTTTAGATAGCGGGTTATCAAACAGATAAGCGTACTCAGGCTTGCTGAGCCGCTGTTTTTGTCGCTCAAGTTTTTGACCGTCGAACAGATTTTTGATGCGATGAAACATGGCTTTTCTCTAGGCAATTAACGCTATCTATTTAGTTAAAAAATATCTATTTATTTAAAAAATATCTAGGCGATAATGATGGGTAATCAAGGTTTTAAAATCTTTGACCATCGCCAAACATTCTTTTAACAAATCTTTTTCCAGTGCTGATAAGTGATTGGGATTTACCGCTCGCGCTGTTCTATCCTGGGTGGTCAATGCCACATCCAGTCGTTTTGCCATAAAAAAATCCAGTGCTTCTGCCAGATTTTGCGCCATGGTGTCATCTAGCACGTTTTGCTGTGCTAGCTGCTGCAGTCGGCTTCTGGTATTGGTCTCAGTGATATGATATTCCAATGACAAGGCTCGCACGCCATGGACAATCGGGAATATCCCTGCTTTTTTTAGGTCAATAACGGTTTCACTGGCACCGACAAATTTTTGCCACCAACCACTGCTATCGCCAAATTGTAGAATCGGTTTGGCAAAACGGTTGATAAAGTTGCTAGTCGCCACATTTTTTGCGCTGACTTGCCAATGTTTTTGCAGCTGCTCAAAGAGCTTAATATCGCCGCAAACAAAATGCGCATCCACTAAGGTCGCAATCCACATCATATCTTCACTACTGCCACTCATGTACCATGCGGTGATTTGTTTTTCAAAGGCGGTTGAAGTTTTTCGCCAACGCTCATTACTAAGCATAATCTTGCCATCACAATAGGGATAACCCATGTTCGCCAATGCCTCATTGAACTGCGCGGCATAGCTGGGCAGATTGTCATCTTTAAAACCATTGCGGATAATCAGCGCATTGTCTTGGTCAGTACGCAAGATTTGTTCACCACGCCCTTCTGAGCCCATCACAAACAGACAGGTATTGTAGAAGGTGATAGCAGGCACAATCAGCTGCCATACCTTGGCAAACACTTGTAAATTCAAGCTTTGCACCATACGGCTGATAACATGGATTTTGATGCCGCTGGCGTGCTGCTCACGGATAAATTTACCAATCAATTCTACCGCCACTGCAACATCATCTAGGTTCTGCGCTTGCTCAATACGAGCGACGATAAGATTGGAATGGTTGGTTAAAAAGCTCAGTAATTCAGTTTACCCCAAAATCCCAATGATTTGACCTTGACTGTCAATAATGGGTAAACGGTGGGTACGAGTTTGTAGCATGGTCAGCAAGGCTTCACTCACATCTTGCGATTGATGCACCGTATGGATTTTAAAATTAGTAAAGTCCAACACAGGCGTGCTGGCAAAATCAACTTTTTGTCCAATCGCTCGGCATACATCGGTTTGGGTAAAAATACCGATACGCTCGACATACGCTGCAATGGTGGATTTTTCCACGCCTTGTGCGATGAGTTTGTCACGCTCCGTTTCGGTCATTCGCGCTTGTGACTTAACCAAAATATGCTTGATGTCAAATTGGTTCATTGCCATCGTGGCATCGTATAGGGTTGCCGTATCATCGACAAAATGCGGCGGTTTGATATGCTGTCCCAAATTGGCAATCGGTTGATATAGCAGTTTTTGACTTTCACTTTGGGCAAGGCGGGCTTGGTGATGGTTAAGACGGGCAGCGACATCGGCAAACAAGGCGTTTTTTAAGGTGGGATTTTGCTCGGTGATTGCGCTTAGCACTTGCCCATCGATACGGTACATCAGACTTTGCTGCTGGGTGATAAAGTTGAACACGCCGTTTTGCCTGACCTTGGTATCAAACCAATCGCCTGCATTTAAGGTAGAGATCAACGCATCGCCTTGTAATTGATGAACAAAGCCTTTAAGGATAATAAAAAAATCCCCTTGCCATCCTGCAGGTATAGGCTGCAAGTTGTCCAAATAGACGATTTTACTGTGCTGCTGCAGATAGGTTCGCTGCTGAGCGCTTAGGGTATCAAACGGGGGCTGGTGTAGATGTTGTATGTCCAAAGTCTGTATCGTTGAGCCACTCATATCACCATCCTTGTATTGCGGCTAAAAATAAATCTCATGTCCTATGAGTCTTGTTAGATTATAATCAAAGTTGTCTGAGGCAACAATCGTGTTTCAACAAATATCGATGGGTCGTGGTGTTATTTAAACCAGTCAAACATATCAGTATGGGTAATGGGTAAACAGATGAATTATTTAGGTTTTCTTTGTTTAGGTCTAGGGATTTTGACATTGGTCGCGGGTATGCTATGTTTTTTATTATCTAAAGTCAGTAAGGAGCCGCCTGTTAGGTATAAAACCCAACGCATTGCGATGGTGCTGTTGCCACTGGCGATTGTACTCACTAGTATCGGACTCAAATTTAGTATGAGTGTGGTGAATCCTGAGGTATAAATAACTAGCTTTGCTAACTAAGCCTGATAACTAGACCTGGTAACTGGTCTTAACCAAAAAATGGAAAATACAAACCTATAACACAAACCTATAACAAAGGTCAGCCTAATATAAGCTGACCTTTAACCTAAATTCAAAACAATTAAGTTGGCTTGACGGCGACTAGCACACGGATACTATCAGGAATTAAGGATAAATGACCTAGGGCATGTAAGCCCTGTTCTTGCAAACGCTTTAATTGATTGATTTCCGCGTCCCGTACATTCGGATTGATGGATTGCAAATATTGCAGGCGCTCCACTTCACGCTCATAGCGCTGATTAAATACCTCTTTGGCTTGCTCACTTATCGCAGGTAATTGCTGGTTTGCCAATGCTACTGCTTGCTCATAGCGCACTTCGATGATGTCTTTACGCGCTTTGATGACTTGACGCGCACGGGTTTTATCCAAACGATGAATATGCGACACAATCATATCAGGCGCAATTTTATCGCTAAAATCAGTCCCTTGCTGGCTTAAAAACACCCGAATGAGCGGCTTTGGCAAAAATGCGGGTAAATTAAGTAATTTTGGCGCAATCGCTTCAACACGAAAATTAACTTCGACCAATACCAGTCCTTCGGGCATGGCATTACTTTGTAAAGTTGCAACCGTGGTATTACCAAACGTGCCTGCGTTGACCGTTTCAAAGATACTTTGCATCAAAGGATGCTCATAAGTCATAAATTCCATGTCTTCGCGTAGTAACGCTTGGTCACGCTCAAAGGTCAAGGTCATGCCATCTTCAGGCACTGCCAGTCCTTGCACCTGTACTTCATCGCTCGGATGCAGCATCAATGAGCCATCACGCTGTCCACTATATTCCATATTGATGGACGACATAAAGCGTTCAAACAAACGTGGCAACATGTGGGTATCATCAAAATCACGCATGGTGTAAGCGATTTTACTGGCCACACGCGGGCGACAAGAATTGTATTCAAGCAGTCTGTCACGCCCTGCTTGCATGGCTGCTTCTAGTGCGAGGCGCTGGGCGTTGCCTTCTTCAATCAACTGATCTAAAGTAATTTCTTGACCATTATCTTCGACTTTTTGCCCTTCAAGTAGCGGTTTTAAATCCACAATAAACTGCTCTTGAACGGTTTGCGCCGTGGGTGAGATTTGGTTAAAAATATTTAGCGCTTCGTTATACCAGCGGTACATACGTTCAGTTGCCGTGCCTTCGACAAAAGGCACATGAATGGTAATCTCGTTTTGCTGGCCAATCCGATCGAGACGACCAATACGCTGCTCTAATGTATCAGGATTGGCGGGCAAATCAAACAACACCAAATCACTGGCAAACTGAAAATTACGCCCCTCAGAGCCAATTTCAGACGCCAACAATACTTGCGCGCCTTCAATATCGGCAAAATACGCAGCCGCTTGGTCGCGCTCCAGTAGGGTCATCTGCTCAGTAAAAATCGCGGTTTTAATGCCCGCATGCAATCGTAATACTGCCTCTAAACTCTCAACCGTTGCCCCACTGCGCGCAATCAGTAGCACCTTTTGATGTTTTAAGGTGTTTTTAAGCAAATCAACCAACCAAGGCACTCGCGGGTCTTGTTCCAGCCAACTGCCATCGGGCTGTAACTCTTCTGGCCATAATTGTTCGCGCAATTTACCTTGGGTGTGATAACTGTCTTGCCAACTTATCGGGAGCGGCAGTGGGTACGCCATTGAGCGCCGACCTTTGAAGCCAGAAATAAGCTCAGAGACGCTCTCACGGGTGTTGCGAAATAGCACACGGCCAGTACCATGACGATCTAACAATTCATTGATGGCGCGCGCACGACCTTGCTCGTCATCACTGATGTCATGACCTAACAACTGCGCTAATGCCGATTTTTGCTTATCTGATAGGGATTGGTCACTCAATAACACCTCAGCAATCGCGGCGGTTTGCGCAAAATTTTCTTCTGCATCGATAAAGTCGTCTAAATCATTAAAACGATTGGGATCTAACAATCGTAACCGCGCAAAATGGCTTTCTAAACCTAACTGCTCAGGGGTTGCTGTGAGTAACAAAACACCTGCGGTTTGTTCAGCCAAATCTTCAACCAAATCGTATTTGTCATTGCCCCCTTGCTCACTGTCCCAATGCAGATGGTGCGCTTCATCCACAACCAGCAAATCAAACCCCGCTTCCAAGGCTTTTTCATGCAAATCTTCATGGTCAAGTAGCAAATCGATACTGGCAATAATCAACTGCTCAGTCGTAAAAGGATTTTGCTCAGGGTCATGCTCTGCAATCGCCGCGGTTCTGACCAAATCAAAAATCGCAAACTCAAGATTGAAACGGCGACGCATTTCAATCATCCATTGGTACTGCAAACTATCGGGTACCAAAATCAAAATACGCTCAGATTTGCCAGTGATTAATTGCTGATGAATAATCAGACCCGCTTCAATCGTCTTGCCAAGCCCTACTTCATCAGCGAGCAGGACACGCGGCGCGATACGTTTACCTACTTCATGGGCGATATACAGCTGGTGCTCAATGATATCGACACGCGCACCCATCAAGCCTCTTAATGGATGAGACGCCAAATAGGCTTGGGTACGCAGTAGCTCTTGGCGCAGTTCGTACCAATCATTTTGGTGGATACGACTGGCGAGCAAGCGCTCAAGGGGTTTTGCCAAATTAATATTAGCCGCAAGGCGCGTTTCCATAATCGCACGGTCATGACCTTCAACCGAGTATTTATAGACGCCATTGGTTTCTTCAAAATCGCTGACCACATACGACGCGCCATCTTGGTCGTGTATGGTATCCCCTGCTTTGAAAGTCACACGCGACAAAGGCGCCGATGTCTTGGCATACACACGCGTTTCTTCACTTTGCGGGAACAAAATATGCACGCAGCGTTCATCAACGAGCACGACGACGCCCAGCCCCAATTCATTCTCTGTATCCGACAGATAACGTTGTCCAATCGCAAAATCAGTCATACCGCTTAACCATGCTTCCAAATTAGAAATTTAAATGATGAAAAGTAAAACTGTTTATGATAGCAAAAATTACATTTTCAAGTGAATGATTTTGTTGATAGCTGCTGTTTAGTTATTCATCATTTGCTATCAACGGACTGACGACTGTGATACCTTCGGTTATGAGCGCTTGTGTGAGCATCTCGATATTATACACCGCGTGACCTTTTACCGTATTTTCAAAGTAAATATACAAGGTATCAAAATTGGCTTGTTGATTGGCAATGGTCTTTGCCCAAGCTTGCATTTCTACATTACTGTAGCGATAATCATGCCGCTCGGCCGCCGAATGGGCATCCCACCAGTCTAAGTTTTGCCCATGCATGCGTAAATAACCGATGCGGCTAGTAAACAACAGCCGACTGGGCGGTAAACCATGAATATTTGGGTAGTCCACACTACACCAAATCAAATTTTGCTGCTGAAAACTGGCGTAAACTTGCGGGATATGCCAGCTTTGGTGGCGAAACTCTATCGCCAATGGTAACCCATCAAACCAACTGGTCAAGGTTGCCAAATACTGACGATGTGCCACCGTTCTATCAAAACCATGCGGAAATTGAATCAACAACGCAGCCAAGCAATCTGCCGCCAAGATAGGCTCAATCGCCTGCAAAAAAGCTTGCGCGGTCTCTGCAGTGGCGGTTAATCGGTGGGTAAAATCTTGGTGAATCTTAATCGAAAATTTTAGCTGTCCGTTGGACTTTTTGAGCATACCTTCATACGCTTTTCGACCTAAAGGCGCATAGAAGCTACTATTGATTTCAACAGTGGCATAATGACGACTATACTCGGTTAAAAATTCGGTTTTTTTGGTGTCAGCGGGATATAGGATTCCCAAAAAATCCGTATCACTGTATCCCCCTGTTCCGATATAGATGCTCATAGAAAATTGGTTCTACTCAATTGCAAAATTAGCCCATCATTGATTAATAGAAATTAATAAAAGTCGTATATAACGCCATCATCCATAACAAAAACAGCATCGTCAAGGCTAACAGCTGCGCGGCAGAACCTACATCTTTACCAATCTTTGCCAACGGATGACGTTCTGTCGATGTATGGTCAATTGACGCTTCAATACCGGTATTAAACAACTCGACGATAAGAGAAAAAAACGATGAAAACACCAGTATCATTTTAATCGGCATCATAAAAGGTAAAAAAATCAGCGCAATTAATAAAATGCTATTGAGCCATGCAACCTGTCGAAAAGCCGCTTCATTTTGATATGCCGCAACTAAACCATCTTTTGAGTAACCTGCGGCATTGATGATACGTTTGAGACCCGTTTTTCCCTTGGTCTGCGCGGCATACCCTTCTAAATGGCTAGCAAATTTATCAGAGCGCTGATTTGAACTAGGTGATGTCATGGTGGTAATGGGTTTTAAAAAATTTCCTCATTCTACCATAGATTAATCCTAGAATTTTCACAATCTATACTGCCGCGTGCATTGATAGCCGTTGATAAACAAGCTTTGAATCATGCGAATTTAAGTGCAAATAAAATCTATAAATATTGATTGCCATTTTACTGATAATGGCATAAATTCTAAGACTGCTGCTATTTTTTTGCAGCAACCACGCCACCTTGCAATTTTTAGTTAGTGTTGTCACCTTATTTGATGAAAAATCTATGATGAAATTACGCGCCACTTGCCAACTCGATTATCACTTTTCCCAGCCAACCCCTGCAGTGTTTCTACTACGACCGCAATCAGGGTTAGCACAGCAGATCACTCAAGAAGAATGGCAAGTAACGCCACCCTTACCAGTTACAAGCTATAACGACAATTTTGGTAACTTATGTGACAGGGTTTTATTTCCGATGGGTGATTACCAAGTTAGCCTAACAGTTGAGCTATATACTAGCGAATGGATAGATGTCGCACCCGGTATGCCAAAAACACCGATTGAGCAGCTGCCTTCAGATACGATGGTATATTTGTTACCCAGTCGCTATTGTCTGCCAGAATTTCTACTTCAAGAAGCCCAAATGATAACCCAAGATTTTGCCGAAGGTTATGACAAAGCGGCGGCAATTTGCGCCTATATTCACCAAAACTTTACTTACCAATATGGTAGCAGTACAGCAGACACCACAGCACTAGAGACGTGGCAACATAAAAAAGGCGTCTGTCGTGATTTTGCCCATTTAGGTATTAGCCTGTCACGGGCATTAGATATGCCGGCTCGCATGGTAGTTGGCTACTTATATCAACTTGACCCAATGGACTTACATGCATGGTATGAGGTTTTTATTGGCGATCGATGGTACACATTTGACGCCACGCAATCTGCGCCAAAAGGCGGTCGTGTGATTTTAGGTTATGGAAGGGATGCTGCGGATGTTGCTTTTGCGACTTTCTTCGCGCCATTTGAGTTAAAAGATATGAAAGTTAATGTAGAAAAAATCGATTAATTTTGGCATAGATGTTTGAAATGGAAGCCTTTATTAGAAGGCTTTCATCCCAATTTTTTAATTACCAATATTCATAACTTAGATTGTTGCAAACCCACAAAGCAAAAAAACACCCCCTTTAAACGAATAAAGGGGGTGGTTTTGGGATAGGGAGCTGACGATGACCTACTCTCACATGGGCGAACCACACTACCATTGGCG
>ERZ501061.691-NODE-691-length-9752-cov-4.005569_pt1 | contig 9752 bp, 6 predicted proteins | sample MGYA00510854_ERZ501061 | MGnify/ENA primary metagenome ERZ501061 (study PRJEB25958, sample SAMN03398515) | human skin metagenome | study: EMG produced TPA metagenomics assembly of the Human Skin Microbiome Metagenome (human skin metagenome) data set.
AGCAGATGGCACTCTGCGTTCGCGTCCCATTGGTCAGCGATTCACCCGATTCAAGACGCGCAACCAGCAACTAGATATCCAGGCATATGGTGTCTTGTTTAATTTCCAACTGGGTGCCGAGGGCATTCAAGTACAAGATCCGAAAGACATGGTGCGCGAGCCATGGTTCCAAGAGTCACTGCGCGCATTTTCGCACGTAGATGCATTTGTTATTGCAGGCCATATGCCAGTGACAGGGCATGATGGCTGGGATGCGTTGCATGCTGCCATTCGCGACGTCTGGCCGACGACGCCGATTCTCATGCTCGCTGGTCACACACATGTACGTGACTGCCGCATGTTGGATGATTATGCCATGGCACTCGAAAGTGGTCGGTACTTGGAAACGATCGGCTGGATGAGTGTGTCAAATGTTTCATCCGAGCGACCCACATTCTCGCGGCGCTACATTGATGCCAATCCGCGGAACTATGTACGTTGGCACCGCGTTTTATTCGTGTAGTTGCGGCTAACCCGACGCTCTTCTCCCTATACAGGCACATCATGCTGGCATAGAGCATGTGGGACATCTTTCTACTGCTAGAGGCCGCTTCGCACGTGCAACGATGGATGCGATCGCCCTAGCGTGGAATTTGACCGAGCTATACGGTATTGTTCCTCGTGACTATTATTTGGATCGAGCACCATACGGTGATTCACATGCTCTCCTGACCCTAATGACCGAGCACATATTGCCGGATATCGTACGGCCAGTAAATCCAAGGCATGAGAATGTGTCGAGCATAGTGATCATCAACAGCGGGAGCCAACGTTTTGACGTGTTTGCCGGACCCTTTACGAAAAATGACCAGTGTACGTGCTCCTAACTTAACATGACAGACATTGTGAGCCCTTTCCGCGACGAATTTTTCTTCGTGCGAGACGTGCCGTGGCATGCAGCACAGAGATTGGTCGATGGATTAAATGAGCGTGGCGCCGCGCACAACGAACAGCCTGGTGCGATGCATCCGTCGCAGGGTGCTGCAGACTCAATCTTTCATCGGTATTTAGGACATGCGTTCGTCACATACTGGGCGCAAATACTGGGCCTACAACCAGGAAAGGAGTCGGTGTCGCCACCTCCCACGACTAGTGGACGCCCTGAATCAGCGCGGCGTCTCGATGAATTGCTGATTCGGCTGACAACCGACACAGATCTTGCGAATGATTTGCCGCATCTATTGAACCAGAGCTATGAGCAAATGCCCAGTCTTGGCTATGTCACGGCTGACTCTTGTCCAGGCCAAGGAGACGATACTGTGCATATCCCAATACCCTACAGTGATATCCAACCTGAATATGTGGCATCTCAGCCTGTGCATATACCAACTGACGAACGCGAACTGGTGGATGTGGTGTTTGTGGACTTTATTGCTGATCCTTTGTTGCACTTACTCAACCTGTATGACACTAAGCGCACCTATACGATGCAAGACGTTGATGTCTGGGGCGATATATCTACACAATCGCTGTATTCCACATATGCTCAGCTGCATTGGCGTCCACAATCAATTCAAGAGGCTTGGGAATACATGGATAGGGCAGCCACGGCCGAAGGATATCCTCCATTAGCCCAATATGACGCTTATGAGGGGAATCCTTACGCTTCTGTAACGGTATCGGAAAAAACACGCGGCCTTGTATTTCAGCCTTCATTATGATGTAGATAAGGTTCGATGTAGATAAGGTGGATCTCAAAAGACCTTCCTTTGTCGGGCAACAAAGAGCCTCCACAGCTTAGATTCAACGTTGTTCCACAGTACAGGCCAACAGTGTGAGCTAGTTTATCCTTGTCAGATGCTGACATGGTAGACATTGCGAGGTACTTAGCTCATATAGGCCTTTGTAATAGCAAGAAGAGGGCCCCTAACCTTGCCACACTTGAAGAATTACATCGCGCCCATCCGCAAGCCATACCATTCGAGTCGATTTCGCCTTTTATCGGCGAAGATGTTCCGATTGATCTCGACTCGATTCAGGCAAAAATGCTCGTAAAGGGACGAGGTGGATACTGCTTCGAGCACAACAAACTATTCCGGTGCGTTTTGGAGGCCCTTGGATTTGACGTGAAAACCATGATGGCCCGTGTGCTCTGGGCGCAAAACGAGCATTTTCATATTGGGCCCTGTACGCATATGCTTCTGCTCGTCACAATAGAAGGCTCGGAGTATATTGCGGACGTTGGGTTCGGGGGGATGACACTGTCAGGTCCCATTTTGTTCCGGCTCTATGAAGAGCAGCAGCTTCCTCTTGGGCGCTTCCGCCTCAACGATACCAAGGCATTCCCAGACTTGCAGAACATCCCGTACGTGCTAGAAACAAAGTTGGGAGAGACATGGAAGCCCATGTATTGTTTTGACAAGACGGTGTGCTACGACTGCGACTTGGATGTATCGAACTATTACGTGTCAACACACCCTGACTCAATTTTTCGCAGAAGCTTTATGGTGGCTCAACATGGCCCAGATTACATGCTAACTATCGCAAATTGTCGATTGAAAGTCTATCACCAAAACGGAGAAATCGAGACAATTTCACACCACCCAGAGAGCATTGTTAGCTTCATTGAATCACGGCTCAGACTTTCACCCGATACGAGGAGACGACTGGAACATTATGTAAAACAATCTTTTAAATAAGCATAAGCTGCCAAATGGCCTTGCCGAGGGTGTTCGGCACGTTTCTCGCAATACGTAACACGCGAGATAGCTCGCAGTCGCAAAGGCAAGTGTCATCCCTGCAGATTTTGCTGCGCATCTGCGCGCAGTCAAGTTTTTATTCATCACGTGGACAACCCACGACATCAGTAGTTCCTGGCTTCAATGCATCAAAGTCAATCAGAATGCTTCAAACTACAATTAACCGCGCCGAGCATGCATTTCATATTACAGTTTGATCAGTTCGATGCAAACTTTGTTACTCAGGCAAAACGTGCTGTGATCCTTTCAATTTAATTGGCCTAACCATGCTTGTCCCATGACACGTGCAGAAGAGGGACATGAGTTTCCATAAGCAATGAGGCATATTCACAGGACGTGGAGCGGATCGTTTTCTGGATCCAATAATATCGTGCCTTCAGACACATGCCAATCGATGAAAATTGCTCTGTACTTTAATTCTTTCGATTTTTTTTCAGCGTATTGCCTGGAAGAATAGGCATAAATAGGGTCGAAGACATCAGTGGGTCTAGACACCAACCCTCTCAATCTCAACAATGTTCAAGGCTTTCTTCGCTGTCGCCGCCATTGCCGCCTCGGCTGTTGTTGCCTCTGGTGACCGTGTCTCGGTCAAGGGCTACACCGCCGACTCCAAGCTGGACATTGACTGCAAGTTCGGCAGCGGTGACATTCTCGCCAAGTGCGGTACCTGCGCCCAGAGCATTACCGAGTGCGCCTCCTCGAACCCCAACAACACGGCCGCTGTCTGCGTTAAGCACATTGCCAGCTTCGCCAAGGACTGCGGTGGCTGCAGTGTGAACATCCTCGAGTGCCTGTAAAGTAATTCAGGGCCTATGAAGAATGATGATGTAACGAAATTCCCTGTCGCGCTGAACTTAGCGAACAGGTAGATGTCTATTTAGATGTAATCGAGTCATGATTTTTTTTCCCAAATTTCTGTGTGTGGGTAGTGTGAAGTCCTTGATCTGATCGACTAGTCGTTGGTTGGTCAGTATAAAGCCCAAGGTTTTAGCAAGTGTTCGTCAGTGTCGTTCATGTACAAAATCGCATTCCAGACTTTACTACGCCGTCGAAGCGGCCAGTCTCATAACATATGAAGCCTCTTCGTATGCCACCATTCCCTAGTCGTGAGTGGGTCAGCCTCGTACTGTCGAAAGAATTAGTATCTTAGATTGTGTGAAAAAATAGAAACCAACTGACAGAACTACAGCGCTGGTAGATTTCCAAGGTATTGAGGATATTAAAATTGTTCCAGTGTTTTGCAGAATAATCACTGTTTTGAAGAACGATTGCCGAACATATCAAAAAGGACACGAACGTTTAGAACGAACTATTAACAGACCACGATGAGAGGTATTATACTATAGACTAATTCTTGAAAGGCAGGGTTCACACAATTCCCATGAGCCGGGAAGCGTGATTGGTTTGTTCATTCTAACTTCTTCATGCCTGAGTGAAGTTATTAATCGTCACATATTGAGTATTCAAGGCCCATGAAACTAGCAGAAACGATTCGGAATAACTACTTGCCAATCTTAGCTGAACTATATGATCACGGAATGAAGAGCTGACAATTCCGGTACTCCAGATTCTTGCGTCTCAAATTTGTAATAGAGGCTCGCACCCCACACTCGCATGTTGACACTGCAGAATCCCTTGCGTGTCTGAAAGACCATTTGTAAAAAAATCATGAGGCCTGTGGGACATCTGTGAACTACCTCCTGACCTCTGAAACATTAAGCGCAACTATGAGATTTGGCGCGCCTATTTTTTATAGGTTAGGTTGGATGAAATTTAAAAACGTTCTTGCGTGACACGAGAACAATAATCACGCTCGATGGAATAGACGCGCGAAAGGATTTTGTGCCGTCCAGAGGACATATAGTTGTTCAGTGAATTCTAATCGTACTGGGTATAAGTCTTTGTCGAGCACAATGCGGGGGCATGCAGATGGTAACCCAAGTTAGTAACCGCGAGGTGATTTTACTTGATATGAACGTTTTATTTATTATGCACATAATCAAAAGCAAGGAGGGATGACATACCTTGCTTGTTCAGTCCTAACAGAAGCCTTTTCAAAACACTGCCTGAAAATGCACTGGCACTTGAGACAGCAGGTTATTTGCCGACATTTGCTGCTTTTGTTTGGTGTTTCTCCTTCGACTTCATTTTTTAGAGACAGTTTTCATCCCAAACTCAATCATGCTTATATGGGCAATATTTTGCTCACTCGAGGCAATACATTTCAGACACGTAACACGCTAGTGACCGTGCAACGCGGGTTATCCACGCCGCAGTTTATTCAGTTACAATGGGGCTCATCTACAATCTTTATGTTCGTTGGACATAGATTGTGAATAAATTTCATGTAAGAAAAACGTTTAATAGGCGAGTTGGAAGCATTACATGGCGAATTCTTGCGCTAGCGTTTATGGGCATATGCATCATGGCCGCGACATCATGGGAGTATGTTTTAGGATGAATTGCATTCATGTTGTTTGTGTTTGCATTTTTGCTCATTGCACTGGTAGACACGAAAAGGCAACATAAATGTCTGAGCTTCTGACAAAAATACAATAAAGCATCCTCCCTGATAAGAACGAGAAGAGCAGTCATTCACCAAGCATTACGAGACACAGTCGGCTTGGAAAAATGCTACCTTCGGTGCTTTTCAGTATGATCATTATTCAAAGAAAGCTCTTAGCGGAGCCCATTGACTCTGTTTACACGTCGGATATTGTGTTGCCCTTACTGTGTTATTCACCATTAGGTTTGCAAAATCTGCTTTCCAAGATTCTAGTATTTCCTAAAACTCTAGTAATGGTTGACCCGGGTGGCACCATTCGAATGATCATGTCTCCGACATACATAAAAATAATTCATTGACATCATCGAAGAAAATGATACGGAAGGCCTGCATGGAACACGATCCATTGGTAATTTAACATTCAACCATTTTCCGCTTTTGTTAAGCGGAGGTTGTCTGGTTCAAAGTACATGTCCTTATTATTCCAGAAGAAAATTGAAGCTGGCGAACTTAAATACTTGGACCCCTCGACCTTGCCCGTGAGAAGAACCGAGTTAAGGAAAAATCAATTATTTTAAGCTAGCTTCTATTTCGTAATGGGTATTTCAGGTGTAAGCCCATTCGGAATCTTAGACTTTCAAGCTGGTATGGAACATGCTTATCGCGCTGAGTCAACCGGTGGTCGTATTGCAACATTCATGTCTCAGCTTCAGTTGACATCACTGTTGTTCTAACCAAGGAAAGCATTCGAGTACGTTGAAATTTTCAACAACTGCATAAAATTCTATTCTTAGATCGCATTCGCAAGTCTAAAAGTGAACGCGTATCGACCAAGTACTAACACAGTACTTTCTGGATTTTGCCAGGCGTGGACTTGATGTTAGGGTAGAATTATGCAGCACGACAACAGCGTGTCGCAATACTACCAAAATTTGAATAAAAATTTAATGGCTTACTTTTATTGTTCTGGTTGCCACTTTGGCTGGTGCCACGAGCGCCTGCAATTACAAAAGTTAGAATGGCCAGGACACCACAGCCTAGATCGACGAGGAGATTGAGCTTGAAGATGCGTAGGCGATATTTTTTACGCATTCTTTTGTATTATCAGCGTATGAAAATCACGCTAGTAATCAGTTGAAAACTGCTTTTGACGTTACTGCAATCTACATGAGCTACTCAAGCAGGACTTTGACATGCGCTCTTTGTCAGACTAGGTCTTAGGGAGCGATTAGAATAAATGAGATATGGAGCAAAGCCTTAATTTAGCGTTCCAGCCCGATAATCTTAAATTTAGAGTTGCGTGTGGGGAATTACGTTACCGCTAAGCAAATATACGTGGCGAGAAAACATCACCTGTGTTCATTGGCGGTAGGTGGTTCACAAGGTTTCGCGAGCTTGGAAGATTAGGCTATTACCCTTAGAAAGGAAGTCTATTTGTCTAATTCTTGTTCGGGTTGATGGCTTTGATCGCTATTCCAAATTCCTGCATCGAGTCGGATTATTTTCAGTCAAGTAAAGACAACAAATATGATATGCAAAGTTTGGGGACAAAGGCAACCACATATTAAAGTGTGATGTGGGAATAGTTTCCAACAGGATGCTGGCAGAGACTGTCCTCAGAGAAATGCAGAGATAGGCATGCTATAGCTGGTTGTACGGAGCGTCTTTGTGCAAATTGAGAAGAAAAAAAAGGCTAGATATAGTCATTTGTGAATGTGACACGTATACATGACTCATAGTAAGGCATGAAGGAAAATCGGCCAAATTTGAAATTTGAAGAGACCTAAAAAGTAGATGTCTAAAAATACGTGATCATGGCTAATTGCAAAATGTAACTATGCAATGCATGCAAGGGCTTAGTTCCATTGACAGCGCACCCTCCTGTTCGCCTTACAAGCAACGCATGCATGCGGTTGCCAGTGCACTAAAGATGTTCTATTTTAACATTGGCTGGGAAAGGATTAAAGACATGTGAGTGAGCTGGTCGCGCTACTGGAGACAAGTCAGAAATGATATAGATACAGGGGATTGTTATATCAAACGAAATTGAATAGATTTTTGGATCTAAATAGACCTGAATATCCTTTTATCCGCCAAGATTCGGTCGTATATAGTGTGCCATGCCGTCTATATCTTCAGCAATCAAGCAAAGAGATGAGACTCAGGACGCAAGCATGTAGCTGCTCTGCGGTAAATTTGCAGGTAGAGCTAATAAAAAACGGACATGACAGATCTGGAACACGCTATTTGTGCAACCACTGGTCCTTGATAGAAAGCTATACAAAGCAACTCGAAAAACAGCCAATACTAGATTAGCTGAGAGTTCCGAAGGTTCGTGCCAATACATCGCTTCCCTACTTCTGCGCTAATGATCACTGTGTCTGTTTAAACGAGTTAGAACAGACTGGTTACATAGAGCAGGGGGTATGCGGCATTTAGCTAACAACAATTGTCAAGACATTTGTGGCAATTTTTCTCTATTAGTGAGTAATTCATCAAATAAACCGGGACTGAGTCGAGTTGCACATGCATCGCGGAACAGTTGCGAAATAACCAGTAGATCGAATATTCAAGTGGCAGGTGACTGACCCTTGGCATACTTTGTTTTACCGATATTCACGACACAAAAGATAAAAGAATGAAGTGAAAAACGTAACTTCCATCGAAAGTAGAAGCAAGCGATAAAGAACAAGTCACGAGGCCATTATGCACCGATGCCGTTAAGTTTTCTGAACCGTTTTCCATGAGACAAAAATATGCCTGTTCAGTGACTGTGTCAAACCATATACACTTTTAAGGTGGCGGGTTAGAGAATAAAAGTACTGCCTTGGCTTCGTAATTCCATAAAACATGAAATTAGAAAGCAAAAGGGCTTTAGCTAACTTGTCTACACTAGGTCTATGGTGCTTAGGCACAGGTTTGCTATCAACTCCAGCCGAAAAATACATGGGGCCGTACTGACGGTAAAAATGACAATACTGAATGTAGAAAATTTGTGCAGGTCTGATCTCGATTCAGCAGAAGCTGGATTTCGTCCCCAAGACCCGTATAGGTGAGACAGAACTTCACAAACAAGACACTGTCGCAGCAGATATCGATGTTGGCGAGTTCGATTCCGGCAATCGACTATCAAAGCGCTAGCTCCTGTAACGCACGTATGCGTTTCGAAGTGTTCATGTTAGAGTACAGCACAATATCCGCCAACGCTGTCAAAATGATGTCGATAAGACTTTGAACTTGATCTTCACTACGAATTAATAAATAGATGTCGTAGTCAATAAAAGGCCCCTGTATACTTCGAAGTGGTGCACGTGTATACGAATTCAAATTGACGAACAATGTTTAGTGTCCATACGTGATAGTAATTGTGCTAAACCGGCTTAGTTGAACGCAGTCTGTATTTCGACATTTTAGAAACACTAAAAAATAATTTTAAATGGGAAAATGAGCTGACATATATTCTTGTTAAACATGAAGCCACTATCCTAGTACAACGAGGTTGAGCGACAGCTTCGTGTACCCGGATGACCAGTCAGACTATGAACGTATTAGACAGATGCACCACACATAAACACAGGCAAAGTATGTGGGGAAGTGATGAAAGCATTATCAATCATTGTAGGAGGTCAATCTTTGTGACACCATAAAACAAGGTGCTCTGCACAACTCTAGACATTTAGAAACTCATACGACAAATTGGGATGCAGGGAATTCGTTTCATATAATAGATATATTATTTGCGGAGACGGTCGAGCCAAGCCCAGGTAAGTCGGTGTCATTACTAATCCTGGAGAAAGGACTTGCCATTCATAGATAAGCATATGTACGCCGGATAAACGTATGGTCCGAGATCAAGCCATCAATGGGTCCACGGAGTTAGCATTGAGGCAAATTCGAAAGTCGATATTATGATTGGTCAAAGAGTTATCCTATTCCGGCATGTAGCTGCAAGAGGGCATGAGCCCTGGTCTGAGACCCACGGGTGCACTGCAGTATGATAGGTTGGCGCGCACGGACTACGGGTTGACGTGATCACTAGTGGCAAAACCCCGTTCGGCGTGTATAAATATTCAGCCCCGACTCATAATGTCCCCAACACAATGGCTTCTAACCAGGCTCAGGCTTCTTCGGGGAGCGATATCAACGTAACGTTGCAATTCGGGAGTGGTGGCGACCCGCAGCAGCATGGCGGCGAGGGAAATCTCACCACGAACCAAGGCATAATTGTTTCGGATAACCAAAATAGTCTAAAAGCAGGCACTCGCGGTCCCACACTACTTGAAGACTTTGTGCTACGGGAAAAGATCTTTCATTTTGATCACGAACGTATCCCAGAGCGCATTGTCCACGCTCGTGGCTCTGGTGCACATGGATACTTTGAGGCTACGGAGGATATCTCGCACCTGAGCAAAGCGCATGTTTTTAAGAAAGGAACGAAGACGCCTGTATTTGCTCGCTTCTCCACTGTTGTGGGCGGCGCAGGGTCAGTCGACACACCGCGTGACGTG
>ERZ501061.695-NODE-695-length-9708-cov-4.127007_pt1 | contig 9708 bp, 5 predicted proteins | sample MGYA00510854_ERZ501061 | MGnify/ENA primary metagenome ERZ501061 (study PRJEB25958, sample SAMN03398515) | human skin metagenome | study: EMG produced TPA metagenomics assembly of the Human Skin Microbiome Metagenome (human skin metagenome) data set.
CGGGTGCTTCGACTTGGTCGACCCCGGGGCGGCAGAACTCGACTCCGACGACGTCTTGGACGAGCCGTCGTCAGATACCGACTCGATGGCCTCAAAGACGCGGCCATCATGCCGCTTCACCATCGACTCGACCAACTTAGACGCCGACTTGAGCAGGCGCTCCTGCTGCTTGTTGAGCGTCACGGACGACGGCCGCGGAACGCCAGCAGAACTCGAGCGCCTCGACGCATGCGCCGACTTGCCATTCTTCGACACATGTAGACGCTTGGGTCCCTTCTTGTGCTGAGCCGACTTGTGATGCAGCGGCGCGTGAGTATGGTGCGCATACGCAGAGCGCGCACTAGCACCATCGGACGACGTGAGCGCATTCAGACGCTGCTGAATCACCGACTTTTGCTGCGGCGAAATACTGCTTTTGCCTCGCGTCTGCTTTTTCAGCAGCGAGACGGCCTGCGCCTTGCCACGGCTGTTAAATTCTTCGAGGGTCGGCACACTCACACCCAGGTTGTTATTGTGATACACAGTCTTGACACCACTTTCGTTCGACGTACTCGAACTCTTCGGCGCAGCGTGGCCAGCCAGGCGAATGGGCTCTCCGTCCACAAAGATCGGATTCTGGCCGTCACCATGCTGCTTCATGCGCGAGAACTGAAGGTTGGGAATGTTACCGATACCACCACCATAACTATCCACCACGTTCGTCGGACCAGCCGACAAACTCGAGGCAAATTGACCGGGGTTCTCAACGGGCATCGCTGTGCCGAGCGATGCCACGGACAGGGCAAGGAGGACCGTCGTAAAAAGGTTCATGACGTCGTGAAATGGAAAAGATGACAAGACAACCAGTGCCAGATGGAAGGGGAGTGAAACAAGGGGAGACCGTGCACCAAGCCTGTTGGTACGTAGAGAGGGGGGGTGGAAGGAAGGAGCGAAACCTGCCCTTTACTTATGTACATGTGATGCAACACGACTTAGATTCTCCGCCAACATCCACCCACCTAGACGAACACCTCCACATTCTCCCCCGGGTCACAACCCCCTAGGATGCCGCCAAGGTCTCTTGACGGAACCGAACCCACCATGACACAAACAAGCCGAAGATAAAGCGCTGGATATTGTAGACTGATGTTAGCCGACTATACGTACATAGAGAAAAGAAGGGAAGTATACCGACCACCAATTCCCGCACACTCCATGTGTCTTCATGTCGCACAATGCGACCCATTTCGTTAAACTCGAGTCGGCTGAACAGACTCAGCTCGATGGAAAACATCGCACGGAGCGCATCTGATGGAAACACGACATCCCTGATCAGGGCGAACAGTGATCTTCGCCCCAGCCCCGGCGGGGCATTCCAATGCTTCTTCGCTGCATCCACTGGCATGGAAGGCACAGACGGCGAGGGCATAGTCTCAGAAACGTCTTGTGCCTTCGACGATACAGAGACTTCCAAGGCACTTGGTCCCAGAGACAGGGGACGCGGCAAGTGCGACGACGACACGCCCCCCGGAAGTGTCCGAGCTCGCAACGATGAGATGGACGCAGACCGATTCAGATCCTGCGGTGTACCTGAATCTCGTGGACTCGCAAAGTTTTGCAGCGAGCTCCGCCGGCGAATCGAATGCCCTGACGTCTCACTCGCAGACACAGGATTATTGTTAAAGTACGGAAGAGGCGTATTTCCGCCAAAACTCGTGGCTGTGCCTGGCGTGAACAAATCTTGACTCGACGAATTAGTCGGCAAGCCGAATAAATGAGGGAACAATGTGACAGTGATCGTATGGTGAATGATACCGGCCCGGGTGCCATCAAACTCAAAGTCACTGCATATCACATCACGTAGCTCTGAGCGCACATGAAGAAGCGGCAGCGCAAATGCTAACACAAACTGATCAATGATGCGATCACGGCCATGCGCTGAAACCAGCGGACTGTCAAATACTGCATTGCTGTCGTAATATCGCCGGACCATTTCATGAATCTCGCAAATCTGGCGCTTCGCACCGTAGAGAGAGCCGTGCAAAGACAGAATGATATCGGTAAGTGTGCTTGGACTTGGCGGGGCACCACCCATATCACTCTCTTGTTCTATCGGCGAGCTAATATCGTCCAACGAGAGGGTCATGGGCCGTGGGGTAGTCCCTGATGGGGGTGAGACAGGCGATGACTCTGAACCATTCGGATGTTCGTTTCGTGCCATCTTCTTTGACGACGGCCCTAAATGGCTCTGGTGACGAGAATAGGGTGCCGCGGAGCGATTATGATTCCTGGTGGACAGGCCAGTCAGATCGCCCCGTCAAATCGCTTGGCGGCGACCCACCATCCAAAAAAAGTCGCCGGCGCCACACACCTTATATGATGACATAAGCACACGTCATGCACGGAACCACCCACGTAAGGCGTGTGGCGTGGCGGTGGGCGTGTCGATACGTTGGCTTTTCACGGCTGTCATGTCTCAACCTACGATTGACGAGTCGCTGTACAGCAGGCAGCTATACGTGCTTGGACACGATGCCATGCGACAAATGTCCTCGAGCAATGTGCTCATCGTGGGCTTGCACGGTCTTGGCGCCGAGATCGCGAAAAACATTGCCTTGGCTGGCGTTAAGAGTGTGACATTGTACGACCCCGCCCCCGTCTCCGTGGCCGACCTTAGCTCTCAATTCTTTCTGCGAAGCGAGGATGTGGGTCAACCTGGGGTGACACGCGCGTCAGCTACAGCTTCACGTCTCTCTGAGCTCAACTCATACGTCCCAATCAAGGTGCTGGATGTACCTTCGCTGGATAAGGCCACATTGGAGTCATTCAAGGTCGTTGTACTGACACATACACCATTGAATGAACAGCTGCGCGTGAACGACTTGACACATAACACTTCGACACATTTTATTGCAGCCGATGTGCGTGGCTTGTTCGGCACGGTTTTTAATGACTTTGGCTCCAACTTCGTGTGCAAGGATACCAACGGCGAGCAGCCATTGGATAGTATGATTGTGTCCGTCACGCAAGATGAGGAAGGCCTGGTCACGACGATCGATGAGAAGCGCCATGGCTTGCAAGATGGCGATTATGTCACATTCACCGAGGTGCAGGGCATGTCGGAGCTGAATGGCATCGAGCCTCGCCGTGTCACTGTCAAGGGTCCCTACACATTCACGATTGGAGATACGAGATCTTTCGGCGAGTACAGGGGTGGCGGTATATTCAAGCAAGTCAAAATGCCTGAAATACTCAACTTCAAGTCGTTGCGTGAGAGTCAGCAGGCACCTGAATTTCTCTTCTCTGACTTTGCCAAGATAGACCGGTCCATGATCCTGCACATTGGATTCGAGGCACTGTCAGCGTTCGAAGAAAAGAACGGCCACTCACCTCGCCCACGCAATGCCGATGACGCAAACGCCGTACTTGCTTTGGCCCACGCCATCATGCAGTCTCGAAACCAGCTACCTGAAGGTGAAGAAGCTACAAAGCTCTCGAACTGGATTCTCACCGAGCTCTCGTACCAGGCGACGGGTGATCTTTCGCCTATGGTGGCATTCATCGGTGGTTTTGTGGCACAAGAAGTACTTAAGGCGTGCAGTGGCAAGTTCCATCCTCTGATGCAGCACATGTATGCTGATGTGCTCGAGGCGCTGCCTAAAGACGTGCCCAACCTACCCGAATCTGAATTCTCGCCGCAACAATCGCGATACGACGGTCAAATCGCCGTATTCGGCAAGACGTTCCAGGAGCGCATTGGAAACACACGCCAATTTCTTGTTGGAAGCGGAGCTATTGGCTGCGAAATGCTCAAGAATTGGAGCATGATGGGTCTTGGTGCGGGTCCCCAGGGCCAGATCTATGTGACGGATCTCGACACGATTGAAAAAAGCAACCTAAACCGCCAATTTCTCTTCCGTACTCAGGATGTGGGCAAATTTAAGGCAGATACAGCCGCTGCTGCTGTGGCGGCAATGAACCCTGACCTGTCAGGAAAGATCAAGACGTTCCAGCAGCGTGTGGGACCTGAGACTGAGGATTTATACGACCAGGATTTCTTTGCCCAGATTGACGGCGTGACCAATGCGCTGGACAATGTGGCGGCGCGCAACTACATGGACAGTCGCTGTGTGTTTTTCCGCAAGCCACTCCTCGAGTCAGGGACACTCGGCACCAAGGGCAACACCCAGGTCGTCGTGCCCGATCTGACCGAGTCGTATGCGTCGTCGCATGACCCGCCGGAGAAGTCGATTCCCGTGTGCACGCTCAAGAACTTCCCGAACCAGATTGAGCACACGATCCAGTGGGCTCGTGAGCAATTTGACGAGTTGTTTGAGAAGCCAGCTGCTAATGTGAATCAGTACTTGACACAGAGCGACTACCTGTCTTCCCTTGCATCAGCAGGAGACTCGGGTTATGCCCAACAAGTCGAGCAGATCAAGGAATACTTGGTTGATGCTAGGCCACAGACATTTGATGCCTGCATTGTGTGGGCGCGACTGAAGTTTGAAGAGAATTATGTTAACATCATCAAGCAGTTGCTGTTCAACTTGCCGCCTGATGCGAAGACAACCACAGGCCAACCGTTCTGGAGTGGACCAAAGCGTGCACCGAAGCCGCTTGTTTTTGACGCTCACAACGAACTGCACTTGGCCTATATTGTGGCGGCGGCCAACATCCATGCATTCAACTATGGCCTGCATGGTTCGACAGACGTCGCACACATTGCGGACGTCGCATCGCGAGTGCAGGTGCCGGAGTTTGTGCCGCGCGAAGCAAAGGTACAGATCAATGACAACGATCCGGCGCCGACAAGTGGCGGTGGCAGCAATGCGGCGGAAGATCAGGCAAATGTAGAGGAAGTCGCCTCGACCCTACCAGCGCCATCATCGATGGCCGGCTACCGGATGAGCCCGGCCGATTTCGAGAAGGACGATGACACGAACCACCACATCGACTTCATCACGGCCGCCTCGAATCTGCGTGCGACGAACTACCAGATTGAGCCTGTGGATCGCTACACCACCAAGGGTATTGCCGGCAAGATCATTCCCGCCATTGCCACGACGACTGCGCTTGTGACAGGACTTGTAAACTTGGAGCTTTATAAACTACTGGACAACAAGCGAAAGCTCGAGTCGTACTCAAATGCGTTTGTAAACTTGGCCCTTCCTTTCATTGCATTCAGTGATCCCATGCCGGCGCCCGTGCACAAGTTCAACGACGAAGAGTGGACGCTCTGGTCGCGCTTTGAGGTCGATGATATGCCTTTGCGTGACTTTATCCAGTACTTCCACGACAAGCATGGCCTGGACATCACGCTCGTGTCAGGCAACATGGCGATGTTGTATGCGGACTTCATGCCACCGAAGAAGAAGGAGGAGCGTCTGCCGATGCGCATGCGCGAGCTGGTTGAGCATGTCACCAAGAAACCTATTGACCAGTGCCACGAGTTCCTAAGCATTGAGATCATGGCCGACGACCGCAATGGCGAGGATGTCGAGGTGCCTTCAGTCACTGTGAGGATTCGCTAACGGGCGTAGGTGAAGCTCTATAGCGTGAATACTGGATCGTTTGAGTCAGGGTGACACACGCACATCGAATACATCTACAGATGGCCACGCTGGGGTAGATGCGTGGTCTTGTTCCGATACACGCTAAGCGCCCACTTCAATAGCGCACGTTTCGTTTCACGTGGCCATAGTCTTTAATATGCTGACAGCGAGGGTCACCGCGTGCTTTTGTACGCTGACAACGTCGTCTTGCTGTGCACGGGCTGTAGACGTCAAGTGACGCTGCAGGTAGTGCTGCACAGCTGCAACGAGACCAGTCACCTTAAGGACGCGACGTATGCTGTCAGTCCGTGCGGATGGGCCGAGCCACTGGGCATAGTCAGTCATGCACGAGACAATGGTCAATGTCCGGATCGCAAGCTCATGTGTATCCATGGGCGAGAGCTCTGTCGACTCAAGAAGGTCAGCGACGTTGCGCAGCTTTGAATGCGGCATCTGAACGAGTTGCTCACAGGTGACTGGTGAAGCTCCCAGCATTGCAACAAGACCAGCTACAGCCTTGACAAGTGCTGTCTCATGAGCATCTGTAGGTACCATCAACAAAGTGAGTAGGAATTGTAGACGCCCATGAGCAGTGTGCAAACGAAGAGTAGAGGAACGAACTGACTCTGCCGCATCTAGAGTCGCCGCAGAGGTAGGTGAACGGTCATCAACAACAAGATCGCCGTTCTGTTCGTCGCCATTGTGCTTGATGTCCGTTTCACGAGAATTATCCAAATCGCCTTCGCCTGACCAATGTGCGTATACACTTTCGTCCTGCACCAAGTTGCAAAGTAGCTCCATGAGAGCACGACGGAGCATGACTGAATCGAACTGCAAGAACATCGGCACAATGGCATTAGCCACATCTGTATGCTCCGATGGCCCATATGAGGTGTGGGCAACAAGCGTTGCCATCGCAGGCGACATGCTCGCAAGATTCGTAAGAGCTAGAGCTGCCTCAAATACCTGCAGCAATGAGGACGACGGCGCAAGAAACAGCACTGCGAGATATGTTGCAGCACGTGCTGACGTACCATCGAGGCCGTACATCAGTGCAGGATTGGTCGATATGCTGAGTTTGGCAAGCGCCTGAAATGGCAAAAGATCATCCGCTTCCACAGTCGTCGGTGACGATGTCACCCTCGCAAATACTTGCTGCGACAGCGACAAGAGCGCCCGACTGATGCCCTGTTGAAGAAGACGACCACGGAATTTTGCATCCTGCTCCGTTACAAGAGAGAGGAACAGGAGCTGAAGCTGCCGACGCAGCGGCACGAGATGCGAGTCGCTTGCCGTCGATGGGGCCATAGCCAGGGCAACAAGCGAAGGTAAGAGACCCGCCTCGACTAGCAGACGCACACGCTTCGCAGTAGCAGTGGGTGCGAGATGTTCAGCATCACTATGCTCTTGAGCATCAGCACTGTGGCCATGTTCTTGGTGTGGGTTCGCACGCTTGAGAGCTGAGCGACGCAGTGCATCGATCTGCCGATCCTGCGCGCTAAGCACAGGCGGGTATGCCGTCATGGTAGTGAGGATCGACGTTACCACATATGCATGTGTCGGTCCCGTGGAGATCGTTTGCATATCGAGATCATCATACACAGAAAGACGATTGATATTGCCGTCATCGGAAGGAGAGAGATCTTCACTATTGCTGTGATCCCTGTTGGATGACCCACGCGGGGGGAACAGGGTCTTTCTCTTTGTTGACGCCCCAAGGAACAGGGCCAAAACATGCAGCGTCCGAGTCCGTTCACTCAACGCCACACGCAGCGCAGGCATCGACACAAGATAGAACAAACCCTCGAGCGCGTCAGCTATGGCTGCTTGCGCTGGATCAAATGACAGAAGCTCCTGCTTTTCATACACAGAGGCCGACTCGAGGAATGCACAGAATGTCTCGAACATCAGTTTACATGTGTCAAATGGCAGGGAAAGGGCATGCTGCCTTTTATTGGTACCGATCGCGAACTTGATGCGCACGAGGTCAAGACACACTTGCACACGTTCATCGGTGACGGAGATCTGGGCATGCGCGGAGAGCCAATGTTCTATGCTGGGTCGCGTAGCGAGCTTGGACCGTAGCGCAGTGTGAGACGCTCCTTCACTGAGCAAATGCGCCATGGCACACGTTTCTATTTCGTTTGAAGACGTGTTCGTAAGCGAAGCAAGCATATCGAAGAGTGATGCATCTACAAGACCCATTGCAAGGGGCGCATTCGCTAGACACACGAACCCCACAAGCGCCATCACTTGTATGCGTCGATCGCTTTGTGGACTAGCAACTTCTTTCCTCAGTTGATCGGCCCATGCCTCGGCCTCATTCACATCAACGTTCTGGACAGCTGCTAAGGCATCGATGAGCTCACGCGACGCATCGCGTTGCGTGCACGCAGCATCCAGCAGGACATGCAATGGTTGGTCCATGCATTCTTTGGTTTGCGAAACATTTTTTCTGACACATACTTGCCGCCACTTGTCGACGTCAAGGCCCTTTTTTCCATGTGGCAAATGAAAACACGACCAATTTTTCTGCCATTCGTCACCCATCCCAATTTTTCTTTGGCAAGCAGTCATAACTCTCGCAGCTTGTGTGGTGTGAGCAAGAGTGTATAGCTCCAAAGGCGTGCCCACTATTCCCACACGATCGGGTGACAACAAGGCCATCCTGCACCTTGTGCTGCCATCTACACGTGCAAGATGAAGGAGTTAGTGTACGTATGGAGACCCGCGCGACCATAGTGACTGACATACCAGTGTCCAGGATGCACCAAAGAAGATGTACGTAAACGGGTCGAAGAACATGAGGGGGAACAAGAGGCAGAGAGAGTCTGCTTGCGTTGAAAGAAGGAGATGCACTAACCACGCCCAGTAAAAACATTCAGTTCGGCGTCATGTCGAAGCAAGAGATCGTGAATCTTGCGGAACTGGAGGTCGTTACCCGCGACATCTACGACCTTCCAAACCGAGATCCACGCCGAGGCGGTGTGCTTGATCGTAGGATGGGCGTGAGTGACAAGGTTAGCACGTGTGAAACCTGTGGTCAACGCATGGCTGATTGCGTAGGTCACTATGGTTACATCAAGCTGGTGCTGCCTGTCTTCCACGTCGGCTTTTTCAAGCATGTTGTCAGCATTCTTCAAATGATTTGCAAGTCGTGCGCTCGCGTGCTGTTAGAAGAACCTGATCGCCGACGATTTCTTCGGCGCTTTCGCCGACCGGGGCTTGAAAATCTACAGCGCGCACAGACATTCAAAGCTGTCAACGCTGCAGCCCGTAAGATGCTATATTGCCCACACTGCGGCTCGACAAATGGTACTGTTAAGAAGGCGGGCGTCTTGAAAATTGTCCACGAGAAGTTTCGGCAGAAAAAGACCGAAGAGGAACAGTTGGAATTCCGCAAAACCTTCTCGACAGCCGTCAGTATGGGAAATGGCGAACTGGCGCCGCACTTGAACAAGGCGCAAGAAGATCTGAATCCCTTGCGTGTACTGGACTTGTTCCGCCGTATTTCTGACGAAGACTGCGAGCTTCTCGCGCTTAAGCCCCAGTTCGGTCGGCCAGAAGAGTACATCTGGCAGTACATTTGCGTGCCCCCTGTGTGCATTCGGCCCAGTGTCGCTCAGGACGGCGCTACGAATGAAGATGACCTCACTGTCAAGCTCACAGAAATCGTCTTTACCAACAACATCATCAAGTCTGGCCTCACGAAAGGCAGCAAAGGCACAACGACCGCACAGCTGGTTGAGCAATGGGATTTTCTTCAGCTGAGTGTCGCCTTGTATATCAACTCGGAGATGCCTGGTGTGCCGCCCATGAGTGGCCACAAGCCAATTCGCGGCTTCTGTCAGCGACTCAAGGGCAAGCAGGGTCGTTTCCGTGGCAACCTTAGTGGCAAGCGCGTCGACTTTTCCGGTCGCACAGTCATTTCGCCAGACCCGAATCTGGCGATCGACGAAATTGCCGTGCCTGAGCGAGTCGCCAAGATCCTCACGTACCCAGAGCGCGTATTTGCCCACAACATTGAGGCTATGCGCCAGGCGGTCCGGAACGGCACCGATACCCACCCCGGCGCTAACTACCATGTAAATGGGCGCGACGGGTTCAAGCGTTTCCTCAAGTTCCCTGGCATGCGCGATGACATCGCTGCGAATCTGCGTGTCGGTGACATCGT